>ERZ869909.2865-NODE-2865-length-10689-cov-4.350735_pt1 | contig 10689 bp, 6 predicted proteins | sample MGYA00520892_ERZ869909 | MGnify/ENA primary metagenome ERZ869909 (study PRJEB32215, sample SAMEA104723947) | bioreactor metagenome | biome: bioreactor; feature: anaerobic bioreactor; material: water | place: China | collected 2015-03-12 ... | reverse complement strand
GCCAGTCTCAATCCCCCTAACGACGGGGACCAGGGCTGCAGCCTATCGGATCCCCGTTCTTGCGCACGGGGATTCGCGCGGGGGTCTCAATCCCCCTAACGACGGGGACCAGGGCTGCAGCGGTGGCAGCCGTGGCGGCGGCCACCGGCCTGACCGCAGGAGCCGGTCTCAATCCCCCTAACGACGGGGACCAGGGCTGCAGCGAGCCTGAGATGAGTATCCGTCAACGTCGTCAACGCCGCCGTAGTCTCAATCCCCCTAACGACGGGGACCAGGGCTGCAGCCCTACCCCGAATTCCTTGCATGAATCCGGGCCGTTGACCACCCCAATTCGCCATCCCCCGCCTCGCGGGCCAGACTGAATCCGACCCTCCGGGCGAAAGGAGACCGCGAAACGGGGCAAGATGCCGCCGCGAAAGCGCTTTTCCGACTTCATCGAAATTCGCCGACCTCCGCACATCGCACACACTTCCTCATCAGTCATCAGAACACCAAAGATCACAGCGCGTTACGGCTCCCACAGGTACCGCACCACGCCGCCTGAGTCTACCCGATGCAACGCACCCGCAGCAAGCGGCAGACGATCCACGCCCGCCGCCGCGAACGCACGCTCGAGCTCGGCCTCCAGCTCCCGCACCCGCTCCTCCTCCACCCGCAACCGAGCCCGAGACTCCGCCAACCCCGCGAACACCTCGCCCAACGACTCGGCGCCACGGTCAGCCCCCGAACACCCGACCACCGCAGACGCAACCGCACCCGCAACACCAGCCGGCAACGACACCGACGACGAACCCACCACCGACGGCACCACCACGGCAGCATCCGGCGGGCGAGGCTCCCCAGCCGCCGGACCACCACTCCGCTTGCCCGCCGGGCCTCCCGCCGCCGGACCACCACCGCGCTCACCCGCCAAGCCTCCCGCCGCCGAGCCTCCCTCAACCGGGCCTGCCCCCGCCGTCCCTCCTCCAGCCGACCCACCACCACGCATCAGCGCGGCCACTCGGCTCATCACCCGCTCCACAACCCCAACCGCGTCCCCACCTGCCGCCTCAGGCACCCCAGCAGTCGGCGCATCAGCAGGCACCACGGCGGCTTCACCACCCTTCGCCTCGACCACAGCCGTGCTCACAGCCGTGCCCACCGCCGCTCCCGTGCCCCCGGCTCCAGACCGCGCCGCCGTGCCCCCGACTCCAGACCGCGCCGCGGCGCCAGCTCCCCCGGGCCGTGCAACCCCAGCGCCGCCGCTCGACGAACCACCCACGCGGGCTCCGCCACCCGTTCCGCTGCCCTGGGCGCCCTGCCCCCCGCCCCCGGGGCCCCGGCCCGGCGTCGCGCCACCCACCCCATGCTGCTGCGACCGCCGGATCAGGCGGATCAGGTCCTGCGCCGTGTACACATGCAGCAGCGGCGTGTCGTACGCCTCGTTCGGGTGCCGAGCGAACACACACGCGCAGCCCACCCGCACCGCCGTGTCCGGATGCCGCTCCCGGATCCGCGCGCACCCCAGCGGATGTGGCGACAGGCGCGCGACCTGCCGATCCGCCGCGGCCGCGCTGTAGCCCACCTGCCGCATCACCCGCCGCACCAGCGAGTCCCCACGGGCGCCGGGCAGATGGCCCGCGGTCTCCAGCACCGTCCGCCGCTCCGTGCTGTCCAGCATCCCGGTCACCAGCGCCTGGCCCACCAGCGACCGCAACACCGCGCAGCCCTCCAGCAACCGACGTCCCTGCGCCCCGGCAGCGACCTCCGCCACCGCCCCCATCGAGTCCCACACCGGCGGGCGCTTGAGCGGCGCGCCAGCAGCAACCGACGTCCCCAGCAGCAGCTCGCGCTCGTGATGACGCACCGCCATCAGGTGCGCCTCCACATCCTCCACCACCCGGAACCGCGCGTCGCGCAGCGCCGGGGGCGCCGCCGCGATGCCGCCGGCCCCTCCCAGCGGCATCACCATGTGCGTGCCACCGCGAGGGCCCGCAGCGTCCTCGTTGGGCCGCACCTGCACCGCAAGCACCGCCGGGATCGCCGGCGCCCGGTTGATCAGGTCCCGCATCGCCGCCCGCAGCGTCATCGCCTGCACCGGTTCCTTCATCAGGAACCAGAACGCGAACCCCCTGCCGTGCTGCTCGATGAGCGGCTCCCAGCCCTGCGACTGCGCCACCACCAGCAGCGTGCGCGCCCACTCGGACGCCACGCCGAACAGATCAGCGAGCTTCGCGCGCGCCTCTCGGCCGTTGTCGTCGTACGCCCCCAGCATCCACGCCGCCGGGAACGCCGTGCGCACGACGTCCACCCGGATGCCGCACACCGTCGCTGTCCCCTCCGTGCGCACCGGCGAGATGCCGGCCCGCAGGCCGCCGCGCACGTGCTCGCGCACCGCCTCGAGCTCCAGCGGACCGTTGAGGCGCCGCCAGTTCCGGGTGCCGTGGCGCACCTCCACCTCGCGGTGGTGCATGTCGACGCGCCCCGTGAACAGCCGATGCAGCTGCACGGCGACGCCCTCCGAGGGCGCCGCGCCGCCCGGCCGCAGCGACTCGTTGAGCGCCTGCAGCGCGCGGCCTATTCTCCGGTGGCCCGCGCCCACGAGCTGCACCGCGCTGTCGCCGTCCCGCGCCAGCACCGCCCCCAGCAGGTCGAGCGGCAGATCGACCACGCCGCTCAGCTGCTGCAGCCGCGCCGTGTCGCATGAGGTGTGACGCAGCAACGCGCGCAGCTCGACGACCAGCGCCAGGTCGACCGTCGTCCCGCTGCCGCCGGCCCACCGCTGCAGCAGCACCACGTGCACGTCCCAGCTGGCCGTCGGCTCGTCGGACAGCGCGAGCCGGGCACGCGCCAGGTCGCCGTCTGCCGGCACCTCACCCGAGCTCAACGCAGCCGTCGCCAGCAGCGGCACCGTCGTGAGCGGCCAGCGCAGCCAGTGTGGCCGCATCGCGTCGAGCACGTCCGCCAGCGCCTGCAGCTCGGGACCACTGCTGCAGGCCGCCGCGCGCGCCGCGATCGCGTCACGCAACCGGCTGCCCTCGATCCGGCCATCCACCGTGATCGTCGTCCCCAGCACCGCCAGCCCCTGCGAGACGTGCCCCGCCCGCGTCTTGCCGGGGTTCAGCCGCAGGTTCACCGCCGCGAGCGCTGCGCGCACCATCTCCAGCGCGCTCGCCACCTGCTCCCGATCGCTGGCCAGCAGCGTGATGTCGTCCGCGTACCGCACGTACGTGAGCTCCGGCAGCCGCGTCGTGACCTCGCGGTCCAGCGCCCGGAGCGCGATGTTCGACAGGAACGGCGACAGCGGGCTGCCCTGCAGCACGCCGCGCTCGTCGACCACCAGCGCTCCGCCGTCGAGGACCTGACCGGTAATCGCCCGCTGGATCAGCGCCAGCACGTCCTCCGGCACCCCCAGCGACCGCAGCTCGTTCTGCAGCAGCGTCCGGTCGATCGTGTCGAAGAACGACTCCACGTCCGTCCGCACGTAGTGCAGCCGCCCCTGCCGCACGCCGGCAGAGAGCACATCCAGCGCGTCGTCCACCGACCGGCCCGGGCGGTACGCCCAGGCGTGCTCCCCCAGCGTCGCGTCCAGCTGCTCCGCGAGCACCTGCGCCGTCGCCCGCAGCACCACGCGATCGCGCAGCGACGGCACCGCGATCCGCCGGTCCGGCTGCTCCGCCAGCGACACCCGCACCGCCGCCTTCGGGCGCCACCGCCCCTCGACGATCGTCGCGGACAGCTCCTCGAGCGCCTCAGGCGTGCGCATCGACGCCAGCGTCGCGCCCGCCACACCCGGCTCCGCGCCCAGCCGCTCGAGGTGGTCGACGCACATCAGCAAGCGCGTCGGCGCGCTGATCGCCTCCAGCCACGCAGACGGGGCCGCCGTCACCCGATCACCAGCGGCCCCACCCCGGAGGCCGTCCCACGTTGCACCCCGTACCACACGGACCGGCCTCTGCACCCGTCACACAGCACGTGCACCCGCACCGAGTCCTCGTCGTGGTCGATCGTCCGCTCGATGAACCCGCGCATCGACGCCACCCGGTCGTCTGGCACCAGGCCCTCGAACACGCTCCGCTGCACCGGCGCGAGCCACGACTTGAGCCCCTCGAACAGCCGAGTACGCCGCCGGTCACACGACACGTCGTACGCCACAAGCCAGAACCTGCGCTGACCTCGTGTTGCCATCACGACACCTCCACCCGGCGACACGCCGGACGCTACGCGTGCCCCCGGGCACGCACGATGGATTCGTCGCCGCCGGTCGTCCTCGCGGACGCCCGGGCGGGCGGGGCTCAGCCGCGGAACGTGAACACCTTCAACACGTCGTCACGACCTTCAACATGACGGCACATGGCCTCTGCCTGCATGCGTGCCACATCACGGAGCGCATGGGAAGCATCGGGCACGAGGAACGAGTGGCGCGTCTCCCACGCCGCCGCCATCCCGGCCACCAGCGCGCGCCGCGCCGTGGGCCCGGCGTAGCACGGCACCACCGCCCTCCCCCGCGCACCGCAGCCCTCGCCCTCTACGCCGCCCTCGCCCTCTACGCCGCCCTCGCCCTCTCCGCCGCCCTCCCCCTCTCCACCGGGCGGCACGTCCTCGTCGCCATCGATGCCCTGGGCCTCCTCCGGCTCCGCGCGCGCCAGCTCCGGGTCCCCGACGGCGTCCGGATCAGCCGGTGGCTCCACGAAGTCCAGCTCCGTCAGCTGACCGCGGTTGAACAGGCCCCACACCATCCGGTCCACCACCACCCGGAACGGCTCCATCAGGTCGAAGGCCAGCACCGGGTTGCCGCGCCCCGCCTCGTGCAGCAGCCCGCAGCCCGGATCGAGGCCGGAGGCGCGCACGACCGACTCGATCTCCGACAACAACATCGTGTACGCAAACGACAGGCACGCGTTGACCGGATCCCGCGGCGGCCTCCGGTTGCGACCGGTGAACCGCACCGTCGGGTGCGTCAGCGCCTTGCCCAGGCCCTGGAAGTAGAGCCGAGCGCCCAGCCCCTCGACCCCACGCACGGCGTCCAGCGTGTCGACGGCGTCGAGCCGCCGGCAGTTCGCCACCAGCGCCGCGACCTCTGCCCGCAGGTCCTTGCCTCGCCGCTGGAACCGCTGCAGCAGCGCCGCCTGGCCGCGCAACTTCGCTGCGACGATCGCCCGCGCACCGGCCAGCCGACGCTCCGGGTCGAGACACAACGACAGCTGCGCCAGCCGACGCTCCCCGTGCTGGTTCTCGGCGCTCACCAGCCGCCCCACATAGCGCCCCCGGCGCGTGAACAACACGACGTCCACGTCCTGCTGCAGCAGCTTGCGCCGAGCGGTCGCCGTGAGCTCCACGTCCCCCAGCAGCTCCACGCGCCGCAGCCCCTGCAGCCGCGCCCGCCCCACCTCTCTGCCGCGCACCTGCACCACGACGACGTCCCGCCGCATGCCCACCTGCGCCCCTGCCTCCTGCACGACCAGCCGCTCGGTCTCCATCGCCCACCTCCCTGTTCGTCACCACCGCGCCCCCGCTACCCGCTACCCGCTACCCGCTACCCGCTACCCGCTACCCGCTACCCGCCACCCGCCACCCGCACCAACCCGCCTGCTGCGCTCCGCAACCACCTGCGCTCCCTCTCCGCGCGTCTCGTCACCACCTGCTCCTCACGCCGTCACCCGCGCGGCCGCCGCCCAGCCGTCCGAACACCACGCCCCTCACGCGGCCGTGTCGCCACCCAGCGCGAGCAACGCCAGCTGGGCGTGCAGCACCGGCGTGTCGTACGACGCCACCTGCCCGAACCGACACGTCCCGCAGCGCACCCCCATCGCCACCTCCGGCACCCGCCGCCGCACCGTCGCGCAGGCGATCGGGCTGCCCCGCAGCGGACGCCCCGGCAGGCTCCACGGCGGCACCCCGGCGCACCCCGACAGCAGCTCCCGCAGGAACGGTGGCCCCAACGTCAGGTGCCCCAGCGTGTGCGTGAGCACCGAGAGCTGGTCCGCGTCCAGCGAGCCCGTCCGCCGAGCGCGCGCAACGAGCGCATGCACCACCGCGCAGCCGCTGATCACCCCGGCGAACATCACCTCGTCCTCGAGCAGCGTGTCCGGAGCGTCGTCGCCAGGCCTCCGCGTCGACCGTACGAGCTCCGCCTCGCGCACGCCGCCCCGCCCGCCAGAAGCGTCGGCGCCATCCACCCGGCGCGCGCGTTCGGCGCCACCCGCGCTGCCCGCGCCACCCGCGCTGCCCGCGCTACCCGTGCCACCCGCGCTACCCGTGCCACCGATGCCGGCGGCGCTCGACCGCACGCCAGCACCCCGCCCGGCTCCAGCGAGCTCCCGCAGCCGCTCGACCGGCACGTTCGGGTGGCGCTGCAGCGTCGTCAGCGCGTCCAGCGTCGCGCCGCCCTCATCCAGGAACACGGACCGACGCCCCGTCCGCTGATGCACCCCCAGAGGCACCTTAACCAGGTTGCCCAGCCCGCCGTCGCGCACCCGCACCTGCTTCGGGAACAGCTCCACGGAGCACCACGGCTCGCGCGCCGCCACCCGCTTCATCAGCGCGTGCAACGCGTCCCGCACCAGCCCCGCGTCCACGGGCCCGGCCAGCAGCCCCCACAGGTGCCGCCCCTTGTAGCCGCTGTCCTCGAGCAGCAGCGGCAGACCCGCCTCCGCCGCCGCGTGGCTGATCGCCCGCACGAACGCCCCCAGCCGCTGCGCCGCCTCGCGCTGCACACCGGCGTCCCGCGACGCTCGGCGCAGCACGTCAGCGTCAACGTCCACATCAATCACGAACCACCGCACCGTCCCGTCGACCAGCGGGTAGATGCCCACCGTGTGCACGCCATCGACGTGCGCCTGCAGCACGTCCGCCGTCACCGCCTCCCGCACCGGCACGTATCCCGTGCGCCCCTGCTGGTCGCACCACTGACGCGCCCACACATCCTGGCGCCCGGCGAAGCGGTCGAGCAGCCGCCAGGCGAGTGTGTCGCTCTCAGGCGGGCGTGTCCTCCCGGGCGTCTCGAGGCCGTCCGGCGGGTCGTCACCATCGGGCGTCGCGAAGAGCGCCGCCTGCGCGGCATCGGGCGCAGGCTCGGGGTGCTGCCGCCCGGCGTGACGCAGCAGCTCAGGATGCGGCCCGAGCGCCGGCTCGTCACGGTCCATGCCGGCCGCCGGCTGGAGCGTGTCCACGACGTCAAGCAGGCCCAGCTCACAGCCCAGGTCCAGCCACGGCTGCGGCACCGCGCCTGACGCGCGAAACGCGGCCAGCGCGTCCACGTACCGCGACCGTGCCCGCTCGAAGGCGCCCGACCACGCGAGCCGGCGAATGTCGTCAAGGACGGAATCTGCCTGCGCGCTCATCGTCGCCTCCGGGTCTCGGGTTGTCACAGGAACCGCTTGTCTTCGAGAGCGACGAGCCCTGATCGCGCCGACTGACCGATCGGCGACCGACCGGGCGAGGCGTTGCCGTTGCGCCCGTGATCGCCACGCCGTCGCGGCGACGGTCCGTGCGAGGCATTGCCGTTGCGCCCGTGATCGCCACGCCGTCGCGGCGACCGCCTGCCGCGGCACGTCAGGGTGTACGCCACCGGATCGATGTGGCAGAACCGGAACCACGCACTCGGCGCGACGCACACGCGGCCGCGCGCCAGGCCATACAGGACCACCGTGACGACCGAACCACACACAGACAGCGGGCGCCGGCCCGGGCTGCCCATCGACGCATGGGCGCGACAGTTCGACGGCTGGGGCTGCACCACGCTCCTCCACGACGTGACGCTCGCCGACGAGCTGCGGCTCGACATGCCCGTCCCGGCGCGCGTCCGCGGGCTGCTGGGCAAGCACCACCGGGCGCTGCGCTGCAGCACCGGCGCGACCAGCTGCCACGGCTGCGAGCTGCTGGGCAGCTGCCCGTGGCCGGCGCTGTTCGAGCGCTCGGAGGAGGAGAACAGGCTGCGGTCCACGCAGCCGTTCTGGCTGCAGACCGGGACCTTCGAGCGGCGCGCGCGCGCCGGAACGGAGCTCCGGGCGCGGGTCGGGCTCGTCGCACCAATGGCCCACGAGGCCGCGTGGCTGGGCGTGGCGCTGCGCGACGCGATGGACACGCTCGCCGGGTGCACGACGCCGTCCTCCCTGCCCGCGATCGGTGAGCAGCGCGTGCGGCTGGGGCAGCCGGCGGAGCGGTGGACGGTCACGCTCCGCACCCCGGCGCAGATCAAGGGCGACCCCCGGCGGGCGCGCGAGGACTGCCCGCAGGCGCCAATCCTCCCGGCCATCATGCGGGCCGCCGTGCGGCGCCTGCACGGGCTGGCGACCTGGACGCCAGAGCTGCAGCTCGACCGCGTCGCGTGGCCGGACCTGCGTCAGGTGCACGCCGAATCGTACGAGATCCGGCCGGCGCGCGGCACACGCTACAGCTTCCGGCAGGGGCAGAACGTGCCGCTCCAGGGCTGGGTCGGCTCGTTCACGGTCGCCGGCGACGCCATGACAGCGCTGTCCCCGCTCCTCGACCTGATCCGCACCGTGGGCGTGGGCAGCGGCACGACCGCCGGCATGGGAGAGATCAGCTGCGCGCGGGTGGAGACGGAAGCGGCAGACGAAGAGAGTTCCTGAGCGACCACACCCTCATCGACCACGCATTCGTCACCTGCACGACACCGGGGGCCACCAGCATGAGCAACCGCACCAACGTTCGCATCGTGTCCATCCTGGGCCTGGGCAAGCCCGTTCCACCACACTACGACGAGTGCATCTACACGTGGGGCAACGACAGCTGGGCCTCACAGCCCACGACCCTGGTGCAGCGCGCGCTCGTCGAGCTGTTCCAGCCCGCACAACGCGTATGGCTGATGGGCACGAGCAAGGTCGAGGAGCGCTGGCTGCAGCCCCGCGAGCGCGGCGGAACGCCGCTGCTCGACGCGACGATACCGCCACAGCGACGGCACTTCCTCCGGGTACCCGAAGGCAGCTCGCACGCGGAGCTGCAGACGCTCTTCGAGACCATGCTTGACGGCCTGAGCGCTGATCCGATCCCCGAGCTCGGCGAGCAGGTCCCGCCGGCGGAGATCGTCGTCGACGTCACACACGGCTTCCGCGTGCAGCCGATGATGGGGCTCGCCGCGATCGGCTTCCAGCTGAGCCGCTGGCGGCGTGAGCGACGGACGGACGCGCCGGCGATTCGCGTCGTCTACGGCGCCTGGGAGCACCGCACCGTCGGAGACCCGGCGAGCGGACGCGCGGACCGGGCACCCATCTGGGACATCACTCCCTTCGTGACGGTCGCCCACTGGAACGACGCGATCACGTCGCTGCTCCGGTTCGGCAGCGCAGACGACCTCAAGGCGCTCACCGACGAGCTCGCGCAGGCTGAGCGGAACGTGCTCGAGGACACGCGGGACCGGGTCGCGCAACAGAACATCGGCTGGCTGAACCGCCTGGGAAGCAAAGCCGAGGCGCTCGCGACGGACATGCGGCTCGCCCGCACGCCCCAGCTCATCCTGACCAGCAGCCAGAACATGCTGCAGACGCTCGACGACCCGATCCGCAACGACTGGATCGCCCGCTACCCGCTGCTCCGCGAGCCGGTGGAGAGCCTCACCCGCACCACGGCGGGCCTGCACGCCACCTCGCTCACCAGCGCTGATGGGCTGCGGGCCATCGCCCACCTCGCTGAACGGCTGGTCGAACACCACCGCGAAGCCGGCGCGCTGCAGCTCGTCAGCGAAGCCAGCGACCTGCTCTGGGGCCTGCTCACCTGCCCGGCGGGCACCTCGGATCTCGACGTCCTGCTCAAGACCGGCGCCGGCGGCGTCAACAAGCTGATCCGGCGGAAGGCCACAGACCGCGATACAGACCGCGATACGGCCAGGGACACGGCACAGGATGCCACCACGGGTGCGCCTGACGCCGCGCAGGACGACAGCGACTTCGCCGCCACGTTCGCGACGCTCGCAGGCGAGCTGCGCGGCCTGCGCAACGACGTCGCCCACGGCGGCCTGCGCGACAGCTCGGCGAAGGCCACGAAGCTCGCCGAGACCATCCCCAGGCTCGTGAGCACGTTCAGCCAGCTCGTCGAGCGCATGCCCGCGCCCGGCTCACGAGCAGAGGTGACGCCGAGCACCGCGGCAAACGCCGTCAACCTGACCGCGACCCCGGCAGACCGCTGGACGGACGCCGAGCGTGACGTCGTGCGAGCCACCGCCGGCGCAACCCTGGACGACCTCCCCGGCTGGGACACGAGGCTGCGCGCAGGCATGGGGACCGGCGAGATCGTCTCCATCGCCATGCGCACGGAGGTGGAGGTCCGCCGCACCGGCGCGACGGCCGCGATCATCGAGTGCGCGCCGGACCTCGCCAGCGCGCTCGTCGCCCGCCTCCAGGGCGACGGCAGCAACGACCGCCCCGCGATCGCCTGCTGGCTCCCGGTCCGCGACGGCGCCGGCGCCATCGCGACGCTCCGCGAGTACCCCACCCTGCACCGCTGCATCGGCTGACCGGGCGCGATCACCGGCGACCATTGCCGTTACGGCAACGATCGCCCGTCAGGTACCGGGCGCAACCCACCGGCGACCATTGCCGTTACGGCAACGATCGCCCGTCAGGTACCGGGCGCGACCCGCCGGCGATCATTGCCGTTACGGCAACGATCGCCCGTCAGGTACCGGGCGCGACCCGCCGGCGATCATTGCCTTTACGGCAACGATCGCCCACCCCCGCGCCCCCTCACCTC
>ERZ869909.2864-NODE-2864-length-10691-cov-4.550970_pt1 | contig 10691 bp, 10 predicted proteins | sample MGYA00520892_ERZ869909 | MGnify/ENA primary metagenome ERZ869909 (study PRJEB32215, sample SAMEA104723947) | bioreactor metagenome | biome: bioreactor; feature: anaerobic bioreactor; material: water | place: China | collected 2015-03-12 ... | reverse complement strand
ATCGCGTCGGCTTCCGCGACGCCCGGCGGCGGATCGATCCAGGCGTGCGCGTGTGCGTCGACGCGGGCGCCCGCTCCTGGGCGGAGCCCGTCGCCCTGCACGGTCGGCACGAGCGCCTCGGTGCGGGGTGCCGCGCGTGGGCTCACGGTGAGGCGGCGCGGCGGTACCGCGGGTTCGGCACCACCCGGAAGCCGTCGCCGTCGGCCAGCACCAAGCCGGCGAACCCGTCGCGCGCGATCGTTCCGTAGTCGTACCCGGCGTCGGCCGGGTACGCAGCGAGGAACACGAAGGGCACCCGACCGGTGTTGACGGTGCGGTGGCCCCAGTGGGGCGGCACGTACGCGGCCGTGCCGGCGACCATCGGCAGCGTCTCCACGCGGCCTTCGGGCGTCTGCAAGAGAAGCACGCCCTCGCCGGACAGGCCGTAGTAGAGCTCGGCTCGGTCGGACCGTTCGTGGAAGTGGCCCTTCGTCATGAAGAACTCGTCCCCCACGCGACCGGGCTGGATCACCGTGGTCGAGTACAGCAGGTGACCGTCGACGTGCGGGAGGTCCGCGGCGTCGTACACCTGGTAGACCAGCGGGTTCTCGGCCAGCGCGTCGGCCTCGGCCTGCGGGTCGGCGAACAGCCCGCGGAGGTCGGCGAGCCGCCGTACCTGGACCGCGTGGGCCGTTGGAATCGTGCCGTCCGCGAGGTTCACCTGGTGCGATACGGGATCGACGTACGTCATGCGATCCTCCTGGGATCCGGCCCGGCCACGACGTCGGCGCGTCCCACGCCCGTGAGCACGGCGACGATGTTGCGGGCGGCTGCCTCCCCCATGCGGGCGGCGGCCTCGCGTGTGGCCGCGCCCACGTGCGGTGTGGGCAGGAAGTTCGGGAGCGAGAGGAGCGGGCTGCCGACGGGCGGCTCACGGTCGAAGGCGTCGGCCGCCGCGCCGGCCAGCGCGCCGCTGCGCAGCGCATCGGCCAGGGCCGACTCGTCGACGAGGCCGCCGCGCGAGACGTTGATCAGGACCGCCGTCGGCTTCATGCGTGCGAGCGCGGCCGCGTCCACGAGGTGCCGGGTGCCCCCCTCGAGGCCGAGATGCAGGCTCACGACGTCGGCCGCGGACCACAGGGCATCGAGATCGAGTCGCTCCACGCCGGGGACGCCCGGCGCGTACGGGTCGTGCGCGACGACGGTCATCCCGAACGCGCGCGCGCGCGTGGCGACCTCTCGGCCGATGCGGCCGAGTCCCACCAGGCCGAGCGTCTTGCCGTGGAGCTCCCAGCCTGCGGTGCGACGCCACTCGCCGGCCCGGGCGTCGCCGATGGCCCGCGGCAGGCCGCGGGCGAGAGCCAACATCAGGCCGAACGTGAGCTCGGCTACCGCGATCGTGTTCGCGCCCGGCGTGTTCGTGACGGTGACGCCGTGGCGCGCGGCGGCCTCGAGGTCGACGGCGTCGACGCCGGAGCCGAACCGGGACACGACCCTCAACCGCGGCGCCGCCGCGAAGACGCTGGCATCGCAGCGGTCCAGGCCGAGCAGCAACGCGTCCGCGTCGGCGGCGATGGCCGCCAACTCGGCGGGCTCCAGCGGTCGGGCGCCGGCGGCCAGCGCCAGCTCGAACCCCGCGTCGCGCAGGATCGCCTGGTGCGGCCCGTCGTGGGCGCAGAAGGCGCGCGCGGTGGCCACCACCCGCGGTCGGCGGTCGGTCGCGGTCATGCGCCCGCCCCGAGGCGTGGCGCGCGGGACCGGCCGAGCGCCGCGTTGGCGGCCAGCAGGTCGGCGTAATCGTCGACCAGCGCCGCGTACGCGTCCCCGCGACCGGTATCGGGATCGACGCCGGTGTCGAGATCGTCGAAGCGTTCGGAGGCGGCCGCCGCGTCCTCGAGCAGGCCGACCGCCTGCCCCGCGAGGAGCGCGCAGCCGAGGGCGCCGCCCTCCTGGCGCCGCAGCGGTCGGTACGGACCACGCAGCACGTCGGCCTTGATGCCGCCCCAGAGCCGCGAACGCGCGCCGCCGCCGACCGCCCGGACGACCAGCGGGCCGAGGTCCGGGTGCAGCGCACGGATCCCGCGAAGGTAGAGGCCGTACTCCAGGGCGATGCCCTCGAGCAGCGCGCGGTAGAGGTGGCCGCGGCCGTGCGCCCAACCGAACCCGTGCCAGAGGCCCCGCTGGTGCGGATCGTTGGGCGTGACCCGCCCGCCGAGGTGCGGCACGAACGCCACCCCCGCGGCCCCCGGCGGCACGGCCGACGCCTCCGCGTCGAGGGCCGCGAACGCCTCGTCCGGCGACAGGCCCTCCAGGTCGCGCGCGAACGACTCGCGGAACCACCCGAGGTTGAGGCCGCCACCCTGCACGTAACCGAGCGCGTAGAAGGTGCCGGGGAGGGGGCTGCGGGCGGTGAACAGCATGCGTTCGCTGGTGTCGGGGCGGAAGGTCGCGACGCACACGGCCAACACCGAGGCGCTGCCCGCCACGTCGAGCGCGGTGGCCGGGCGGACGACGCCGGCCCCCAGCAGGCCCGCGGCGGTGTCGCCGCATCCCGCAGCGACGGGCGTGCCGGCGCGCAGGCCGGTGGCCGCCGCGGCCTCGCCGGTCACCTCGCCGACGATCGAGGTGGTCTCCACGATGCGCGGCAGCAGCCGGTCGGGGACGCCGAGCAGCGCCACGAGCTCGTCGGACCAGCGGCCGGACGCGGTGTCCGCCAGGCAGGAGAAGTGCAGATAGGTGGGGTCGGCGTAGGCGTGGGCGCCGTCGAGGCCGCACAGCCGGCCGGCAAGATAGGCGCTGGGCATGACCATCGCGCGCGCCCGCTCGATCTCGGCGGGGCGCTCGCGCATCCACCACAGCAGTTTGGGGCCCGCGGAGTACGTCGGATACCCGCCGCAGCGCGCGACGATGCGCTCCGCGTGGGGGCGCAGGCGCGCGACGTCGGGGTCGCAGCGCGTGTCGAGCCAGGAGTCGAACGGTCCGACGGCCCTTCCGGCGGCGTCCACGAACATCACGCCCGCCATCTGGCCGTCGAGGGCCAACCCGGCCACGTCGCGCCCGCTGGCGCCCGCCGAGCGGAGTGCCTGCCGGATGGCGGTGTGGACCTCCTCCTCCATCTGCGCGGGGTCCTGTTCGACGGCGCCGGGCTGGTGGCGGTGGAGGCGGGTCGGCACCGCCGCGTGGCCGAGCAGGTTGCCGTCCACGTCGTACAGGGCGGCCTTGGTGGCACCGGTCCCGACGTCCACGCCGAGCAGCAGGTCGGCGCTCACGTGGGCGCCTCCCCAGGAGGCACGAGGACGACGCGGGCGTGCTCGGGCCGAGCGGCGGCCGCGAAGGCCGACGTCGCCTCGTCGAGGCCGAAGGTGGCGCTGACCATGCCGGCGAGCGGGAGGCGGCCACCGGCGAGGAGCGCCAGGGTGCGACCCAGGGTCGGCAGGCTGGCGCCCGTGGTGCCCGTCACCTGCAGGCCGCGGTAGTGGAGCAGGTTGCCGTCGATCGCCAGGGACGCGCGATCGCTCGCGAAGCCGGCGAAGAGGTTGAGCCGCCCCTCACGGGCCAGGGCGGACAGCGCGGTGCCCACGGCCGAGGGGTCGCCGATCGTGACCGCGGCGACGTCGACGCCCCGGCCCTGGGTCGCGCGGGCGATCGTCCCCGACAGGTCCTGGCTCCTCGAGTCGGCGCCGTCGGTGACGACGTCAGCGCCGTCCGTGACGACGGCGGCGCCGTCGGTGACGACGTCGGCGCCGAGGGCGAGCGCGTGCGCGCGCCGCTCCTCGCTGGGGTCGACCACGACGATCGTGCCGGCCCCGAGGCCGCGCGCGGCGGCGACGTGGAGGCGCCCCATGACGCCCGCGGCGACGACCAGGAGTGAGTCTCCGGGCCGCAGCCGACTGGCCTCCAGGCCCTCCACGCAGCAGGCGAGGGGCTCGAGCAGCGCGGCGTCCAGGTCGCTCAGAGCGTCGGGCACGAGCAGCAGGTGGCCGGCTTCGACCGCCGCGCGCGGGACGCGCAGGTACTCCGCCATGCCGCCGTCGAGGTGGATCCCGAACGCCCGGTAGTCGGGGCACAGGTTCGTCGCGCCGCGCCGGCATGCCGGGCAGTTGCCCTCCCCCACGTTGGGCGCGAGGGCGACGCGGTCGCCGGGCGCGAACCCGGGCCCGCTGCCGACCGCGACCTCGGCCACCACCTCGTGGCCGAGGATGCGCGGGCCGTCGCCGGGCGCGCCGCGTGCCGCCAACTTGCGGTCGGTCGCGCACACGCCGGCCGCCCGAACGCGCAGCAGCACGTCGCCGTCGAGCAGCTTCGGGACGGGGATGCGGTCGACACGGAGGTCACCGGGACCGTGCGCACGGACGGCGAGCATGGTGTCGGGTGGCGTGCTGGGCGTCGGCATGGCGGCATCCTCGTGGGCTGGGTTCGGCGGACGCGCATGACGCGCCGCCGGCATCGGGGGTTCACGGGGCGCTCGGCCGCACCAGTTCGACCTCGAGCACCGTCCGGTCGCCGCGGTGGCGGGCTTCGTAGTACTCGATGGCGCGACCGTCGGGCAAGAACGTGACGCTGCGGAGGAAGAGCAGCGGGTCGCCGGGTTCGACCTGGAGCAGTTCGGCGTCGGTGGCACTGGCGGCGATGGACTCCAGGAGCCGCCGGCCCCGAGCGATCACGTAGCCATAGCGTTCCGCCAACGTCTGGTACAGCGAGCGGTTGCCGAAGTCGATGTCCACGAGGCCAGGCACCAACGCCTCCGGAAGGAACGTCGTGACGTGCATCATGGGTTCTTCGTCGACGGAGCGGACCCGGTCGATCATCACGACCGGCGTCCCGGGTGGGAGCCGTAGTTCGGTGGCGACGGCGCCGGCGGCAGGGACCACGCGTTGTTCCAGCACGCGTGTGCGCGGGACCCGGCCCTGCGCGAGCATGTCGTCGTGGAACCCGGTGAGCGACTGCACGAGGCGCTCGTGGATCTTCGGCTCTGCGACGAACGTGCCGAGGCCCTTCCGGCGGCGGAGCAGCCGCTCGTGCTCGAGGTCGCCGAGCGCTTGGCGTACGACGGTCCGGGACACGTCGAGGGTGCGACAGAGCTCGGGTTCCGAGGGGATGCGGGCCCCCGGCGGCCAGCGCCCGCTCACGATCTCGTCGCGCAGCAGCTCCTTCAGTTGGTGGTAGTAGGGCACGGGGCTGTCACGGTCGATGCGGCCACCGATCGCGGCGGCATCGTCGATCGCTGCGCGCGCGGCGGCGCCGGACCGTGGCCCCGTGCCGACCATCAGACGCCCTCGACCTCGACCCGCTGGCCGCTGGCTGCCGCCTTCAGCGCGGCCTCCAGGACCAACGTCTCGCGCAGCCCGTCCTCGAAGTTCGGCCGGACCTCGACGCCGTCGGTGATCGCCCGCACGAAGTCGACCACCGCGTGGTGGAAGGCGTGCTCGTAGCCGATCACGTGGCCGGGGGGCCACCAGGCGGCGACGTAGGGGTGCAGTCCCTCGGTGGCGAGCACCGTGCGGAAGCCCTGCACGTGGGCGGGGTCGTGCCGCGAGTAGACCTGCAGCTCGTTCATGCGCTCGAGGTCGAAGACGATGCTGCCGTCGCTGCCGTAGATCTCGAAGGCGTGGTGGTTCTTGCGGCCGGGCGCGAAGCGACTGGTGTCGATCGAGCCCAGCGCGCCGTTCTCGAACTCGGCGGTGACGAAGGCCGCGTCCTCGACCGTGACGGGGCCCGTCTCCGTGGCGCCGCCGCTGCCGGCGGAGAAGGTGGCGGCGCCGGCGCCCGGCAGCGGCCGCTCGGTGACGAAGTGCGCCGTCATCGCGCTCACGCTCTTGATCTCGCCGACCAGGAAGCGGGCCAGGTCGACGTTGTGGCTGCCGAGGTCGAAGTGCGGCCCCGCGCCCGCGTGCTCACGCCGCAGGTGCCAGGTGAGCGGGAAGTCCGGGTCGACGATCCAGTCCTGCAGGTAGGCGCCGCGCCAGTGGAAGATGCGGCCGACGAAGCCCTCGTCGATCAGCTGCTTCGCCAACATGACCGCCGGGGTACGCCGGTAGTTGTGGTTGAGGTAGTGGACGATCCCGGCCTTGCGGGCGGCGTCCAGCATGGCGCGCGCCTGCCGCGAGTCGAGCGCGATGGGCTTCTCGCAGAAGACGTGCTTGCCGGCCTCGGCGGCCGCGACCGCGATCTCGGCGTGCAGGTCGGTGGGGACCGAGACGTCCACGACGTCGACGTCGTCGCGCGTGACGACCTCGCGCCAGTCGGCGGCGGTCTCTTCCCACCCCCAGTTGTCGGCGTAGGCCTTCAGCGTCTCCTGGTTGCGTCCGACCGCCACCTTGAGGACGGGTTCGGCGGCGAGCTCGAAGAAGCGCGGCGCGTTGCGCCAGGCGTGCGCGTGCGCCTTGCCCATGAAGTTGTGGCCGATGATGGCGACGTTCAGCTTTCGCATCTCGCCCTCCGTTCGCCCGGTGTCGGCGGGGTCAGCCGATCGCCTCGACGATGCGCCGCAGCCCCGTCACGCTCTTGCGGATGGCCGCATGCTCGTCGTTGCCGTAGTCGGGGTGGAGGAAGTCGGTCTCCACCGCCAGGAAGCCCTGGTAGCCCGCGGCCTTGAGCATCCGCGCGAGCGCCACGTTGTCGATCAGGCCGTCGCCGACCGGCACGCTGGAGAAGAAGTACCAGTCGTCGGGCGCCGCGTCCGGGTTGACCTTCAGGTCCTTGATGTGGGTGGCGTAGGTGTACTTGGCGAGCTTCTGCATGCCCTTGACGGGATCGTCCAGGAGCCGCAGGAAGTTGCCGGTGTCGAAGTTGATGCCGAAGTTGGGCGACCCGACGGCCTCGATCAGCTCGACCATCTCGGCGCCGGTGAAGTCGATGTGGTTCTCGACCGCCAACCTCACCCCGGCCTGCTCCGCGAGCGGGACCGCCTGCCGGAACTGGGCGATGAGCGCCTGGATCTGTGGGCCGTGCGGCTCCTTGCGCCAGGTGAAGCTGGAACCGACGACGCGCATCACGTCGGCACCGATGGCGACCGCCCGCTCGATGCTGCGCACCATGTCGTCGTACTCGGAAGGCTTCTGACCGCGCTCGAGGCCGTCGGGATGACCCCAGGCATACACCCGGTCGAAGCCGTACTGGTCGAGCTTGGCCTTCAGGTCGGCAAGATACTCGCGATCGAAGCTCGGGAAGAAGCACGACTCCAACGACACGCCGTCGACCCCGAGCTCCTTGGCGAAGTCGAGGAAGTCGTCCATCGTCATCTGGAACGGGGGCTGCGGCTGCTGCGGGTAGACCTCGCCGAAGAAGCGGTGGAAGCAGTAGCTGTCGATGCCGATCTTCATCATGGTGGTGCCTCTCGGGGCGTGGGCCGCCCGCCATGGGCGGCCCACGCGTGGAAGCGTCAGACGGTGGTCAGCGGCCGCCCCAGCGCTCGGGGAAGCCGGGCATCTCCTCGCAGCCGCACAGCGCGTAGTGCAGCAGCGGCATGTTGGGCTGGATGTAGCGGTCGAGGTTCTCGGCGGTGATGACGGGCTGCGGCAGGGTCCAGCGGGCGGGAACCGGCTGGCCGGTGAGGATCATCTCGGCGGCGATGATCGGGGTGCGCCACTGGTAGGTCGGGAACGTCGGCGCCAGGGCGGTCAGGCCCTCGTCGCGCCACTTGATGAGGAAGTCCTGCTGGTCTTCGCCGGTGATGATCGGGTAGGGGGCGCCGAAGTCCTCGAACGCCTCGACGGCGGCCACGGCGGTGGCGCCGGCGTCCATCCAGATGGCGTCGATGTTGCCGAAGCGCTGGAGGTAGTCCTCGACGATCGACTTGACCTTGGCGTTGTCGCCCTCGGCGAACTCGGCACCGACGACGTTGACGCCGGCCTCGCGGAAGATGCGCTCGGCACCGGCCCAGCGGAACTCGAGCACGTCGACGCCCGGCAGGATGCGCAGGGCCAGCACGTTGCCGCCCGCGGGGAGGTTCTCGACGATGAAGTTGGCGGCGGAGATGCCGAACGCGTAGCCACCGATGGGGGTGATGAAGGAGACGGGGCAGTCGGTGTTGACGCCGCGGTCGAACACGATCACCGGAAGCTGCTGGCAGGCCGTCTCGACGACCGGCGTCAGGGCCGCGGTGGTGTTGGGCGACACGATCAGGATGTCGCAGTCACCCGACGCGAGCAGGCCGTTGATGTCGCTGATCTGCTTGTTGTCGGAGCCCTCGGCGTCGATGTGGATGAAGCGGCCGATGTTGGGCTGGAGGTCGATCTGGGCCTGCATGGTGGTCCAGCCGACGACGCGCCAGGGGTTGTTGACGCCGGCGTTGGAGAAGCACACCGTCCAGGGGCCCTCCTTGGCGTACGCGCTGGTGTCCACCCAGGTCGGGTCGATGGCCTGGATCCAGGGCTGGTCGGCCGGGCCCTCGGCCTCCATCTGCATGTAGCCGAGGTCGCGGAGCAGGTCGGCCTCGTTGTAGAACTCGGAGGCCTGGGCGAAGGCCGCCGTCATGGCCGTGGCGATGGTCAGGGCGAGCAGGATGCGGATGGTTCTGAACACGTGGTTCCTCCAGGGTTCTTCGTGGTGTGGCGGGCCGTTCGTGACTCGCTTCCTCCGTCGTGGTCTTCCTGGTCAAGCCCCCCTTTCCTGCCCGGCGCGTACGGCGCGCCACGCGGCGTAGCCGACGGCGCCGATGATGATGGCTCCCTGGACCGTCACGCGGATGGGCGACGGCAGGCCGAGGAAGTTCAGGAGCGTGAACAGGGCCTGGAGCGTGAGCGCTCCGGCCAGCGCGGCCGGCATGTTGCCGCGCCCGCCCAGCAGGGCGGCGCCACCGAGGACGACGGCCGAGATGGCCTCGAGCTCGAGGCCGTCGCCGACGTTGATCGACACGCCGGAGAAGCCGCCCAGGAGGATGCCGGCCGTGACGGCCGAGAGCGACGAGATGACGAAGGCGGTGATGCGCACGCGCGCCACGTGGATGCCGGCCAGGGCGGCGGCCCGCTGGTTGTCGCCCACCGCCAGCGCCTGCTTGCCCAGCACGGTGAAGTGGAACAGGTAGATGAACAGCACGGACAGGACCAGCAGGACGATGACGGCCCAGGGCACGCGACCGAGGAGGGGCACGTCCTCGATGAAGTTGCGTCCGAAGGCGCGGAAGTTCGGCGGCAGCGCGCCGCGTGGGGCGCCGCCCGTGATCAGCAGCGCGGTGCCCTTGAGCGTGAGCAGCATGCCCAGGGTGGTGATGAACGACGGCACTCGCAGGAAGCTCGTCACCGATCCGTTGAAGACCCCGACCAGGAAGCCGATCCCGTACAGCACGAGGATGACCCACCAGGTGTTGGCGGGGTCGCCGAACGCCATGAGGGCGCCGGCCAGGACGGTGAGCGTCACGAGCGACCCTTGCGACAGGTCGAACCCGCCGGTCACGACCACGAACAACTGGCCGGCCGCCAGGACCATCAAGGGCGCGCTGCGGCGGAGGAAGTTGAGGAAGAAGGTCGGTTCGATGAAGCGCGGGTTCAGGTAGGTGATCCAGGCGATCAGGATCAGCAGGACCAGGAACACCGGCGCGACCCTGCCGATGGCGCCGAGCGCCGCGCGCCAGGCGGGCGGCGCGTCCGTGACGGTCGTGCGGGCGTCGCTCATCCCACCACCTCGCGCGAGCGGAAGGCGTAGATGGCCACCGCGCCGATGATGATGAAGCCACGCAGGACCTGCTTGGTGTACGAGCCGATGCCGAGTTGGTTGAACATCACGTCGAGGATGGCGAAGATCAGCACGCCCGCGATGGTGCCGAGGACGCCGCCGCGCCCGCCTGCGAGCACGGTGCCGCCGACGACGACCGCGGCGATCGACTCGAGGTCGTAGACGCCGTCGGGGCCGATCCACGGGGCGCCGGAGCGAAGCCGGCTGGCGAGGTACAGCCCCGTGAGGACGGCCGTGAAGCTGGCGACCATGTGGGCGCCGATGACGATGCGGTCCGCCCGGATACCCGACAGGCGGGCCGTGGCCCGGTCGCCGCCCACGGCGTAGACGTGCGCGCCGAAGCGCGTGCGGGCGAGGACCAGCGCGCCGGCGGCCACCACGGTCGCGAACAGGATCAGCGGGATGGGGACGGGTCCCAGCATGCCGTAGGCCAGCAACTGGAACGAGGGGGAGACCGCGCCGGCGAAGTTCTGGAACGAGGCGTTCAGCAGGCCGCGCAGGATCAGCCCCATGCCGAGCGTCGCGATGAGCGGGTTGATGCGCGCCTTGGTGACGAGCAGCCCGTTGAGGAACCCGACCGCCAGGCCGATGGCGGTGACCACCACCAGCGCCAAGGGCACCCGGCTCGGGTCGCCCTGCATGATGTACGACGCCATCACCGCCGTGACCGAGATCAGGTAGGCGACCGACAGGTCGAGCGAACCGACCAGGATGGTGAAGGTCTGGCCCACCGCGACGATGCCGAGCGCGGTGGCGCGCTCGACGATGTTGAGCAGCGTGCTGGTGGCGACGAAGTTGCCGCGGCCGTACAGCGACACCAGGAGCCACGCGATGAGGAACGTGGCGACCAGGAGGAACCAGATGATCGGCACCCGCACGCGGCGCGCGCGACGGCGGGCGGCGGCGGCGAGCGCGCTCACGCCCGGGCCTCGTGCGTGGGCTCGTCGGCGGGGGCGGTGGGCCCGCCCGTGGAGGGCGCGTCGTCGTGCAGACCGTGCGTCGCCAGCGCCATGATCTCCGCCTCCGTGGACCCGCCCGGA
>ERZ869909.2863-NODE-2863-length-10692-cov-4.460480_pt1 | contig 10692 bp, 10 predicted proteins | sample MGYA00520892_ERZ869909 | MGnify/ENA primary metagenome ERZ869909 (study PRJEB32215, sample SAMEA104723947) | bioreactor metagenome | biome: bioreactor; feature: anaerobic bioreactor; material: water | place: China | collected 2015-03-12 ... | reverse complement strand
AGGGCGCCATGACATCGGGGCGGTCGGGATAGAAGGTGATCTTGCGAAAGCCCTCGGCCTCGCATTGCGTGCAATACATCCCCTTCGAGATGTAAAGCCCATCCAGGGCGGTATTGGCCTCGGGGTCGATCTGCACCTCGCATTCCCAGATGAAAGGCGCCTGCGGCAGCATGGCGGCGGGCAGGGTCAGGCCGCCGGCATCGGGCGAAAGCGTGAGCGGCTCGCCGTCCATGCTCGCCGAGATCAGCGCTAACCCCTCGCCGTCAAGGCGCAGATCGCCCCCCGGCGCGGCATCGGGGTTGGGGCGAAAGGCGATGCGCGCCAGAACGCGCGTGGCACGCGGCGCCAGCCGGAAGGTCAGTGCCACATGGTCGATCAGATGGCTGGGCGGAGTATAGTCGGACAGGCGGATAATGCTGGACATGCGGACCCTCTAGGCTTCGGCCCAGAGGTTGCATGCGGGGCGGCGCAGGGCAAGGGGGCAGGGCGTTCAGGGATGCTTGCAATGGCTGACAAAATCTGTCAGATAAGGCCTGCCCAGCCGCAACGGCATACCCGCCCGTCCAGCCCGGCGCATCCCCGGAGAACTGGACATGCGTTACCTGATTTCTCTTCTGATGCGGCCCTTTGGCGCCGCGCTGGCGCCCCGGCGCTGCCGCACGCAGGCCTGCCCGTTGGCCGAACTTTGCCACTGCCCAGAGCCCGGCACGGTTGATCCGGCGCTGCTGGAATGCCTGCTGGGTCGGCGCGAAGCCCCCTTCTGAACCTCAACTCCCCAACCCATCTCCCCAACCCATCGAGCGAGCCAATCCATGAGCAAGCTGCCCTCACCCTGTATCGGCGTGTGCAAATTCAAACGTGCCGGCCATTGCCTTGGCTGTTCCATGACCAAGGCCCAGAAATCGCTGTTCAAGACGCTGAAAAAGGCCAAACACCAGCATGCCTTTCTGGACATGCTGGTGCATCAGCAAAGCGATCTTGGGAAATATTCCCACTGGCCAAAGGCCTATGCCCGGCGGTGCGCGCGCAAGGAGGTTGCCAACCCGCTGGAGTGAATTGCGCGGCCGGGGGCGGTTCAGCCCAGATGCGCGCGCAGGATCCAGGCGAACTTCTCATGCGCCTGGGCGCGGGAGATGGCCATATCCTGGGTCAGCAGATCGCCATGGCTCTCGGCCAGCGCCGCCAGCCCGCCCAGCGTCGAAGCCAGTGTGACCTGCGCGTCGGCGAGGATACGCACCATCTCTTCGGCGCTGGCATGGCCATCATGCTCGGCGATCTTGGAGCGTTTGAGCATGCCGGAAAGCTGGCCTTCGGCATGCGCCCCCAGCGCCTTGATACGCTCGGCCAGATCATCCTGAGCGGTGAAATGGTCCTCATAGATGGTCTGGAACAGCGCATGCAGCGGGCCAAAGGCCATGCCCTTGACGTTCCAGTGGAAATTCTGCGCCAGCATGGTGGTGATGGCGGTTTCGGCGACGCTCTGGTTCAGCGCATCGGCGATTGCCTCCTGCGCGGTGGGGGAAAGCTGGGCGGCGGTTTGCGACATTTCAAAGCCCTTTCATCTGTGCCATTCGCGCGGCGCCGCGGCGTAAGCTGCGCGGCGTTTCGCGCCGGATCTCGTGGCGGGACTGGCTGGCGATGGCTGGCTGCCCGCTCCTTTTATATCGGTGCGGTGCGGCGAAGATCAAGGTGTTTTAGAAATATTCTAAAAACTCGCCTGTGATCGAATCTCGGGCTGCGGGCTGTCGGGCAGGGGCGCGGTTTCGGCCAGTCGGGCAATCAGCCAGCCGGTCTGGCGCCGGGCATGGCGCGGCAGTCTTGAGGCCAGCAGAAACGCCATGCTGGCGCCATCCGCGCGCAGGGCTGCTGCCAGCAGGGCCAGCAACCAGCGCTCATCGAAGCTCAGAAGCGCTTCGCCGGGCCGGTAAAGCACCAGCGCGCGGCCTAGATTGGCCTCCAGCGTGCGCAGCAGTGCCTCGGCAAACGCCGGGCCGGAGCGTTGCGGCTGCGCGGCCAGCATGGCGCAGGCCTCGAACAGATCCAGTCGCGCCCGCGCCCGACTAAGCTGAAAGAGCCGGCGCAACGCATTGAGCCGCGCGGCCTCGGCCGGGGACAGTGGCGGCGTGGCGGGGGCAGTGCGAAGGGCGGGCAGGGTTGCTTGCATGGTGGCGGGCCTCGGGCTTATCTAGAGTAAAATAGTGGGTATTGCGACGGAGTTCCAGAGGCAATCGGTTTGTCAGTCCCGCATTCCGCCCCGTTGCCCGCCCGCCTCGCGCCTGCTAGCACCGGACGGCGGTGCAGGGGCGGGATGGCGGCCAGATGGCAAGCAGCGTGATGATTCAGGGAACCGGCTCGAATGTCGGCAAGTCGCTGCTGGTGGCGGGGCTGTGCCGGCATTTCGCGCGTCAGGGGCTGCGGGTGCGCCCGTTCAAGCCGCAAAACATGTCCAACAATGCCGCCGTCACCGCGGAGGGCGGCGAGATCGGCCGCGCGCAGGCGCTGCAGGCGCTGGCCTGCGGGGTGGCGCCGCATGTCGATATGAACCCGGTGTTGCTGAAGCCCGAATCCGAGACCGGTGCGCAGGTCATCGTGCAGGGCCAGCGGCTGACCACGGCCCGGGCCGGCGATTATGGCGCGCTCAAGGGGCAGTTGCTGGAGGCGGTGCTCGACAGTTTCACCCGGCTCAAGGCCGGGGCCGATCTGGTCATCGTCGAGGGGGCGGGCAGCCCGGCCGAGATCAACCTGCGCCCGCGCGACATCGCCAATATGGGGTTCGCGCGCGCCGCCGATGTACCGGTGGTGCTGGCCGGCGATATTGATCGTGGCGGGGTGATCGCCCAGCTGGTCGGCACCCAGGCGGTGATCGACGCCGCCGATGAGGCCATGATAAAAGGCTTTTTGATCAACAAGTTCCGGGGCGATCCCAGGCTGTTTGACGAGGGCTATCGCTATATCGAAAGCCGCACCGGCTGGCCCGGGCTGGGCGTGCTGCCGTGGTTCGCGCCGGCGCATCTGCTGCCGGCCGAGGATGCGGTGGATCTGCGCCACCGCGCCGGGTCCGGGGGCTTTCTGGTGGCGGTGCCGCAATTGTCGCGCATCGCCAATTTCGACGATCTGGACCCGCTGATGGCCGAGCCCGGCCTGCGCGTGGAAATGGTGCCTCCGGGCCGCCCGCTGCCGGTCGAGGCCGATCTGATCGTGCTGCCGGGCAGCAAATCCACCATCGCCGATCTGGCCTTCTTTCGTGCCCAGGGCTGGGAGATCGACCTGCGCGCCGCACTGCGCCGGGGGGCTCGGGTGTTGGGGCTTTGCGGCGGCTATCAGATGCTGGGTCGTTCCATCGCCGATTCCGACGGGATCGAGGGCGCGCCGGGGCGTGTTGAGGGGCTGGGCCTTCTGGCGGTGGAGACGGTGATGCAGGCGCAAAAGCGCGTCACCCGCACCCGCGCCCTGCATCCGGCCAGCGGCACCGAGGCCGAGGGCTATGAAATCCATATCGGCCGCTCCGATGGCCCCGATTGCACCCGCCCGATGTTCGAGGTGCAGGGCCGGCCCGAAGGGGCGATCAGCGCCGACGGGCGGGTGATGGGCAGCTATCTGCACGGGCTCTTCGCTGCCGATGCGTTTCGCCGCGCCTTTCTGACCGCGCTGGGCGCCGAGGCATCGGACCTTGCCCACGGCGCGCAGATCGAGGCCACGCTCGATGCGCTGGCCGATCATCTGGAGGCGCATTTCGATTGCGCGGCGCTCTGGCGCATCGCGCAGGCCGGGGTCTAGGCCTCAGAACTCCACCCCCGGCTGCGCCTTGATGCCGGCGCGGAACGGGTGCTTGACCAGCGTCATCTCGCTGACCAGATCGGCCAGTTCGATCAGCTCGGGCTTGGCGTTGCGCCCGGTCAGCACCACATGCGTCATGGGCGGCTTTTCATCGCGCAGGAAGGCCAGAACCTCGTCGAGCGGCAGGTAATCATAGCGCAGGGCGATGTTGATCTCGTCAAGCAACACCATGCGGATCGCCGGGTCGCGGATCAGCTCCTTGGCCTTCTCCCAGCCGGCCCGGGCGGCGGCCACATCGCGCTCGCGGTCCTGGGTATCCCAGGTGAAGCCCTCGCCCATGGCATGGAACTGGCACAGATCGCCGAAATGCCCGCTCAGGAGCCGCCGCTCGCCGGTATCCCAGGCGCCCTTGATGAACTGAACCACCGCGCAGGGCATCTCATGGGCGATGGCGCGCAGGATCATGCCGAAACCGGACGAGGATTTGCCCTTGCCCGCCCCGGTATGCACGATGATCAAGCCTTTCTCACCGGTCTTGCCTTCCATCATCCGCTCGCGCGCGGCCTTGATCTTTGCCTTCTTGGCGCGGTGGGCTTCGGCCTCGTGCTCCATGGTGTCGCTTCCTTGCTTGACTTGCTCTGCCCGCTGCCGCATCACGGCAGGGCTGGTGCCTGTTTATGACAGGTGAAAAGGGAATGTGACAGGGCAGAGGCCCCAAGCACAGCCGCCCCCGCGACCGTGACCGGAGAGGGTCTGCAAGCCACTGGCCGAAAGGTTGGGAAGGCGCAGAGCCGCCAGGGAAACCTGACATCCGCAAGCCGGGAGACCTGCCAGCGCAACCGTGACGAAACCGGACGGGGTGTTCCGGTGTCGGGTGAGGGCTGTGCGCCGCTCCCGTCATCAAACCCTTGTCCCCTTATGATCTTGAGGGACAACATGAAATCCATTCTTCCACTGGCCAGCGCCACCACCCTGCTGGCTGCCGGCCCGGCACTGGCACATCATCCGCTGGGTGGCGAGGCGCCGCAAACCATCTTTCACGGCGTGCTCAGCGGGCTGGCGCATCCGGTCATCGGCATCGACCATCTGGCCTTCGTGGTGCTGGCCGGCCTGGCGGCGGCGATTGCCGGGCGCGGGTTGAGCGGGCCGCTGGCCTTCATCCTCGCGACGCTGGCGGGCACCTTCATCCAGCTTGGCGGGATCGAACTGCCGCTGGCCGAGGTGGTGATCGCGGGTTCGGTGGTGGTGCTGGGCGCGCTGCTGGTCATGGGCCGGCAGGTCAGCGGGCCGGTGGCCTTGGTCGGTTTCGCGCTGGCGGGCCTCTTTCATGGCTGGGCCTACGGCGAGGCGGTGGTGGGCTCCACGCCGATGCCGATTGTCGCCTATCTGACCGGTTTCGGCGTGATCCAGTTCCTGATCGCCGCCGGCGTGGCGCGGTTTGCCGGGCCTGTACTGGCGCAGCCGCAAGGCGTGATGCAGGCGCGGCTGGCGGCGGCGGTCTGCGCCGGTGTCGGTCTGGCCTTTCTGGTCGAGGCCACCGAACATCTGATCCTCGGCTGAGGTGACGGGGGCGCCCTGCCGCCCCCTGACAGAACCATGACCCAAGCCGTTGAACTTCTGGTCTGCGTGACCTGCCGCGCCGCACAACCTGTGGTGCCCGGCCTCTCGCCCGATCCTGACCCCGAGGCCGCGCGCCCCGGGGCCGTGCTGCTGGAGCATCTGCGCCAGAGCCCGCCGGAAGGCGTGGTGCTGCGCGCCGTCGATTGTCTGTCGAACTGCTCGCGCGGCTGCACCGTGGCTTTGCGTGCGCCGGGGCGCTGGACCTATGTCTATGGCAATCTCGATCCCGCCGCGCATCTGCCGGCGATCATCGAGGGCGCCCAGAAATACCGCGACGCGCCCGATGGCCTGGTGCCCTGGCGCGAGCGACCCGAACATTTCCGCAAGAACTGCATTGCCCGCATACCGCCCATGGAGGCTGCCGATGTCTGACCTTTCAAAAGTGCCCGTAACCATCGTGACCGGGTTCCTCGGCTCGGGGAAAACCACGCTCATCAGCCATCTGATGCGCAACGCCGATGGCCGCCGGCTGGCGGTGGTGGTCAATGAATTCGGCACCCTCGGGGTGGATGGCGAGATCCTCAAGGGCTGCGCCATCCCCGATTGCCCGGCCGAGAATATTGTCGAACTGGCCAATGGCTGCATCTGCTGCACGGTGGCTGACGATTTCATCCCTACCGTCGAGGCGCTTCTGGCGCTTACCCCCCGGCCTGATCATATCCTGATCGAAACCTCGGGGCTGGCGCTTCCCAAGCCGCTCCTGAAAGCCTTTGACTGGCCGGCGATCCGCTCGCGCATCACGGTTGACGGCGTCATAGCGCTTGCCGATGCCGAGGCCGTGGCGGCAGGCCGCTTCGCCGCCGATCCGGCAGCGGTGGATGCCCAGCGCGCCGCTGATGAAAGCCTCGATCATGAAACCCCGCTCTCTGAGGTGTTCGAGGATCAGATCGCCTGCGCCGATGTCGTGCTGCTGACCAAGGCTGATCTGGCCGGGGCGCAGGGGCTGGCGGCGGCGCGCGCGGTGATCGCCGCCGAGGCGCCGCGCCCCTTGCCGGTGATCGAGGTCACCGAGGGTGCCATTGATCCGCGGGTCATTCTGGGGCTGGGCGCCGCCGCCGAGGACGATCTGGCCGCGCGCCCCTCGCATCATGACGGGCATGACGATCACGAGCATGACGATTTCGAAACCCTGGTCGTCGAGCTGGCCGAGATCGCCGATCTGGCGGCGCTTGCCGTGCGGATCGAAGATCTGGCCCGCCGCCACGACATCTTGCGCATCAAGGGCCATGCGGCGGTGGCAGGAAAGCCGCTGCGCGCGCTGGTGCAGGCGGTGGGGGCGCGGGTGCGTCATCAGTATGACCGCCCCTGGCAGCCCCATGAGGCCCGCATGACCCGGCTGGTGGTGATCGCCGAACACGGCAAGCTGGACGCCGCCACCATCCGCGCCGCGCTGGAGGGCTGAGCACCGTGCATGTGCTTTTCCGCGAAAGCCACGGCCTGGAGGAAACCGACACCCCCACCGATCTGGGTCAGGCGCCCGCCGATCTGGTGGTGCTGTCGTTTTCCGACAGTGACCTTGGGGCTTTCGCGGCGGGCTGGCACCGGGCGCGGGCGGCGGGCGCACCGCTGCCCGCCCTGCGGCTGGCCAATCTGGCGCTGCTGCGCCATCCGCTTTCGGTCGATACCTATGTCGAGCAGACGCTGAGCGGCGCGCAGGGCATCCTGATCCGGCTGATCGGCGGCGTGCCCTATTGGGCCTATGGGCTGCAGCAGGTGCAGGCGCTGGCGCGCGCGCGCGGCATCGCGCTGGCGGTGCTGCCCGGCGATGGCCAGCCCGATGCCCGGCTCGACGCGGCCTCGACGCTGCCGGTTTCCACCCTGCGCCGGCTGCAACATCTGTGCGAGACCGGCGGGCCGGTGGCGGCGCAGGCGGCGCTGCAACAACTGGCGTTGGCCTCGGGGCTTTATGCGCCACCGGTGCGCGGTGCGCGGGCGCTGGCTTCGGTGGGCGGCTGGCAGAGGGGGCAGGGTGTGACCTGCCCGGCGGGTTTTGCCCTGCAATCGGTGCGCCCGCGCGTGGCTTTGGTGTTTTACCGCGCCTATCTGGCGGCGGCGGATATGGCGCCCCTTGCCGCCCTTGGCGAGGCGCTCACCGCGCGCGGCTTCGATGTGCTGGGCCTGTTCGCCCCCTCGCTCAAGGAGCCTGACGCGCGGGGCTGGATGGCGCGCTGGCTGCAGCATCTGCAGCCGGTGGCGGTGATCAATGCCACCGCCTTCTCGGCGCGCTCGGATGCCGGTGAAAGCCCGCTTGATGCGCCGGGCGTGCCGGTATTCCAGGTGGCGCTGGCCACCAATGAGCGCAGCGCCTGGGCCGAGGCCCCGCGCGGCCTGTCGCCGGCCGATCTGGCCATGCATGTCGTCCTGCCCGAGGTCGATGGCCGCCTCTTTGCCGGTGTCGCCAGTTTCAAGCAACCCGCCCCGCGCGATCTCGATCTGCAATTCGCCCGTGTCGAGCATTGCCCCGAACCTGCCCGCATCACCGCCATTGCCGAGCGCGTTGCGGGCTGGGTGCGGCTGGGCCGGACCCCGGCGGCCGAGCGCGATCTGGCAATGGTGCTTTCAAGCTATCCCGGCAAGGGCTGGCAGATGGCGCATGCGGTGGGGCTGGATGCGCTGCAATCGGTGCAGGCGATGCTGGGCGATCTGGTCGATGCCGGCTACAGCGCCACCCCGGTTGATGGGCTGTCGGAGCGGCTGGCGGGTGAAACCCTGTCCTGGCCGCTGGGCGAATACCGCGCCGCGCTTGCCCGCCTGCCGCAGGCGCTGCGCGATGATCTGGCGCAGGTGCGCGGCGCGCCCGAGGATGACCCCGCCTTTCGCGACGGCGCCTTTCATTTTCCCGCGCTGCGTGCCGGGCGGGTGTTGGTGGCGCTGCAACCCGAACGCGGCGATCCGCGCGAGCGCGACGATGAATACCATGATACCGCCCGCTGCCCGCGCCATGGCTATGTCGCCTTCTATCTGTGGCTGCGCGCGCAGGGGCTGCATGCGCTGGTTCATATCGGCGCGCATGGCACGCTGGAATGGCTGCCGGGCAAGTCGGTGGCGCTGTCGGATAGCTGCTGGCCAGAGGCGCTGGTGGGGGATCTGCCGGTAATCTATCCGTTCATCGTCAACGATCCCGGCGAGGCGGCGCAGGCCAAGCGGCGCATCGGCGCGGTGACGCTGGGCCATGTGCCGCCGCCGATGGTGGTGGCGGGGCAGGGGGCGGGGCTGGCGCGGCTGGAGGCCCTGCTGGACGAGTTTTCCAATGCCGACGGGCTGGACCCGGCGCGGCGTAACCGGCTTCAGGGGGATATCCGCGCTGAGGCGGCGGCACTGGGGCTGGATGACGAGCTGGGCCTTGATCGCGCCGCCACCCTGGCCGAGGCGCTCACCCGGATCGACCGCTTCGTCTGCGATGTGAAGGACAGCCAGTTCGGCGAGGGGCTGCATGTCTTTGGCCGGGGCGAGGCGGGTGCGGGGGAACGCGCTGGGCTTCTGGCCGCGCTCGATGGCCGCTTCGTGGCACCGGGGCCTTCGGGCTCGCCTTGGCGGGGGCGGCGCGATGTGCTGCCCACCGGGCGCAACCTTTTCACCACCGATCCGCGCGCCGTGCCCTCGCGCGCCGCCCATGCCCAGGGGGTGAAACTGGCGGAAGAACTGCTGCGCCGGCATCTGCAGGATCATGGCGAATATCCGCGCAGGCTGGTCGTGGATCTGTGGGGCTCGGCGACGATGCGCACCGCCGGCGAGGAATTTGCCATGGCGCTGCATCTGCTGGGCGCAAAACCCGTCTGGGATGAGGGCTCGGCGCGGGTTTCAGGCATCGAGATCGTGCCCATCGCGCTGCTGGAGCGCCCGCGCATCGATGTGACGCTGCGGGTTTCGGGGCTGTTTCGGGATGTCTTCCCGATGCTGGCCGCGCTTTTTGCCCAGGCGGTGCGGGCGCTGGCCGCGCGTGACGAGGCCCCGGACTGGAACCCCTTTGCCGGGCATGCGCCGGCGCCGCGCGTCTATGGCCCGGCGCCGGGCGGCTATGGGCTGGGGCTGGGCAATGCCGCCGAGACCTACACCGCCGAGGCCCGCGCCCAGGCCGGGCGTGCCTGGCTGGCGGCCTCGTCGCATGCGCTCGACACCGATACCGCCGATCCCGAGGGTATTGCCGCCAGGGTGGCCGGCGCGCAGGCTTTCGTGCATCCGCAGGATCTGCCCGAAACCGACCTTCTGCTGGCTGCCGATTATGCCGCGCACGAAGCCGGTTTTGCCGCCGCGCAGGCGCTCACCGGCGGGCAGGCGGCGCTCTATCACCTTGACGCCCGCGACCCCGCCAACCCCCGCGCCCGCCCCCTGAACGAGGAACTGGCCCGCGTGGTGCGCGCCCGCGCCGCCAATCCGGTCTGGGTGCGCGGCATGATGCGCCATGGTTTTCGCGGCGCGGCGGAACTGGCCGCCACGCTCGATCATCTGGGCGCCTTCGCGCATCTGGCCGGCGCCGTGCCGCCGCAGCTCTTTGATCTTTATCACGATGCCACGCTGGGCCGGGCCGAGGTGCGCGAATTCATGGCCCGGGAAAACCCGGCGGCGCTGGCGGCGATGGAGGCGCGCTTCGCCGCCCTGCTGGAGGCCGGGCTCTGGGTCACGCGGCGCAATTCGATCCGCGCAGCGCTGGGGGGCGGGGCATGAGCGCCGCGCCTGCCATTCGCGGCTGGTGCCCCGGCGCGCTCAGGCCGATGCCCTCCGGCGACGGGCTGGTGGTGCGTATCAGGCCCCGGCTGGCGCGGTTGAGCGTGCTTCAGGTGCTGGGGCTTTGCGAGGCCGCACAGGCCCATGGCGCCGGGCTGATCGACCTGACGAACCGCGCCAATCTGCAGTTGCGCGGTGTCGCTGAAAGCGCGCTGCCGACGCTGCAGCGCGATCTGGGGGCGCTGGGTCTGCTGGACACCGATCTTGAGACCGAGGCGCGGCGCAATATCGTGCTGACGCCCTTCTGGCAACCGGGTGATGACAGCGCGCGCCTGGCCGAGGAGCTTCTGGCGCGGCTGGGCGAATTGCCGGCGCTGCCGGCCAAGGTGGGTATTGTCGTCGATGCCGGCGCGCAGCCTGTGCTTGATGGCGTGCCGGGCGATTTCCGGCTGGAACGGGGCCTTGGCGGCGGGTTGATCCTGCGCGTCGCCGGGCGGGCCTTGGGCCTGCCGGTGGCCCCTGATGGCGCGATTTCGGCCCTGATCGCGCTGGCGGAATGGTTCATGCAATCGGGCGGCGTGGTAGCGGGGCGCATGATGCGCCATGACGCTCCGCTGCCGCATTGGGCCG
>ERZ869909.2862-NODE-2862-length-10695-cov-3.263044_pt1 | contig 10695 bp, 9 predicted proteins | sample MGYA00520892_ERZ869909 | MGnify/ENA primary metagenome ERZ869909 (study PRJEB32215, sample SAMEA104723947) | bioreactor metagenome | biome: bioreactor; feature: anaerobic bioreactor; material: water | place: China | collected 2015-03-12 ... | reverse complement strand
AGGCCGCCCGCGACGGCCTGCGCGGCGTCGTCGTCGCCTCCGCGAAGTCGTCCTTTCTCGCCGGGGGCGACCTCGCGCTCATGGCCCGGACGCGCCCGGGCATGGAACGCGAGACCTTCGCGCATTTCGAAAGGCTGAAAAGCTATCTGAGGCGGCTGGAGCAACTGGGCGTCCCGGTCGTCGCCGCGATCAACGGCACCGCTCTCGGCGGCGGATACGAGCTTTGCCTTGCCTGTCATCACCGCATCGCGCTGGACCGCGACGATGCCTGGATCGGCCTGCCCGAAGTCGAGTTCGGCATCCTTCCCGCCGCCGGCGGCGTGATCCGGCTGACGCATCTTCTGGGTCTGGAACGGGCGTTGCCCTGGCTGGTCCAGGGGCGAAGAGTGTCGTTGCGGACGGGCCTGTCCGAGGGGCTCGTGGATGCGCTGGCCCGCGAACCCGCGGAACTGCTTGCCGCGGCAAAGGACTGGATTCGCCGCAATCCCGGACCGGTGCAACCCTTCGACCGGCACGGCCGCTGCTTCGGCGCGCATCGCCTCTCCCCACAGGACAGGGCGGCGCTGCAAATGGCTCCGGCCTGGCTGCGCAGGCTCGCCGGCCCGGACAACCGCGCGGCCGGGCGCATCGCGGACGTGGCCGTCCAGAGCCTCTATTTGCCATGGGAGTCGGTGTCGCGGATCGAGACGCGGGGCTTCGTCGAGCTCCTGATGACGCCGGAAGCGCAGGGCCGGATCGCGGATTTCTTCGCGCGCAAGCCCGCTTCACGACAGTAGATGCGAGGAAGAAGAGATGGGTAGCAAATCCTGTGCGGTTCTGGGTGGAACGGGGGCCTTGGGCTTCGGCCTTGCATTGCGTCTCGCGCGGGCAAGAAACAGCGTCACCATCGGCTCGCGCTCGCGCGAGAACGCGGAGGCGGCCGCGGAGCGGGCAAGGGCCGTCCTTGCCGGGCATGGCACGGATGCGGCCGATATCCGCGGCGACGAGAACGGCGCCGCCGCCGCGGCGGCCGATGTCGTCGCCGTGACGGTGCCCTTCGCCCAGCAGCAGGCACTTCTGTCCTCCGTCGCCGGACACCTGCAAGGCAAGATCGTCATCGACGCGACGGTGCCGCTGGTCCCGCCGAAGGTAGGCACCGTCCAGCTTCCGGCCGGCGGCTCGGCCGCGGTCGCGGCGCAGCGGCTTCTGGGCGGGGACGTGCGGGTCGTTTCGGCTTTCCAGAATGTGGCGGCAGACAAGTTGCAGTCGCTCGAACCGCTGGAATGCGACGTGCTGGTGACGGGCGACGACCGCGAGGCCTGCGCCGACGTGGTCGACCTGATCGCCACCCTGGGCATGGAAGCCTACTATGCCGGGCCTCTGGCGAACTCCGCCGCCACCGAGGCGCTGACGTCGCTGCTGATCACCATCAACAGGCAGTTCAAATGCCAGGCGGGAATCCGGATCACCGGAGTGAGATAGATGTACGTCATCGTACCGGTGAAGTCCTTCGCGCACGCAAAGAGCCGGCTCGGCCCGATCTTCGACCACGAGATCAGGCGGCAGCTGGCGCGCGCAATGGCTCGCTCGGTGCTGGCGGAACTTGCCCTGGTCCGCACCCTTCGCCGTATCCTCGTGGTCAGCTCCGAGCCCGAAATGGAGGAATTCTGCCGCCGCGCCGGGCTCGACTACCTGCGGGACGACGGAACGGGCGGCCTGAACGGCGCGCTCGCCGCCGCCGAGACGGAACTCCGTCCGGCCGAAGGCGATCCGGTGGCCGTCGTTTGCGCCGATCTCCCCTTCTTCCGCGCCGCCGAGTTCGAGCGGATGCTGGCAGTGCATGCCGGGTTGGGACCCCATGGCTTCACCCTGGCGAGCGACGGGCAGCGTCAAGGCACCAACGTGCGCATCGCCAGCGTTCCGGGCGGTCTGCCCTATCGCTTCGGCGAGGACAGCGCCGCGCGGCATTTCCGGGAAGCCGCCCGGCGCGGGCTGCCGTACCGGCTCTTTGAATCGGACGCCTTCGCGCTGGATCTCGATACGCCCGTCAATGCCATCGAGGTCGCCCGGCGCTGCGGCGCGGCGGGAAAGGCGCCCGATGCCGTGCTGTCGGCGCTGCTCGACGGCCGGTCGGACCGGTGGTCAGGGGAGGAGCAAACGTGGACGCACTGACTTTCCCCGCCGATCCTCGGGGCGGCTCGCTTCCGGACCGGCAGGCGGCGCTGCAACTGCTCGATCTGCCGACCGAAGAGCTGCTGGCACGGGCCGCCGCCCTGCGCGACGAGGCGTTCGGTCATCGCGTCAGCTACTCGCGCAAGGTCTTCGTGCCGCTGACGGAGCTCTGCCGCGACGTCTGCCACTACTGCACCTTCGCCAAGGGGCCGCGCCGGCTCGCCGCACCGTTCATGACGATGGAGCAGGTGCTGAAGGTCGTGCGGCAGGGCCGGTCGGCAGGCTGCAACGAGGTCCTGCTGACGCTCGGCGAGAAGCCCGAGCTTCGCTACGCGGTCGCCCGGGACTGGCTCGCGGCGCAGGGCCATGCCTCCACGATCGACTATGTGCGGGCGGTCTGCGACCGCATACTCGCCGAGACGGGGCTGCTGCCGCATGTCAATGCCGGCACCATGACGCGCGAGGAGCTCGCCGCGTTGCGGCAGGTCGCTCCCTCGATGGGGCTGATGCTGGAAAGCGGGTCGGAGCGCCTGTGCCAGCGCGGCCTGCCGCATTTCGGGTCGCCCGACAAGCAACCCGGATTGCGCCTCGCGACGCTCCGCGAGGCCGGCGAACTGCGCATTCCGATGACGACCGGTCTGCTGATCGGGATCGGCGAGACATGGGAGGAGCGGGTGGATTCGCTTCTCCAGATCCGCGACGTTCACGCCTCCTACGGCCATATCCAGGAGGTCATCGTCCAGAACTTCCGCGCCAAACCCGGAACGAGGATGGCGTCGGCGCCCGAGCCGGGGGAGGAAGAGTTTCTCCGTTCGATTGCTCTGGCCCGCATCGTGCTCGGCCCGGACATCAGCCTGCAGGCGCCTCCGAACCTCGCTCACGGCGATCTGAAGAAGCTGATCGCAGCGGGGATCAACGACTGGGGCGGCGTCTCGCCCGTCACGCCGGATCATGTCAATCCCGAGGCCCCGTGGCCGCATCTCGACCGGCTGGCGTCGGAGACCGCGGCGGCCGGAAAGGAGCTCGTTCAGCGCCTGACGGTCTATCCGAACTATATCGACCCCACGGGCACCTGGATCGATCCGAAAGTCCTGCGCCACGTGCTGGCGCGTGCCGATGCCGAAGGGCTGGCACGCGAGTGCGAGTGGCTTGCCGGCGGAACGAAGCCGCCCGACCCGAAGGTGTTCGGCGGTCTGGACGAGCCGGTGCCGCCGGCGCAGGTGCGCCCTGAAATCCGCCGCATCGTCGAGACGGCGATGGCCGGGCAGCGGCTGGACGAACGGTCCGTCGAGGCGCTGTTCGGCGCGCGGGGCCGGGACATGCTCTATGTGTGCCAGATGGCCGATGCGCTGCGGGAGGCCCGGTGCGGGCGGAACGTGAGCTACGTCGTCACGCGCAACATCAACTACACGAACGTCTGCACCTATTCCTGCACGTTCTGCGCCTTCTCGAAAGGCCGCACGCACGAGGCGCTCCGGGGCAAGCCGTACGATCTCGATCTCCCCGAGATTGCCCGCAGGGTGACCGAGGCGTGGGACCGGGGCGCTTCGGAAGTCTGCATGCAGGGAGGCATCAGCCCCGACTACACCGGCGAGACCTACCTGGACATCCTGCGCACGGTGAAGGCGGCGCAGCCTGAAATGCATGTCCACGCCTTCTCGCCGCTCGAGGTGACGCAAGGCGCGGCGACGCTCGGCCTGTCGCTCGTCGACTATCTGCGCCGGCTCAAGGAGGCCGGGCTGGGATCGTTGCCGGGAACGGCGGCCGAGATCCTGGATGACGAGGTGAGGGACGTTCTCTGCAAGGGGAAGCTGTCGACCGACCAATGGGTCGCGGCGGTGGAGGCGGCCCATTCGGTCGGGCTGAAAACCACCTCGACGATCATGTACGGTCATATCGACCATCCGCGCCATTGGGCGCGCCATCTTCTGGTGCTGCGGGACCTGCAGGCGCGCACCGGCGGGATCACGGAATTCGTCGCCCTGCCGTTCGTCGCCATGGAGGCGCCGCTCTTCCTGCGCGGCGGCGCGCGGCCGGGACCGACCTTCCGCGAGGCGATCCTCATGCATGCGGTGGCGAGGCTGGTGCTGCACCCGCTGATTCCGAACATCCAGGCGTCGTGGGTGAAGCTCGGCCCCGAAGGCGTCGCCGTCGCCCTGAAAGCCGGCGTCAACGATCTCGGCGGCACTTTGATGAACGAATCCATCACCCGCGCGGCGGGCGCGCAGCACGGCCAGGAGGCCGCCCCCGAGCGGATGGAGGAGATGATCGTGGCCGCGGGCCGTTGGCCGATCCAGCGCACCACGCTCTATGCACGCCAGAAGCAGGAGCGGCAGGCCGCCTCGTTCGCGGCGACGGAGCTGCGGCCGGTCGTCAACCGGCCCTATGCCGGCAAGCGACAGCGCGTTGGCGCCACCACTTCCGCCGAACCGGCGGCGACCGGGCAGGGGACTTCACCATGACGCAAGGAAGACCCCCGCGCCGTCCGGGACGATTTCGTCCGTTCCCCGATCCTGGCGATATCTGTGCTGCTCAAGGCCGTTTCGTGCTGTCCATGCGGATCGGGAGACGAGGCGTCGGACACCGATCGACGACAGGCATAGCAAGGCGATGAACGGACTTTTGCCAGAGGGAATTCCCGCGTCGGCGTGAGCGAAAATGTCCCCTTTTTTTGAGCTGCCCGTCATTGCCAGCAAGGCGGGCCGGCCAAAGACTAGGCGCGGCAGCATGCGAGGGCCTGCTGTCGGAATACAGTTCAACGGCTGCCGTGTCGCAGCCAACTTCCCGGGAGGAAAAACATGAAGCTGAAAACCCTTGGACTGGCGCTTGCCGCGGGCGTCCTTGTCTCGACCGCTCCCTCGGCGATGGCCGAGATCCGCATCGGCGCCTTCACGTCGGCCACCGGCCCCGCGTCGTTCCTGGGGGAGCCGCAGCGCCTGACCATCGAGATGCTCGTCAAGGAGATCAACGAGGCGGGAGGGATCAACGGTGAGAGCATCCGTATCTTCTATTACGACGACATGTCGGACGCGAGCGCGTCTCGCAACTTCGCGACCCGCATGATCGAGGAGGACGAGGTCGTCGCGGTGATCGGCGGTTCGGGGACGGGCAATTCGATGGCCGTGATCCCCGTGGTCGAGGATGCCGAGATCCCGTTCGTGTCGTTTTCGGGCGGCGTCGAGATCATCGAGCCGGTCCGGGAATGGGTTTTCAAGCCTCCGCATACCGACCGCATGGCCTGCGAGAAGATCTTCGAGGACATGAAGACGCTGGGCCTGAGCCGGGCGGCGCTGATTTCGGGGCAGGGCGGCTTCGCCCAGTCGATGGCCAAGCAGTGCAGCGAGCTTGCGCCGAAGGTGGGCGTCACGATCCTGGCGCAGGAAAGCTACGGTCCGCGGGACAGCGACATGACCCCGCAGCTGAACCGGATTCGCGCCGTCGACGGCGTCGAGGCGGTCATCAATGCCGATGTCGGCCAGGGTCCGGCCATCGTCACCCGCAACTTTCGCCAGCTCGGCATGGAGCAGACGCTCTACATGAGCCACGCCGCCGCGACCCAGGGCTATCTGGAGGCCGTCGCGGCCGACGGCGAGGGCATCCGCATCCCGGCGCCGTCGCTGCTGATCGTGGAGACGCTGGACGACGACAATCCGCAGAAGGCCATTCTGGTCAAGTATCGCGAGCAGTTCACCGCCGCGACCGGCCGGCAGCCGGACGCATTCGGCGGCTATGCGCATGACGGGCTGCTTCTGCTGGTCGACGCGATGAAGCGGGCCGGCACGACGGAGCCCGCCGCCGTCCGGGACGCCCTCGAAGCGACGGACGGCTTCATCGGCACCGTGGGCACGATCCGCATGTCGCCGACCGATCACCTCGGAATCGATCTCGGCAGCTTCGAGATGCTGACCATCCGCGACGGCAGGTGGGCGCCGGCGACGTCGGACTGACATCGCCCGCCCCGCGCGGCCGGGCCGTGCGGGGCGACCCCGCTCACGAACTTGATCGGAAATCGCTATGGTTGCGTTCCTGCAGCTCATCGTCTCGGGCCTGACGGTCGGAGCGATCTATGCGCTGGTGGCGTTGGGCTTCACCCTGATCTACCGCGCCTCGGACATCTTCAATTTCTCCCAGGGCGAGTTCTTCATGCTGGGAGGCATGCTGGCCGGCATTTCCATGGCGACGTACGGGCTGCCCTATCCCGTCGCGGCGCTGGTGGCCTGCCTGATCACGGTCGGCTTCGGTCTCGCCCTCTACTTCTACGGCATCCGCCAGGCGCGCTCGGCCTCTCCCATCCAGCTGCTGATCCTGACCATCGGCGCGTCGATGCTGGTCCGGGGGCTTGCGTCGGCGCTGCTCGGCAAGGATTTCGTCACCCTTCCCGGCCTGCTGCCCTGGCAGACATGGCGTGTCGGCGGCGTGGTGATCCAGACCCAGGCGGTCGCGATCATAGCGGGAGCCATCGCCATCGTGCTCGCGCTCTGGGTCTTCATGTCGCGGACGCTGACCGGCAAGGCCATCGTCGGTGTGGCGTCGAATGCGCTGGGAGCGCAGCTGATGGGCATCAACCGCACCGTCGTCGTCGGGCTCTGCTTCGGGCTTTCCGCGCTCATCGGCGCGCTTGGAGGCATCCTCGCCACCCCGATCACCCTGACGAGCTACGACAGCGGCACCATGCTCGCGATCAAGGGCTTCACCGGGGCGATGCTGGGCGGGATGGGCCGGCCTTACGGTCCCGTCGTGGGCGGGCTCCTGGTCGGTCTTCTGGAGGCGTTCGGGGCCGGCTACGTGTCCTCGGTCTACAAGGACGCCTTCGCGCTGATCGTGCTGCTGATGGTGTTCGCGCTGCGGCCGCAGGGACTGTTCGCCTCTCACTCCGTGGAAAGGGTCTGAGATGCGACGGTTCTTCAGCTCCGTATACGCGCCGGTGGCGATCGTGGCGCTGGCCGTGCTTCTGGTGTCGCTTCTGCCGCTCTCGAACTTCCACATCCGCATCGCCACGCTGCTGTTCATCTTCTCGATCGTCATTCTGGGCATGAATCTCCTGATGGGCTTCGCCGGCCAGATCAGTCTCGGGCACGGCGCCTTCTTCGGCCTCGGCGCCTACATGATTGCGATCGGAGTGAAGCAGTATGGCGTGTCGCCGTGGCTGCTTGCGGCGCTTTCCCTGCCGGTCGCCGGCGTCATAGCCTGGGTCATCGGCCGTCCGATCCTGAAGCTGCGCGGCTATCATCTGGCCATGGCGACGCTGGCGTTCGGGTCGATCTTCGCCATGTTCCTGAACAACGCGCTTTCCATCACCGGAGGACCGGACGGCATGGCGCTGGACATGGCCTCGGTGCGGCTTTTCGGGATGCCCCCGCGCTGGAGCTGGTACTGGATTTGCGGCGGTCTGCTGGTCGTCGTGATGTATCTTCTGGCCAGCCTGCTCGACAGCCCGACCGGCCGCGAGATGCGCGCCATCCATGACAGCGAGACGGCGGCCGACGTTCTCGGCATCGACGTCGCGCGCGTGAAGCTGAACGCGTTCGTCATTTCCGCCGTCTTCGCCACCCTCGCCGGCTGCTGCTTCGTGATGTTCGACAGGTACATCACGCCGCAGTCGGCCGGCATCCTGCGCTCCATCGAGTTCATGACCATGACCGTGGTCGGCGGGTTGGGATCGGCGATCGGAAGCATACTGGGAGCCGCGATCCTGATCGTGCTGCCGCAATTGCTGACCGTCTTCCACGAGTACGAGCACGCGATCCTCGGCCTGATCCTGATCCTCATCATGGTTTTTCTGCCCAGGGGCATCGTTCCGACGCTGCGCGCCCGGTTCGGTCCGCGGGAGAGATGATCATGCTGAAGGTAGAGAACATCGGAATCCGTTTCGGCGGCGTGATTGCGCTGGATGACGTGAGCTTCTCGGTGGATGCGGGCGAGGTGTTTGCGCTGATCGGGCCGAACGGCGCCGGCAAGACCACCCTCTTCAACTGCGTCTCGGGCGTCTACGTGCCGACGAGCGGCACCGTTTCGCTCGGCGGCGAGGACATCTCGCGGCTGAAGCCGTTCGAACGCGCCCGGCGCGGCATGACCAGGACATTCCAGAATCTGCAGATTTTCGAGAACATGTCCGTCGTCGAGAATGTCATGGCGGGGTTCCGGACAGCGGAGCGCGGGAACGTGTTCACCCACATGCTGGGACTTCCCTCGATCAAGCGCCAGAACCGGGAAACGCACGCCAGGGCGATGGAACTGCTTGAACTGATCGGTCTCGGCGACCACGCCCGGGAGAAGTCGGGCGAGCAATCCTACGGGGTGCTGAAACGGCTCGAGATCGCAAGGGCGCTCGCGACGCAGCCTCGGGTGCTGATGCTCGACGAGCCCGTGGCAGGGTGCAACGCCGCCGAGACCGCCGATGTCGACGGCGTCATCCGCAAGGTGGCGGACATGGGAGTGGCGGTGGTGCTGGTCGAGCACGACATGCACATGGTGATGGGGCTGGCCGACCGCGTCCACGTCCTCGATCGAGGCCGAACCCTGGCCCAGGGCGTGCCGGAGGAAATCCGCGCCAACCCGGCGGTGATCGAGGCCTATCTCGGCACGCCGGAGGAGGAGGTCGCCTATGCTTAGGATCGAGGGTCTCAAAAGCGGCTACGGCCGCATCGAGGTTCTGCACGGGCTTTCCCTCGAGGTCGGCAGGAAGGAGATCGTGGCGCTCGTCGGATCGAACGGCGCCGGCAAGACGACGCTGATGCGCGCGATCTCGGGCGTCCAGCCGATCAGCGCCGGGAAGATCGAGCTGGAGGGGCGTCAGATCCACACGGTTTCCTCGTCGCGGCGGGTGGCCATGGGGCTGGCGCAGGTGCCCGAGGGCAGGCAGATATTCGTTCCTCTCTCCGTGGAGGACAATCTGGCGCTGGGCGCATGGGTTGCCCCGGCGAAGATCGAGAGAAACCGGGCCAGGATCTACGAGATGTTCCCGATCCTGGGCGAGTTCCGCAAGCGGCCCGCAGGGTCCCTCTCCGGCGGGCAGCAGCAGATGCTGGCGATGGGGCGGGCCTTGATGTCCGACCCGGGCGTGCTTCTCCTCGACGAGCCTACGATGGGCCTTGCACCGCTGCTCGCCAGGCAGGTGATGGAGACGATGCGCCGTATCCGCGACGAGGGAACCACCGTTCTGGTCGTCGAGCAGAACGTCCAGGCCGTGTTGCGCTCGTCGGACCGCGCCTATGTCATCGACCGGGGCCGGATCGTGATGGACGGGCGCTCGGCGGATCTCCTTGCCGATCCGCGCGTGCAGGATGCCTATCTCGGAGTTTGAGCCGTGGGTGCGGTTTCCCTCATCCCGCTGCCGGACTTTCCGCTCGTCGGGCCCGGCGATCCGCTGGACGAGCAGATCGTCCTGGCGGCGGGGACCATCGGCTTCCGCGACGGCGACGTCGTGGTGCTGGCGCAGAAGATCGTGTCCAAATCCGAGGGGCGCTACGTCGATCTGCGCACCGTCGCGCCGTCGCCGGAGGCGCGGCGTCTGGCGGGGATCGCGCGCAAGGACCCGCGGCTGGTCGAGTTGATCCTTTCGGAGAGCCGCGAGGTGATGCGGGCGGTGCCGGGCGTCATCATCGTGCGCCATCGTCTTGGCCTCGTGCTCGCCAATGCCGGAATCGACCAGTCGAATCTGCCTCCGGAAGGCGCGTCCGGCGAGGAGCGCGTCCTGCTTTTGCCGGCGGACCCGGACGCCAGCGCTGCGGCGCTGCATCTTCGGCTCGAGCGCAGCACGGGGCGCCGGCTTGCGGTCCTCATCATCGACAGCCTGGGAAGGGCCTGGCGCAACGGAACCTGCGGCATCGCCATCGGCGCCGCCGGCATCGACGCCTTGCGTGACCTGCGCGAGCGGCCCGATCTGTTCGGCCGACGGCTCGAGACGTCCGAACTGGGCTTTGCGGACGAGATCGCCGCCGCCGCGTCGCTGGTCATGGGGCAGGCCGCGGAAGGCCGGCCGGCCGTGATCGTGCGGGGGCTGTCGTGGCGGGAAAGCGACCAGTCCGCCGCCAATCTCATCCGTCCCCGCGAAAGCGACCTCTTCCCATGAAGCAGCATTTCATTGTCTTGTGCGGCGGTGTCGGCGGCTCGCGTCTGGCCGAGGGGCTGGCCCGGCATCTGGCTCCCGAAGCGCTGACCATCGTCGTCAACACGGGAGACGATTTCGAGCATCTCGGCCTGAAGATATGTCCCGACATCGACACGGTGCTCTACATGCTGGCCGGCTGCGTCAGCCGCGAGCGCGGCTGGGGGCGTGAAGACGAAAGCTGGGTGGCCCACGAAACCCTCGCCGCGCTGGGCGGCCCGAGCTGGTTCCAGCTCGGCGACCGCGACATCGCCCTGCATCTCGCCCGCAACGCGCTGCTCGCCGAGGGAAAGGGACTTGCGCAGGCAGTCCGGCATATCGCGGCCGCTCTCGGCGTTTCGCACGTGCCGGTGCCCGTCACCGAAGCCCCGACCCCGACCGTCGTGCAGACGGTCGAGGGCGATCTCGCCTTCCAGGATTATTTCGTGCGCCGGAGG
>ERZ869909.2861-NODE-2861-length-10699-cov-5.403031_pt1 | contig 10699 bp, 9 predicted proteins | sample MGYA00520892_ERZ869909 | MGnify/ENA primary metagenome ERZ869909 (study PRJEB32215, sample SAMEA104723947) | bioreactor metagenome | biome: bioreactor; feature: anaerobic bioreactor; material: water | place: China | collected 2015-03-12 ... | reverse complement strand
ACCGTGTGCAGCGTCGTGCCCGTCATCTCGGCGATCTCCTGCCGCGAGATCGGGAAATCGACGGCGATGCCGTCCTCCGTCTTCTTGCCGCGCTGGCTGATGAGGCGAAGGAGCGCATGCGCCACCCGCTGCTCGACCTGCTTGGTCGCCATCTCGACGACCTGCATCTGCGTGTCCTGAAGCCGCTCGCCGACCGTCTTGTAGGTGTTGACGCCGAAGGACGGGAAGGCGGCGGCGAACTGCGACCACATCGTGCCGGACCATGCAAGCACCACGCAGTCCACCACCGCGATCGCGCTCGCCGGATAGGTGGTGCGTCCGAGCGCCTGGGCGATACCCATCAGTTCGCCCGGCGTGATGTAGCGGACCGTGACCTGCTGCCCCTCGGCGGTCGTCTTCATCACCCGCACATGGCCGTCCAGCAGCACGAAAAAGGAGTGCGCCTCCTCCTCCTGCTCGAAAATGGCGGAACCGGCAGAGAACCTCAACGACCGGGCGGCATTGAGGATGCGATCGAGATCGTCGGCCGCCATTCCATCGAACAACGGCAGGTTCGAAATAAGCGAGCGGTCGAGACGACTCACCTTCGCATTACCTCCCCGCGCGGGTCGGGCACGGCGCGCCGTGCCTGTCGAGTGTTGAAGCACATTCTCATATGCCTGCCCTTGCACGCAAGCAGCCGCCTTGCACCCTTCTTTCGCGGCCGCCCAGGCTTTCTGGTAAAGATAATACATCTTTTTGCAAGCCATGCGACCCGCAACGACCGGCATTGGGCGCATACGCCGCAACCCCCGGGGGGCCTCAGGCCTTCGCCCACGGGCGATCCGTGCGCATTCTGATCCATGCTTCGGAAAGGACGGCCGCCCGCCGGGGAAGACGGCGGGCCGGAGGATGTCGTGATTCAGCCGGTTGCGCGCCCGCCGACGACGCGGCGCAGAAGCGCCACCCCCATTGCCGGCGCGCGCTCCCTCACCAGGCGGAAGCCGAGATTGTCGGGCGGGGCCATGCCGGCGGCGCAGCCGCCGCTCTTGCCGTCGCGCAGGAAGTTGGACATGTAGCCGCGATGCAGCCCGCCGATGACGCGCACGCCGCAATTGACCGTCGATTCGCTCAGGCGTCCGGCCGCGTCTATCCGGTTGCGCGCGAAGCAGGTGTCGGTCCACTCCCAGACATTGCCGGAAAGATCGGCCAGCCCGTTGGAATTGACGCCGAAATGGCCGCGCGGCTTCGGCGCCATGTCCCGCTCCCTGGGATCGGCGCGGTAGCGATAGGCCGCCAGCCAGCGCGCGGCCGGGTTCGCGGCGTCGTCCGCCTCGATGCCGTTCGCGTCGTCGCCGAAGCGCTCGGCGGCGGCGAAGGCCCATTCCTCGTCGCTCGGCAGCCGCCACGTATCGCCCGTCCTTGCCGACAGCCAGGCGGCATAGGCGCCGGCGTCGCGCCAGCTCACGCCCGTCACCGGAACGTCGCCCGAAGCGCGCGTATCGGCCGGCTGGCAGGCGCGGTCGGCGACGCAGGCGGCATATTCGGCGGCGCTGACCTGGTATTTCATGATCTCGACCGGACGTCGGAACTGCTTTTCCACCACCGGGCCGTCGACGACGCGGCCGGCGCGGCGGAACTCGCCGGCGACGCGGTACTCGAAACGCCCCGCCGCCACGGAGACGGTCTCGATCGGCGAGACGACGCCCTGGCGGCCCGACGAGGCCGGCGCGTCCGGCGGCGGCACCAGAAGCGCCGCGGCGACAACGCTTGCCATGACGGCGACGGCGGCGGAAATGCGGGTCTTCATCTTTCGTCCCCATATGGGCGGTTCATGGATGGCGGCGGGCCGTTAAAGCAAACGGCCCGCCCCCGGAGAAGGACGGGCCGCAGCCAAGATCAAAGCACCCTTGTCCCGATCAGTTGGTCGGGATCGGCCCCGGCGCTTCGACCTGCACCATGAGGTCGTCGTCCCATTCGCCGTCGACCACGACATGCGCGGTGGCGCCGAGCTCAGCGGCCTCGATCAAATTGTGGTTCACATAGGCGTACACGCCCGGCTGGAGGAAGGTGTAGAGCGCCGCCCCGGCCGAGCCGCCGCGGATGAACCAGGTCTCCAGATCCTTGGCGGGCGGGTTGGCGAACTTGCCTTCTTCCCACACATAGTCGCCATGGCCGCCGATCAAATGGGGCCTGGAGTCGCGGTTGGCCTGCGAATGGACGAACAGCACCGTCTCGCCGACCTTGGACGTCATCGCGCCGTCGCCGGTCAGGGCGCCGACCCGGCCGTTGAAGACCACATGGGTCGGGATCAGGCCGCGCATGACCTCCATCGTGTCGGCATAGCTCTCGCCCAGCGAGGCGAACTTGACGAAGTTGCCGTCCTCGTCGCGCGGGATGTAGAACTCGTTCTCGCCGATGTAATAGACGGTGTCGTATCTGAGGGGCTCGCCCTTCTCGTTCTTCAGACCGTCGCGCGGCAGGATCATGATCGTGCCGCTCATGCCGGCCACGACGTGCCAGGGGATCATGCCTTCGGGCGCGCAATGGTAGACGAAGGTGCCCGAACGGGTGGCCTTGAAGCGCAGCTTCACCTGCTCGCCCGGCATCACGAAGGTCAGCCCCGCGCCGCCCAGCGCGCCCGTGGCGGCATGGAAGTCGATGTTGTGGGGCATCTCGTTGGTTTCGGGGTTGATGAGGGTCAGCTCGACATAGTCGCCCTCATGGACGACCATCATCGGGCCGGGGATGGAGCCGTTGAAGGTCATGGCCTGGAGCTCGGTGCCCTGATCGTCGATGACGACCGGCTTCTCCTCGATGGTCATGGTGAACTCGACCACCTTGGGGCCGCCCGTCGCGACCTGTTCGTGGGCGTGAACGAAGGGCGGAGCGACCAGCGTCACCTTTTCACGCGGCAGGCTGGCGATTTCGCTGGCATGGGCCACCATCTGCATGCCCGGAAGCGCGGCGACCGCGGCGGCCGTGCCCGCAACTCCCAGAAGAGCTTCGCGTCTCGTGAACATGGTCTGTCTCCTTGAATGACCTTGTTTCCTTACGATGGTTGGAATGTAGGAACGACCGCGCAAATGAACTTTGCGCTGGCGCAAAAAAGGCCCCCTCATCTTGCGCCGGATGGCTGGACATCTTGTCGCAACACAATAAGAAAACCCATATTTTATCTGTAGTTGGCATAGAGGGTGCGACACATTGTACCTGCCGGCATCCGCGGCCCTATTCGGCGCTCGCGGCCATCGCCGCACACATGGCCACAGCCGGTTCAGCGGCTTGCAGGGGATCGGCAGCGTGCGGATTAACCCTCCGTTAGGGTTAACGGAATATTGCTCGTTCGAGCGCCATGCCCGCAGGGCCTATCTTTGATGGAGACGCAAGGCCGATGTTGACGAACCGCGAGACGAACGCAACGGGCAGACGCCTTGGCGCCGCCGCGCTTGTCCTGCTGGCGGCCGTTTCGCTGGCCGGATGCGCCGGCAAGGACAGGCTGACCACCGGCTCGACCGGCCGCGACGCCTCGCGCGCGGCGCAAACCGTGTCGGGCTCGGAGACGGCCGCGGGCATCGAGGCGCTCGGCCGCTCCTATTCGAGAAACCCGCGCGACATGAACACGGCCATGCGCTATGCGCAGGCCCTGCAAGCCCATGGCCGCAGCGATCAGGCGCTGGCGGTAATGCGCAAGCTGGCCATCGACTACCCCAAGGAGCGGCAGGTCCTGGCCGGCTACGGCAAGGCGCTGGCCGCCGCCGGCGAGCTGGAGCCGGCGCTCGACGCCGTGCGCCGCGCCCAGACGCCGGAATATCCCGACTGGAAGCTGATCTCGGCCGAAGCCGCCATTCTCGACCAGCTCGGCCAGCAGGCCGAGGCGCGCAGGCTTTACACGCGCGCGCTGGAGATGAAGCCGGGCGAGCCGACCATCCTTTCCAATCTCGGCATGTCGCACCTGCTCGGCGGCGACCTGAAGGCCGCGGAACGCTATCTGCGGCAGGCATCGCAGGCGCAGGGCGCCGACAGCCGCGTGCGCCAGAACCTCGCCCTCGTCGTCGGGTTGCAGGGACGCTTCGGCGAGGCCGAGGAAATCGCCACCCGCGAAATGTCGGCCGACCAGGCCAGGGCAAACGTGGCCTATCTGCGCTCCATGCTGGCGCAGCAGAACACCTGGAGCCAGCTTCGCGACGAGGAACGCAGCGCTAACTGACCGCCGATCGTCTCAGCGCATTCCCGCTATCGCCGGCGCGACGATCTATGCACGCACGAATGTGAGATAGGCGGGGGTTCGCCCTTCCCGCAGCGCCTTCGCCTCGTAGCGCGTGCCGGGCCAGCCCTCATAGGGGATGCGCCAGTCGTCGGCCGAGGAAGCCCGCCACTCGAACCCGCCATGCGCGCGGCAGGCGGCAAGCGTCCAGTCGACATAGGTGTCGATGTCGGAGGCGAAGCGGAACTTGCCGCCGCTTTTCAGCACGCGCGCGAAGCGGGCGAGGTTGACGGGGCTGACGAAGCGCCGCTTCCAGTGCCGCTTCTTCGGCCACGGATCGGGATAGAACAGGTCGATGCCGTCGAGGCTGGCCTGCGGCAGCCAGTCGAGCAGCCGCGTGGCGTCGTCGTCGTAGAGCCGGATGTTGCCGCGCGGCTCGTCATGGAGCCGCGACAGGAACTTGGCCATGCCGTTGACGAACGGCTCGACCCCGATGAAGCCGGTGGCGGGAAAGCGGCCGGCCTCGTGGTGAAGATGCTCGCCGCCGCCGAAGCCGATCTCCAGCCGCACGCCCTCGACGGGAACCGCGAACAGCGTCGCGAGATCGGCGGGCGCGGGACGCGCCAGGTCGAGCTTCAGGCCGGGCAGGAGCAGCCCGGCCGTCTCGGCCTGCGCCGGGCGCAGCGTCTTGCCGCGCCGGCGACCGAAGAACGCTTCGGTCGAGCGTTTGCGGCGTTCCTCGCTCATGCCCGGACCATATCCCCTCAGGCGGCGGCGACCGCCTGCCTCAGCGCCTTCGTCAGGTCGGTCTTCTCCCACGAGAAGGAACCGTCGCGCCCCGCCTTGCGGCCGAAATGGCCGTAGGCCGACGTCCTGGCGTAGATCGGCTTGTTCAGGTCGAGATGGCGGCGGATGCCGGAGGGCGACAGGTCCATCACCGCGCGGATCGCCTGCTCGACCTGCTCCTCGGTCGCCTTCCTGCCGGTGCCGTGGAGATCGACATAGACCGAGAGCGGCTGCGCCACGCCGATGGCGTAGGCGAGCTGGATGGTGCAGCGCTCGGCAAGGCCGGCCGCAACCACGTTCTTGGCCAGGTAGCGCGCGGCATAGGCGGCAGAGCGGTCGACCTTGGTCGTGTCCTTGCCGGAGAACGCGCCGCCGCCATGCGGGGCCGCGCCGCCATAGGTGTCGACGATGATCTTGCGGCCGGTGAGGCCGGAATCGCCGTCCGGGCCGCCGATGACGAACTTGCCAGTCGGATTGATGTACCAATTGCAGTCGTCGGCGATCTTGAGGTCGCCGAGCGCCTCGCGGACATAGGGCTCGACGACCCCGCGCACCTTGTCCGAATCCCAGCTCTCGTCGAGATGCTGGGTGGAAACCACGATGGAGGTCGCCTCGGCGGCCTTGCCGTCGACATAGCGCACCGTCACCTGGCTCTTGGCGTCGGGGCCGAGCCGGCCGGCATCGCCCTCGCCCTTGTGGCGCGCGGCGGCCAGCAGCTCGAGGATCTTGTGCGCGTAATAGAGCGGCGCCGGCATCAGGTCGGGCGTCTCGTTGCAGGCATAGCCGAACATGATGCCCTGGTCGCCCGCGCCTTCCTCGCCCTGGCGGTCGGCGGCGCTGTCCACGCCCTGCGCGATGTGGGCCGACTGGGAATGCAGCAGCACGTCGATCTTCGCGGTCTTCCAGTGGAAGCCGTCCTGCTCGTAGCCGATGTCGCGGATGGCCTTGCGCGCCACGGACTTGAACTTGGTCGGGTTCACGACGGGGTTGCCCGCGCCGTCCTTGAGGACGTTGCCGTCCTTGTCCTTCTTCAAGAGCGATTCGGGAACCCGCACCTCGCCGGCGATGACGACGCGGTTGGTGGTCGCCAGCGCCTCGGCCGCCACGCGCACGGTCCACGGGTCGGTGCCGGTCTTCTTCGCCTCGCGATAGACCAGATCGACGATCTCGTCGGAGATTCGGTCGCACACCTTGTCCGGGTGGCCTTCGGAAACGGATTCGCTGGTGAAAAGGTAGTCGCTGCGAGACACGGGCATCCCCTCTTGAAAGAAAGGCCGGAAGACCGGCCACGACACGGCCATATCTGCGATGGCCTTGCCGCGTCAAGCAAGCAGGTCGCCCTCGGTGGCGGGAAGCGTGAAAATGGTTTGCGCGGCGAAAACGGCGGACGCCGTCATTCCTCGTCGGCGAGGGTGCGCACCAGGTCGATGATCCTGCGCCGCACCTTGGGGTCGCCGATGCGCGCGAAGGCGCGGTTGAGAAGCAGGCCTTCCGAGCTCGACAGGAAATCGACGACATAGGCCGTCTGGCTGTCCTCGGCGAAGCCCTCGGCACGGTCGCCCCCCGGCGCGCCGTCGAAGAAATATGCGACCGGCACTTCGAGGATGGAGGCGATGGCCTGAAGGCGGCTGGCGCCGACGCGGTTGGTTCCCTTTTCGTATTTCTGAATCTGCTGGAAGGTGATGCCGAGATGCTCGCCGAGTTTTTCCTGGCTCATTCCCATCATGTTGCGCCGCAGACGGATGCGGCCTCCGACGTGAATGTCGATCGGATTGGGTTTTTTCTTGTTTTCGGTCATCATCCCCTCGCGTCGCCCGCCATGGGCCGCCGGATCGACATTCTTCGTATGGGTTGTCTGCCTCTGTGTAGGCTTTGTGCCGATCGTGCTCCCGATCGACCGGCATGTCGAATCCCGCAGGAAACGCGGCTGCACTATGAATCTCTAATATATCCCTGTCAATCCGCGTCGCCGGTTCGCGCGCATGCCGAGCGCCGCCCACAAGAAAAGCGCGGCGGCGATGCCGGGGCCGGCAAGCTCCGGCCTGCCGAAAGCCGCCACGCGCTGGCGCGGAACGGCGACGTCGAGGACGCCGACCGCGTCGAGCGCGAAGGCGTCGATCACCCGGCCATAGGCGTCGACCACGCCGGAAACGCCGTTATTGGCCGCGCGCACCAGCGGCCGTCCGGCCTCGACGGCGCGGATCTGCGCCTGCCGGAAATGCTGGTACGGCCCCGGCGTGTCGCCGAACCAGGCGTCGTTGGTGACGTTGAGGACGAAGTCGGCGTCGCTGTCGCCGTAGCCGGCCATGCCGGGAAAGACGATCTCGTAGCAGATGAAGGGCAGCGCGGTCGCGCCGCCGGGCGTCGTGAGCCGTCGGCGCTGGCTGCCGGCGGTGAAGGCGGAGACCGACGTCACCAGCTTCTCCACCCCGATGCGCGACAGGAGATCGGCGAACGGCATGAACTCGCCGAACGGCACCAGCCACACCTTGTCGGCCGCGTCGGCGATCTCGCCCTCGGAATCGATGGCCACGACGGCGTTGTAGTAGCGGGCGTCCTGCCGCTCGCCCTCGATGCGCACGGCCCCGGCGAACAGCATCTGGCCGTCGCCGATCAGCTCGGCCAGCGCCACCAGCGCCTGCGGCCGCTCCGACAGGATGAAGGGCACCGCCGTTTCCGGCCACACGATCAGCTCCGGCGGTTGCGCGCCGTCGGCGGGCGGACGCGCCGAAAGCTCGAGCAGCGTGCCGAAGATGCGCTCGCGCACGCCGGCGTCCCATTTCTCGGCCTGGTCGATGGAAGGCTGGACGATGCGCACGTCGAGAAGCGTCGGCGCCGCCTCGGCGGCGGCGAGCCGCCACGCGCCGTAGCCGAGATGAAGGATTGCGGCCGCGGCCGCGACGGCGAGGACGGAAGCGCGGCCGCGCCGCGCGGCGAAAAGCGCCGGCGCGGAAAAGACGAGGACGGCGAGCGCGTTGATCCCGACCATCGACACGACGCCGACCGACTGCATCATCAGCGGCACGGGCATCGCGGCCTGCCCGATGGCGTTCCAGGGAAAGCCGGTCAGGACGACGCCGCGCAGCCATTCGGCGGCGGCGAAGCCGGCAGCCAGCGCGGCGATGCGGGCCGCGCCGTCGCTCCACGCCAGGCGGGCGAGCAGGACCGCCAGGCCGTAGAAGGCGGCGAGCAGGGCCGGCAGGCCGAGAACGGCGAACGGCAAGGCCCAGGCGAACAGTTCCGCCTCGACCAGAAGCGCCGCGCCCGTCCACCACAGGCCGGCGAGGAAATAGCCGAAGCCGAACCACCAGCCGATCAGGAACGGCCGTAGCGCGCGCCTGGCCAGACCTTCCCCCGGCTGGTGCGCCGCGCCGTCGATCAGCCAGACCAGGACGGGAAAGGAGACGAAGCAGGCGGCGAGGAAATCGAAGGGCGGCTGGGCGAGCGCGGCGAACGCGCCGGCAAGGAAGGCCGCCAGCGCGCGCCGCCACCCCCACAGCAATATCACCCTGCCTGCAAGGCGCTCCATTGCGTCCCCGGATCATGTTTCGCGAATCGGCCCCACCCGTTCTAGCAGCGGCGATGACATGCTCCAACCGGAGCGCGCCGGTCGGGCCTCGGCCTGGCTTCCGGCTCGGGGCAGGGCGGCCGGCGACGCCGCGAAACCTCGAGCGCGCGGCCGCGGCCCCGTTCTCTTCGTTCGCGCTTGCAAAAAAACTGTGGCATATACGCTTGCGCGACAATCGAGCGTGAGGGGGATCGCAGTGAGCGCAACCGGAAAGAGCCTGCCGTCGGCATCGCGGACGCCCATCGTCCGCACCCTGGCCGAGCTTCGTTCCACGGTCGCCGGCTGGCGACGCGAAGGCGCGACGATAGCGGTGGTGCCGACCATGGGCGCGCTGCATGAGGGCCATCTGAGCCTCGTCCGCGCCGCGCTCGGCCGGGCCGACCGGGTCATCGTCACCCTGTTCGTCAATCCCAAGCAGTTCAACAGCGCGGCGGACCTCGCCGCCTATCCCCGCACCGAAAACGAAGATGCGGCGAAGCTCGGGCCGCTCGGGGCGCATATGCTCTACGCCCCGGAGGCCGGGGAAATCTATCCGCAGGGCTTCGCGACGACCGTTTCGGTGAGCGGCGTCAGCGAAGGGTTGTGCGGCGCGGGGCGGCCGGGCCATTTCGACGGGGTCGCCACCGTCGTCGCCAAGCTCTTTCTCCAGACCGGGGCCGACCTCGCCTTCTTCGGCGAGAAGGATTTCCAGCAGCTCCATGTGGTCCGGCGCATGGCGCGCGATCTCGACATCGCGATCGAGATCGTCGCGTGCCCGACCGTGCGCGAGGCGGACGGTCTTGCGCTGTCGTCGCGCAACGTGCGGCTGTCGCCGGCCGAGCGGGCGACCGCTCCGAAGCTGGCGCGGGTTCTGATCGCGGCGTCGCGCCGTCTCGCCGCCGGCGCCGACGCGGAGGCCGTCCTCTCCGAAGCCGAAGCCGCCATCCTGGCGGCGGGCTTCGACAGCGTCGAGTATCTGGAGCTGCGCGCCGACGACGACCTCGCGCGGCTCGACGGCCCGCACCGGCCGGCCCGCCTCCTCGTCGCGGCCTGGCTGGGCGAAACGCGCCTCATCGACAATATCGAGGTCGTCGACAATCCCGAAAACCGCATGACCTTCGCGGCCGCATAGGGGTTGGGGGCAAACGCCGCGCGCGCCCTGGGACAGCCTGGAGCGCGGCGCCGATCCGCGCAACGGCACGTCCATACGGGCGCGGCGTCCGCCGCACCTTGATAAGCCGCGCCCTTTCCTCTATATCAGTTGCAAATTCTTGGTCGGTACGGCGAAGAGTGGGTCCACCCGGTCCCGCTCTTTTTTGTTACCGGCGAACGGAGACGCAATGACAGAGTCCCTCGGCAGCGACGACCGCATCATCCGCGAGACGGGCCTCGACGCGCGCATCGCCGGCATCGTGCGCCCGGTGCTGGCGGCGTCCGGCTTCCGGCTGGTGCGCGTGCGCCTGACCGGGCAGAACGGGCTGACCTTGCAGATCATGGCCGAGCGCGAGGACGGCTCGATGGATGTCGAGGGCTGCGAGGAAGCCAGCCGCGCCGTCTCGCCGGCGCTCGATGTGGAAGACCCGATCGAAAAGGCGTATCATCTGGAAATCTCCTCGCCCGGCATCGACCGGCCGCTGGTGCGCAAACAGGATTTCGCCGCGGCGATCGGCCACCTCGCCAAGCTGGAGACGACCGTTCCGGTCGAGGAGCGCCGGCGCTTTCGCGGCAGGATCGTCGCCGCCGACGCAGAGAGCCTGACCATCGAGCGGGACCAGGCCGCCTATGGCGAGACGGCGAGCGTGCGCGTGCCCTTCGACGTTCTGGCCGAGGCCAAGCTGATCCTGACCGACGACCTGATCCGCGAGGCGCTGCGGCGGGACAAGGAATTGCGCCGCGCCGCCGGCGATGACAAATCCGACGACGGCGGCGACGGCGAAGAGACGACCGAAACACCGAATTGAACCGGACGCCCGGCGAGGGAGCCGGGAACCTGCCTCACCCCAGGGAGACCAAGATGGCAGTCAGTGCAAACAGGCTCGAGCTTCTACAGATCGCCGACGCGGTCGCGCGCGAGAAGGCGATCGACAAGTCCATCGTCATCGCCGCCATGGCCGACGCGATCCAGAAGGCGGCGCGCTCGCGCTACGGCCAGGAGACCAACATCCGCGCCGACATCAACC
>ERZ869909.2860-NODE-2860-length-10704-cov-92.126282_pt1 | contig 10704 bp, 9 predicted proteins | sample MGYA00520892_ERZ869909 | MGnify/ENA primary metagenome ERZ869909 (study PRJEB32215, sample SAMEA104723947) | bioreactor metagenome | biome: bioreactor; feature: anaerobic bioreactor; material: water | place: China | collected 2015-03-12 ... | reverse complement strand
TCCGGCGGCATGAGCATCGCCCTGGCCACGCTGGGCGACACCTACCTGGCCATGGGCCAGGCCGCCGGCATCGCCCCCGAGCTGCTGCACCGGGTCACGGCCGTCGCCACCGGCGGGCTGGATGCCCTGCCCCACAACGGCGCGGTGATCACGCTGCTCTCCATCTGCGGCCTGACCCATCGCCAGGCCTATCTGGATATCGCGGTGGTGGCCGTGGTGGTCCCGATCCTCTCGCTGGTGCTGCTGATCGCCCTGGGTACGCTGGTCGGCTCGTTCTGAGGCGGCCGCCGCCGCGGGGCCTATCCTGCGGCGGGCGTGGCGATGGGCCGCCCCACGGTCAGCGCCTCGCACAGCGGAGCGGGCAGCTCGCGGTAGGCGGCGTCTGGCTCGACCCCCAGGCCGTCGAGCACCTTGGTGAAGAAGGCCCGCCCGGCCACCACCGCCACGAGGTCGAAGATCTCGTCGTCGGCCAGGCCCGTGCGCCTCAGGCGCTCGACGTCATCGGCGGTGACCCGGCTGGCATCCCCCGCGACCCGGCGCGCAAACGCCAGCAGCTCCCGCTCCGCCGCATCGAGGCCGTAAGGTTCGCGACCGCCGGCAATCTCCGCCACCGTCTCGTCGTCGAGCCACTGCCCCAGCGCCTTGCCGTGAGCCAGGGCGCAGTAGCTGTTGCCGAGCACGCTGGCCGCAGCCAGGGTGGCCAGCTCGAAGCGCCGCGGCGCGACGTGCCGACGAATACTCGCCAGCAGGGCCGCCCAGGCCGCCATCACCTCGGGGCGATGGCTGAAGGCCCGGGCATAGTTGGGCAGGTAGCCGAAGTGCGCCGCCTGGCGCCGGTACATCTCGCCTACCGCCTCGTCGGCCCGCTCGGGCGGGATGGTCTGGATGAAGGTCATGACACGGCTCCTGAAGAAGGACAGTCGGAGAGGGACAGCCGGCCCGAGGCCTTCTCGCGGCCGGCGCGGTAGCGGTCGGCACCTAGGCCGTCGCGGCACGGGGGTGCAGCCAGCGGGGCAGCAGCTCGTCGGGGTCGAAGGCGGCCTCGGGATCGACGCCCAGGCCGCAGGCCGCCAGGCGCTCGCGCAGGGTGCCGTCCCGCCAGGCCTCGAACAGCTCGCTGCAGCCGCCCACCAGGCGCCCGCCGACGAAGATCTGCGGGATGGTGGCGGCCCCGGTGCGCGCGGCCAGCACCGGGCGCACCCGGCCGCCGAGGTTGCCGGCCTGGCAGGCCACCGAATCGAGATCGACGCTGTGCACCTCGACGCCCAGCCGGGCGAAGAGCTTGCGGGCCGACCAGCAGAACTCGCACCACTCGAGGGCGAACATCACCACCGGCGCCGAGGCGATCGCCTGGTCGACGAAGGCCAGGGCCTCGGCGTCCGGAGTCGCCTTCCCGGCGACGCCCGTCGTGGGCGGTGTCATTGGGCGGGCATCGAAGCGATAGCCCGGCGTGGAGCGTGACAGGGCCAGCTCCTCGTCATCCATCTCGTCACGGATGCTGTCGAAGAGCGGGGTCGAGAGGTAGCGCTCGCCGGTATCGGGCAGCATGCAGACAATGCAGCTGCCGGGCGGCGAGCGCTGCGCCACCGCCAGCGCCGCCGCCAGGGTGGCGCCGCTGGAGATGCCGGCGAAGATGCCCTCGCGGCGCGCCAGCTCCCGGGCGAGGCGCAGCGCCTCGGCGCCGGCCACCGGCATCACCTCGTCCACCAGGCCTGCCGCCACGGCCTGCTCGGTCAGCGGCGAGAGGAAGTCTGGGCTCCAGCCCTGCATCAGATGGGGACGAAAGCCGGGATGGCTGAGCGTCCTGCCGTCATCGCCACCGCGGGGCTGGGGCACCCCGCTGCCCAGCATCGGCGCGTTATCCGGCTCGGCCACCACCACCCGCGTCGTCGGGTCAGCCGCCTTCAGCGCCCGGGCCACGCCCTGCAGGGTGCCCCCGGTACCGAAGCCGCTGACCCAGGCATGCAGCGGCTCGCCGGCCAGGTCGTCGAGGATCTCCCGGGCCGTGGTACGCCGATGCACCTCGGCGTTGGCCGGATTATCGAACTGGCGGCACAGGTAGTAGCCGTGGGTCTCCGCCAGCTCGATGGCCTTGGCCAGCATGCCGCTGCCCTTCTCCGCCGCCGGGGTGAGCACCACCCGGGCACCGAGGAAGCGCAGCAGGCGGCGACGCTCCACGCTGAAGTTCTCGGCCATGGTCACCACCAGCGGGTAGCCCTTGCGGGCGCAGACCATGGCCAGTCCGATGCCGGTATTGCCGCTGGTGGCCTCGATCACCGTCTGGCCGGGGCGCAGTTCGCCGCTGCGCTCGGCCGCCTCGATCACGGCCAGCGCCATGCGGTCCTTCACCGAGCCCATGGGATTGAAGGCCTCCACCTTGGCGTAGAGGTGGATGTCCGGCGGGGCGAGCCGGGCGAGCCGCACCAGCGGCGTGCCGCCGATGGTCTCGAGGATGCTGTCGTGGCGTGCCATGGTGTCTCTCCTGCGCGTGCTGTGAGGGGGGGGGGGTACCCCCCAAGCATTGTCAGGCGCCGGGGAAGCGGGCGTGGGAGCCAGCGTGGTTTTTGCGCCTCCTCCCGGGCGCACCACCGTTTAAAAAGCGAGATTGGCAGCAGGGAAGCGCCGCCGGGCGGGCTATACTGAACAGGCTGTCACTGGCGTGGCGCGGCCACCCGGGGCGAACGATGAACGCGCTGACCCTCAACCTGCTGGGCGATCTCGAACTGCGTCGAGACGGCCTGCCTGTGGCGCTGCCCCCCTCCCGCAAGACTCGTGCCCTGCTCGCCTACCTCGCCCTGCACTCCCGCCCCTTCAGCCGCGAGCACCTCTGCGACCTGTTCTGGGAGCTTCCCGACGACCCGCGGGGCTCGCTGCGCTGGAGCCTCTCGAAGCTGCGTCGGCTGGTGGACACCCCCGGCCGCTGCCGACTGCTCGCCGACCGTCTCTCCGTCGGCCTGGATGTCTCGGAGCTGGATATCGATGTCACCGCCCTGCAGCGGCTGGTGGCCGGCGGGCTCGCCGAGGCGCCCGTCGACTCCCTCGAGGCCATCGCCCTGCGCTACCGAGGTCCCCTGCTGGAAGGCCTCGACCTGCCCAACGTCCACGACTTCCACAGCTGGTGCCTGGCCGAACGAGAAGGTGCCATGCGCGCCCAGTCGCTGCTGCTCGCCGCCCTGGTGGAGCGACTCCGCGAGCAGCCCGAACGGGCCCTGCCCCACGCCCAGGCGCTGGTGAGGCTCTCGCCCTACGACGAAGCGGCACGCGCCCGCCTGGTCGGCCTGCTGCAGGCGCTGCACCGCCCGCGGGAGGCCGAGCAGCAGTATCGGCTCGGCATGCGGCTGCTCGGAGAGGCCGGCATCCCGGTCTCGGGCGCCCTGCCCGGGGCACGCCGGGCACGCCCCGCGCCAGGCGGCAAGGTACCGCCCGGCGAAGGGTCCGCCGCGCCGTTCCCGAGCCTGCCGGCGGCCCCTCCGGCCCCGCCCCCGGAGAGCAACGAGGCACCCTCAGCCCTACTCGAGGGCCTGACCGACCTCGACCCGGAGTCCCTGGAGGTGCTGCGCTGGGCGGCGGTGCTCGCCCCCCGGATCGAGGTCGCAAGCCTGGGCCGCTACTCGGGCCTGTCCGGCGGTCGCCTCGGTGCCGCCCTGGAGGTAGCCGAACGCCGCGGGCTGATCGCCACCGGCGAGGGAGGCCCCCGGTTTGTCGATACCGAGGTGGCCGCGGCGATCCATGCGGCGATCTCACCCGCCCGTCGCCAGATGATGCATCGGCGCATCGCCGACGGCCTGGCGCTGGCGGCGGTGTGCGACCTCGACCATGCCGGCGCCCTCGTCCGCCACGCCGAGCGCAGCGGTGACCCCGACCTCGCCGCCGAGGCCCTGGTCACCGCCGGGCGGCTCTGCCTGCGCTTTTTCGCCAACGACGAGGCCCGGCGCCTGGCCCAGCGCGGCCTCGCCCTGGCCGAGCGCCTCTCCGGCGTGCGGCGGGTCGGCCTGCTGCTGGAGCTGCGCGAGATCCTGCTCAGTGCCGCCCCCCCGGAGGACTGGCAGGCCAGCGCCGAGACGCTGGTGGAGCTGGCCGAGCAGGCCCTGGAGCATGGCGCCCTGGCCCACGCCAGGCTCGGCTACCACCTGGCCAGCCATGTGCGCTGGGCACACGGCCAGTGGACCGATGCCCGGGAGGAGGCCCTGCAGGCCGAGCGGGTGACCCGCAGCGCCGACGACCGCGAACAGGTCATCGCCATGGCCGAGACGGCCCGCTGCCTGGCCATGCTGGAGCGCGACCTCGCTCAGGCCCGCGCCCGGCTCGCCGAGGCCAGGTCGCTGGCGAGCCGGCATCGGATCAGCCACCCGGCGCTGCCCATGGCCCAGGGCCTGCTGGCGTGGCATGCCGGCTACCGGGCCGAGGCAGAGTCGGCACTCAAGGAGGCGCGTACCCTCTACAAGGCCAGCGGGGACCGACTCGGGGAGTTCCAGGCCAACGAGGCGCTGATGATGATGGCCCATGAGCAGGGCGAGGCCGCCCAGATGCTCACCCGCTGCCAGGCGCTGTGGCGGCTGGGCGAACGGCTGCGCGACGGCAGCGAGGCGCCCTTCGCCCAGGCCGCCCTCGGCCTGTGCCGACTGCTGCTGGACGACGACCCCGCCCCCCTGGCCGCGGCCCTGCCGGGGCTGCGCGATGCCGACGCCAGGCATCGCCTGGCCTGGGTGCTCAACCGGGCGGCGCTGCTCCACCTCGAGCGTGGCCGCCCCGCCGAGGCCGCACCGGCCGCCGCGGAGGCGCTGACCCACGCCCTGGCCCTGGAGCGGGCCAGCGAGCAGCTGCTTGCCCACGGGGTACTGGCCGCCGCCCGCCAGGCCCAGGGGGAGCTGCCGAACGCCGAGCGCCACGCCCTGGCTACCGCCGCGCTGCTGCAGGGCCCCGTGGCCGACTGGGCCCACCGTCGCGCCGAGGCGCTGGTCGCCACCGCCGCCGCCACGAGCGGCGTGGAGTGCGGACCATGATCGACGTCTTCCTGGAGCGAAATTTCGAACAACCCCTGGAGGCGGCCTTCGTACAGGAGGAGGCGACCCAGGCGGCCCACGGCTGCCTGGACCTGCACCGCATCCGCTGGCAGGGCAGCCTGCTGGCCCGTGATGGCCGCCGCCTGGTCTGCCACTTCCGCGCGCCGGACACCGAGTCGGCACGCATCGGGCTGCGCCAGGCCGGCGCCGAGGTCGCCAGGCTCTGGGGCGGTACGCTCCATGACGCCCCCGGCGAGGACCCGGCGACGGCCAACGTGCTCGTCGAACGCGCCTTTGCCGCGCCGGTGACCCTGGCGGCGATCCAGGCCCTCGAGGATGCCGGTTCGGCCTGCCTGCAGAACCATCGCGTGCGCTTCGTGCGCACCTGCTTCGCGCTGGACCACCGGCGCATGCTCTGCCTCTACCGCGCCCCCGATGCCGAGTCGGTGCGCCTCGCCCAGCGCCTGGCGGGCATGCCGCTGGAGCGGGCCTGGGCCTTCCGTGCCGTGCTGCCCGCTGCGGAAAATTCCACTCCCCACCGCTGAAAAACCACGGCGCCTCCCACGCTGGGTCCCACGCGCCCCTCGCATTCTGGTTCCCGAGACCCACGGCACTGCGCCGCCGGGCTCGCCAACAACGACAATGCGAGGAGAGACCCCATGCAAACCGCCATTCAGCAAGTCGACAACGGCGTCAACGTCACCGCCCTGCTCGGCGCCCGCGAGGCCCTGGCTCAGGCGCCAGAGGCCGCCCGCTTCACCTGGCGCGCCCGCTGCGACTGGATGATGGGCACCCACAGCCGCGTCGCCGTGGAGGACTTCCATGGCCTCGGCGAGGAGCAGCATCACCGCCAGCGCTTCACCTACGAGGTGGACCATCCCGAGGTGTTCGCCGCCGAGGACCAGGGTCCCACTCCGGTGGAGTTCGTGCTGGTGGGCCTGGCCGGCTGCCTTACCGCCGGCATCGCCGCCGTCGCCCAGCACCGCGGCATCCAGCTGCACTCGGTCCGCGCCTGCGTGGAGGGGCGCATGGACATCCAGGGCATCCTGGGCATGGACCCGGAGGTGCGCAACGGCTTCGACGACATCCAGGTGGTCTACGAGATCGACGCCGATGCCACCCGCGCGGAGATCGAGGCGCTGGTCGCCCAGTCCCAGAAGCGCTCGGCGGTCTACGACCTGCTCACCAATCCCACCCACGTCATGGTGAGCGTGAAATGATCCCGGGGCGCTTATACCTGCCGTATCGCCCGCTGCAACGCCCGGCCCGCGCCGTGACCGTCCTGGTCATCGGCGCGGGACACGCCGGGCTCGCCATGGGCCACCACCTGACGCGGCGCGGCATCGACCATGCAATCCTGGAGCGCGGCGAGGTGGCCCACGCCTGGCGCCACGAGCGCTGGGACTCGCTGCGCCTTCTCACCCCCAACTGGCAGTGTCGCCTGCCCGGCCAGCCCTACACCGGCCCCGACCCAGAGGGCTTCATGGGCATGCCGGAGCTGATCGCCCTGCTGGAAGGCTACGCCCGGCAGCTGGGCTCGCCGATCCACACCGGCACCCGGGTGACAGCGGTACGGGCCCTGGACGACGGCTATCGGGTGGAGACCGATCGAGGGGCCTGGCGCTGCCGGGCGGTGGTGATCGCCACCGGCGCCACCCAGCTGCCGGTGGTGCCCACCCTGGCCGCGGCCCTGCCGCCCTGGATCGAGAGCCTGACCCCACTGGCCTACCGCCATCCGGCGCAACTCCCGCCGGGCGGCGTGCTGGTGGTGGGCGCCGCGGCCACCGGCGTGCAGCTGGCCGACGAGCTCCAGCGCAGCGGCCGGCCGGTGACCCTGGCGGTGGGCGAGCACCTGCGCCTGCCGCGGCGCTACCGCGGACGCGACATCCAGTGGTGGCTGGAGCGGGCCGGCCTGCTCGACCAGCGCTTCGACGAGGTGGAGGAGATCGCCCGGGCGCGGCGGGCCCCCTCGCCGCAGCTGGTGGGCGGCCCCTCGCCCCGCGACCTGGACCTCAACGCTCTGAGCGAGCGCGGCGTGCGCCTGGTGGGGCGCCTCGCGGGCCTGTCGGGCACCCGGCTGCAGTTCGCCGGCTCCCTGGCCATGCACTGCGCCGCGGCGGATCTCAAGCTCACCCGGCTGCTCGACAACCTCGACGCCTGGGCGCTGGCCCACGGCTGTCACGAAGCCCTGCCCGCCCCCGAACGCCCGGCGCCCACCCGGCTGCCGACGCGCCCCTGCCTCGGCCTCGACCTGGCCGCCGGCGAGATCCGCACGGTGGTCTGGGCCACCGGGTTTCGTCCCGACCTCAGCTGGCTGCGGCTCCCGGTGCTCGATGCCAGGGGTCGGCTTCGCCATCACGGCGGGGTGATCGAGGGTGCGCCGGGGCTCTACGCCATGGGCCTGCCCTTCATGCGTCGGCGCAAGTCGGGGGCCATCCACGGCGCCGATGACGACGCCCGAGAGCTCAGCGACCATCTCGTCGCCTGGCTGGCGGGTCAAACCAGCCGGCGACCCGGGCGGTGCCCCGACCGTGCCAATGCTCCGGCCTGATCCACGACGGCTCTGGCGTGCAGCGCCGCCGTGGCACTCGGCGGCGCTCAGGCGTTGTGGACCACACGGCCGAGCTCGCTCAGGTCGTAGCCGCCCAGCGCCTCCGCACGCTCGGCGAAACGCGGCTCCCGGGCAAAGGCCAGCAGCCGCTGCACCGGCGGTTCGAAGTAGCTGCGCCGCCTCAGGGCCAGGTCGAAGGCCTCCGCGTGCAGCGACACGAAGGCGAGCCCCTGGCGGCGGGCGGCCGCTTCCACTCCAAGCCCGACTTCGGCCTCGCCCTGGCGCACCGACAGGGCGAGGTCGTCCTCGCTGAGCGAAGGGTGCTCGGCCAGGGTCAGGCGCTGACGGTCCATCCCCTCTCGTGCCAGCAGCACGTTCAGCAGTCGCTCCGCCCCGGCATCCGGCTGACGATAGGCGACCCGCACCCCAGGCCGGGCCAGGTCGGCGAGTTCGACAATTCCCAGGGGGTTGTCCGGCGCCAGCAGCAGCCCCTGGCGGCGCCAGGCCCAGCGCACCATCACCAGGTCGCGCATGCCACCCAGGCCCAGCCTCGCCGGCTCGTTGTAGCCCCCGCTCTCCGGGTCGATCAGGTGCAGGCCGGCCAGCATGGCATCGCCGGCCAGCAGCCGCCGCACGCCGTCGCCGCTGCCGTGGCAGAGCAGCGCCAGCTGGGAGCCGCTCTCGCGTACGGCCCACTCCAGCAGGGGGTCCTGGCTCCCCGCCAGGACACTCGGCACGAGACGCCGACTCGCCTGGTCCCCCTCCAGGTGGCTCATCAGCCAGAGGTCGAGGCTCTGGCGGGGAAAGAGCAGCTTGCCGGTGACCCGCACGCAGGGGATCTCACCCTGACGCACCAGATCGTAGACCTTGCGCTCCTTGAGGCGCAGATAGTCGGCGGCCTCGGCGGTGGTCAGGTAGGCGTGGGGCGCTCGCTCCATGGGTCTCTCCCTTCTCGGCGGGCTGGCGGTCTCGGCACCAGCCTGGACGTTATCATGCGCAAGACTGCATAAATTCCATCGTGAGATGCGAAGCTCCCTCTCAACGCACATGATGCAACGAGACCACAGGAGAACACGATGCCTGCCGACGCCAACGCCTTCCAGACCGCCCTCGCCCTGATCCTGGGCATGGACCCGGTGCTGCTCGGCATCGTGGCGCTCTCGCTGCAGGTCTCGCTGAGCGCGGTGCTGATCGCCGCCCTGCTCGCCCTACCGCTGGGCGCGGCGCTGGCGCTGTGGCGCTTCCCCGGGCGCGGCGCTGTGATCGTGGCGCTGAATGCGCTGATGGGCCTGCCGCCGGTGGTGGCGGGGCTCACCGTCTACCTGCTGCTCTCCCGGGCGGGCCCCCTGGGCCAGTTCGGCCTGCTCTTCACCCCCACCGCCATGGTCATCGCCCAGGTGATCCTGATCCTGCCGATCATCGCCGCCCTGACCCGCCAGCAGATCGAAGAGCTCCACGGCGAGTACCGCGAGCAGCTGCGCTCCCTCGGCGTCTCGCGGCCACGCATGATCCCCACCCTGCTGTGGGACGCGCGCTTCTCGCTGCTCACCGTGGTGCTGGCAGGCTTCGGCCGCGCCAGCGCCGAAGTGGGGGCGGTGATGATCGTCGGGGGCAATATCGACGGCGTCACCCGGGTGATGACCACCGCCATCGTGCTGGAGACCAGCAAGGGGAACCTGCCGCTGGCCCTGGGCCTTGGCCTGGTGCTGCTCGGGCTGGTGCTGCTGGTCAATGCTGCCGCCTATCTGGTCGGCGAGACGGCGCGGAGGCGGCTGGGATGAACGACATGCCGAAATGCTTCGTGACCGAGGTCCCGGCCCTGGTGTTCGACGAAGTGAGCTTCACCCATCGTGGCCAGCGCCTCCTCGGACCGCTGGACCTGCGTCTGGAGGGCTGTCGGCGCACCCTGGTGATGGGCCCCAACGGCGCCGGCAAGAGCCTGCTCATGCGCCTGGCCCATGGCCTGCTGACCAGCAGCTCGGGACGGCTACGGTGGGAAGGGCCAACGCCCCGCCAGGCGATGGTCTTCCAGCGGCCGGTGATGCTCAAGCGCTCGGCACTTGCCAACCTGACCTACGCGCTGGCGGTCAACGACACCCCCCGGTCCCGGCGTCGGCTACTGGCTCGCGAGGCCCTGGAACGCTTCGGCCTCGCCGCCCTCGAGAAGCGACCGGCCCGGGTACTCTCTGGCGGCGAGCAGCAGCGCCTCGCCCTGGCCCGCGCCTGGCTGACGCGCCCCGAGGTGCTGTTCCTCGACGAGCCCACCTCGGCACTGGACCCAGCGGCCATCAAGGCGGTGGAGGATGCGGTCCTGGAGTTCCACGCTGCCGGCACGCGCATCGTGATGAGCAGTCATGACCTCCACCAGGCCAGGCGCCTGGCGGATGACGTGGTATTGCTCAATGCCGGGCGACTGATCGAACACACCGACGCCGCCACCTTCTTCACGGTCCCCTCCTCACGCGAGGCGAGGGCCTTCATCCGCGGGGAGCTGGTCCTCTAGCCTGGCTTTTCGTGCCATCCCGGCAAACCTCCCGACAATGACAAGGAAGCGACCATGAAGCACAAGGCACGCATCGCTCTGACCGCCATCGGCCTGCTGGGCCTCTCTCTGGCCGCCCAGGCCCAGGACGGGGAGCGCTACATCACCCTGGCCTCGACCACCTCCACCGAACAATCCGGGCTCTTCGGCCACCTGCTGCCGGTCTTCGCCGAGGCCACCGGCATCCAGGTGCGAGTGGTGGCCGTAGGCACCGGCCAGGCCTTCGAGATCGCCCGGCGCGGCGACGCCGACAGCCTGCTGGTCCACGACACCGCTGGCGAAAAGACCTTCGTCGCGGAGGGGTACGGCACCGAGCGTGCCGACGTGATGTACAACGATTTCGTGATCATCGGGCCGGATGGCGATCCCGCCAGCATCACCGAGGCCGAGAGCGTGACCGAGGCCCTGCGCCGGATCGCCGAGGCCGAGGCGCCCTTCGCCTCCCGCGGCGACGACAGTGGCACCCACCGCGCCGAGCTGCGCCTCTGGGAAGCGGCGGGCGTCGAGCCCGGGGGGGCGTGGTACCGCGAACTCGGCAGCGGCATGGGCCCGACGCTGAACACCGCCGCCGCCATGGACGCCTACGTGATGAGCGACCGCGCCACCTG
>ERZ869909.2859-NODE-2859-length-10705-cov-6.161648_pt1 | contig 10705 bp, 7 predicted proteins | sample MGYA00520892_ERZ869909 | MGnify/ENA primary metagenome ERZ869909 (study PRJEB32215, sample SAMEA104723947) | bioreactor metagenome | biome: bioreactor; feature: anaerobic bioreactor; material: water | place: China | collected 2015-03-12 ... | reverse complement strand
GGCTTCCTCATCATCTTCACGCTCGGCGGTCTCACGGGTGTCATGGTCGCCATGGTGCCGTTCGATCTGCAGGTGCACGACACCTACTTCGTCGTTGCCCATTTCCATTACGTTCTGGTCGGCGGCATGGTGTTTCCGCTGTTCGCCATCATCTACTACTGGACGCCGATCTACGGCCGCCGCCCGCTCTCGGAAAGACTGGGAAAATGGGCGTTTTCGCTGATGTTCATCGGCTTCAACGTGGCATTCTTTCCCATGCACATCACCGGCCTCGCCGGCATGCCGCGCCGCGTCTACACCTACCCCGAAGAGCTCGGCTGGGGCACGCTCAACATGATCTCCACCGTGGGCGCGCTGGTGTTTGCCGCCGGCGTGCTGATCGTCGTGCTCGACCTCCTGCGCCAGTTCCGGATCTCGGACCGCGATCTCGTGGGCAACCTCTGGAACGCTCCAAGCCTCGAATGGCTGCCGAACGATGTCTACGGGACGCGCTCCATCCCGCACGTCAAGAGCCGCTATCCGCTGTGGGCGCAGCCGAACCTGCCGGAGGATGTCGAGGCGGGCCGCTATTATCTGCCTGGCGCGCCGACAGGCGGGCGCGAGACGCTCGCGACATCCGCGATCGATACCGAGCCCGAATTCGTGATGCGCCTCCCGCAGCCAGGGTGGCCGCACGTGTTTGCCGCTGTCTTCATGGCGCTCGCGTTCCTCGCGCTCGCCGTCTCGCTCGTGGTCCCCGGCATCGTGCTCGGCGTGCTCGCCATCATCGCCATTCTGGTGTGGCTGTGGGATACCGACCCCGGACCGGACAAGGGGCACGTCGAGATCGCCGAGGGTCTCCGCGTTCCGACCTACGCGACCGGTCCGCAGTCCATCTCATGGTGGGCCATGGTGCTCTTGATGCTGGTCGGCCTCGCTCTCTACCTTTCGTACATCTTCTCCTATTTCTACCTCTGGACCGTTTCGCCACAGGTGTGGCCGGACCTGACGCTCGGAGCGATCCCCGCCGGGCAGTGGCCGATCCTCTCCGCCCTTCTGCTCATCGCGAGCGGCTTCGCAATCCGCTATGCCGGCAGACTTCTGCCTGAGCCGGGCGGCCGCAGGCCCGCGTCGCCTATCCTGCTCGCCGTCGCGGCCGTATGTCTCGTTGCCGCCCTCATCATCGATATCGCGGCGCTCAGAACCACGGGGCTCGATCCCAGCGCGGACAGCTTCGCCGCTCTCAGCTATCTCGCGGCCGGCCTTCAGGGCGGGCTCGTGGTCCTGCTCACGCTGTCCGCGGGCTTCGTGATCGCGCGGTACGCGGCGGGCATGCTCGATCGGGAACGCCGTCTCACCTACCAGACGACGTATCTCCTTTGGCTCTACGCCGTCGCACAGGGGCTCGCCGGCCTTCTCATCGTGCACGGGTTCCCGCGCCTCGCCGGAGGTGGCCTATGACGGTGGAAACCCGCAGACGGCACACGCGCGAGTTCGTCGAGACCATGCTGGGGCCCGCGATCTACATCGTCTATTTGGTGCTGGCCTATGCGGCGAGCAGCGTGGCTTGCATGCTCGGCGAAGGCACCACACCTATCCTTCCCGACGCCGCCACAACCGTCCGCAATGCGCTGCTCGTTCTCACGGTTGCCGCACTCGGCGCCACCGCCCTCGTTGCGCTTCTGGCCGCACGGCGGCTCGCAGCGTCCAAAGGACATGCCCGGAACAATCGGGCCGAGAACGATCAGGATCTCTTCATGGCGCTGCTGACGCTCGCGCTCGCGCTTCTGTCCGCGCTCGCAATCCTCTGGACCGGCATTGCAACGCTGCCGGTTCCCGCCTGCGCGTGAACGTGAACGGCGGAACGCCGCTCGAGGCGCGGAACAAACACCGGCGCATAGGACTTCGTTCGCACGTATGTTCGTTCTTCAACATCGTCGTGATCCAACATGGCACCTCATCGAACGGACCCCGTCGAAGCGTTGGTACGCCGCATCGTGAGACGGCTTGCGGACGAGGGCCTCACGCTCGCGACGGCCGAATCCTGCACCGGCGGCGCGCTCGCCTGCGCGCTGTCCGCGACGCGCGGCTCGGGTGAGATCTTCCCAGGTGGATTCGTCTGCTATTCGAAACGCGCGAAAGAGCGCGTGCTCGGCATCTCGCCCGTCCTCATCAGCGAAGACACCGCCGTCAGCCGCCGCATCGCGGAAGCCATGGCGCACGGCGCACGAGAGCGCCTGGATTGCGACCTGGCGGTGGCCATCACCGGTGTCACCGGCCCCGAGCCCGATGAGGACGGCAATCCTGTCGGCCTGGTTCACAGCGCCGTGGCGGCACGCGCGGGGAACATCGACCATCTGGAGCAGCGGCTCGAAGGGATGCCCGCGGCCGCCTTGCGCGAGGAAGCCATTCTCGGTGCGCTGCGGCTGCTCTCCGCGGCGCTCGATCGACGATCTCCGGTCCTGCGCTCGAACGCGGAAGGATCGCTGCAGCCAGCGCGCCGGGCGGCGCCGCGCTAACTCAAGGTTGAGCCGGCCGATGGAAGGGAGGCGGGCCGGTGGAGGCCGGAGCCGCCCACGTCACATTCCTTCATGAGGCGGCACGCTCATCGAAGCCCGGCGCCAATTGCCGCCGAGTGGCAACCTACGCCTGATAATTCCCCCTTCTGCTCTGGGAAAAATTCCCTATTTTGTCGCTTCCGGGCAACAATTCCCAAATCAATGCCGGACGTTATCCCAGTTTTACGTTGATGCCTCTTCTGCGTGCTCTCATCTTATCTCCCTAAGTATAAATACTTCGGGAGACGCAACGTGAAACAATCCTGGCGCTTTTTTACGGCCGTTGCCTGCACGGCGACCGTTTTGCCGACGATGGCCCTGGCTCAACAAGCCAGCGGCACCGCCCCGACCCAAGCTGTGCAACCGGCGGTAGAAACCCAGTTGCCCGAGATTGAGGTCGTGCAGGAAACGCCCGTTCAAAAGGCCGCGCGCGCCAAGAGAAAGGCGGTCGCTGTTTCGCCGCTGACGAGCGCGCCGGTCGCGGATGCGCCGACGCCCATCGCTCAGGAGGCAGCGATCAAAGTGCCGAGCGCGGTCAGCACCGTTTCGGACAGCGAAATTTCTCGAGAAGGGACCGGACAGATCCAGCAGGCGCTGCAGCAGCAAGTGCCGGGCATCATCATTGCGGACGCAGCAGGCAACCCGATGCGCGCCGAAGTCTCGTTTCGCGGCTTCGACGCTTCGCCCGTCAGCGGACGCGCGCAGGGCCTTGCCGTCTACCAGAACGGCGTGCGCATCAATGAAGCGTTCGGCGACACGGTGAACTGGGATGTACTCCCGAGCAATGCCATCGCCTCGCTTTCGGTCGTGAGCAACAATCCCTCCTTCGGCTTGAACGCACTTGGCGGCGCCATGAGCATCCTGATGAAGGATGGCTTCAGCTATCAGGGAGGCGAACTCGACGTCATGGGCGGATCGTTCGGACGGCGCCAGGTCGGGATCCAGGCTGGCGGATCGAGCGGCAACGCCGGAATCTATGTCGCTGCCGAGGGCATAAAGGAGGACGGTTTCCGCGACTTCTCGGACAGCGAGGTCAAGCGCTTCTACGGAGACGTGGGCCTCAAGGGAAGTCTGGCCGAGTTCCATTTCAGCTTGACTGCAGCCAAGAACGCGTTCGGCGCCACGGCGGCGGCGCCCGTCGAACTGCTCGACCGCAGTTGGAGCAATACCTTCACCTCGCCCCAGACCACCGATCTCGAGGTTTTCATGCCCACGATCTCCGGTTCCGTGAAGGCCACAAACACGCTGACCTTCTCCGGTGTCGGCTATTACCGCCGCTACAAGAACCGCGTGGTGGACGGCAACGTGACGGAGGTCGGACCGTGTGAGGAGGACGAGAACGACGGTCTGCTTTGTCTCGAGGAGGAAGAGGATGACGAGGAGGTCGTCACCCGGCTCGACAACGGAGCGCCAATCGGCGTTGGCGATGTGAATGGTCCGCTCGGCTCAATCGAGCGTCTTGGCACCGACAGCCGGAGCTGGGGCGGCGCGCTCGAGGCTCAGGAGAAGTCGCCGCTGCTCGGCCGGCCAAACCTGTTCATCCTCGGCGCGTCCTACGATCACGGCCGATCCAAATACCGCACCTCAAGCGAGCTTGGCACCATCGGAGACAAATATGTCGTCGACGGCTCGGGCATCTTCATCGGTGGACCCGACGAGCTTGCGCCGCGTGATCTCATCTCGGAGAACACATATTGGGGGCTCTACTTTTCGAACGCGCTCGACGTCACGGATCGCCTCACAGTGACGGTGGGTGGCCGCTACAATCACGCGACCATCAAGATGGAGGACCAGACGGGAGATTTTGAAGAACTCAATACCACCAACAAATACGACCGCTTCAATCCGATGGCGGGTGCCAACTTCAAGCTGCTGCCCGGCATTTCGCTTTATGGCGGGTATTCGGAATCGAACCGTGCCCCGACGCCGGCGGAACTCGGCTGCGCGGAGCCGGAAGTTCCCTGCCTCATCGAAAGCTTCCTGACCGACGATCCTCCGCTGGAGCAGGTTGTCGGGCGGACGGCCGAGATCGGCTTGCGCGGACAGGGCCTTTATAACGGCGGCCGTTATACCTGGGGAGCCGGTCTGTTCCGCACGCTTGCCTCCGACGACATCCTGCCCATCATCAACGAGACGGGCCGCGTCTACTTCGTGAACGCCGGCGATACCTTGCGTCAGGGCATCGAGCTTTCCGCGACGTACGAAACGCGCACGTGGAACGTGTATGCGTCCTACGCTTTCGTCGACGGAACGCTCGACAAGTGCTCCGAACCCGATGAGGAAGGCGAATGCGCTTTCCTGCGGAGCGGCGATCGCCTGCCCGGCATTCCGCGGCATCGTTTCAAGGCCGGTTTCGAATACTGGCTGACGTCGAAATGGAAGGTGGGCGCCGACCTCGTCGCGGCGAGCAATCAGCCGTTCTACCGCAACGACGTCGCGCGCGAGGAGGATCTCTTCGACACCCTCGCCGGCTACACGCGTGTCGACCTGCACACGTCCTATGACATCACGGACAACATCCAGGTCTACGGCCTGGTGAAGAACCTGTTCAATCAAAAATACGGGCTCTATGGCACGTACTTCGAGGCCGAAGAGGTCGACCTCGTCGACAAGGCTCTCGGTGGTCCCGGGTTCGAGGACTCCCGCACGATTTCACCGTCGATGCCGTTCGCGGCCTATGGCGGTGTGAAGGTCAAGTTCTGACAATTATCGAGCTCGCTGTCGGTCTCACGCGATGTGGCCGACAGCGAGCAAAATCGCCGAGGAGACACCGCCGCCCATGCCTCACCCATGATGACGTCCCGCGTCTCGCTGACAGGCGACATCCGGTTCGGCTTTCGTATCGTATTTGAGCGTAGGATTAAAAAACGTCGCGCCTCAACGCCGTCCGACGACGACATCAGGGGACGAAGATTATGTCGCGCCTGCTGTTTTTCCCGCTGATGCTCATGTTGATGGTCACAAGTTCCCGTGCCGCAACCGTAGAAGAGCAACTGAAGAAGCTCGACTTCGAAGAGCGAGCCGACCAAGTTTGCGTTGTTCTGGGCGTGGAAACCATCCGTCACGGCGGACAGCTTCCAAATGCCGACCGACTGATGACAAGCGCTTCAGGCCGCGCCCATGTGAAGGGAGCCTCCGTCATTGCCAAACACGCAGCCGTGAGGGCCGACCATCACTGGTACCGGCTACGCTTCACCTGCGACGTGTCCGACAACCACATGAAAGCCTATTCTTTCCAATATGAGATCGGCTCCGAAATCCCGCAGGAGCAATGGATTGATTATGGCCTGTGGTAGCACCCGTAGTCATTTGTCCGCCGGGGAGCCTGAGGGCCCACACGTTGTCAGTCGCCCAACCGAAGCCAGGACTTTACGTGGTCGTAGACTTGTCGCTCATGGGGATCATTTGACGTGCTGTAGGAAGCAATCTCGCACAGCCTCTCCAAGCAAACATAGGTGCTCAGATTGATACCCTCAGGAACTCGTTTCGCTGCAAATTGAATAATTTGCTGTTTCGCCGCGGCAAAGTCCTCCATGCGCCTGATGACGGGACAGGGAGCGCCAAGCGCCGTGACCTCGCCGCCGTCCGGTCCAAACTGAGAAAACGGTGCTGAAAGTCGCGTGACACCCACAAACTCAGGTTTGCCGCAACGGTTCACCCACCGGAAAAATCCTGTAACGATCGTCCCCTCCATAGCCTCGCGTACACGCTCCTGAAAGCTTCGGCGCGACCATATGATGGTCTTGACGCCGCCCGCGGTCCTCTCCACCGCCTCCTCTGCCATCTCTCTTGCCATGGCGAAGCGAAGGGCGGTCACAAGGTTCGTGCCGCAATGGGACTCTCTCAGGTCGGCGTAGTTCACGGATCCGGAGCCGCTTGCGACGATCTTCAAGTTTCCGATAGCCTGGTTATATGACTGTCGAAAAAAAAGCAGGCGGCGATCACTTGTGAGCGCAAGCGTCGTGACACCGACGTGGTTGGCGATCTCCGGCGTGGGCAGCGGATCGAGATAGTATCTGCCGCGGTATTTCGTGATTGGGAAGTAATCGTGAAGCCGAAGCTCAACGCGCGTGTCGCCGCCGTCTCGCAACAGCCGATCTTCGGAATACACCTCATCTCGAAACGCCTCGTTCGTGACGAGAGCGTCGTAGTAACCCGTCTTGTAAACGGAACCCGTCAGCGGCTCTTGCGTCGAAGACATCCGAAGGCCGAACTTGTCGTCGTTAAGTAGCGGCGACTTCGTCGTCCCACGCGTAACAAGGTACTTCAACTGCGCGAGGCGCTTGTCATCCGCCTCATCCTCCGACGCGAAAAATGCCTCGCGCTCGCTGGCTGTCTCTGAAAATTCGATCTCGGGATTGAGCAGGAGCCGATTGTCAAAGCGGGGTGATCTTGCGAAAAATTCGCTCACGTAAGGCGGAAAGGTGCCGACAGCAAAGCCTCCGGCCTCTTCCGATTCGGAGATCCCGATATCCGCGAATTCGACACGCCCGCCGCCCATGATGAGGTATGGACTGCTTCTAACGTTAGCAACGCGTTGACGGGTCGCCATGTTCAAATGCTGCATTCGCCGGAATGCGGCGTAAACGGATATCACACCAACCAAGCCTGCCAGCCAAGCCAGACGGCTGTCTCCGTCGATGAGCCGGAGCGCGACTCCTCCGCAGAGACCGCACACGGCGAGGCAGACGCCATAGAGATAAAACCTATCGGCCCGCAGAACAGCCAATCGGAGATGCAGAGACTGCCGCGGCTTAGCAATGACGCTCATCAGCGCTGGAGGTAAGATCGCCATGGTTTGCCGTTCCAAACGTTCTCACATGAACGAGCCGCAAGCTATATGACCTGAGTCTCGACCCTCGTCCTCAAACGTCTGCAAGAGCGTCTTTACGTTTCCATGTCATCGAGGCGTGGGTCTCGTCGTCACTGTGGCCTGCCCCTCGAAGCGGTGCCGGCGAAGAGCCGGTACTGCTTTCGCGCGACTTGTGACGCACCGCGCGACAGCACCAGCTCGATCCAGAAGATCTCGGCAGCGCCAGGCTGACTGGCAGCATCAGCCTCGCCGGCTGGGCGCAAACAGCTACGGCGCAGGCATCCACACGATTCGGACGAGCGGAGAAGGCGAAAAGCGCTGAAAAATGATGGAGCGGGCGATGGGAATCGAACCCACGACACTCAGCTTGGGAAGCTGATGTTCTACCACTGAACTACGCCCGCGAGCGCATGAGAGATGGGCTTTTAAGGCGCCCAGGCCTGTTCGTCAAACGCATGCACAGCGCGGGGGCGTGCCAAGGGCATCCCCTCCTCCGCGGAACGAACCGGCGATCCTGTCAACGGATCTCCGGATGAAGGGCCGGTGTCTTATTGGAGGGACCGAGACTGGTGCTATCGACAAAATAGGGAGAGTAGAAGCGCGCGTGGCGATCCAACGGCGGCAAGCCGGACGAGAGGAGGGCCGCAGGCCGAAAAGCCTCCCTGGGTTGGGAATAGGGCACTTCGGAAAGGCATGCCACTTGCCCTTGGCGCTCCGGCTGGGCTGCGGCATAACCATCGAGATCCCCGCCGGCGCGAAGCAGCCGGTCTTCCCGCAACTGCGCCAAGCGCGACGCAACCTCCGGCGCAACTTTCTGCACCGCCAATATTGCGATGGATATGCCGCCGAAACACAGGAACAGCCAGAAGTATTGCGATGCCGCTGCTTGGCGAGTTGCAAGCTGCTGCCTAATTTCGGATGCATAGGGCACGGCGGCGGCGTTCTGACCCAGAACCGCATCGCCCGATGGGATGTCCTTGCCGGCGCGTAGACGCCCTTCCCGCATCTTTACGCTGATATCCGCCGCAGTGCGCCAGTTGGTCGGGAAGACATGCGCGGCCGGAACGGCGTGATGCATCTCCCCATCCCAGAACTGGACGTCGCCGCACCTCACGGCACAGAACGCGGAAACACCAGAAAACAAGGCAAGCGCAAGAAACAGAAACAACGCAGCCATCGTCAGACTGAAGCGTTGCCGGTAGATCGTGTTGATCGCATGAGTCATTTTTTGTCTCCCCCCGCAGAGACTCAATGACTTTCAGTGTTGCCCCTACGGCAGCGATCGGTCCACGGCGCGCCCCTCAGTAATCCACCGGAAAACGCAAATACTAACGGATAAAACGTGCCAACCAAAAACCGAATCGATTCTTGCGCTTTCGTGATTGCAACAGAGAATGCAGTTTTTTCTTTGGAAAACTCGGCATCCCAACTCGAAGGTCCTGACACACCGCGGTTCGGCACGCGGGCGCGCGCCGCCTGTATGGACCTCCCTCCCGCAATGCGGGCCCGTCGCCTTGCATTGCGGCGCTCTTGCAGGCAAGACCGGCGCAATGAAACAGGAGCTCGAAGGGTTCAATGATCGGAACGAACATCGTCGTACCCGCCGAATGGGCGCCGCAGAAGGCGATCTGGACGGCGTGGCCCTGGGACGCGAACGAATGGAACGGCGACCTCGCCGCGCCGCGCCGCGACGTGGCGGAGCTGGTGCGGACGCTGGCCGCGACCAACACCGTGCGTGTGCTGGTCAATGGCGAAGAGGCCGCGGCCACGGCCCGGGCCGCCATCGGCGAGGCGGCAGAACTCGTTCCGGCCAAGTATGGCGATATCTGGCTGCGTGATACGGGGCCGATCTTCGCGCGTGCCGGCGAGGGCACGATCGCGCTCCGGTTCGACGTCAACGGCTGGGGCGGCAAGCATGACCTCGCGGACGACGCGACGGTCGGCGACCGCATCGCGGAGCTTGCGGGCACCGATATCCGGCGTTTCGACTTCGTGCTCGAAGGCGGCGCCGTGGAGCATGACGGCGAAGGCACGGTGCTCGCCACGCGGCAGACGCTGCTCAACCCGAACCGCAACGGCTGGACGGAGGCGGAGGCCGAGGCTGCGCTCAAAGCGGCGTTCGGCGCCAAAAAGGTGATATGGGTCGATGAGGGTCTGCTCGGCGATCACACGGATGGGCACATCGACAACATCGCCCGCTTCGTGGGGCCGGGCCGCGTCGTGTGCCAGGCGCCGGCCGACGCCGGCGATCCAAACGCGGCCATTCTCGACGCCATCGCGGACGGGCTCGCGCGCCAAACCGATGCGGCGGGGCGCACGCTCGAGGTGGTTCGGGTCCCCGGCCCGGGCCGCGTGACGGACGCGGCGGGCGCGGTCTTGCCGGCTTCTCACATGAACTTCATCATCGCCAACGAAGTTGTCGTGGTGCCGGTCTATGGAACGGCGACGGAGGCGGCGGCGCTCAATGCGTTGCGCGCCGTCTTCCCGGACCGCACGGTTCACGGTGTCCGCTCATCGGGCCTCTTGGGCTCCGGCGGCGCGGGCGGCGGCTCCTTCCATTGCATCACCCAGCAGGAACCTCTCTGATGGCAAATCGCAGCATTACGGTCGCGGCAATCCAGACGTCCTACGGGCACGACATGGAGGCCAACCTCGCGAAGACGGAAGCGTTCGTGCGCGAGGCCGCGCGGATGGGCGCGGACGTGGTGCTGCCCTCCGAGCTGTTCCAGGGCATCTACTTTTGCACGCGCCAGGAGCCCAAGTGGTTCGAGACCGCTTGGCCCACGAACGAGCACCCCTGCGTCACCGCCATGCAGAAGCTCGCCGGCGAGCTCGGTGTCGTCATTCCGATCTCGTTCTTCGAGAAGGACGGGCCGCGCTATTACAACAGCGTAGCGATTGCGGACGCGGACGGCGCGATCCTCGGCGTCTATCGCAAGAGCCATATCCCGGATGGGCCGGGCTATCAGGAGAAGTACTATTTCCGCCCCGGCGATACGGGTTTCAAGACGTGGAAGACCAAGCGCGGGGATCTCGGCGTCGGCATCTGCTGGGACCAGTGGTATCCGGAGACGGCCCGCGCCATGGCGCTGCAAGGGGCCGAAGTGCTGTTCTACCCGACAGCCATCGGCAGCGAGCCCTACGACGCGTCCCTCGACACGCATCTGCAGTGGCAGCGCGCGATGCAGGGGCACGCCGTCTCGAACGCGATCCCCATCGTGGCGGCCAACCGCATCGGCACCGAGGACAACGACGGCGCCACGCAGAAGTTCTACGGACACTCCTTCATCGCCGACCATCGCGGCGAGCTGGTGAAGAGCTTCGGCGCGACGGACGAGGGCGTGCTGGTGCACAC
>ERZ869909.2857-NODE-2857-length-10707-cov-4.381750_pt1 | contig 10707 bp, 8 predicted proteins | sample MGYA00520892_ERZ869909 | MGnify/ENA primary metagenome ERZ869909 (study PRJEB32215, sample SAMEA104723947) | bioreactor metagenome | biome: bioreactor; feature: anaerobic bioreactor; material: water | place: China | collected 2015-03-12 ... | reverse complement strand
AGCCAGCCTGGTCACCTGACGGAAGAACGATTGCATTTGCATCAGACCGGGGCCCTGATACCCAATTTGAAAATTTGCAATTTGGCAAATTCAGGATCTGTTTTTTGGATATTTATACCCGTAGGCTAGATGTACTCAATATTTTTCCTGAAGCCGACAATCTGAATCCCAAATTCTCACCTGACGGGCATCAATTGTACTTTTTATCAGATTGTGATGGTTTTCGAAATCTGTATCAATACAGTATAGTGACACAAAAAACATGGCAGCTCACTCGATTTTTTACCGGCATCAGCGGCATTACCCATTTGTCTCCTGCATTCAGCGTGGCCCGCAACACCGGACAGGTAGTCTTTACCCATTACCAGAAGGGCAGTTATTCTATATTTTCTGCTTCGCCCGATGCGTTTCTGAATCTACAGGCAGATCCAAACCATATTGATATGGCTGCTGCCACCCTGCCACCGCTGAACCGGCCATCAGTCAGCAGCGCGACGTCCTGGCCCAGGCCGGCGCCCATGACGGCGCTCGTGGGCGTGAGCATCTCCGGCATCCCGGGGCCGCCCTTGGGCCCCTCGTAGCGGATCACGATGACGTGCCCCTTGCGGATCCTGCCGTCCTCGAGGGCCTTGATCATCTCCTCCTCCGAGTCGAAGCAGATTGCCTCGCCGGTGAACTGCAGGCCTTCCTTGCCGGTGATCTTCGCGACGGCGCCCTCGGGCGCCAGGTTGCCGCGGAGCACCTGGAGGTGGGCGGTGGCCTTGAGCGGCTTGTCGAACGGCACGATGACCTGCTGGCCCTCCGTCAGGCCCGGCAGCTCGGCGAGGTTCTCTGCCATGGTGCGCCCGGTGACCGTCATGCAGTCGCCGTGGAGCAGCCCGTTCTCGAGCATCATCTTGAGCACCGCGGGGGTGCCGCCCACGTTGTTGACGTCCTCCATGACGAACTTGCCGCTGGGCTTGAGGTCAGCCAGCAGCGGGCAGCGGTCGCTCGCCGCCTGCACGTCGTCGAGGCCCAGCGGGATGCCCACCGAGCGCGCCATCGCGATGAGGTGCAGCGCCGCGTTCGTCGAGCCGCCCATGACCATGACGATGTTCAGGGCGTTCTCGAACGCCTCGCGGGTCATGATGTCGCGCGGCTTGATGTCGCGCTCGAGCAGCACGCGGATCGCGGCGCCCGCGCGCACGCACTCGTCGTACTTCGCCTGGTCCTCCGCGGGGATCGACGAGCTGTAGGGCAGGCTCATGCCCAGCGCCTCGATCGCGCTGGCCATCGTGTTCGCGGTGTACATCCCGCCGCACGCGCCGGCGCCCGGGCAGCTGTGCCGCACGATCGCGGCCCGCTCCTCCTCGCTGATCCGGCCGGCGAGGTACTCGCCGTAGCTCTGGAACGCCGAGACGACGTCCAGCGGCTTGCCGTTGTGGCAGCCGGGCTTGATCGTGCCGCCGTAGACCATGATCGCCGGGCGGTTGAGCCGCCCCATCGCGATCACACAGCCCGGCATGTTCTTGTCGCAGCCCGGCAGCGCGATCAGGCCGTCGTACCACTGCGCGCCCATGACGGTCTCGATCGAGTCGGCGATCAGGTCGCGCGACTGCAGCGAGAAGCTCATCCCGTCGGTGCCCATCGAGATGCCGTCGCTGACGCCGATGGTGTTGAAGCGGAAGCCGACCAGGCCGTTGCCCCAGACGCCCTCACGGACCTTCGCGGCGAGGTCGTTGAGGTGCATGTTGCAGGGGTTGCCTTCGTACCAGACGCTCGCGATCCCGACCTGCGCCTTGTTCAGGTCCTCGTCCGTCAGGCCGGTCGCGTGGAGCATGGCCTGCGAGGCGCCCTGGGAGCGCGGTTGGGTGATGCGCGAGCTGTAGCGGTTCAGCGGCTGACTCATCGTCGATCCTTGACTGCGTGGCGGCGCTCCGGCCTGCGGCCTGCGCCGATCGTGGGGTTCGTTCGTGGTTGTGCCGGTGGTGCCGGCCGTGGCGACGGGAGCGGTGGCGGTCCGGCCGGGCTGACTCCGGCGGGCGTGGCCGCCCGGGTGGTCAGCAGGACCAGCGCTCGACGACCCGTCTCGCGGCTTCGACCCGATCGCGGAACCGGGCCCATGCCTCCGGCTCCCAGTCCGCGCTATAGCCGCTTTGTACCGATTCTTCGATCCCATTCAGCAGCTGCTCCAGCTCCGCGGCCAGCTCCTCGACCTGCCACGACGCCTCGATGTCCGCGTGCAACGCGAGCAGGGACGTCAGCGGTCGCTCGCGCAGCCCCATCCGCGAGAAGGTGAGCATCAGGTCGATCGTCCCCTGCTCCTCCTCGAGCAGCTCCTCGAGCTGGCGCAGCGCCTCGATGTCCTCGTTCCGGATCACGCCCTGCCTCCCGGTCTGGCTGGAGGGCCGCAGCGTAGCACGTTCGCGTGCCACCGCGGACCGGACATCGCGTCGCAGGGACCGGACACCCGACCACGGGAACGTGGAACCGGACACGACGCCGGCGCATCTCAGGGCAGGACACGCAGGACCGCGGAGCACGCACAGGGAAGCCACCACCGCGAGGACCACCGCGATGACCCCGGAGACGACGATGACGACATCAGCCTGGACCGTAGAGGTCTTCCATGACGGCGACTGCCCGCTCTGCGAGCGGGAGATCTCGATGCTGCGGCGGCTCGATCGCCACCGCCGGATCCGCTTCACGGACATCGCGGCGCCGGGCTTCGACCCGCGGCCGCTGGGCCGCACGATGGACGAGCTGATGGAGCGCATCCACGGGCGGCTGCCGGACGGCACCTGGCTGGAGGGCGTCGAGGTCTTCCGCCGGCTGTACGCCGCGGTCGGCTTCGGGCCGCTGGTCGCGCTCACCCGCCTGCCGCTGATCAGGCAGCTGCTGGACCTGGGCTACACGCTGTTCGCGAAGAACCGCCTGCGGCTCACCGGACGCTGCAGTCCGGAGACGGGCTGCCGGCTACCCGAGACCTGAGCGTTCGGGCGCTGGGGCCGGTCCCGCCGCGCCGCCCGTGCACGACACGCGGCGCGACGGGAGCGAAGAGCCGCGCGCGGCTCAGTTGTCCCACTCGTCGTCCTACTCGTCGTCCCAACCACAAGCAGCGTCTGCCGCGCGGTCCTCCGCTGCGCAGACGTCCTCGGTATCCAGGCTGCTGCACGTCTGGCGGCTCAGGCAGTCCATGTAGACGTTCGTCGCCCGCGCGCACTCACCTCCCAGGAACGGCGCGATGGCCCCGTAGAACTGACACATCTGCGTACAGTTGAGCGAGAAGTCCCAGTCCTCGTCACCTTCCTCGAACTCGTCCTCGAAGCCGCACTCCTGGATCAGCCCGCACATGCGCTCGCACGAGCGGGTCAGCGCCTCTGCGCTGCCATCGGGTTCGTCGTTCTTGCAGCCGGCGGCGCCGGTCGCCAGACCGAGCGCCAACACGAGGACCATCAACGAGCGTACGTTCATGGGGGTCTCCATGGGTTGTAGGTGGTAACGATGGGGCGGCACGTGCGCTGGTGACGAGCCGCCGCCTCACGACACCCTACTCTAGACAAGCGTGTACCTGCACGAAACCCGTTCATGCACCCGCCCGACGCCCGTGAACCTTCCGTGGACAAGGGCCCGGGGGCGCGGGGCGTGGCGACCGGCAGCGCGCGGGTGGCTGCCCCTCGCACTACCGTCGCACTACTCTCGCGCCACCCTCGCGCTGCCCTCGCGCTGCCAGGCGACGGGTCATGACGGATCCCGAAGCAGCGGCGAGCCAGCCGCCCCGGTCACTTCCTGCGCAGCAGCTCGGCGAACGGCGTGTTGAAGGCGCCGGAGTCGCCGCCGGCGTCACCACGACGACCTGCGCCGCCCTGACCGCCCCGCCGGTCGCCACCGCGCCCGTCGCCACCGCGCCGGCCATCACCGCCGCGACCGCCATCACCACCGCGCGATCCACCGCGGGCGCCGCCGGGCCGTCCCCCGCCGCACGGCGATCCGCCCCCGGCGTCCGCCCCGGCCGCACGTCCACCTCGCGACCCACCGCCTGACTCCGCGCCCGGCTCGTCGTCGAGACGGCACGACAGCGACACGCGGCGCCGCTGCAGATCGACCTCCAGCACCTTCACCGTCACCCGATCGCCGACCCGCACGACCTCCGACGGGTCCCGCACGAACCGATCCGACAGCCGGCTGATGTGCACCAGGCCATCCTGGTGCACGCCCACATCCACGAACGCGCCAAAGGCCGTCACGTTCGTCACCACGCCCTCGAGGATCATCGACTCCCGCAGATCCTCCAGCTCGTGCACGTCGTCGCGGAACCGCGGCGGCTCGAACTCCGCGCGCGGATCCAGCCCGGGCTTGCGCAGCTCAGCCACGATATCCCGCAGCGTCAGCTCGCCCACGCCCTCACCCACGTAGCGGCTCACGTCGATGCGTTCGGCCAGCTGCGGGTTGCCCACGAGCTCCTCGAGCGTGACGCCGACATCTGCCGCGATGCGCTCCACGAGCGCGTACCGCTCCGGGTGCACCGCTGACCGATCCAGCGGGTTGCGCGCCTCCCGGACCCGGAGGAAGCCGGCGCACTGCTCGTACGTGCGCGGCCCCAGACCCGACACCTTGAGCAGCTCGTCCCGGCTCAGGAAGCGCCCATGCTGGGTGCGGTAGTCGACGATGCGGCGCGCCAGCGTCGGGCCCACACCGGCGACGTACGACAGCAGCGGCGCGGACGCCGTGTTGAGCTCCACGCCCACCGCGTTGACGCAGCTCTCGACGACGTCGCCCAGCTTGCGCTGCAGCAGCGGCTGGTGCACGTCGTGCTGATACTGGCCCACACCGATCGACTTGGGGTCCAGCTTGACCAGCTCCGCGAGCGGGTCCTGCAGCCGCCGAGCGATCGAGATCGCGCCGCGCACCGTCAGGTCGAGGTCCGGGAACTCTTCACGCGCGACGTCGGAGGCGGAGTAGACGCTGGCGCCGGCTTCGTTGACGGAGACGACGATCACGTCTGCCTGACTCGCAGCCTTGAGGGTCGCGCGGATGAACGCCTCGGTCTGCCGGCCGCCCGTGCCGTTGCCCACCGCGATGGCGTGCGGCCGGTAGCGCTCGACCAGACGAGTCAGCTCCCGGCGCGCGGCCGCCTCACGCTCGTCGCTGCCCACGAGGTACAGCGTCGTGTTGTCGACGAACCGACCGGTGTCGTCGAGCACGGCGACCTTGCACCCCGTGCGCAGGCCCGGGTCGACGCCGATCACGCCACGCCCGCCCAACGGCGCGGCCATCAGCAGGTTGCGCAGGTTCTCCGCGAACACGTCCACGGCGCCGCGGTCCGCGTTCAGCTTCATCTCCACGCGCAGATCGGTCTCGACCGACGGAGCCAGCAGGCGCCGGAAGCCGTCCTGGACCGCCGCGGCGAGCTCGCCGGCCCACGGGCTGGCCGGCCGGTGGCCCATCATCGCCGTGATGCGCTCGACGACGCGCGGCTCGTCGACCTCGATCCGCACACGCAGCACGTCCTCACGCTCGCCGCGCCGGATGGCGAGGTAGCGGTGGGACGGGATCGTCGCGACGGACTCGCGGAAGTCGTAGTACTGCTCGAACTGCGTGGGCTGCGCGTCCTTGCCGGGCGCGACCTGGGCGACAACCACGCCGTCGCGCTCGAAGCCGGCGCGGACCCACGAGCGGATGTCAGCGTTCTCCGCCATCGTCTCGGCGACGATGTCCCGGGCGCCGGCCAGGGCCGCGCGCACGTCGGGGACCTCACGCTCGGGGTCGACGAAGGCCGCGGCCTCCGCGGCCGGGTCGCCGCTCGTTCCCTGCTCGAGGATGCGCTGGGCAAGCGGCTCGAGGCCACGCTCACGGGCGATCATCGCCCGGGTCCGCCGCTTGGGCCGGAACGGCAGGTAGAGATCCTCGAGGGCCTGACGGGTGGTGCAGGCGAGGATCCGCTGCCGCAGCTCCGGCGTGAGCTTGCCCTGCTCCTCGATGGACGCGAGCACGACACCGCGCCGGTCCTCGAGCTCGCGGAGGTACGTGCCGCGCTCCTCGATCGTCCTGATCTGGACCTCGTCCAGCCCGCCGGTGACCTCCTTGCGGTAGCGGGCGATGAACGGGACGGTGGCCTTCTCGGCGAGCAGCCGGAGGACGGCGGCGACCGACTGCGGCGACAGGGCGAGCTCGTCGGCGAGCTGGCGCGTCGGGTCGAACGGAGGGCTGGTGGGCTCTTGCTGCTGACTCATCGTCACCCTTCTGCGGCTGGGTCGTCAGCCTCGGCGGCGGAGGCCGCCGAGGGGCCGACGTGCCTGCACCAGCCGCCGGCCGGCGTCAAGCCCTGATGCTGAACACGCGTTCACCACACCTTCCGTCGCACACGACAGCATCGTGTGCTGGCCAGGCGGCTGGGCGGTCGCGCTCAGGCGCTCACAGGGGCTCGGCAGCGCCGGGCGAGCAGCCGTCGGGCGAGCAGCGGTGCCGGGCGTGATGGGGCCACGAGCTGCGCGCGGTCGCGCGGTGTGGGCACGTGGCGCGAGCGACAGCGCGGGACCGCTCAGGCGTCGAAGGCCTCGCGCAGGCGCTTGCGGATCGAGCCTTCCAGCTTGTCGGGCTTCACGCCGATGGCCTTGGCCATCATGCCCAGCTTGACGGTGACGGCGACGTCCGCGTCGGAGACGGTGATGTCGCCGCTGACGCCGGTGCCCTTGATGTCTGCGCGGTTGCCCTTCCAGGTGGCCTTGACGCCGTACTTCGCGAGCATGTCCTCGAAGGAGCCGATGCGGCGGCGTGCTTCGTCGATGCCAAGGGAGTGGGGTTCGCGCACGTTGATCGTCGACATGGTGTACCTGTCCTGCGGTGCTTGTGGCTGCTGCCCGAGAGTCCGGGAATCAGGGTGCCACGTTGTAGCACGTGCGGCGGCGGGCCGTCACGAGCAACAGGATCAGGGCCAGCGCGCCGATGGGGAGGGTCGCGGTGGCGGGCGCGGTGGAGCAGTCGAAGAGGTCGCCGCCGCCCAGGCCCACCTCGTCGCAGCCATCGCCGATGCATCCGTCACCGCCGGCGGGGCGCACCCACGCGGCGGGCTCGTAGCCGCCGTTGTCCGCCGCGTCAGCCGCGTGTCCGCGGATCCAGTCTGCCCACGGGTAGACGGCAGCCCACGTCGAGGTCGAGCAGCCGATGGCCCCGCGGGACAGGGCACCCAGGACGAGGCCATCCTCGTCGAGCATGGGACCGCCGGAGTCTCCGGAGCAGGTCCCCCGATCGCCCTCGATCTCCGTGTCGGTGAGCCGCAGCACGGACGGGCAGTCCGGCCCGAAGCAGCGGATGGAGAGCTCGCCGCGGTAGCGGCGCGTCCCCTCCATGCCCTCGCCGTCACCGGTGTCCCCGTAGCCCACGGCCGTGTACGGCTCCTGGGCAGCGGGCGGCACGTCGAGCCGAGGCGCGATCGGACGGGCCACGGTGTCAGGTACGTTGCGGGACAGCTCGACGAGCGCGATGTCGTAGCCGCAGATCTCGCGCGACTCCTCGGGGATCAGCACCCGGCTCACGCCAAAGACCTGCGACTGGGCGATGCTGCCGGAGATCGCCGGCACGTTCGTCGCCACCATGCGGTTCGTCGGGAACATGTCGCCGAACGACTCGCCGAGGCAGAGGATGAACTCCTCCTCGAGCTCGGCGACGCAGTGCTGCGCGGTGAGCAGCAGGTTGGGCGCGATCAGCGTGCCGGAGCACAACGAGAAGCTCACCGCCGGATCGCCCTCGCTGTTGACAGTGGGCACCTCCGCGACGAGCGCGAAGACGTGCGGGAACAGCCCCTGTTCGTCAACGAAGCCGTCGCGGATCGGCGCCATGTTGCGCCCGATGACCTGAGCGTCGTCTTCGCCGGCGCAGCCGGAGCCGAGCGTCGACAGAGAGGCCGCAGCCAGCAGCACGGCCAAGCCGCGAACCCACACCGTCTTCATCGCTACGTTCCTGGTCGTCGGGCGAATTCTGCCGACGCCGCGCACCATGACCCCATGCGCGAGCGCGTCGTCTCTGAGATGTAGCGAGGCCGCGGGTGGATGCAAGGCGCTTGCGACGACTCGGCGACCGGACGTCCGGAAGGCGGGAGGTTCGTGCGGCTACGCACACCGGCTCAGCGGCTCAGCGGCTCAGCGGCACGCTTCGCGCGGTGGCTCGCATCGCGCCACGGCCAGCTTCGCGCGGTGGCTCGGGGCAGGCCAATCGGACCAGACGAATCGGACCAGGCGGCGCCTGCGGCCGACAGCTCAGGTGCCGCTCGTCCGCCGTCGTGACCACGCGGCCTGCGAGATGATCTCTGGCGGCGTCGAGCCCACCCGCATCCACGCCTTCGTCCCGGCGGCGATCGGCCGCTCGGTCTCGGCGCACACCGCGTCCCGCGTCAGGACCAGCTCGACCCACGGCTCGGGCTGCGGCTCCGTGAGCTCGTGGAACGCCCGGGCGCCGATCACCAGCGCCGGGCCGCCGTCGTCGCGCACGCTGACCCACGCGTCAGCGCCCGTGTCGAGCACCTCGCCGGTCAACGCGCAGCGCCCACGCCGCTGCGCCTTCATCGGCTGCCAGCCGATCACGTGTTGCAGCACCGGAGTGTTCTTCAGGTCGCGTCCACCCTCTCCACCGGGGCGCGCGGCGTCCGCGATGCTCGCGACGTCCTCGACGATGTCGTGGACCAGGTACTCGACGTTGCCCGACAGGTTGCCGACCATGTCGACCGTCTTCGACAGGATCCGCCGCACCAGCTGCGACACGGACACGTCCATGCGCTCGGCCGCGCGCCGCAGCTCCTCATCGAGCTCCTCGCTGATGCGCGTGTTGAGGATCCTGTCCTTCTTGCCCGACCGTCGTCCCGTCATCTGGTCCCCCTCCGAGAGCCGGCAGTATGACACTGTCCGCACAGGTGTACCACAACAACCACAGCGTCCCTCGTCATGACCGCACGTGGGCACGACACGACGCGCCACGGTCGTGCGACCGCGGTGTTGCGCCGGCTGGCCGTCCCCCCACGGGATGACCACCTGCCCTGGCTCCGCCCGTTCGTTGCCTGCTCCGGGCGCCGCCGTCAATCGTCGCGCGGATCGCGGCGTCAATTGGGCGCACGATCGTGCGTCCGGATCCACGATCGGACCATTCTGGCGGGAGCGGCCCCGTCAGCGCGGACGTGACGTCCGGACGAACCCGACGCCCCGCCCGCCAACCCGGTCACCCGCCGTAGGTCCGGATGTACGTGCCCACCCGGACCTTCCGGGCGGTGTTCTCGCTGCTCATGTAGCGGATGGTGCCGAAGATGGGGCGCTCGGGGCCCCAGGCGCGATCGTAGCGGCCCAGGACCCACATGATGCCCGAGGTCGAGTTGGGGTCGCGGCCGTCGAGGGCCAGGCGATTGTTGAGCTCGATCATGACGTCGAGGGCCAGGCGTGGGGTCGGGCTCCACTCGAGGATCTTCTTGCCCCAGAGCATGCGCAGGTAGTTGTGGATGACGCCGTGTTCGCGGAGCTGGTTCTGGGCGGCGTTCCAGAGCGGGTCGTGGGTGCGCGCGCGGAGCAGGTCGTCGAGATCGTAGCGCCAGGGGCGGGGGTCGCTGGCGTGGGCGTCGAGGGTGTCGCGGGCCCACTGCGGCAGCGACTCCCAGTGGTCCGGGTCGTCGAGGTGGGTGCAGGCGTTGAAGCCGACCTCGCGCCAGGTGACGAGCTCGTCGAGGAAGGACTCTGCGGCGTCGCTCAGGCCCCACCAGCCGTTGCGCGCGCCGTTGACGCGGCCGGAGAGGCGGTCGAGGGTCCAGTCCTCGCGGCGCATCACGGCGCTGGCGATCTCGTGAGCGCTGATGTGGCCAAAGTGCAGGTACGGCGAGAGGCCGGAGGCGACGTCTGCCTCGGGCTGGTTGCGCTCGGTGGCGTAGCGGTCGAGCAGGTGTCCCACGAAGCGGGTCATGCGCTCGTTCGCGGCCGCGCTGCCGCCGCGCAGGGTGACGGCGCGAACCGTGTGATCGATCGGCAGCGGCGCGAGGAGATCGCGGGGGCGGTCGAGCTGGTCGCGCGTGAGCAGGGGCCAGCGCTGCAGGTCGGGCAGCCGGGGCGCCTCGCGCACCGTGAGCGCGTCGAGGGGCACGGCGTGGGGGAACCAGGCGAGGTGCGCGGGCAGCTCACGCTGCAGGTGGCGGCGGAAGTCGAAGGCGCGAGCGAAGACGCGGTCGGTCGCGCGCATCGGGTAGAGGCCGTTGCCGTCAACGGCCTCGGCGAGCACGGGGAGCCGCGCGCCGACGGTGGGGACCATCCGGCGCAGGAAGAAGGCGGGGTAGTCGTCCGTGACCACGACGCTGGCCTGGCTGGCGAGGGTCTCGAGCAGCCCGGACCCGGCGCCGTGCTCGGATTCGAGGTACGGCAGGTAGCGGACGCCGGGGCGGTCGAAGGCGGCGCGGTTGTCTGCCATGCCCTCGAGGACGAAGGCGTGCAGCCGATCGCTGGCCCAGGGGTACGCCGTGCGCAGGGCCTCGAGCACCACGAGCGGCACACCCAGCCGGTTGGCGTGGGCCACGGCGCGCTGCAGCGAGGCGTTCCAGCCGGCGCGCCGGTTCGCGACCATCCAGTAGAGGACGTACGCGCCGTCAGCGCGCGCGGTGTGCGTGTTGAGCGCGCGGACGCGCGAGTCGGGGACGGTCATCGGGGTGCGCCTGTGCAGCCGGTCGTGTCCTGCGAGATGCGCGGCGGTGGCCGAGAGGTGCAA
>ERZ869909.2856-NODE-2856-length-10708-cov-5.585364_pt1 | contig 10708 bp, 8 predicted proteins | sample MGYA00520892_ERZ869909 | MGnify/ENA primary metagenome ERZ869909 (study PRJEB32215, sample SAMEA104723947) | bioreactor metagenome | biome: bioreactor; feature: anaerobic bioreactor; material: water | place: China | collected 2015-03-12 ... | reverse complement strand
CCGCGCAGGATCGTCGACTGGCGCCAGATCACCAAGCTGAAATCGACCTATACCGACGCGCTGCCGGGCTTCATCCACCCCGAGACGAAGCGGGTCCATACGAGCTACGCGCTCGCCGCCACCACGACGGGCCGCCTGTCCTCGTCGGACCCCAACTTGCAGAACATTCCCGTGCGCACGGCCGAAGGGCGCAAGATACGCACCGCCTTCGTCGCGGAGCCCGGCAATCTGCTGATCTCGGCCGACTACAGCCAGATCGAGCTGCGCGTGCTCGCCCATGTCGCCGACATCCCGCAGTTGAGGCAGGCGTTCGAGGACGGCATCGACATTCACGCCATGACGGCGTCGGAGATGTTCGGCGTGCCGGTCGAGGGCATGCCGGGCGAGGTGCGCCGCCGCGCCAAGGCGATCAATTTCGGCATCATCTACGGCATCTCGGCCTTCGGGCTGGCCAACCAGCTTTCCATCCCGCGCGAGGAAGCCGGAAGCTATATCAGGAAGTATTTCGAGCGTTTCCCCGGCATCCGCGACTACATGGAGGCGACCAAGGCCGCCGCGCGCGAGAACGGCTATGTCGAGACCATCTTCGGCCGCCGCGCCCATTACCCCGAAATCCGCTCGCCCAACCCGTCCGTGCGCGCCTTCAACGAGCGCGCGGCGATCAACGCCCCGATCCAGGGTTCGGCCGCCGACATCATCCGCCGCGCCATGGCGCGCATGGAGGCCGCACTGGAAAAGGCCGGGCTGACCGAGACGAGGATGCTGCTTCAGGTCCATGACGAGCTGATCTTCGAAGCACCGGAGGGCCAAGTGGAGGCGGCGATCCCCGTCATCCGCGAGACAATGGAAAACGCCACGATGCCGGCGCTCGCCATGAAGGTTCCGCTTTCCGTCGACGCCCGCGCGGCAAGAAACTGGGAAGAAGCCCATTGATCCGATTATCGTTAACGCGAAGGTAACAGGATAAGGACGACAATTCGCCCGCGAATATTTGCGGGAGGATTGCGATGAGCCTGGCTCGACTTGACGTTGCTGGCGAAGACCAGGGCGCGCTTCAACACGACGCCGACATGGCCGCCATCGGCGAGCGCGCCAGCCGGCTCGGCGTCGAGATCGCCGACATCGTCGGCCTCGTCGAGGACATGGGCAAGCTCGGCCATCGCCAGCTCGAAACGCTGGAGAGCGTGGTGCGCGAGGCCGAGGCCACCGGAAAGACCAATGCCCGGCTGGCCGCGTCGATGGAGGAGGCGCGGGAATCGGCCGCCGAGACCCGCTCCACCCTTTCCGCCAGCGCCGACACGGTCGCCCACACGCTCGACGGCGCCGTCCAGAACCTGCAATCGCTGAGCAGGGACGTCATCGGCTTCGGCGCGGCGCTGGAGAAGGTGACGGGGACGATCAAGCTGGTGCGCGAGGCCAGCGCCTCGATCAACGAGATCGCCCGCGAGACGCAGCTCGTGGCGCTCAACGCCTCGATCGAGGCCGCGCGGCTGGGCGACGCCGGCAAGGGCTTTGCCGTCATCGGCAACGCGGTCAAGGCGCTCGCCGACCAGATCGGCACCGCCGCCAAGCAGAACGAGGCCAGCCTCGCCGCGCTCCAGGGCACGCTGGCCGAACTGAACCAGACCTCGAAGAGCAGCGCCGAGACGGCGGAGGCCGCCATCGACGCCTCCGGCCAGGCCAGCGAGGCGACGCGCACCATCCAGTCGCTCGTCACCTCGGTCGAGCAGCTCGCCGACCGCATCGAGGGCATGGCCGAGCCGGTGCAGCAGAACATCGCCGCCACCGACCAGGTGCGCGGCCATCTGGGCGAGCTGGCGGCGATGGCGCGCGAGAGCGACGCCAAGCTCGCCGTCGCCGGCCGCCGCTCGCAGGCCATCCTCGACATTTCCGAGGATTTCATCCTCTACATCGCCGGCACCGGCATCGAGACGCCCGACACGCCGCTGATCGAGATCTGCCGCCACAGGGCGGCCGAGATCTCGGCGCTGTTCGAGCAGGCGGTGGCCGAGGGCCGCATCGGCATGGCCGACCTTTTCGACGAGGATTACCGGCCGATCCCCGGCACCGACCCCGGGCAGGTGACGACGCGCTTCACCGCCTTCACCGACCGGGTGCTGCCGCAGATCCAGGAGCCGGTGCTGGGCATGGACCCGCGCATCGTCTTCTGCGCCGCGCTCGACCGCAACGGCTATCTGCCGACGCACAACATCGTCTATTCCAAGCCGCAGGGCGACGATCCGGTCTGGAACGCCGCCAACTGCCGCAACCGGCGTATCTTCTCCGACCGCACCGGGCTGGGCGCGGGCCGCAACACCAGGCCGTTCCTGCTCCAGACCTATCGCCGCGACATGGGTGGCGACAATTTCGTGCTGATGAAGGACCTTTCCGCGCCCATCACGGTCAGGGGCCGCCACTGGGGCGGCTTGCGGATCGGCTACAAGGTGTAGCCGGCCGACACGCGGCAAGGGGCGATGTCGCCGCGGTTGACGATCGCGGCCGCGGGCTGTCATGTGCCTGACATCCGCATTCGAGGATCGACCCGACCATGCCAGTCAGCTTCTCCGCCCCCGCCCCCGCCGCCGACGCCCGGCCCGTCCATCTCGTCACCCGCGACGGCTTCGCCGCGCTCGATCTCGACCCGGCCGCGCGCGTCTGGGCGGCGGCCAACGGCTTTGCCGGCGAGGAGGGAAAGCTGCTCGTCCTGCCCGGCGAGGACGGCGCGGTCGCCGGCGCGTTGTTCGGCGTCGCCGAAAGGCGCGGCGCGTTCTCGCCGCTGGCCACGGGCGCGCTGGCCCGCCGGCTGCCAGAAGGCGCATGGCGCTTCGCCGCGCCGCCGCACGAGCCGGAGCTTGCCGTGCTCGGCCTCGCGCTCGGGGCCTATGCCTTTTCGCGCTACCGCAAGGCCGAAGCCCGCGACATCGCCTTCGTCCTGCCCGAGGGCGTCGACGGCGAGGCGGTGACGCGGCGCGCCGAGGCCGTTTGCATGGTGCGCGACCTCATCAACACGCCGGCCAACGACATGGGGCCGCGCGCGCTGGAGGACGCCGCGCGCGATCTCGCGGCCGCGCATGGCGCGGAGGTCGCGGTCACGGCCGGAGACGCGCTGTTGACCGCGAATTTCCCGCTGATCCACGCCGTCGGCCGCGCCTCCGCCCACGCGCCGCGCCTGATCGACCTGACATGGGGGCCGCAATCCGCCCCGAAGGTGACGCTGGTCGGCAAGGGCGTGTGCTTCGACACCGGCGGCCTCGACATCAAGCCGGCCTCCGGCATGCTCCTGATGAAGAAGGACATGGGCGGGGCGGCGAACGTGCTCGGGCTTGCCGCGCTCGTCATGGCCGCACGGCTCAACCTGCGGCTGCGCGTGCTGGTCCCGGCGGTCGAGAACGCGATTTCCGGCAGCGCCTTCCGCCCCGGCGACGTGCTCGCCAGCCGGAAGGGGCCGACGGTCGAGATCGGCAACACCGACGCCGAAGGCCGCCTCGTGCTGGCCGACGCCCTTGCCCTCGCCGACGAGGAGGAACCGGAGCTTCTCATCGACATGGCGACGCTGACCGGGGCTGCGCGCGTCGCGCTCGGGCCGGACCTGCCGCCCTTCTTCACCGACGACGAGGGGCTGGCCGCCGCGCTTGCCGAGGCTTCCGTCGCGGTCGCGGATCCGCTGTGGCGCCTGCCGCTGTGGTCGCCCTATGACGGCAAGCTCGCCTCCAAGGTCGCGGACATGAACAATGTGACGAGCGACGGCTTCGCCGGCGCGGTGACGGCGGCGCTGTTCCTGCGCCGCTTCGTCGAGAAGGCGAAGGGCTGGGCGCATCTCGACGTCTTCGGCTGGTGCCCGGCCGAGAAGCCGCATTGCCCGGTCGGCGGCGAGGCGCAAGGAATCCGCGCCATCGAGAAGATGCTGGCCGATCGCTATGGCTGACGGAAAGGAAACGCAACCGAAACGATTTTGCGTCACCATGGCGGCATGGCGATACAGATGCGTCCCAGCCAGTCGCTGCGGCTCTGGCAGCAGGTCACCCTTGCCGAGGTGCGCGCCGCCTCGCACGATCTGACCATGCGCCAGATGGCGATCCTGCTCACCGTCTATCTCGACCCGCCGCCGCACACCGTGCGCGGCCTGGCGGAAAAGCTTGCCGTGACCAAGCCGGTGATAACCCGCGCGCTCGACACGATGGGCGCGATGGGCCTCGTCTCGCGCCATCGCGACGAGAAGGACAAGCGCAACGTGCTGATCCGGCGCACGGTGGAGGGGGCGCTGTTCGTCGAGCGGTTCGGCGACGTCGTCATCGACAAGGCGGCGGAGCTGCCGCTGTGACCGCCGCGCCGCTCGACCGCAGGCTGCACGCCTTCCGCCCCGATCTCGCCGACGAGCGGCTGAAGGGCCGCGTCGAGGCCGCCCGCTTCGTCGCCGGCAAGCGGGCGCGCGTCAACGTCCCCGTCCTCGACGTCAGGAGCGCGCCGGATTGCGATGCAGGCCTCGACACCCAGCTCATCCTCGGCGACGAGGTCGACGTGTTCGACGAGGCCGGCGGCTTCGCCTGGGTGCAGGGCGGGCGCGATTCCTATGTCGGCTACGTCGCGGCGAGCGGCCTCGCCGCCCCTGCGCCGAACCCTCCCACCCATGTCGTGTGCGTGCCGCGCACCTTCCTCTACGCGCAGGCCGACATGAAGACGCGCGCGGTTGCCGCCCTTTCGCTCGGAAGCCGGCTCGCCATCGTCGGGTCGGCGACGACGCGCGGCACCGACTACGCGCTGACCGATACGGGCGCGGCCATCGTCGCCGCCCATATCCGCCCCGTGGGCGAGGTTTTTCCCGATCACGTCGAAGTCGCGCGGATGCTGGAGCGCACGCCCTATCTGTGGGGCGGGACGAGCGCCTTCGGCATCGACTGCTCCGGCCTCGTGCAGCTTTCGCTGTTCATGGCCGGCAAGGCCGCGCCGCGCGACACCGACATGCAGGCCGCCTCGCTCGGCGAGCCGCTCGCCATCGGCGCCGATCTCGCCGGCCTGCGGCGCGGCGACCTCGTGTTCTGGAAGGGCCATGTCGCCATCGTGACGGACGGCGAGGGCATCGTCCATGCCAGCGGCCACGCCATGATGGTGGTGTGCGAAAGGCTTGTCGACGCGGTCGAGCGCATCGCGCGGCTTTACGGCCGGCCGGTGGGCTTCAGGAGGCCGTAGGACTCAGGCTGCGCCTTGCGCGGCGAGAAAGGCCGGCAGGTCGGCGATGGACTCCAGCACCGCGTCGGCCAGCGGCGACAGGCTCTCCAGCGTGCCGGTACCGGACAGCACGCCCACGGCGAGCCCCGCGCCGCCGGCCCTGGCCATTTCGAGGTCGTGGCGGTTGTCTCCCACCATGGCGAGCTGCGCCGGCTTCAGCCCGGTCAGGTCGCAAAAGGCGTGGATCGTGTCCGGCGCGGGCTTGGGGTTGGCGACCGCGTCGTAGCCATAGGCGGCGACGAACATCTGCGCCACGCCCAGCGAAAGCAGGGTGCGCTCGGCCCCGCCGGTCGAATCGTTGGTGGCCACGCCCAGCCGGTAGCCGGCGGCGTGAAGCGTCGACAAGGCCGTGCGGCAGCCGGGCAGCGCAACCGGCTCGGCCAGGCCGTGCGAGGCCATCATGGCGTCGAACGCGCCGAGCGCGGCCCGGCGCTCGCTTTCGCCGAGATGCGGATACCACAACGCCACCACCTCCTCGTTGGTGCCGGCGGCCAGCACCGAATCGGGCCGGAAGCGCCCGGCCGCGAAATCGAAGCCGGCGGCGTCGAGCAGGCGGTCGGCGCGCGCGCGGTCCTGTTCGGCGGCGCGCAGGGCCATCGCGTCGGCCGCCGCGTACCATGTGGCGTGAAAATCGATCAGCGTGCCGTCCTTGTCGAACAGGATGCCGCGAATGTCGGCCATGCTTGCTACTCCTTCGCCCGAAGGCCGCGCATATGCCGCACGAGGCCGGCTGTCGAGCCGTCGCGGCCGCGCGCATCCTGCCTGCCTTCCACGACGGGCAGAAGACCGCTGGCAAGCTCCTTGCCAAGCTCGACGCCCCACTGGTCGAAGGCGTTGATGTCGAAAAGCCGCGCCTCGACGAAGACGCGGTGCTCGTAGAGCGCGACCAGCCGCCCGAGCGCGAAGGGGTCGAGCCTGCGGTGCATCAGCGTCAGCGACGGCCGGTTGCCGGGAAAGACGCGGTGCGGCGCGATTCCATCCGCCTCGGCAGGCGCCGCCCCCTTCGCCAGCATCTGCGCCCGCGCCTCCTCCGGCGTGCGCCCCTTCATCAGCGCTTCCGACTGGGCCAGGCAGTTGGCCAGGAGCAGGTCGTGGTGGTGGGCCAACTCGGGTTCGTGCCCCTGCGCCGCGACGATGAACTCGACCGGCACGACGTCGGTGCCCTGATGCAGGAGCTGGAAGAAGGCGTGCTGGCCGTTGGTGCCCGGCTCGCCCCACACCACCGGCCCGGTCGGCGTCGCGACCGGGCGGCCGTCCAGCGTCACGGCCTTGCCGTTCGATTCCATGTCGAGCTGCTGCAGATAGGCCGGCAGGCGGGCGAGCCGCTGGTCGTAGGGGATGATCGCGCGCGTCGGATAGCCGCGGGCGACGCGGTGGAAGAAGCCGATCAGGCCCAGCATGGCCGGCATGTTCTCGCGCAGCGGCGCCTCGGCGAAGTGCCGGTCCATGGCATGCGCGCCGGCAAGCATCTGGCGGAACCGCTCAGGCCCGATGGCGAGCATTACGGCCAAGCCGATGGCCGACCACAGCGAATAGCGCCCGCCGACCCAGTCCCAGAAGCCGAAGACGCGGTCCTGCGGGATGCCGAATTCGGCGACCTTCTCGAGCGCGGTCGAGACGGCGCAGAAATGCGCCGGCACCGCCGCCTCGCCCAGCCGCCCGGCCAGCCACGCCCGCGCCGTGCCGGCGTTGGTCATCGTCTCGACGGTGGTGAAGGTCTTGGAGGCGACGATGAACAGCGTCGTCTCGGCCTCCAGCCCCTTCAGCGTGTCGGCGATGTGCGCGCCATCGACATTGGAGACGAAATGCGCCCGCGGCCCGTCATGATAGGGCGCGAGCGCCAGCGTCGCCATGGCCGGGCCGAGATCGGAGCCGCCGATGCCGATATTGACGATGTCGGTGATCCGCGCCCCCGTCGCGCCGGCGATCCTGCCCGCGCGGACGCCGTCGCTGAACGCGGACATGGCGTCGAGGACCGAGCGCACGCCGGCCGAGACGTCCTCGCCGTCGACGCGATAGCCGTGGCCGGAAAGGTCGCGCAGCGCGACGTGCAGCACGGCGCGACCCTCGGTCATGTTGATGGGCCGGCCGGAAAACATCGCCGCTCGCGCTTCCTCGACCCCGGCGGCGACGGCAAGCTCTTCGAGAAGCGCCAGAACCTCCTCGGTCAGCGCGCATTTCGAGAAGTCGAAAAGAAGATCGTCGAGGACGAGCGAGAAGCGCTCGAACCGCGTCGGGTCGGCCGCGAACAAGGCGCGCAGATCGGCGGCCCCCTCGTCGCGGCAATGGCTGCGCAGCGCGCCGAGCGCGGCGGAAAATCGCGGCAGGTCCATCGTTGCTCGTTCCTCGACCTGGATCCCTCGTCTCGGCCTGCGGCCTTCGGCGCGGAGACTATCAGGCGCGGCGCGATTGAAAACCCCGCCGCGTCGTCGCAGCATCCGTGCCGCAGGCGCGCCGCCGCGAACCCTTGGCCGCGAACCCTTGGCCGCATGGCCCAAGGCCGGATGGATCAGTGGCATAAATCGGACCGATCAATTAATTTCATTGGCTTAAAAACTTGGACCAGTCTTGAATGGCGCTGGGCCAGAAGGATGAGTCCTTTTCGGCCACGGGAGAGGTTTCAATGTCGACACGCACCGATCCGGCCATCTGGTCCGGCCTGTTCAGGATTTCGGCCGATTCCGGCCAGACGCTTCAGGCCCAGATCCGCCAGGCCATCGTGGCGGCCATCCTCGACCGGCAGATCGCGGCCTCCATGCCGCTGCCCTCGTGCCGGATCCTGGCCGAGAAGCTCGGCGTCGCGCGCGGCACCGTGGTGCTCGCCTTCCAGCAGCTCGTCGACCAGGGCTTCCTGATCGCCAGGGAGCGGCGCGGCCATTTCGTCAACCCGGACGTGCTGACGACGCCCGGCCGCATGCGCGAGGCCGGCGGCCAGCCGGCCGGGGCCGCGATCGACTGGAAGGCGCGCCGCCGCATCGCCGCCTCCGAGATGCCGGAGCCGAGCAAGCAGGAGAACTGGATCAAGTCGTCCTATCCCTTCGTCTATGGCCAGTTCGACCCGGCGCTGTTCCCGACCGCCGAATGGCGCGAGTGCAACCGCATGGCGCTGGCCGTGCTGGAGATCCGCAACTGGGCCGCCGACATGGTCGACCGCGACGACCCGCTGCTGATCGAGCAGATCCAGGCCAGGCTCCTGCCCCGGCGCGGCATCTTCGCCAATCCGGACGAGATCATCGTCACGCTGGGCGCGCAGAACGCGCTCTACATGCTGGCGACGCTGCTGATGGGGCGCGGCACCCGCGTCGCCATGGAGGAGCCGGGCTATCCCGACGCGCGCTCGATCTTCCGCCTCGCCGGGGCCGACGTGGTGCCGGTGCCGGTCGACCGCGACGGCATCCTGCCCGACGCGGTTCCGGCCGATTGCGGCTTCGTCTTCGCCACGCCGAGCCATCATTGCCCGACCATGGCGCCGCTGTCGGAGGAACGGCGCAATCACCTCCTCGCCGACGCCGAGAGATACGACCGCATCATCATCGAGGACGGCTACGACGCCCAGCTCGTCGACGACGCGCCGCCGCAGGCGCTGCGCGGCATCGACCGCTCGGGCCGCGTCGTCTATGTCGGCTCGCTGTCGAAGACGCTCGCGCCGGGCCTGCGGCTCGGCTACATCGTCGCGCCCGCCGGGCTGATCGCCGAACTGAGGGCGCTTCGCCGCTTCATGCTGCGCCACCCGCCGGCCAACAACCAGCGCGCCGTGGCGCTGTTCCTGTCGCTCGGCCATCACGAGGCGCTGGTGCGCAAGCTCTCGGCCGCCTTCACCGAGCGGCGCAGGCGGCTGGCGCAGGCCGTCGACACCTTCATGCCCGAATGGCGCTCGCCGGTCGCGCCCGGCGGCACGTCGCTGTGGCTGGAAGGCCCGCCCGGCACCGACACCCAGGCGCTCGCCGACGCGGCGCGGGCGCGCGGCGTGCTGATCGAGCCGGGCGGCCGCTTCTTCGACCGGCCGGAGCGGCATTCGCGCTTCCTGCGGCTCGGCATCTCCTCGATCGCGCTCCAGCATATCGAGCCGGGCATCCGCGAACTGGCCACGGCGGCGGGACGGCGTCCGGCCGCGGCGTGAGCGCCGCCCGCGCCTGGATTAGCCCCGGCGAAAATTCTGGCTCAACCGGGCGGGGCGGGGCCGCGACATAGTGGCGGCGACCCGTCGCGGAGCCGAGGCCATGCCCACTGCCGTCGATCAAGACCCTGCGTTTGCCGGCCGCGCGGCGTTCCGCTACCGGCCGCTCTGCGACGCCGATGCGGCGCGCATCCATGACGCCGCGCTCGCCCTTCTGGAGGGCGTGGGCCTCGCCAACGCGCCCGCCGGCTGCGCCGCGACGCTGACGCGCGCCGGCGCGCGCCTCGGCGAGGACGGGCGCATGCGGTTTCCCCGCGGCCTCGTCCTCGACACGGTGGCGAAGGCGGCGCGGCGCTTCACGCTTCACGGGCAGGAGCCGCGCCACGACCTCGCGCTGCAAGGCGGGCGCATCCATTTCGGCACCGCCGGCGCGGCCGTGCATTTCGTCGATGCCGAAACCGGCGAATATCGCGAATCGCTGCTCGCCGACATCTACGACGCCGCCCGCGTCGTCGACGCGCTTGCCAACATCCATTTCTTCCAGCGGCCGATGGTGGCGAGGGACATGGTCGATCCCGCCGATCTCGACCTCAATACGCTCTATGCCTGCGTCGCCGGCACGACCAAGCATGTCGGCACCTCGTTCACGGTGCGCGAGAACGTCGCCCCGGCGCTCGATCTCCTCCACGCGCTCGCCGGCGGCGAGGACGCATTCCGCGCCCGGCCCTTCGTGTCCAACCCCAATCCCTTCGTCGCCGCGCCGCTGAAATTCGCCGCCAATGCCTGCGGCGTGCTCGAAGCCTGCGTCGAGGGCGGCCTGCCCATCCTGCTGCTGTCGGCCGGGCAGGCGGGGACCAGCGCGCCCGCGCCGCTGGCCGGCACGCTGGCGCAGGCCGTGGCCGAGATGACTGCGGATGCCGGCGCCTTTCGGCCCGGCTACCGGCTGACCGGCGTTCTCGTGCAGGAGACGCGGCGCGGGTTGGCCGAAGTGCTGGTCGGTGTCACCCGCGACCCGGTGGCGGGGCCGGTGGTGACGGTCGGCATGGGCGGCATCCTGGCCGAGATCTATTGCGACACGGTGGTGCATCCGGCGCCGGTCAGTCCCGATACCGCGCGGCGGATGCTCGACAATGTGCGGGGGCTGGCTCTGTTGCGCGGGTTCCGGGGTCGGCCGCGCGGCGATCTGGAGGCGCTGGCGGATGTCGTCGTGCGCCTGTCGGCGCTGGCGACGGCACGGCCCGATGTCATCGAGGCCGAGATCAATCCCGTCCTCATCCGCGCGCCCGGCGAGGGCGTCGTCGCCGTCGACGCCCTTGCGGTGGTGGCGGAGGAGCCACCGTCGGGAGACGGCCGATGAAGGCGCAC
>ERZ869909.2855-NODE-2855-length-10709-cov-6.638450_pt1 | contig 10709 bp, 4 predicted proteins | sample MGYA00520892_ERZ869909 | MGnify/ENA primary metagenome ERZ869909 (study PRJEB32215, sample SAMEA104723947) | bioreactor metagenome | biome: bioreactor; feature: anaerobic bioreactor; material: water | place: China | collected 2015-03-12 ... | reverse complement strand
ATCGTTAAATCCTACGAGGAAGAGCTTGCCCTCCTCGACAAGAAGATCGCGCAGATGGGCGGCCTCGCCGAGCACATTCTCGGCCAGGCGTTCGACGCGCTCGAACGCCGTGACCCGAGGCTCGCCGAGCAGGTCGTGAAGTCCGACCGCCACATCGACGAGCTCGAGCGCGACATCGAGGAGCAGGTGATCTCCATGATCGCCCGCAGGCAGCCGCTCGCGGACGATCTTCGCCACGTGATGGCCGCGCTCCGCATCACCGGCGACCTGGAGCGCATCGGCGACCTCGCGAAGAACATCGCCAAGCGCGCACTCGCGATCGCCGACGAATCGCACCCGAAGCCTCTCATGACGGGCCTGCGCCACATGGTGGAACTCGCGCTCTCCCAGCTCAAGGAAGTGCTCGACGCGTACGCTGCGCGCGATGCGGAACGCGCACTCTCCGTATGGCGCTCGGATGAAAGCATCGACTCCATGTACAATTCCCTGTTCAGGGAGCTGCTGACCTACATGATGGAGGATCCCCGTTCCATCGGCCTCTCCACGCACCTCCTGTTCGGCGCCAAGAACATCGAACGCGTCGGCGACCACACGACGAACATCGCCGAGACGATCCACTTCTTCGTCCGTGGCGTCATGATCTCCGACGATCGTCCGAAAGGCGACGACACCAGCTCGACGCTGTTTCCTGCAAGCTGATCTCTGACACAACACGAGTTCCGCAATGACGGCAAAAATCCTGCTCATCGAAGACGAGGCACCCCTCGCCGAAATGCTCCGCTACAATCTGGAAGCGGAAGGCTTTCGCGTCGCGCACGCGGAAACGGGCGAGGAAGCCGAAATCCTCGTGGCGGAAGAGAAGCCGGATCTTCTGGTTCTCGATTGGATGCTGCCGGGCACGTCGGGCATCGAGATCTGCCGGCGGATGCGGGCACGGATGGAAACGCGCTCCATCCCCATCGTCATGCTGACCGCCCGTGGCGAGGAGGGAGACCGCATCCGCGGGCTCTCGACCGGCGCGGACGACTATGTGGTGAAGCCGTTCTCGCTCCCCGAGCTCATGGCCCGCGTGAAGGCCATCCTTCGCCGCGCCGCGCCCGACCGCATGGCGGACGTGCTGCGCTTTGCAGACATCGAGCTGGACCGCCCCGCCCATAAGGTGATGCGCGGCCTGCGCGAGGTGCACCTCGGCCCCACCGAATTCCGACTTCTGGAATTCCTGATGGAAAGCCCCGGCCGCGTGCTGTCGCGTGCCCAGCTTTTGGACGGGGTCTGGGGCCGCGACGCGTTCGTCGACGAACGCACCGTCGACGTTCACATCGGACGCCTCAGGAAGGCGCTGATTCGCGGCAAGGAACGCGATCCCATCCGCACCGTTCGCGGCTCCGGCTACGTCTTCGGCGAGCGCAACGGCATCTGACCGCCCACGCCGCGCCCCTGTCATCCCGGAAAGGCGAAGGCGTAAGCCAAAGCCTTATCCGGGACCCAGCGCAAGCTAGTCGAAGACGCAATACGTCGCGATAGAAGCTCCCCCAGGCAAAGGCGCCGCGAGCAATGCACGCCGGGAATGCGCGCGGCACCGATTCCGTCACCCGCCGGCCGTACTCGCGACAAAAACGCCGCATATCCAGAACCTGGGTCACGACAGCTCGGGGTTGATCGGCTTCATTTGTAATGCGCTGGCCAGGCACACGTGTGCCGTGGCGGAGCTTGTAGGAATAGGTCGGCACCCATGGTGTATGCGCCGGAGAGATGGCGCGCGCGCGAATGGTTTTCGCGCTCGTCGCGGCTCGGGCTTCGTCCCGAGAGAACAGCCAGCAGCCTCCTGGCAACGCCCCGTTACCGCAACACCAAGACCGGCGCCAGCGCGTCGGAGGTCTTCGGTCCCTACGCGAAAAGCGCCGAAGCCGAACTCGCTGCCGCCGCGGCCGACATCGCGAGCGAAGACGCGCCTCCCGCACCGGCTTCGCCACCCGAGTCACGGGCCGACCTTATACCCAGACACGAAACAACAGCCGTCACGTGTCCCATTGACGGCGCGCGAACCGGAGGCCTGATCGGCCGCCTCCACGCCCTGACCGAACCCGACACCGAGCCTCGAAAAAAATCTTCGCCCATTCTGGCGCCGCGAGGCACGCTTCCCCGCCGCCAAGGAACGAAATCGGGCGCGTCACAATGCGAAAAAACGCGATGGGAAGATTCGGAGAGAGTTGAACCGGTTGCCGACGATCGTTCATCCAATGCGGAAACAGACGGCATTGGCCCGGCCGCGGATCACTGGCGCGCGGCGATCACAGTCAAGCCATGACGCGCACCAAGCAGCGTCTCCTCGGTTCAACATCGTTCAACACTTGCTTAACCGTCTTGGCGCCTAAATGACGCCATCACGACATCGGCGAGCTACGGACATCCGTCGCTCCCAACCAAGGACAAACTACATGCCTCCTCGTCCGTCGGCACGCGCGAACAGTCTCATCAAAGACGAAAAGGAGGCCCGCCTGAAGGCGTTTGTCACACGTCATCTCGATGCCGTTCGCGAGCACGGCGCAGCCACCGGCCCTGTCACCTATCGCCTCCTCGCGCTCTCGGTCGAAAGTCCCGTTGCGCGTGCGCTCGATGCACTTGCTCCTGAGCTCGAATCCGCCGGCGTCGCGCTCGAAGTCGTATTCGTCCGACACGCAAAATCCGAAGCGAGCCCCGCGATGAAGCGCGCCGATTGCCGCTTCGCCACCGATATCCGCCTTCTCGACGCCCACGAGCAGCTCGTGCTCGACGGCACGACCGCATGGATCGGCGACTGTATGCGCCGCGATCCCTTGAAGCGCGACGCCTACGAGTTGTTCTGCGATCGCTGCGCGACGACCTCCGCCAACGCCCAGCGCTCGTTCGCGCACATCTGGAACGCGGCCGGCCCCAAGGGCAGCCTCACCGCGACACCCGCCCCGCGGGGTCCGCGCCTGCCGAACCTGTTCGACCCGTCTCTCCTTGCCGGCAACGAAGCAACGCCTCCCCACGCCTTGCTTCGTCACTGACACTTCCCCAACAAGCGAGATCGGCCAAAAAAACGGCTGCGCAGCAGCCCGGGAGCAACGCGACCCGCGGCCATCAACCGGCACTCCGTCCCTTATCCGAAGCTTCTCGCAACTTGTGCCCGAAACAAAAAGAGCCGCCCGGCAGAGGATGACGGGCGGCCTCTTTGCGTACCCTGCGCGCCGCATCCCGAATGCCGATAACCGACCCGCAATGAGCGGCATTTCCCGATAAATTCCGGTTGCCGCCAACGTTTGATCATTCAGCTCTGATGGGCTCACGTCTCCGCAACGCGCGGAGTACTGTCCGAATATTGGCAATCGGCCGGTGAGAACCCAAGGTGGTAGGCAATGCGCTGTCTCAGAGCCCTCTCTCTCTCGATCCTCATGCTCACCGGCCTCACGGCGGCCCTGGCGGAGGAACGCCCCTTCGCGCATCGCGGCGTCGCCCAGGATGCCGAGCGCTACGAAACGTACCTGAAAGAGAACTGGAAGCCCGGCGCCCGTCCCGCAGCCGACCTCAGGCAAGCGGGCGACAAAGCGCTTGGTGAAGATCCGCGCGCCGCATCCCGCCATTATGCGGCGGCCGTCACCGCGGACGACAAGAGCCCCGAGAGCTGGCTCGGCCTCGCCCGCGCGCTCCTCGCCATCACGCCCGATCCGAACAGCGGAGCCGAGCGCTACGACCTTCCCGTCAATGCATCGGGTTCGGCCTATCGCGCCTATCAGCTCGCGACCGACCCGGCGCTCAAAGCCCGCGCGCTCGCCGTGCTCGGCGAAGCGATGCAGCGCCGCTCCTACTGGCGCCCGGCCATCGACGCGCTCCGTGCCAGCCTCTCGCTCGCCGAAGCGACCGACGTGCGCGAGGCTTATGAAAAGCTCCGCGCCGAGCAGGGCTTCCGCATGACGGACTACACGACCGACTCCGACGTCGCCCAGCCGCGCGTCTGCATCCGCTTCTCGGAAAGCCTCGCGCGCGGCGAGCAGGACTTCGCGAAGTTCGTCTCCGTCAACGGCCGCGATCCCGAGGCGGTCGCCGCCGAAGACAGCCAGCTTTGCGTCGAAGGCGTCCGTCACGGCGAACGCTACGAGATCGCCCTTCGCGCCGGCCTCCCGTCCGACGTGGACGAACCGCTCGCCAAGCCCGTCACGCTCGCCGTCTATGTGCCCGACCGCAAGCCGATGGTCCACTTCACCGGCCGCTCTTACGTGCTGCCGAGCCGCGGCCAGCAGGGCATCCCGCTTGTCGCCATCAACACCGGCAAGGTCGAGATCGAGGTGTACCGCATCGGCGACCGCAGCCTCGCGACGGCGCTCACCGCCGGCAACTTCGACCGCCAGCTCCGCGGCTATGAATTCGACGAGTTGAAGACCCGCACCGGTGCCCGCGTCTACACCGGAACCCTCGATGTCGCGAGCAAGCTCAACGCCGAGGTCACCGTCGCCTTCCCCGTGGGCGAGGCGATCGGCGAGCTCCAGCCCGGCGCCTACGCCATGATCGCGCGGCCGTCTGAGGTCACCACCGAGATGTGGAACGAGCAGGCGACCCAGTGGTTCATCGTCTCCGACCTCGGCCTCACCGCGCTCTCGGGCGAGGACGGCGTGCACGCTTTCGTCCGCTCGCTTGCCAGCGCCGATCCCGTCGCCGGCGCCGAAGTCCGCCTCGTGGCGCGCAACAACGAGATCCTCGCGACCGCCAAAACCGATCGAACCGGCTACGCTCGCTTCGAGCCCGGCCACTCGCGCGGCGAGGGCGGCAACGCACCCGCCATCCTCGTTGCGGAGAACGGCGCCGGCGAATACGCCTTCCTCGACCTCACGACCAACGCCTTCGACCTCTCCGACCGCGGCGTGAAAGGCCGCGACGCCTCGGGCCCCATCGATGCCTTCCTCTACACCGAGCGCGGGGTCTATCGTCCCGGCGAAGAGGTCAACGTCACCGGTCTTGTCCGCGACAACATCGGCAACGCCGCAACGCTGCCCGTCACTCTCATCGTCACACGCCCCGACGGCGTCGAGCACGGCCGCTATCCGCTCGCCGACCAGGGCCTCGGCGCGCGCGCCCACACCCTCGCGCTCGCAGCCGGCGCCATGACCGGCACCTGGCGCGCGCGCCTGCACGCCGATCCGAAGGCGGACGCGCTCACGCAGGTCACGTTCCTCGTCGAGGATTACGTGCCCGAGCGGCTCGATCTCACGCTCGCCGACGGCGCGGGCCGCCTCGCGCCCGGCGCGATTAAGAAGATCGACCTCACCGGCCGCTACCTCTACGGACCGCCCGCCGCGAACCTCGTCGTGGAAGGTGACATCGTCGTGCGCCCCTCCGCGAAGGATCTCGACGGCTTCGCTGGCTTCCGCTTCGGCCAGGCCGACGAGCACGTGAGCCCCGTGCGCCAGCCGCTCGAAGGACTGCCGAACACATCTGACGATGGCACCGCCGCACTTCCCGTCATGCTGCCCGCCGTCACCAAGACCGCGCGTCCGCTCGAAGCCAACGTCATCGTCCGCCTGCGCGAAACCGGCGGCCGCACCATCGAGCGCTCGATCACGCTCCCCGTCGCGCTTGGCGAGCCGCGTGTCGGCATCAAGCAACTGTTCCCGGCAACGGGTCTCCCGGAAGGCGAAAAGGCCCGCTTCGAGGCGATCCTGCTCGACGGCGACGACAAGCCGGCCGCCGCCAAGCTCGACTGGCAGCTTCTCCGCCTCGATACCTCGTGGCAGTGGTACAGCCGCGACGGATCGTGGGCCTACGAGAGCCAGACCATCACCAGAAAGGTTGCCGCCGGCACGGTCGACACGACCGCGGGCACGCCCGCCGCCATCACCGCCGACGTCGGCTACGGCCGCTATCGCCTCGAGGTGAGCGCATCCGGGTCGGGCGGCGCCGCCCTTTCGACGGTCGTCTTCAATGCCGGCTGGTACACGGGCGGCGATTCGGCCGACAGCCCCGAAGTCCTCGAAGTCGCGCTCGATAAGGAAACCTACAAAGCAGGCGACACCGCAAAGCTCCGCATCGCATCCCGCCACGGCGGCAAGGCACTCGTGACGGTGCTCGGTCAAGGTCTCCTCTCCGCGCAGGAAATCGAGATCGCGGCGGGCGGCGGCGAAGTCGCCATTCCCGTCGGCGAGAACTGGGGCGCCGGCGCCTACGCCACCGCCATGCTCTACCGTCCGATGGACGAAGGCGCGAAGCGCATGCCCGGCCGCGCCATCGGCGTGCGCTGGATCGGCATCGACCAGGCCCCGCGCACGCTGAACGTCGCGCTCGAAACCGAAGCACAGATCAAGAGCACGGAAGGCCTCACGGTGCCGGTCAAGATCGCAGGTCTTGCCCCAGGGGAAGAAGCTCGCCTTACGGTCGCCGCCGTCGACCTCGGCATCTTGAACCTCACCCGCTTCCAAGCCCCCGCGCCCGAGCGGCACTTCTACGCCCAGCACAAGCTCGCGCTTGAGCTGCGCGACTTCTACGGCCGGCTCATCGACGGCATGCGCGCCGAACGCGGCACACTGCGCTCGGGCGGCGACGGCATGGATGGCAGCGGCCTGCAAGCCAGTCCGCCGGTCGAGGAAACCGTTTCGCTCTACTCGGGCATCGTCACGGTTGCGCAGGATGGAACGGCGCGTGTGGACTTCACGCTCCCGCCCTTCAACGGCACCGTGCGCCTGATGGCCGTCGCCTGGACCAGCACGAAGCTCGGCCACGCAACCCGTGACGTGATCGTGCGCGACGCCGTTGCGCTCACGGTCTCCGCACCGCGCTTCCTGACGCTCGGCGACGAGGCTACCGTCGATCTCTCGCTCCACAACGTCGACGGCCCTGTTGGCACCTACACCGCAACCCTCGTCGAGCCGGTCAGCGGCTCGGCGCCCATCGCGGAAAAGACGCTCGATCTCAAGAGCGGCGAGCGCGAGTCGGCCGTCGTGACGCTGAAACCCGACACCGTCGGCACCTTCATCTACGACGTCAACGTCACCGGCCCGGACGATATCGCCGTCTCGCGCCGCCTTGAGTTCGACGTCAAGCCTCCCGCCGGCGACATCAAGCGCTCGACCGTCGCAACGCTCGCGGCCAAAGGCGGCAAGCTCACGCTCTCGAAGGATCTCTTTGCGGGGCTCATCGCAAACCGCACCCGCGTGAACGTCTCGGTCGGCCCCGCCGCCCACATGGACGTGCCAGGTCTCCTCACCGCGCTCGACCGCTACCCGTACGGATGCGCCGAGCAGACCGTCTCCCGCGCCCTGCCCCTTCTCTACGTCAACGCCGTCGCGTCGCAAGTTGGCCTCGGCTCTGACAAGGAGATCGAGGCACGCGTCGAGCAAGCCATCACCCGCGTGTTCGACATGCAGGATTCGTCCGGCGCGTTCGGCGGCTGGGGTCCGGGCAACGGCGGCGACCTATGGCTCACGAGCTACGTCACCGACTTCCTGACGCGGGCACGCGAGCAGGGTTACACCGTCCGCGACTTGCCCTTCCGCCAGGCGCTGGACCGGCTGCAGAACTTCGCGCTCAACACCGAGAAGCTGACGCATGGCGGAGGGGACGGCGCCGAGGAACGCGCCTACGCGCTCTACGTGCTGGCCCGCAACGGCCGCGCCCCGATGGGCGAGCTGCGTTACGAGGTGGACACGCGTCTCGACCGCTTCACCACACCGCTCGCGAAAGCCCAGCTCGGCGCGGCCCTCGCCATGGTCGGCGACAAGGAACGCTCGGAACGCGCTTTCACCGCGGCGTTGGATGCCTTCGACGCAGCCGAAAAACTCGATGCCGCACGCACCGACTACGGCTCCGACATCCGTGACGGCGCAGCCCTTCTTACGCTCGCGACCGAGAGCCGCGTCGTGCGCAACGAGACGCCGCGCCTCGTGGGCGTCGTGAGCCGCGCCTACACGGCCCGCTCGTACACGTCGACCCAAGAGCAGGCGTGGATGCTGCTTGCCGCCCATGCCCTCGGCGAAAACGCGAAAAATGCGCACCTCTCCATCGACGGCGAACCCGTCGCAGGCGCGATCCAGCGGGCCTATTCGGCCGAGGACCTCGAAAACAGCATCACCATCGGCAACGACGGCGACTCCGCGATCGACGCCGTCGTAACGGTCATCGGCGCGGCGCTCTCGCCCGAGCCGGCCGTCTCGAAAGGCTTCAGCGTCACCCGCAGCTACTACACGCTCACGGGTGAGCCCGTGGACCTCGAAAGCGCATCGGGACGCGCAAGCGAGCTTGCGCAGAACCAGCGCCTCGTCGCCGTGCTCAAGGTCGAGAGCGACGAAGCCGCCGGACGCATCCTGCTCGTGGACCGGCTCCCCGCCGGCCTCGAGATCGAGAACCCGCGCCTCGTCGACTCGGGCGACATCAAGAGCCTCTCCTGGCTCAAGACCACGCTCCGTCCCGAGCACACGGAGTTCCGTGACGACCGCTTCGTCGCCGCCTTCAACTTCTGGGATGCGGCGCGCCGCGCCCGGAACGACCAGACGCCCACGGCCGGCGGGGACGACCTCGACGACGACGACAACGGCGGCGGCGACGACGATGCCGACGACGGCGGCCGCGGCGACACCACGCGGGGCTCCGGTAACGATGTCACCCTCGACAAGGTAGCGGCGTCCGCCACGGTGGCCTACGTTGTGCGCGCGGTGACACCCGGAACGTTCGTCCACCCGGCCGCCACCGTCGAGGATATGTATCGCCCCGAACGGCATGCGCGCTCGGCCTCCGGCACGCTCGTCGTGACGGCAAGACCATGATCGCTTCAGGCCCTATCAGCCTGAAGCGTGAATCATCGGTCTAAACTAAAGAGGCCATGATCGTTTCGGACCCTATCAGTCCGAAACGTGAAATATCGGTCTAAGCAAAAATGAGAGCGCGATCGCACGCTAACGAAGACGATCGCGCTCGAAGGACGAGAAGAAACGAAATGCGCGTCACGCGTCTTCCGAAACGGCGAACCGCAGCGGCGCCCTTGTCCGAAAGCTCCAATCGCGCATCGCGATGGACAAGGCTCGGCCCACGTCCTCTGCGGATCGCCGCGCTCCTGCTCACGGCGGTGATCTTGCCGGTCGCCGCCGTCGGCATTGCGCTGTTCGTCGCGACGAAGAACATCGGCCCGCTCCCGCTGGCGGCAGCGGAGAAGACGTCCGTCACCGTTCTCGATCGTGAGAACCGCCTTCTGCGCGCCTTCACAACCAAGGAAGGCCGTTGGCGCCTCCCGCTCGAAGTCGACGAGGTCGATCCTCGCTATCTCGCCATCCTGATGGCCTTCGAGGACAAGCGGTTCTATGAGCACGCCGGCGTCGATCCGCTCGCGATGCTCCGCGCCGCCTACCTTCTCGTGCGCCACGGTACGATCATTTCCGGCGGCTCGACGCTCACCATGCAGGTCGCCCGCCTGCTCGAAGGCCGCCACGTGCGCACGGCGGCCGGCAAGCTGCATCAGATGGCGCGCGCGCTTCAGCTCGAAGCGCACTTGTCGAAAGACGAGATCCTGCGTCTCTATCTTCGCCTTGCGCCGTTCGGCGGCAACATCGAGGGTGTGCGCGCCGCATCCCTCGCCTACTTCGGCAAGGAGCCGCGCCATCTCTCCGTCGGCGAGGCCGCCCTTCTCGTGGCGCTCCCGCAGTCACCGGAAGCGCGCCGCCCGGACCGCCACGCGGACACCGCCCGCCGCGCCCGCGACCACGTGCTCGATCACGCCGTCGAAGCCGGCGTGATCCCGAAAGCCGAGGCCGAGCGCGCCAAGGGCGAACGCGTCCCCACCGCACGCCTGCGCTTCATGCAGCTCGCGCCGCACCTTTCCGAAACCGAGGTCACCACGCACCCGGCGACACGCATTCACCGCATGACCCTCGACCGCGAGCTGCAAACCGCCGTCGAGCAGCTCACGGCGCAGCAGACGCGCCTGCTCGGTCCGCGCCTCTCCGCCGCCGTGCTCGTCGTCGATCACGCAACGGGCGAGGTGCTGGCTCACGTCGGCTCGGCCGGCTATCTCGACAAGGATCGCCAAGGCGCCATCGACATGACGAGCGCCATCCGCTCGCCGGGCTCTGCGCTGAAGCCCTTCATCTACGGGCTCGCCTTCGAGAACGGGCTCGCGCACCCCGAAACGCTGATCGAGGACCGGCCCACGCGCTTCGGCACCTATCGGCCGGAGAACTTCGACGAAGACTTTCACGGCACCGTGTCGATCCGCGAAGCGCTCGGCAATTCGCTGAACGTCCCCGCCGTGAAGGCACTGGCCGCCGTCGGCCCCGGCCGCCTCGTCGGCCGCTTCCGCCGCGCCGGGATCGCACCCCAGTTCCCGCGCAACACCGAGCCCTCGCTCGCCGTCGCCCTCGGCGGTGTGGGCGTCACGCTGAAGGATCTCGCGGCCCTTTACACGGCGCTTGCGCGCGGCGGCGATCCGATCCCGCTCGTCTGGCGCCATAGTGACGTCACTGGTGATGCCACCGAAGCATCCGCCGCACCCGCGGCAGCAGACCACGTGCGCAACCGCCTGCTCACGCCCGTCGCGGCGTGGTACGTCACCGACATCCTGAAAGACGCACCGCCCCCGCCGAATACGAAGGGCGGCGCCATCGCCTACAAGACGGGCACCTCCTACGGCTATCGCGACGCCTGGGCTGTCGGATACGACGGCCGCCACGTGGTCGCGGTGTGGGTCGGCCGTCCGGACGCCGCCGCCACGC
>ERZ869909.2854-NODE-2854-length-10714-cov-56.551283_pt1 | contig 10714 bp, 4 predicted proteins | sample MGYA00520892_ERZ869909 | MGnify/ENA primary metagenome ERZ869909 (study PRJEB32215, sample SAMEA104723947) | bioreactor metagenome | biome: bioreactor; feature: anaerobic bioreactor; material: water | place: China | collected 2015-03-12 ... | reverse complement strand
GCCAGGCGGGCGGAGCGCTTCTACCACAAGCTGGCCACCTTCCTGGAGAGCATGCAGGACGTGGGCAGGAAGCTCGATGGCGCCCGGGAGAGCTACGACAGGGCGCTGGGGCAGCTGGTGAACGGCCGTGGCAATCTGGTCAAGCAGGCCAACGAGTTCAAGGAATTGGGGGTGGCAGTAAAGAAAGAGCTGCCGACCGAGATCGTCGAGCGTGCCAGGCTGGAGATGGGAGCGTCGGCCGGTGACGCCACCGCGTTTGACACTGATCGCTGATGGAATCTTCCGCGATATCGAGCCGTTCACGCTGGTGTAAGTCCCCAGATCAAGGTCCCGGCGCCCCAGAGGGCGTATGATGGGGGCAACCTGATCGAGCGGCGCCGCGACAGGCAACGGCGCCCTAGTTGTCACCCCGGAGGGAACCCATGATGAATATCCAGCACCGCATCGACCGCCCCTATGAGGCCGGCTGCATCGAAGTCTACGGCGATGAGCCCTTCGAGTGGCGCATCCTCGACCATGCCGGCCACGTGGTGCGCGACAGCGCCGGCAACGGCAGCGATGCCGGCTGCGGCTACGACTCTCCGATCATCGCACTGCGCGATGCCATCGCCTTCGATGCCGACGACAGCGTGGTGCCGATCTTCTTCCGCCATGCTGCCGATGCCGAGCTGGAGAACGCCGCCCAGGTGCATCGTATTGCCGATGTGCTGCGCGCCATGGCCACTGCGCTGAAGAGCAGCAGCAGCCAGGCCATCCTGGACCGGCGGCACGCCAGCGACGATGAGGCCCAGGACTACCTGGACGCGAGGATCGCCGTGATGGAGGGCATCGTTCAGGAGCTGGAGGAGAGTGCCGGACGCCTGCAGGCGGTCCAGTAGGCCTAGGCCAGCTGAGCCTGCCCTACTGGATCAGTATCGGGGTGTCGACCCCCACCAGCGAGGCGAGGGCGCGCACCTGATCGTTCTCCACGGCCAGGCACCCCTCGGTCCAGTCGACCCGCTGATTGAGGAAGGGGTCGCGGTTCCCCAGGCCGTGGATGCCGATGTGGCCCCCCAGGGAGGTGTTGGGATAGGAGAGGCGGTGCTGCTGGTAGTGGCGGCGAATCCGCTCCGCCTCCTCCAGGGTGATCAGCCCCTCCGACAGGGCCTGGTCCGCCACCCGCGGGTTCGGGTAGTTGATGCCGATGAAGGTGGCATACTGGCTTCTGGGGTTGATCCGCTCGACGCGGAACTCTCCCTTCGGCGTCATGGCGCTGCCGCGGGTGCGCAGAGTGTCGGCGCCGTTGATGCCGATGGCGAAGTGGGGGATCTCGTGGATCACGTGCCGGCCCCGCACCACGGAGAGGCGGCGATCCTTCACGCTGATATGCAGCCAGAGCACCCCGTCCTCCACCGGCAGCAGGCTGATCCCCGTCTTTACATCCTCCAGGAAGTGCTGGCCCGGCGAGCTCGTCACGGGGCTCGACGGCGGCTCCGGCGAGTCGATCAGTGAGGCGCTGGCAGGGCCGGCGGCCAGCAGCAGGGCCAGAGGGGCGAGGGCGAACAGCTTGAGGTAGCGGGAAAGCTTGGACGGCGGCATGGGGGATCAGGGTCGGCTGTGAGCGATGGTGGAGAAATCTACCACGCCCCGGCGCCCCCGGGCAGGGGCTCCAGGCCGTTTCGGTCAACCATACCTTTGCACGGTCTAGAAATGTTACATGGCCGGCTTCGGCTACTGTGAGCCTGCTCACGCCGGTGATATCCTAAGCCGATTGGGTGACTGCCCGGGGCAACAAATGGACTTAGGGCGATAAGTTTCGTGAGCTCAGAGGGTTAGCGACAGAGGATGTCGGGCTGGCTTGCCATTCTCTGCGCTTTCTCCTTGAAAAGGACGATGTCATTCCCCGGCGTGAGCCGAGGGAGGGCGGTAGCCGTCAGGAAGCGGCAGGGCAACAACGGCAGAGGAGGCTGATATGCAGGGTAGGGGAATGCAGGCGCGCTACGCCCCCGGCGCGCGGGTGGTGATCCGCGGTTGCGAGTGGATCGTCCGCCGCGCCGACCCCAGCGATGACGGCGGCTACGTGCTCACCGTGGACGGCCTCTCGGAGCTGGTCAGCGGCAAGAGCGCGCGTTTCCTCACCCGGCTGGAGGAGGACGCCGACGCCATTCGCGTTCTCGACCCCGCCGAGACCCGCTTCGAGCAGGACCTTACCCCAGGCTTCGAGAAGAGCCGGCTCTTCATCGAGACCCAGCGGCGCCAGATCACCCCGGCGGATGCGCGCATCCATCTGGGCCACAAGGCCGCCATGGACCCGGTGCCCTACCAGCTCGACCCCGCCCTGCAGGCGCTGAAGCAGAATCGCCAGCGCATCCTGATCGCTGACGCCGTGGGCCTGGGCAAGACCCTGGAGGCCGGCATCCTGATCACCGAGCTGATGCGCCGCGGCCGCGGCAAGCGCATCCTGGTGCTCACCCTCAAGAGCATGATGACCCAGTTCCAGAAGGAGCTGTGGAACCGCTTCACCATCCCGCTCACACGGCTCGACTCCGCCGGCCTGCAGCGGGTGCGCAACCATATTCCGGGCAACCACAACCCGTTCTACTACTACGACAAGTCGATCATCTCCATCGACACCCTGAAGCAGGACAACGAGTATCGCCGCCACCTGGAGCAGGCCTACTGGGACATCATCGTCATCGACGAGGCCCATAACGTGGCCGAGCGGGGCACCAGCTCCCAGCGCGCCCGGCTGGCCCAGCTGCTGGCGGGGCACTCGGACACCCTGATCATGCTCTCCGCCACGCCCCACGACGGCAAGGCGAAGTCCTTTGCCAGCCTGATGAACATGCTCGACCCCACGGCGATCTCCGACCCGGAGGACTATGCCCGGGAGGACTTCCGCGACAAGGGCCTGGTGATCCGCCGCTTCAAGAAGGACATCCGCGACCAGGTGCAGCAGGAGTTCAAGGAGCGCGTGGTCAAGGATATCGTTCTGGACGCCTCGCCCCAGGAGGAGGCCGCCTACCAGGCCCTGCTCGATGTGCCCTTCACCTACCGCGGCGAGCATGCCCTTGGGAAAAACAGCCCGGAGCGCAACGGCCAGCTGGTGCGCATCGGCCTGCAGAAGGCGATCTTCAGCTCCCCGGCGGCGGCGGAGGTCTCGGTGGCCCAGCGCATCAGGAAGCTCGTCGGAAGCGAGGCGAGCCCCCGCCAGCCCAGCGACGACGAGCAGGCCGAGATCCAGGCCCTGGAGAGCCTGCGCCTGGCGCTGCGCAATGTGGACGCGCCGAGCTTCGGCAAGTATCAAGAGCTGCTTGCGCTGCTCAAAAGCAACGAGTTTGGCTGGAAGAAGCGCGACACCCAGGACCGCCTGGTGATCTTCTCCGAGCGCATCGAGACCCTGAACTGGCTGCAGGGGCGGATGCAGGAGGACCTCAAACTCAAGGAGGAGGCCATCCAGATCCTCCACGGCGGGATGAGCGATATCGAGCAGCAGGCCATCGTCGAGGCCTTCGGCAAGCCGGAGACGCCGCTGCGCGTGCTGCTCTGCTCCGACGTGGCAAGCGAGGGCATCAACCTGCACTACCTCTCGCACCGGCTGGTGCACTTCGACCTGCCCTGGTCGCTGATGGTCTTCCAGCAGCGCAACGGCCGGGTGGACCGCTACGGCCAGAGCGAAACGCCCATCATCACCTACCTGATCAACCGCAGCGACAACCCCAAGGTGCGCGGCGACCAGCGCATCCTCGAGATCCTCAAGGAGAAGGACGAGCAGGCCTACAGGAACATCGGCGACCCGGCCACCTTTATGAAGGTGCACGACCCGGAGGCCGAGGAGGCCCTGACCATGGAGGCCATGGCCGAGGGCACCGATGCCGCCGCCTTCGACGCTCAGTACCAGCCCGACGACAGCAACGAAGGCGACGACCTGCTGGCGCTCTTTCTCAACCCCGAGGCGGCGGGCTCGCCCCAGCCGGGTGGGAGTCATGATGGAAGCGGCGAAGGGCAGGGTGACTCGCCCACCGTGGAGCGCTACAGCCTCTTCCCCGGCGACTTCGAGTTCGCCCGCCAGGCCCTGGAGGCGCTCAACCGCGAGCGGCGCCAGGTGGAGTTCAGCGCCAACCCCGAGCGGGCCACCATTACCCTGACGCCGCCGGACGACCTCGACTACCGCTTCCGCTTCCTGCCCCCGGAAATCCGCCCGGAGCACGGCAGCCTGGTGCTCACCGCCGACAAGCAGCGCTTCGCCGAGGAGATCCGCCGCAGCCGCCAGGACGAGAACGCCTGGCCCAAGCTGCACTATCTCTGGCCCCAGCACCCCGCCATCCAGTGGCTGGAGGAGAAGCTGCTGGCCCAGGTGGCCCGCCACAGCGCCCCGGTGCTGGCCCTGCCCGACTCCCCGGCCATCAACGACTGCCTGCCCGCCGGCGAGGCGGTCTTCCTGGTCAGCGGCCTGATCCCCAACCGCAAGGCCCATCCGGTGATCTGGGAGTGGTTCGCCATCCGCTGCCGCGGGCAGGACGTGATCGAAGTGCTCGACGCCGAGACCTGGCTGCCGCGACTGGGGCTCGACGGCAAGCTGCCCAACCGCGCCCGGCCGCTGGCGCTGGAGCCCCTCGAGGCCCTGCGCCGGCCGGTGATCGCAGCCGCCGAAGCGCAGATGGCCGATCGCCAGGCCGAGTTCAGCGCCGCCACCCGGCCGGAGCTGGAGCGGCAGCTCGCCGAGCTCAAGGCTCTGCAGGAGCGCCAGGTCCACCAGCTGGAGATGGCCCTGGAAGGCTCCCGCCAGGCCGAGCACTTCAAGGCCAGCCGCCGGGAGCAGCGCCTGGGCCGCATCGAGGCGGTGTTCGACGACTACCGCACCTGGGTGGAGGACACCCTCACCATCGAGCCGGTCCCCTTTATCCAGATCATCGCCGTGCTGACCCGCGACGCTGACTGAAAGAGCTGATTAAAAGATCCCGACTGAAAGTGCCAGTCGAAAGCGCCGATTGAAAGAGCCCCACCGACGGGTGCCGCAGGGCAAAGGAGCAATATGACATGGCCGTTCAGGACACCGCCGCCACCTTCATTGGCCTGACCAACGACAACGAATTCTTCAGCGCCCACTACCTGGCCGAAGTGTTCGAGGGCGACCTGGCCGAGACCCTCAAGGCCTGGGAGGCCGAGGGCGAGCCGCCCCATCGCGCCCTGCGCAACCTCCACCAGGGCTACTTCGCCCTGCGCCACCGCCTGAAGAGCGAGCGCAGCGCCGTGGAGCGCATTCGCCAGCAGCGCGACTTCTTCCGCGAGCTGATGGGCGTGCTCGGCATCCCCTGGCAGCCCCACAACCGCGAGGTGGCCGCCAATACCGAGCTGCCCGTACTCGCCGCCCTGGGCGACCGGCTCTGGGTGCTCGGGGCCCTGGACCCGGAAAACGAGGGCGAGGATCCGCTCTCGCTCACCCTGGACGTCCGGCAGTTCTTCGGCGAGGGGCCCCACTTCGACGCCCTGGCGGGGCAGAGCTGGTACCAGATCCTCGACCAGGCGGTGCTGCGTCAGGCCTCGCCCTACAACGAGAATCCGCCGCGCTGGGTGCTGCTGCTCTCCGACCGCCAGGGCATCCTCGTCGACCGCTACAAGTGGTCCCAGAACCGCATGCTGCGCTTCGACTGGGAGGAGATCCTCGGCCGCCGCGACGATCGCACCCTCAAGGCCACCGCCGTGCTGCTGCACCGCGAGAGCCTGGCGCCGGTCGACCAGGAGGGCAACCCGGGCCAGAGCCGCCTGGACAGCCTGGACGAGAACAGCCACAAGCACGCCTTCGCCGTCTCCGACGACCTCAAGTACGCCCTGCGCCAGGCCATCGAGCTCTTGGGCAACGAGGCCGCCGAGCAGCTGATCGAGCAGGCCCGCAGCCGCAAGGAGGGGATCTACAGCGGCCAGAACGCCCTGGACCCGGAGCAGCTCTCCCGGGAGTGCCTGCGCACCATGTACCGCATCCTCTTCCTGTTCTACATCGAGGCGCGCCCGGAGCTGGGCTACCTGCCCGTGGGCGACGACACCTGGCGCCAGGGCTACAGCCTGGAGAGCCTGCGCGACCTGGAGATGGTGCGCCTGACCACAGACGAGAGCCGGCAAGGGCGCTACTTCCACGACAGCCTGCAGCGCATGTTCACGCTGATCTACGAGGGCTACCGGCCCAGCCGCCAGGGCGACCAGCTCCACCAGAGCACCGCCAACGCCTTCACCCTGCAGGGCCTGGACAGCCACCTCTTCGACCCGGCGAGGACCCCGCTGCTCAACCGCGTGGTGTTCAGCAACGCCACCCTGCAGCGGGTGATCCAGAGCATGTCGCTGACCCGCCCCGCCAAAGGAAAAAAGCGCCGCGGCCGGGTCAGCTACACCCAGCTCGGCATCAACCAGCTCGGCGCCGTCTACGAGGCGCTGCTCAGCTACCGCGGCTTCTTCGCCACCGAGGAGCTCTACGAGGTCGCCCCCAAGGGCAAGAACATCAACCCGGACGAGCTCGACACCGGCTACTTCGTCACCCGGGCGCAGCTGGAAGAGTTCCACGAGAACGAGCGCGTCTACGACCACGTGGACGGCAAGAAGACCCTGCGCGTGCACCCGAAAGGCAAGTTCATCTACCGCATGGCCGGGCGCGACCGGGAGAAATCTGCCAGCTACTACACCCCGGAGGTGCTCACCAAGAGCCTGGTAAAGTACACCCTGAAGGAGCTGATAGGCGACCAGGGCGCGTCCAGAAGCGTCATGAGCGAAGGCCCGGCTAGGCATAACTCGACGAAAGAGCGGAGTTTATCGGGAATAAATGAGCATCTTGAGAAGAGTTCTAACGCCGCCGGGGCAAGCGCAATAGCTTCTGGGCGTGTCCTAAGCGCCGATGAGATCCTCAACCTGACGATATGCGAGCCCGCCATGGGCAGCGCGGCGTTCTTGAACGAAGCCGTCAACCAGCTCGCCCAGGCGTATCTCGCCCGCAAGGAGCAGGAGCTCGGCCAGCGCATCCCCCACGAGGCGTACCAGCAGGAACTCCAGCGGGTGAAGATGCATATCGCCGACCACAACGTTTTCGGCGTGGACCTCAACCCCATCGCCGTGGAGCTGGCCGAGGTCTCGCTGTGGCTCAACGCCCTCTCCGGCGGCCACAGCGTGCCCTGGTTCGGCTACCAGCTCTTTACCGGCAACAGCCTGATCGGCGCCCGCCGCGAGGTCTACCCGGTGCGCGCCCTGAAGAAACAGGCCAAGGAGGGCTACTGGTATAACCAGGCCCCGCGCCGCCTCCCGCCCGAGAGCCTGCTGGCGCCGACTGGTGAGGGCGCCCGTCAGGACCATGAGATTTATCACTTCCTGCTCCCCGACCCCGGCATGGTCGGCTATAGCGACAAGGTGGCCAAGCAGCTCCGCCCCGAGGCATTCCAGACGATCAAGGCGTGGAAAAAGGCCTTCTGCGCCCCGCTGGACGATGACGAGATCCGCACCCTGCAGAGCCTTTCCGACGCCGTGGACCACCTGTGGCGCGAGCACACCCAAATGCTCGCCAAGGACAGAAGCCGCACCCAGGACAGCTACACCCTGTGGGGCCAGCAGGGCGGCGAGGAGCGCCACCTCAGCACCCAGGCCAAGGACGACATCCGCACCAGCGGCATCTTCAATTCCCACGCCCGCATCGCCTCGCCCTACCGGCGCCTGAAGCTCGCCATGGACTACTGGTGCGCGCTCTGGTTCTGGCCCCTGGAGAAGGTCGACCAGCTGCCCGACCGCCAGAAGTGGCTCTTCGACCTCAACACCATCCTCAACAGCGCCGGCACCTTCGCCTTCGCCCCGGAGCAGGAGAGCCTGCTGGGCGGTGGCGAACACCCGGGCGACGGTGCCGACGAGCCGGGCGAAGACCTCTTCGCCAAGCCGATTGACGATCTCTTCGCCGCCGACGAGCCCCAGCAGCGCCTGCGCGAGAACCGGCCCGAAGCCCGAGCCGCCCGCGAGGTGAGCAACCAGCGCGGCGAGCTCAACCTCGAAAAGCTCTTCGCCAACCCCTTCTTCGCCACCCTGAAGCTCGCCAATGAGCTGGGTGAGCACTACCGCTTCTTCCACTGGGAGCTGGCCTTCTCCGACCTCTTCGCCCACCGCGGCGGCTTCGATATCACCCTGGGCAACCCGCCCTGGCGCAAGGTGGAGTGGGAAGAAGGGGGGATCTTGGGAGACCACAACCCGCGCTTTGTGCTCCATAACCTGAGTGCCAAGAAGCTGAGCGATGAGCGCGAGGCCGCCTTCGAACGCAGCCCCGAGCTGGAGCAAGCCTGGTTTGCCGAGTTGGCCGAGGCCGAGGGGGGGCAAGCCTTCCTGAATGCGCCACAGAACTACCCGCAGCTGGAGGGACAGAAGGCTAATCTCTACAAGTGCTTCCTGCCCCGCGCCTGGGCCAATGCCAACGAGCAGGGCGTCAGCGGCTTTCTGCACCCGGAAGGCATCTATGACGACCCGAAGGGGGGAGGTTTCCGTCGGGACGTATACCCACGGTTGCGGGCGCATCACCAGTATCAGAATGAGAAAAAGCTCTTCCCGATCGGCAACCGAAACAAGTTCAGCGTCAATGTCTATGGGCCATGTCGGGATCAGGTTGGCTTCGATAATATCGCCAATCTTTTTATCCCCTCCACGGTGGACGGCTGCTATGTCGACCCGGTAAGGCGGCTGGTGGGCGGCATAAAGAATGATGATGATGAGTGGAACCTGGAGGGGCATCCGGATCGTATTATCGAAGTAGGCGAGCATGAGTTGTTACTCTTTGCCCAGCTCTACGATGAAGCCGGTACCGATGCTCTGGAAGCCCGTCTGCCGGCTCTTCACGCTCGGCAGCTGATGGCGGTATTGGACAAATTTGCCGCACAGCCCAGGCGACTGGGCGACCTGAAAGGGCAGTACTACTCCACCCAGCATTGGAACGAGGTAAATGCCCAGCAGGATGGCACCATGCGACGGGATACCCGCTTCCCGGAAAGCCCCGAGCAGTGGATACTCTCCGGCCCTCATTTCTTCGTCGGTAACCCGGTCTTCCAGACGCCCAAGCGTATCTGCGAAACCCACCGGGCCTACGACAACCTCGATCTGCAAACCCTGCCGGACGACTATCTGCCGCGCACCAACTATGTGCCCGCCTGCGATCCCGCCACCTACCGCGACCGCACCCCGCGGGTGCCTTGGGTGGAGGAGGGCGAACATCGGGAACGGCTGGTGACGGAGTATTATCGACTAGTGAACCGTGAAATGATCGGCCCTTCGTCTGAGCGAACCTTGATCACAACGGTCATACCCAAAGGCGCGGCCCATATAAATACCTGCCTCTGCACGGCGTTCAAGTCCGAGAAGACCATGTTGGACTATTTCAGCATGACCCTCTCGGTGGTGCTGGACTATCGTGTCAAAAGTACCGGCATGGGGCATGCAAACACCTCATTGATCAACCAGTTGCCGGTACTGACGAATGATCGTTTTCGTGGGGCGTTGCATGCTCGGGCGCTGGCGTTGGTGAGTATTACCAACCACTACGCCGACCTCTGGCAATCCAACTGGCAAGAATCCTTCCGCCAGCAGCAGTGGGCCGCTGCCGATCACGTTCCCGACAGCGCCTTGCCCCGAGATTTCTTCACCAGGCTCACCCCCGAGTGGCAGCGCCATAACGCCCTGCGCAGCGACTATGCCCGCCGCCAGGCGCTGGTGGAGATCGACGTCCTCGTCGCCCAGGCCCTGGGCCTCACCCTGGAAGAGCTGCTCACCATCTACCGCGTGCAGTTCCCGGTGATGCGCCAGTACGAGGCCGACACCTGGTACGACCAGAACGGCCGCATCGTCTTCACCCCCAGCAAGGGCCTTGTCGGCGTCGGCCTGCCCCGCAAGGCCAAGCCCGCCGAGCTGAAGGAGGGCACCCACTACTCCATCGAATCCCCCGAGCGCACCGAGTATGGAATCGCCCTCGGTTGGGAGGAGATCAAGGAGATGCAGGAAGGCGTCGTCCGCAAGACCTATGAAGACGACACCCTCCCCGACGGCCCCTGGGAAACCACCGTGGAGTACAAGGCCCCATTCTTCCGCCCGGATCGGGAGGAGGACTATCGGGTGGCATGGGGGATTTTTGAGGAGGAACAGTCATGAAGTTGATGTCATTCAATGCGGCTATTCTGTCAGCTGCTCTCGTCATGGTTGAAGTCGCTGACGCGGCAACCTACAACATGCGGAACCACCAAAATCATGGGCACTGGTCGTCTCTGGAGCTCTATCTAGGGCAGGAGAGATTTTTCAGAGCGATCAATAATGTTGCGTATAACGATGGGTACTTGGCGGTGGATCATTATCCAGGTAGTTGTTCCGACCCTGTTATCAATACACGTGTTGAAACTGATGAAGTTCAAGCAGAAAGTGGTGGTGGTGTTTACTATCGTGTCGATATGCGAGTTGACCGGCGTGAGGTGCAGAATGGCTTGGTTGAAGTCCAGCTAGAACGCGGCGATTCCGGGATGTATTTATTTTACATGGTCCCGGATAAGAATCAGCTCCTACAAGATATGCGCAATGGAAATACTCTAAGGAAACGCTGCATAAATCCCGCCGCAGCTGCCTGAGCGCCTCCGGCGGGGTAGAATCTGGCCATCTCGCCACCGTCTGACAGAGCCATCCGATGAAGCAGATCTCGTTCGCTCAGGCAGAGCATCAGAACAAGAAGAAGGTTACCCGCCGC
>ERZ869909.2853-NODE-2853-length-10715-cov-9.055368_pt1 | contig 10715 bp, 11 predicted proteins | sample MGYA00520892_ERZ869909 | MGnify/ENA primary metagenome ERZ869909 (study PRJEB32215, sample SAMEA104723947) | bioreactor metagenome | biome: bioreactor; feature: anaerobic bioreactor; material: water | place: China | collected 2015-03-12 ... | reverse complement strand
GTCTTGGCGCCGCAGCGATAAGACGGAGACCAGTGGCCGGGGTTGCCGGTCGACCAGTAGACGAGCTTGAGCTCGGGGTCGTAGCTGCCCCATGCCCAGTAAGCGCCGCCGCCGATCTGCCACTCGCCTTCGGTGTGCTCACCGATCGGGCCCGGATACGACGTGATGCCGATGTCCTTGCCGTAGGTGCCGAAGTGCGGGTTGGCCTTGTTGGAGTCGGGCGTCAAGCAGACGTCCTTGTCCGAGCCGGTTGCGTGGCACTTCCAGACGATCTCGCCGGTCTCGATGTTGTAAGCCGTGAGACGGCCGCGGGCAGCGAACTCGTCACCGCCGAAGCCGGCGATCACGAGGTTCTCGGCGATGAGCGTCGGACCCGTGATGGTCTCGCCCTTCTCCGGCCAAGCGTGCTTCACGACCCAAACTTCGGCGCCCGTCGTCGCGTCGAGCGCGATCACGAAGCCGTCGAGGGTGTGGTAGATGACCTTGTTGGCAGCGTAGTTGACGCCACGATGAATGGTGTCGCAGCACGCGCGCGGCACAGCCGACTCGTCACGGTCGGTCTTCTTCACGTAGTGCCAAACCTGCACGGGGTTATCGGGATCCGAGAGATCCAGAGCCTGCAGGATGTTACACTGCGCCATGTTGGGGCAGCCCGACGAGAAGTACATCATCGGCTTGCCGTTGTGCTCGACGACCACCGGCTGGCCTTCCTGGCCGCGAAGCGCGCCCATGGACTGCGACCAGATGTGGTTAAGCTTGCTCACGTTGTCCTTGTTGATGTCGGACAGCGTAGAGTGACGTGTCAGTTTGTTGTCGCGACCGGGTGCCGGCCACAGATTTTCGTTTTTGGCTCTCTCTTCGATCTCGGCATTTGCAAGCGCGGGCGTGCCCATGCTGCTCATGCCAAGAAGCAGAGCGGCTACGCCGCCTGCTACAAAGGCTAACCTCTGTCTCATATGGTTTCCTCTCCTAGTTCCAGGCGGATCCCAGGTGGCCATCGAAGGCGATGTATCCCACCGGAAACCCACACTCACCTCGCCATCGGGCATGCGCTCGAAAACGAGATCCCGCGTTGCGCAAAACCGCATCGACGGCCTTTTTTGGCCGTGACCGCTTTGCACATTCAAAAAATCCAAGTGTTGTTTGCTGACCTCCGCAAAGGGCAGGTGTCTGTTGGCTTACCGAAAAAAGCTGGACGCCGGGAAAACCCAAGGAGGAGAGCGGTTATCTCGGCGCCCCAGCCGTTCTGCAAGCAGTGGGACCTTAGGCAAGAGCAATGACTTGCACTATGGGACTACCTCCCGATGTCGATTGCCAACTTTCCCGATCACACAGTCGTGATCGCGTCCCGGATTGACGGGAATAATGCCTGGGATTTCAAGGGGTGGGAGAAATAGACGGCTTTTCGAGCAGACGCGACAAAACTAATTGCGGCGGTTCTCGATTGAGAAACGGATCAGATCCGAGGTGCGGGGCAAATCCAGCTTCTCCTTAATGCGCCCGCACGAGTTGGCAACAGTCTTGTACGCAATGCCAATCGCATCCGCGATACCTTGCAAGCTCTTGCCCTCGCCCAACATGCGCAGAATTTCGATTTCGCGGTTGGTGAGCTTGCGCAGGGGATCTTCCGCGCGGACCGAGCTCATCACCAGTTCGCCCGCAATCGTGCTGTCGAGATAACGCTCGCCCTCGGCCACGCGCAAAACGCCAGTGGTGAGCTCCGAGGCATCGGCGCTCTTGCACACGTATCCGTATGCACCGGCCTTAAGCGCGCGGTTGGCGTAGATCGGCTCCGCATGCATCGAGAACATCAACACGCGTACGTTGGGGCTCTCAATGCGCAGGCGCCGCAAAAGCTCAAGGCCACTTGCGCCCTCCAGATTGATGTCGAGCACGAGAACGTCCGGAGCCTCCTTGCGGGCCAGGTTCAGCGCCTCGTGCGCCGTTGCGGCTTCGAGCACCACCGCATTGGGAATCGTCGACAACAAACGCCGCACTCCCTCACGCACGACGGCGTGGTCGTCGACGACGAGAATCTTCATGGAGCGACCTCCGTGTCGGCCGAGCTGTCGAATGCGGCGTAACTTTCCCGTATCGGAATCCGAACATCGACTGCGACGCCCGCCCGATCCTTCCTGTTCACAACGTCAACTTTCCCGCCCAGCGCTGTGACGCGCTCGCGCATGGCGATCAGACCGAAGCCGCTCGTGAGGCTTCCGGGCTGGAGACCGCCGCCATCGTCGCGGATCGACACGGTGACGTCGTCGGAGGCGTCGCGCATCACCTCCACGTCGATCTCGGTTGGCTTGCCGTGCTTGAAAGCGTTTGCGATCGCCTCCCGCACGATCCCGTGAATGACGGTATCGAGTTTCTGCCCGCAGCCGCGGTCCGTCACATCGACGTTGAAGGTCACGTCGGGATTTCGGAGCTGCCAGGAGGCGACGAGTGTTTCGATGGCGTTGGAGAGGCCAAGCTCCAGATGCACTGCGGGCCTCAGGCGGCCGAGGATCGACTTCACATGCTTTTTCATGTGAGCCACGGCCTCACGGATCGCGTCGGCGCGCGCGGCAAGCGGGCTCGCCGGATCGTCTGCCATTTGCCGGATGGTCGAGGCATCGACATCTACCGAGAACAAGAAGGGGCTCACCTCGTCATGCAGATCGCGGGCAAGGTCGGCGCGCTCCTCTTCCTGCACGGTCGCGAGTTGGTCGTTGAGGTCGCGGTTGCGCATTTCCATCTGGCTAAGGCGCGCGGCCATCTCGTTGAAGCCGGTGCACAGGCGCGCCAGCTCGGTCGGCCCGCCCTCCTCGACACGCACGCCATAATCGCCGCCGCCGAGACGCGAAAAGGCCGCGGAGAGCGCGGGCAGCGGCTCAAGGGCGCGCCCGATGGTGATGTAGATCAGCGTCGAAACGAGACCGCAGAAAAAGGTCAGGATCGCAAGGCGCAGCACGAAGTCGTCCCACACCTCGCCGACCTCGCCGCGCTGTTCCGTCTCAAGCTCGATGGCGCCATACCGCGCGAGCCCTTCCGGCATGTCGATGCGCACGATCTTCGGCTCGCGCGCGATGAGGTTATAGAACCACTCCGGCAACTCCTCGGCGGGCGCTGCAAAGCTCGAAATGCGCGCACCGATGGGCTCGGGCTCGACGAGGGTTGCGCGCACATGACGGTTGCCGTCGAAGACACGCACAAGGCGCACAAGTTGAAGGCGCGGATTTTCGTCGTGGGCGAATTCCTGCACGAGCTTGCGAACACTGCGTTCCGCAATCGCCAACGCCGCGTCGACCTCGGTTTCGACCTTGGTCGCGGCGTGCCAATAGGTGAGGACGCCACTCAGGACCAGCGTGAGGATCAGCACGATCGAGATGTTGCGGATGAGCGCGGTCGACAGCGATTCGGACTGACGCGGTCCGAATGGATTGCCGAAACCTCTGAACCCAACCTTGGTCACATCGAACTCCGCTCGTCAGGGTGCAAGATCGCGCGCGACGCGGAAGCCGACGCTGATGTTGCGGAAGTCGGGTTTTTGACGCAAGCGCATTGCCGCGCGCATGGACTTGGCGGGGAAGAACGCCGATCCGCCGCGCATCGTGTAGAGGCCACGAACGGGCGGGCGATTGCCCACAGCCGCGCAGTCGTCGACTATGCGCGCCGTGCCGTCACGCGGGCCGGAGGCATAGTCGTCGCAAAAAACGTCGGCCACCCACTCCCACACGTTGCCGTGAACGTTGTAGAGGCCCCAGGGATTCGGATCGAACGACTGGGCGGGCGCGATCGCCTTCATGTCCCATTCGGTTCCGCAATCTTCGCAGACGGCCTGCGCGCGCGCCTTTGACGGCGGCTCGTCGCCCCACCAGAAGGCGGTTGTCGTGCCTGCACGCGCGGCAAACTCCCACTCTGCCTCGGAGGGCAGGCGATAGGCGTGTCCCGTTTTCTCCGCGAGCCACTCGGCGAACTGCTTGGCGTTGTCATGGCTCACGCCGACGACAGGTTGACCGGGGTTCGTGAGATGCTCGCCAAGGATCGCGTAGTAGCGGCTCGTGCCGGTCTCGATGTTGTGCTGGCCGCCGCGCTCCAGCCACTCCGGCTGATCGCAGCCTCCCGCCGCGACGCAAGCTTTGTACTCCGCAACGGTGACCGGGCGCGTGCCCATGGCGAAGGCAGGGACGCTGACTTCCGTCTGCTTTTCGGAGGCCAGGCGGCCTTCCTCGCCCTCGGGCGAGCCGATCTTGAAACCTGACGGCGAGGCGGGGACGACGACCATCGGGGGGCAGCCATCCACCTCCTGGCAATCGTGGAACGGCTTTCCCCCTCCCGCAATACGAAGGGCTTTCTGCGACTCGGCGGCCTTGCCGACCGCGATCTCAATCAAGCCTAAACCCAAGGCTTCGGCGCGAGCCGCCACGAGATCGCGGGCGTCTGGATCATCGCTTAGGATCTTTTCCAACGCCGCACCCGTGGCCGCCGCAGCGATTTCCGGGCTCGTGGTACCAGCCGTGGCAGGCGCGACGGTCATCGTCACGGCCACCAGGGCCATCAGAACCCTGACCGGCGGGGAAAGATCTCGCACGAATTTCATGAAAACTTCCAATGTAACAAGGTAACATCTCCTATGTTATAAAATGCCATAGTGCGCAAGTGCCTGCCGCGATATTCCTTAGGCAGGCGATCGGATGGCAGGCGCGCGTCGCGCCGATGCAGGAGAAGACCCATGTCCATTAGCTCGACGAGATCCGCGCGGCTCCTCCACGTCTTCGTGGGCGCGACGATGCTCTTTCTCGCCGGGCTGATGGCGCCTTTGGGTGCGTCTGCCGCAGACGAGAAGGAACAGCTCTGGACAGAGCTCAAGCGCGAGATTTTCGGTGATCGAGAGGTCACTCCGTCGGAAGGCGCGGTAACGCTTTACGCGCCCGAGAACGCACACGACGCCGCGCTGATGCCGGTCAGCATCCGGATTCCGGCCGCCACCGTGCCTCACGCAGTCGGGCTCACCCTGATCGTGGACACGAACCCCGCTCCCGTCGCCGCGACGTTTACCTTCGGCGACGGCTTTCGCGAGGGCGCCGACATCGGCGAACGCAACTTCGAGACCCGCATCCGCCTCGACTCGTTCTCCCACGTGCGCGCGGTGCTCGAAACGGCCGACGGCAAACTCCACATGTCGGCCAAGTACGTGATTGGGGCGGGCGGATGCTCGGCCGCGCCTTCGAAAGACGCGGAAGCCGCGCTTGCCGATCTCGGCCGTATCGACATCCGCACAACGGCAGCGGACGCGCGCGGGCCCGCATGGCGCGAGACGCGCGTCATGATCCGGCACCCCAACTTCACCGGCCTGCAGATGGATCCGATCTCGCGCGGCTACGTGCCCGCGCGGTTCGTCAACGAACTCGAAGTCTCGACGGGCGGCAAAGTGCTGTTTCGCATGGAGGGCGGCATCTCGATCTCCGAGAACCCGCACTTCCGTTTCAGCTACGGAGCGGCGGGCGATGAGCCCGTGGAAGTCAAGGCAACGGATACGACCGGCGCCGAGTTCTCCGAGCGGTCTCAATTGCGCGATTCCTGACGCACGCGCGTCTTCGTTTCACCGCTCCTGCGTCAGGCGCATCAGCTCCTTGGCGAGGTTTTGCAGCTCATCGGGCGCGACGTCCGTATTGAGCAGCAAGGTGACCGACGTCCATCCGCGATCGCCGCCCGTCTCGGCGGCGATCATGTTGATCGAGGTGTAGCCCGGCACCATGCCTGCATGGCTGAACAGCTCGTGATCCCGCCGGTATTCCACAAACCAGCCCATCCCGTAGTAAATCTCAGGCGACACACGCCCCGTTCCCGTGATCATCAGCGCGGCATACTCGGGCGGCAGCACGCGGCCTCCCATGAATGCGGTGTTCCACGCGAAAAGATCGGCGGCCGAACTCGTCATGTCGGCGCTGCCCTTCAGCCAACTTGGCTGATCGAAGACGCGTAGGCGGCGGCCCACGGGAATTGCGACCTCGGAACCCGGCGCGTAGTGGCCGATAAAGCCTGTCTCCACGAGGCCGGCCCGCGGAAAGATGTTCTGGCGCAGATAGTCATAGTACGCGCTTGGCCGCGCCTCGCCGGGCCTCACCGCTTCCTCGATCACCTCGGCCAGCAGGAAGTAGCTCGTGTTCGAGTATTCGAACGTTTTCGGCCAACCCCACGGCCGCATTTTTTTCACCTCCGACAAAAGCTCCGGGGCGCCGATGCGACCCCAAGGGTTCGTCGCAGGTGGCGGGCGGCGGGTGAAGTTCGGCAGGTTCGACGTCATGGTCAGCAGGTTGCGGAGTGTCACCGCCTGGTTGCGCGGCCCCACGCCCTGCGCAGTCCAATGCTCCACGCCATCGAAGATATCGGCCAGCGCGAGATCGAGGCTCAGAGCCGTGCCGTTGCGCAAATGCGCATGGCGCGAGATGAGGTCGAGCACAGCGGCGGCCGTGAACTGCTTTGCAATGGACCCGACGTGGTAAACCGTATGCGCGCTTGCCGGCACGCCGGGGGCGGCTTCGCCATATCCCTTTGCCAGCAAAAGCGCACCACGGCTGCCGATTGCTAGGGACAGTGCCGCTTCGGGCAAATCAGCGTGCGATGCATTGAGGTGGAGAAGAAACTGCTCGACGACGCGATTGGCCTCGGCGGCTTTCTTCGGCGTCCATGCTGCGGCGGCAGCAGAAGAAGCCAACCACATCAGTATCGCGGCAGTCGCGACCAATAACGCGCCGAAGTGAATACAGATCGGCCGGGATCTTGCCGCCGACGCGCGCCGCTGGGCGGCGGGCAGCCCGATCCGCCCCGACTGACGGGGTTTCAATGAGTGCTCGTGTGGAGCCATGGCCGACGACGATCTTCCGTGCGCCCGTGCAGCGAGTCAAGCCACCGCGTGGGAGCCCCGATCACGACGGCCGCTGTGTCGGCTGCAAAGAAAATCCCCGGTGCGCGAACACCGGGGACCTTCAAACGCGCATCCATGGATAAGCGGAGCCGACGCTTTAGTCGGTTGCGTCATCCGTGGGGATGCGGGCGGCCGGATCGGATCCAGCGGCCGGGTCCGACGGATTGGCAGCACCTGGGCCCGGCTGCACGTTCTCATGCGTATTCGGATCTGCCGGAATACCGGCCGGAGAGTCGAAGCCCGTCTCGCCCGTGCCCATGCCCTCAACAGCAGACGGCTCAGAGCCCGGCGGCGAGGTCGGCACGCGGGCTGCCGGATCGGAACCAGCGGCCGGATCCGACGGATTGGCAGCGCCCGGGCCCGGCTGCACGTTCTCTTGCGTGTTCGGATCTGCGGGAATGCCGGCAGGGCTGTCGGACTGCGCAAGCGCAGTCGAGGTGCCGAGAGCCAGGGTCAGAGCTGCGAGAATAGATGTAGCTTTGGTCATGAAGCATCCGTCCTTTTGTTGGTTTTTGACGTAGGTGCCTCCCCTGCTCAAAAAACTCCCGTATCGCGATGGGGTTCCCCAGTGCCGAATTCGCGCGCGATTGACCGCACACCGCGTCGCTGTAGGGCGCTCCGCCGCTTTGATGAATTATGTCGAAGACGATGTGTGAACGGCGCTATTCAGCACCGGTCTCGGCCGCTGTGGCAACCTCCGACACGCCCCCTGCCGCGATCTGCGGCGGGCGGTGAGTGCCAAGAAAACCGTCGGCGAATGCGCCCCACACATTCCAGCCGGCGCGATCGTTCGCGATGTCGTGCCCCTCCGCGCCATACGGCGGGAGAATGTGAAGGTCGGCTTCCGCACCGGCTCCGCGCCAGGCGTCCGCCATCGCGGTCGCGAGCTTGGGGCCGAAGTAGGAGTCGTTCTCGGAGTAGAGCCATAAGGTGGGGACGCGCGCTGTGCTGCCATAAGCGGCGGCGGCCTCGATCAAACGGCTTTCGGCGCAGACTGCGTTGCGCGCGCCACCTGCGTGACCACCTCTTCCGCCCGCGATGTTGATGATGCCCGCGACGTTTTCGGGATTGCGGGAGGCCAGCGCCAATGCCGCCCATCCGCCCGTCGAAATGCCGACGACGATGGTTTCACGCGGGGCAACGAATGTCTCTTGCGAAAGGAAGTCGACCACCGCCTCAATGTCGTCGGCTGCAATCGCGCCGGACGTTGCGTGATCCGGATCGGCGCAGTTGCCGACCGCCTCGACGAGAGGCCCGCCTGTCGCGCCATGTCCGCGACGCTGCGGAAGCGCGACCACGTAACCGCGATCCACAAACCATTTCGAGAGCCAGTAATAAACCGGCATGGCGACGGAGAGCCGCGTGGCGGCAGACGTTCCGTGATTGATGACGACCAGAGGACGCGGGGCAGGCTTGGCACCCGGAGCATCGTCGGGGCGGAAGACAGTGGCGCGGAGCGCATGGCCCGGCTCGCCGCTTGGAAGCACCCAGAGCTGCTCACGCATCCGCGGGCCTTCCGGCCCAAACGCGCCATAAATTGCGAGATCCCGTGCCTGGGCGGGCACAAACATAACCGCAGTCGCCAGTGCCACCAACAGGCACGCGCGTGCTCTCTCGACCATAGTCCTGCGTCCCCCGCATTCTCGAATTGAGAGAAAGCGGGAGGTGTCAGCAGTAAATTGGCAAAGTTGAGGCGTGGGGGTAGGTCGTGGTGTCGCCGTTAGGCGGTAGGGACCGGCGCATTACCCACGCCGGCCGCTAAAATTTCTCAGGCCCGATCAGGGGCCGAGCCGGGCTGTGGCCGATTACCCTGAGACCGGCGGGCCAGCTCTTGCTCTGCGCAGCGAAGCCGCTCAAGCCATTGGTCGATCTGCGTCGGTAGCGCGGTCTCGTCGAGTTCGTAGAGCCGCTTCATGCGCGCTCCAAACGCTTTCGCCAATTCAAAACCGAAATCCCGTTCCATAATGCTCAAAGCCTTCTTTTGTGGCCACTCCTTTCCCGACAGCTCTCAATTTTCCAATTGTCGAGCCTGCACACAGTTCCACTCGTTACAGATCTGCGAAAGTTAGGGCTGCGGATCATCCGCGCGTTGCATGGGACAACGACCTTTCTATTTGGGTCGTCATAGACGCTGACACGCAAGTCTTACGATTTGTTTGTGTCCGCTCTGGATTTCAACAGCGCTCATCGCATGGTGGTTCCCCTCCGATCGGGGAAACGGTGCGGCATAAGCACCGACGTCTTGATGCCCCCAAAAAGAGGAAGGACCGAAGGGCATTCGCCCTGCCGGTCCTGTCGCTGCATATTGTTTGTGATTGTTCTGGCAGCGTGTCGGATGCTCGCAACGTGCATGCCGCGAGCATCCGCCGTGGAAGCCCCACGTTACTTCGTATCGTCGTCAGCCGCGCCGTCCGGACGATGCTCTGCAGGGCCCGTCCGCGTGTCTGGGAAGCCCTGGACGCCTGTTGAATCCTGGCTCGGCTGGGTGGTGCCGCCGACATCGCTGCCAGCCGCGCCCTCGCCGGCGCCTTCCTCACCGCCAGGTACGCGCGTCGCAGGACCCGTACGGGTGTCAGGATGACCCTGCACGCCAGGTCCCGACGTCGGGTTTTCGGTGTCGCCCAGCGCCGGCTCGCCAGCGGGCATCTGAGCCTCATCGGCCATCGCCGCAACAGATGCCGCGGTCGCCATCGACGCGGCGAGCGCAAGGGATACAACATGCTTTTTCATTGTCATTTTTGTTGCTCTCCTGATTGATTTTCCGGGAAATGCGTTCCCTGCCCGTTTAACCCGCTCATGCGGGAACGAGTTCCCTCTTCGAAAAGCCTCCGTGCGATGCGCCTTTTGTGCACTCGCGAGCGTGGAGAGGAACTTCCGATGGGAATGAAACAAAAAAGAACGCCGGGATTTTAATTGGCAACTCGGCAATACAGCCGGGCCCAACATGGAGGCGTTCATGGCTCGCGCTACAGCACACCCCGATCACCGGCTCATCTCGAGCGAAGACGTGCACGGCACCGACGTCATCGGTGCGGAGGAGGAGGTTATCGGCGAGATCGACCATCTCCTGATCGAAAAGAACAGCGGACGCGTCGCTTATGCGGTGATGAGCTTCGGCGGCATCCTCGGCCTTGCTCACAGCCACTATCCGATCCCGTGGTCGGCTCTCAAATACGATCCGAAAGTCGCCGGCTATCGCACCGGAATCACCGAGGCGCAGCTTAGAAACGCGCCGGAGTTCAGCGACGATTCCTGGACCGATCGCGAGTGGGAAACGAGGACCCACCAGCACTACGGCGCGCCCACGTACTGGGCATCCTAATCCGCCATCGAAAGCGTTCGCGGATCTGCGCACGAGGGCCGTAAAGGCGCTCGTGCGCACTCGGCGGCACCGCCGCAATATGCCGGTCTTAGCCTCGAAATACGTCAGGGCTTCAGTGCCTACCGAGCACGCATAGCCATATTGAATGGGGAGGGGACAGGCCGGCATGATGCAAATTCATCATGGCCGCTCGATTTGGTTTACCTCAGCCTTACGCTCAGCGCGGCAACAGCAGCCACCAGTTCGGCTTGCCGGTTGACTCCCATTTTCGCCATGGCCGCCGCCAACTGGTTGCGGACGGTAACTTTCGATACCTCAAGTGTCTCCGCAGCCTCGGCAACGCTCAAGCCCGATGCGATCAGGCTTGCGACATCGGATTCAGCCGCGGTCAATCGGTACAGACTTCGCATCACATCCTTCGGGAGAGATTGGGCTTTTTCTCCCATCCGCACGACGATGAGCGCCATCGCGCCAGCACCACCG
>ERZ869909.2852-NODE-2852-length-10722-cov-6.158196_pt1 | contig 10722 bp, 9 predicted proteins | sample MGYA00520892_ERZ869909 | MGnify/ENA primary metagenome ERZ869909 (study PRJEB32215, sample SAMEA104723947) | bioreactor metagenome | biome: bioreactor; feature: anaerobic bioreactor; material: water | place: China | collected 2015-03-12 ... | reverse complement strand
GAGAACGTCGAGATGCACTTGATGTTGTCGGGGACGCGGTCGATGACCTCCTTCGGACACTTCTCGTTGAGCGTCAGGAGGATCGCGTCGACGGACTTGGCCGTCTCCAGCATCTCGTCGATGGTGATCTTGGGCTCGCCGCTGTGCGCGATGACGTCATAGGACTCGCGGGCACGGGCCATGACAGCCTCGGGCAGAGGCCAGGTGATCAGGATCTTTTTCTTAGCCATGGGTCGCGTCCTCCCCCGTGTTTCGGCAATTTAGACTTTTGTCTGAGACTGGCCGCGATCCATGACGCAGGAACGGCGATCTGACAAGCCTTTCGGGCGTTGACACAGTCGCAGCGGCGAAAGGCGCCAGCGGCCCTGCGGAGGTCGGCGCTGCGAACCGGCAGCCCGGCCTGCTCTGTCGAGGCGGGATAAACCCTTTGTTCACCATATGGGCGGCACTCTTGAATCGCACCTGTGAAGCTGTTTTCACGGGGTTTGCAGCCATTTTTTCCTGGGACCGGCCGGGGTCTCGGCCGAGATTGCGATGCCGTCATGAGGGTCCTGCTTCTCGCCCTGGCGCTCCTCGCCGTGCTGAAGATCTGGGCGCACGAAAGCGCCTACCGCTCAGCCACGGAAGAAGCACTCGTCTCGGCCTACCGCGCGCGCGCCGCTGATGCATGCGCCCGCGTTTCGCTTTTTGCCGCGAGCAGCGGAAGCGGCGGCCTGGCCCCGCACACGATCGATTGGATGAGCAGCGCCGTGCCGCGGATCACCGTGGGCAACCCCGCGATCCCGGTCTACCTCTGGCAATTCGACCACGAGCTGTGGGATGCCCGCTACCGCCAACCGTATCTGATCCTTGGCGACGGCCCGGCGGGCCTCTCCTGCACCTATGACATTCTAGCCGGCTCCGCCGAGGTCGACCGCTCGTAGAAGCGGGCTCCCATCCGACGTAAAAAACTCCGACACAAAAGACGCGGCGTCCGCTAGGAGGGCGCCGCGTCTTTGCCGTCGCGGGAGACGATCGCGATCAGAACTTGTACTTGAAGCCCGTCCAGATGGTGCGGCCGAGCCCAGGCTTCATCCCGTCCTCGCGGTCGGAGATGTAGAGCTTGTCGAGCAGGTTGTCGCCGGCCACGAAGATGCTGGCACCCGTGTCGCCGATATCCATGTTGAAGCGCGCCGAGAGCAGCCAGATGCTCGGAACCTGACCGGACTCGCCAGCTTCCTCGATTTCGTCGTCCTCAGCCTCGAACCCATAACCGAAGCCCGTATTGGCAGCGTCCGTATAGAACGAGCCCCGATAGGTCCACGTCACGCTGGCATCCCAGCGCCAGCCGGCCCGCTGCTCGACACCGAGCGTGAGCGCCGCCACGTGCCACGGCACTTCCGGAATGCGATTGCCATTGTAGACGTCGTCGATGGTGCCATCGTCCTCGTACGTGTACGCCTTCTTCAGAACGCTGCGAGCGTAGGTATAGTTACCCTCGGCGAAGACGTTGAACGACCCGCCGGTGAACGGCTGAGAATTGAGCCGTCCGAAAAGCTCGACGCCGCTGATCTCCGCCACGTCGGCCCGCCCGAACTCTCGGTCGCTGGTGATGGCCGAGAAAGACTCACCGTATTGGAAGTCCTTGAAGCGCTGGTAGAAGCCCACGACCTCGAAGTCGAATCCACGAATGGCCGAGCTCCTCAAACCGAGGTTGAAGTTGTCGCCGATCTCGTCGGGGGCCGGGAAGTCCTCGTTTCGCAGCACGCTGGTCGTGAGTCCACGATGGTAGCCGCCGAACACGGTTGTCTTTTTCAGACCCGTATAGGCAAAGGAAATGCCCGGTAGCGCGTTGAAGCTCGAGAACCGTTCCCGAGCGGGATCGGGATCGAAATCGATGTCTTCGAGTTCGACGGTCCCATCTTCGTCGTCTACTTCCGCCTCGCCTTCCTCGGACGCGACGACGCGATTGCGACGCTTCGCCTCGAACCACTCGAAACGGACACCGGGAACCACATTGAAGTCACGTGCGACGTAAATGTTGGTCTGCAGGAACGCCGACGCGGTATTGGCTTCGAGCTCGCGGTCGAAGAAGGTCAGAACCCCCTTGTTGCCGTCCTTGAGGATCTCGTTTTCACGGCCGAGCACGTTCTTGTTGCTCATGTCCTGGTATTCGTAGCGGATGCCGGCCTGCAGATCCTGGTTGAACCCCAAGAACGTCCGGTTTGCCCACTCGCCACGCACTTCGCTGCCGACGTGACGGAACGTGCGAAGCCGCCCGAACATGGAATCGACCCCGAACGAGATCTCGCCGTCGTCCTCATCGACATCGGGGAATTCATAGTCCGCGGGATCCCCGCTGGGATTGGACTGCGGCGCGATCAACTGGTAGCGGTCACGGCGATGGAACCCGCCGTAGAGACGCGTGGTGATCGTGGTGTCCTCGTCGAGATAGGCGTTGTGCACGATCTGACCGCGCCAGATCTCGCCCGTATACGTATTGAGACCCGAAGCAGGCGCAAAGCACGTCTTGCAATGGCCCAATTGCTTGAATTGTTGCTCGGCAAGACCGACGGCGAGCGCCGCGGCATCATCCTCATCCGTGTCCTCGACCTCATAATTCCCGAGGAAATTCTGCTCGTCGTAATTGTCACGCTGCCGCGCATAAACCGACGAGATGACCAGATCCGAGCTGCTGCCCTTCCAGCCGATCGCGCCGTAGAAGTCGTTGAAGCGTAGGCGCTCAGTGTCCCAGGCGCCTTGAACGTTGGCACCCGTATACGACGCGACGATGCCGACGTTGTCGAAGCTTTGGCGCGTATGAACGTGCCAGCGCGCCGAAATATCCGTATCGCCCCCCCGCGAGACGGTAGGACCTTCTTCTTCCACATCGTCGTCGTCGATTGCGAGAGGCGTGAACGACCCTCCCCTGCTCTTGGTGAAGCCGATGGCCGAGCTGATGACGGTTTCGTTGGGGCCGAACGGCGAGAGATTGCGCGCGTTTATGACACCGAAGTTGTTATTCGGCCCATGCGTAACGACAGTGCCGCGAATGACCTCGATGCTTTCGACACGATCGGAGGGCGCCCAATAGTGCACCGACGGATCGAGCCAAAGCGCCAGGTTGACGGCGTGGCCATCCTCCATGACGAGCATCTTGCGCGAGCGCCGCGCGGGCGATCCGCGAACCGCGATGCCGCCATGATGCGCGTTCGCATCGTCGTTGATGACGATCACGCCCGGCACGCGCGTGAGCGCCTCGTTGATGTTGCGCGGCTGCCGCTCCTGGAGCACGTTCGAGGTCAAGTTCGTGCCGGCCGCAGAGAAGCCATCGAGAGTCTCGGGGATGAGCTGCGTCGGGTTCACGGGCGTCTGGGCAGACTGCTCGGCGCGAGCCTGGGCGCCGCCGCTGGCCGGCGACCCATAGGGCGAATTGGCAAGCGCCGGAGCCTCCTCGAACACGTCCTGAGGCGGCGGCATGGGAGCCGGCACCGCAGCCGGCGGCGCGGCCTTCTTCGCCATGGGGGCCGCCTTCTTTTTGGCCGGCGGCGCCTTCTGCTGAATGACCTCGACTTCCGGCAACTGCCCATCAGCAGGCTGCGCGGCATCCTGTGCCATCGCCGCCGAGCTCAGTCCCGCGAGCCCCACGGCAAAAATGGCATATCTTTTTGTAAATTCGCTCATCCCCTACCTCCCCTCAGGATCATCACGCAGGGCAACACACGACAGATAATTTCCGTCCGGTTCGCCACGTTTAGGTCAAAATCAGCAATGTCTGAGAGAGAAGGCCGCGACAACGGGCATAAATTCCCGATCCAACACGGGAAAGACGAAACCACATCAGGTGTTGCTCTTCCGCATCATAACATCCGGGTTCATACTGAGGCGGGTTTCCGCGCGCGTGACCTCGGGTCCTGCTCGCAAAAGCGTGTTCGGGCGATCTCCCTGAAACGGAGAGCCCAAAGGAAAAAATCCAGAAATTCAATAATGTAACTGATAAATGCATCCTCCTCCCGGCAGGCGAGGAGGTGCCCCCTGCCGGGACGAGGCCGCGAGATTGCTCTCGCCAGACGACGCATTATCGGGAATTTTTCCGGAAAATCGGCCCTCAATGAAAGGGAGGGAGCGAAGGCTCTGCCCTCCGATGGAATCGCCGGATGTCATCGAAGAGAGGCCAATCGGGATTCGATCGGTTGATTCCGGCCACGATGTTAGGATATTGACCAGCGGCTCTCTGCGTCAAACCGACACAATGCCAACGGCCTAGATTGCAGACCTCAGGGCTCTGACACAGCGCGAACTGCGGCGGGACGGAGTTGCCGTGTCAGGTTATAATGGAACGAGAAAAAGAGCTTGCGACGCGCGCCGATCCGCGCGGCAAAACGGGCAAACCAAGCAAGCCGACAGCCGGAACTCTGCAAGTCTTAGGAGGTTTTTTTGACCCTGCTCACCCGCACCAGAGGCAGCGCCCTCGGCCTTTTCGCCTTTGCCGCTCTTTCCCTCGGCGGTTTTCCGGCCGCTGCGCAAGACGCCGGCCTGTCCGTCGAGCTCAACAAACTCGAGGCACAAGGCACCGGTTGCCGCGCCTACTTGGTCGTCAACAATGACAGCCCGACCGAATACGAGAGCCTGAAGCTCGACCTCGTGCTGTTCCAGAAGAGCGGCGTCATCGCCCGCCGCTTCGCGATGGATCTGGCACCTCTCAAACCGAAGAAGCGCACCGTCAAACTGTTCGATCTCGACAACAAATGCGATGAAATCGGCAGCTTCCTGATCAACGACGTCATGGAGTGCAAGGGCCCCGCGAGCGCGATCGAGGACTGCCTCGGCCGTCTCTCGGTCAAATCGCTCACCGACGTCGAGCTGTCGAAGTAGCAGCGTAACCAAAGGGTATTCACTGTGGAGCACGTAGGCCCCGAGGCCCTCCATCACAGTCTGTCGATCTGGGACTTCATCTTCGACGCCGACCCCGTCGTTAAGACGGTGATGGTGATCCTGGTCGTCTTGTCTGTGACATGCTGGGCGATCATTTTTGAAAAAGCTGTTCGCCTGGCAAAGCTCCGCCGCGAGTTGAAGCGCCTCGAGCGCACCGTGGGCAAGGACTCGCTCACCGATGCCCCGCGCGGGCTGGTGCGTACGCTGCTTTCGGCGGCCCACAGCGAAGCCAACGAAGGCGCATCGCGCAACGAGTCGCGCACGGATCTGCGTGCGCGGCTCGAGCGCTCCATGCGAGGCGCGCTCAAAGCGGAGCTGCAAAGGCTCGAAGCGGGGCTGCCGTTCCTCGCGACGACCGGCTCCGCCGCGCCGTTCATCGGCCTGTTCGGCACCGTCTGGGGCATCATGAACAGCTTCACCGCCATCGCCTCGCAGAAGGATACGTCGCTTGCGGTGGTGGCGCCCGGCATCGCGGAAGCTCTTTTCGTGACCGCCCTCGGTCTTGCCGCCGCGATCCCGGCGGTGATGGCCTACAACCAGATCGCCGTCTCGCTCGGGCGCGGCGCAAACCGCGGCAACACGACGATCACAGAGCTCGCGCGACGGCTCTCGCAGCCTCAGTCCGATGCACAGACGCGGGGCGCGAGCGGCGCCGAGCCGCTGCGTGCGGGAGCGGCCTTCTAATGGGCATGTCGGTCGGAAATGGCGCGCCGGCTGGCGACGAGGACGACGGCGGCTATCGCCCGGTCGCCGAGATCAACATCACGCCGATGGTTGACGTGATGCTGGTGCTGCTGATCATCTTCATGGTCGCGGCACCCCTGATGATCGCCGGCGTTCCGCTCGAGCTGCCGAGCACGACCGCGACGCGCGTCAGCCAGGCCCAAAAGCCGATGGTGGTCTCGCTCAATGGCCAAGGCGAGCTTTACGTGCGTGACGAGCAGGTCACGCAGGACGGCCTGGTTCCGAAATTGCGCGCGCTTCGTGAAACAGAGGGCGACGCGGTGGTCTACGTCCGGGCCGACAAGAAAAACGCTTATGGAGACGTGATGGATATCCTCGGGCGCGTGGGCGAAAGCGGATACGGCCGCGTCTCGCTGCTGTCCCAGCCCCGAGCCGCGGATATGCAGCAGTAAGCACAGGATGGAGAGCCGGTTTAGCCAATGACCCTGCGCGCCATCACATGGCTGTTCTCCGTCGCGCTGCACGGCGCCATCGTCGGCATCCTGCTGATTTCGCCGGGCGGGGCCTCGCTCGACGAAGGGTCGGGCGAGGACACGTTCATCGTCGAGCAGGGCATTGCGCTCGAAGGCTTCGCGCGCATGGGCGAGGCGGAGGTCGACATCGCGGCGGTGGAAGCCCCTCCCCCCATGCTGGCGGCCGCAGCACCTATCGAGGAGGTCAAGCCCCCCCCGCCTGCGGAAGACATCCCGCACGTTGTCGGCTCGGAGTTCGGCCCCAAGCAGGAGGAGGTCGTCCTCGCGCCCGAGCCCGAGGAGCTGCGCGAAACACCGGACGAGGTGGTCGAGCAGACCGAGCCCGACGAGGTTCGCGAGGTCCAGGAGGTTGAGCAGGTCGCCGTCATCGAGCAGACGGAAATATCCGTCGAAGAGCAGCGCGCGGCGAGCGCCAAGCAGGAGGGCGGACGCGCAACCGCGATCTCCGCGTATCGCGGCCGGCTCTACTCCCACATTTCACGCAAGAAGCTGAGCCCACGCTCCCAGCGCGCCGGAACCGTCATCGTGCGCTTCACGGTCGGCCAGCAGGGCGAGCTTCTCTCGAGCGAGATCACGAAGAGCTCGGGCCATCGGACTCTGGATGATGCGGCGATGGCGTCGATCACGCGCGCCGCGCCGTTCCCGCCGATGCCGAGCGAAGCGAACGACGGTCCGCTCGTCGTCTCCGTGCCGTTCAAGTTTTCGGTGCGCTGAGCCGTTCGGCCTCGGCTTGCCAGAAGCCGAACGCAAGCTGAACCATCACGTCAGCGCAAGCAGCACGTCTCGGTCGCTGCGCCAGGCTTGCACATAGCCCACCTCGGCCAGCGCCCCGAGACAGTCGACCGTCCAGCGCGAGGCATGAGTGGTCTCCATCAGGATCCGCTTGGGCCAGAGCGCGCGGGGCGCCGTCTTGATGAAGGGCACGAGCGCGCGATCCTCGAAGCCTTCGATATCGATCTTGAGCGCGTCGATGCGCTCCAAGCCCGCCGACTCGACGATAGAGGCGAGCGGCACGACCGACACCGACACCGAAGCCCCGCCCACGGCGGAATGCAGGCTCGAAAGCCCGTATTGGCCCTCTCTCACGTGCAGCGTAGCGCTGCCCGCCTCGCTGCCCACGGCCATCTCGGCGAACGTGATCTGGCCGAACCCGTTGGCCTCGGCATTGAACCGAAGGCGCCGCATCATTTCCGGCTCCGCCTCGACGGCGAGCACCCGACCGGACGCGCCGACGGCCTCGGCGGCGAACAGGCTGTAAAGCCCGCAGTTGGCACCGACATCGACGAACACGTCGCCTGCGCCAAGCGCGCCGGCAATCAACGAGATACCGGCACGATTCTTATGCAGGCCGCGTTCGAGCAGCCGCTGCTCCGTCAGATTGTCTCCGACCCAGCAGCGCCATTTGAGACCGCCGACCTCGATATCGAAATAGGGGCTGATCCCACGCAGAATGCGTCGGAACGGCTTGCGCAGCGGGCCACGCGCCACCCCCCGCCGCATGGCACGAATGCAAAAGCGAGCGAGCACGTTCGGACGGCGCGAACCCCAAGCGAGGTCGCGCGCCCGGACTTCCGGATCGTAGATGACTGCCACCGCTGCAAAGCCTTCTCCTGAACAGGGAAGACTGTGCAAGAACGCCCTCTTCTACGCAAGTAGTTCGACGTGGACTGCCTGACTTGCGCACATCAACGGAGGCCGTGAGCCCCAGGCAAACGCCCGGCCTCATCTATCCCGTAAACGGCACCACCGTCTGCCGCTGCAGACCGAGACCTTCGATCTCGAGCTCCATCACGTCGCCGGCGACCAGATACTGCGGCGGCTTCATTCCACAGCCGACGCCCGGCGGCGTGCCCGTGGTCACCACGTCGCCGGCTTCGAGCACCATGAACTGCGAGATGTACGAAAGCAGATACGGGATCGAGAAGATCATCGTCGAGGTCGAGCCCTTCTGCTTGAGCTCCCCGTTGACCTTGAGCGACATCGACAGGTTGTGCGGGTCGGTGATCTCGTCGGTCGTGACGAGCCAGGGCCCGAGCGGGCCGAACGTCTCGCACGCCTTGCCCTTCACCCATTGCCCGTTCCGCTTCGACTGGAAGCGCCGCTCGGACACGTCGTTGCAGACGGCGTAACCCGCGATGTAGTCCATCGCATCCTTCTCCTCGACATAGCGCGCGCGCTTGCCGACGATGAACGCGATCTCGAGTTCCCAATCCATGCGATTGGCGCCCTTCGGGTAGATCACGTCGTCGAAGGGGCCGGAAACGGTGTTGCCGAGCTTGTTGAAGAGGATCGGCTCGGAGGGGATCTCCTGTCCCGTCTCCTTGGCGTGATCGGCGTAGTTGAGACCGATGGCGATGAAGCTCCACGGACGCGCCACCGGCGCACCGAGCCTGACGCCTTCCGGCGCGAGCGGCAAGGACGCCGGATCGACGGCACGGAGACGGGCCAGGCTTTCGGCACCGAGCGTATCACCCGAGATGTCGGCCACATGCGCCGAGAGATCACGGATCTTTCCGTCCCGATCGACGAGGCCGGGCTTTTCCGCACCGATGGCTCCGAACCGTACAAGCTTCATGAGATCTCCCTCGATTCTACGCTATGGCTATGCTGGGCAGCAGGAGGCCGCCGATGTTCGAGGGCTTTACATCACACACCATCCCGGTGGGCAACGGCGTAGACATCGCAGCCTCCGTCGGCGGGGAGGGCCCGCCGCTCCTCCTCTTGCATGGCTACCCGCAAACCCGCGCCTGCTGGCGCAAGATCGCCGGGCCTCTTGCGAAGACATTTACCGTGGTGGCCACCGATCTTCGCGGATATGGCGAATCTTGCAAACCCCCGGGCGGCGGCGGCCACGAGACCTATTCCAAGCGCGCCATGGCCGGCGATCAGGTGGCGCTCATGCGCGCGCTTGGCTTCCCGCGCTTCCGCCTCGTCGGCCACGATCGCGGCGCCCGCGTCGCTCATCGCCTCGCGCTCGATCATGCGGACGCTGTCGAACGCCTCGCGCTCCTCGACATCTGCCCCACGGCAACGATGTACGCGGCCACCGATCAGGCCTTCGCAACGGCCTATTATCACTGGTTCTTCCTCATCCAGCCGGCAGATTTCCCGGAACGGATGATCGTCAACGACACGCATCACTACATCCGCCACACTCTCGCATCCTGGTGCCGGACGGACGGTGCGTTCGACGAGGCGATCCTGCGCCATTACGTCGAGGCGTTCTTCGATCCGAGGACCGTTCACGCCACGTGCGAGGACTATCGCGCGGGCGCCACCATCGACCTCGTGCATGACGCGGAAAGCGATGCGGCCGGACAAAAGCTCACAATGCCGTTGCTCGTGCTGTGGGGGAGACGCGGCATCGTCGGCAGGACCTTCGATGTGCTGGCCGAATGGCAGAAAAAATCGTCAGGAGACGTGACGGGGCACGCCCTCGACTGCGGCCATTTTCTCCCGGAGGAGGCCCCCGACGAGACGCTGAAGGCGCTTTTGGCGTTTCTCTAACCCGATCATGCACAGGCACGGCCGCTCCGTGCCTTCACGCGAGGCCCCGACTCGGCCCAAGAACGCTTGAGAAAGTTGCCCATGCTGCTGGGGAGGGGAAACGCATGTCCCTGCTGTTCCGGATCGTCTACGCCGCCCACGCCACGGGCACGCATCACAAGCTCGCCCTCGACGCGCTGCACACGCTCGAAAACGCGGAAGCCGAGGGCTGGCGCCGGCTGTTCCTGAAGCACGCCGAAATCTACATGCAGGGCTCGAAGGCCCCCGACAACGAATTCAAGGACTTCAAGAACCACGTCCTCCACGTGCGCGACAATTATTGGGGTGGCGCGCTCGGGCAATCGGAGAAGTGGTACGGCCTCCTCGTCGATGCGCTTGCGCGTGGCGATTGGGAGGAAGCGGTGTGGAGCGCGGGCGTGCTCTCCCACTACGTCACCGATCCCGTCCAGCCCTTCCACACCGGCCAGTCCGAAGCCGAGAACAGTGTCCACCGCGCGGCGGAGTGGTCGATTTCGCGATCCTACAACGACCTGCGCGCCCAGGGCCTCGCGACCCACGGCGAGATCAGGGTCGAAGCCGGCGACGGGCCGGGCTGGCTGCGCGAGCTCGTCTGCCGCGGCGCGGAGAAGGCCAACGTCCACTATGAAAAACTGATCGTGCATTACGATCTGCATCTCGGCGTCAGCGACCCGCCGGCCGGGCTCGACGAGCTGAGCCGCACCATTCTGTCGGAGCTCGTCGTCTATGCGGCAGGCGCGTTCGCGACCGTCCTCGACCGTGCATTCACCGAAAGCGGAGCGACGCCGCCCGAGGTTTCGCTCGGCCTCGACACGATCATGGCCGCGATCAAGATCCCGGCGAAGACGCTCGCCAAGCGCCTCGCCGACGCCGAAGACCGCCGCGTCGTGGAAGCCATGTACGACGAGTTGATGACCACCGGGCGCGTGGACGCGACATTGCCCGAGGACGACCGCGTCATCAGCAAGCTCTACGCGAAAGAGGTGGAGGCCCCACGCGCAGCACAGCAGGCCGCGGCCCGCGCCGCAGCCCTCGCCGCGACCAAGCCCGCACCGGCGCCCAAAGC
>ERZ869909.2851-NODE-2851-length-10726-cov-4.509531_pt1 | contig 10726 bp, 4 predicted proteins | sample MGYA00520892_ERZ869909 | MGnify/ENA primary metagenome ERZ869909 (study PRJEB32215, sample SAMEA104723947) | bioreactor metagenome | biome: bioreactor; feature: anaerobic bioreactor; material: water | place: China | collected 2015-03-12 ... | reverse complement strand
TCGGAGATTGGGCATTCTAGCGCACCTCACCCCTGATCATTATTTGATCGAAATTGCACTTCAACATTGAATCCGCGAAAGTATTACTAGAGAGAATAACTTCAGTTCGGGGCAAACGATATACATGGCTGGTAGTGTTTATATTCAAGAAACGCAGTATCAGTTCAGGTTTCAGGATTACGGAAAGCCCGCTGATAATGCAATTCGATATGATATCGAGAAAATATTCGATGTCTGTGGTGGTAATCATCCCATTTCTGAAGAGGCTCAGAGGTAGAATTCGGCAGCACCAAACTTTACGGTAGCCTCCCCGGGTTGTACTGGCCGCTCCCAACTCACCGCAACGCCTGCAACGCCCACTCCCCCGCCATACACACACTCTCCAACGCCTCCGCCGGATCAAGTTCCGGCGTGGCCACCGGAGAACCCGCCGAGACCGCAGACCAACGCGGTGTTAACTCTCGCATCACACTCTGCGCCGCCGCATCGTCCTGTTGCGCACAAATCAGCACACCGAGAAGCGCCAGGCGGCCTGTGTCGGCCACTTCGTCCAGTTCGGCGCTGCGCTGGCCGCGATAGCGGTCGCCGGCTTCGTGCAGGCGTTGGCGGTCGATGTCATACAGGTTGCGTTCGTGGTTCAGGGCATCCAGGCCGTCGTCCAGGCCGCTGGCCAGGGCTTGTTGCCAGGCGTTCCAGGGTTGGGAGGGGGAGCGGCTGACCACGTCCGGCAGGGTGCTCAGGGCCTGATGCAGTGCGGCGGTGTGCTGGGCATACAGCTGGTCGATGGGGTCCTGGGTGGCGTCACGGTTCAGGGTGATTACCACGGCGGTGGCGGCCACGGCGCCCACCAGCACGGCGGGGCGCCAGCCGGTCAGGCGTTGCCACCAGGGCAGGGTGTCCTGCTCGGTGGTGGTGTTGGCAGTGGCTTCCGGGGCTGTCGCGGGCGCAGGGGAGGGCAACAGGTCGGCGTGTTCGCTCAGCAGCAGCCATTCTTCATACAGGTCGTCGTCCACCAACAGGTAGCTGATCACTTGCGCACGGCGGGTCGTGCCCAGGCTGCCGTCCAGCAGGGCGGCCAGGTCTTCGCTGTCAGGCGCCGGGCCAGCCGGGGGCCGGTCGGGCTGGACCAGGTCCAGGCCGAGCAGGGCGCGCAAATGGTCCAGACGTTGCTGCATGTCGTGTTCAGTCATGTTGGTATCCACGCCATGTAGGAGGGACAGCCGCGTTATATTGCATGGTCGCGCTCCCCGTCGTCAGTGTCAGACAGCAAACTTTCCAGTTCGATGCCGGCATCCTGGAGTGCGGCGCCGATGTCGCGGCAGGCGCGCTGGGCGATGCGGGCGGGCTGGTGTCCAGGCAGGTTCAGGGTGCGGGCGATCTGCTGCCAGGTCTGTCCTTCAACAAAATGCAGCCGCAGCACCAGCAGGGCTTCGTCGCCCAGGTCCAGTTGCTGGCGCGCGCGCTCCATGGCGTCGGCGTCCAGGGCTGCCAGGGTGGTGTCGCCGCGTCCGGCGCCGCCCAGCCATTGATCCAGCCACAGCAGCAACTCTTCATAGCCACGGCTGCGCCAGTCGTCTTCGTGGTCGTCCGCCAGTTGTTCCAGTGACAGTTCGCTGGCTTCGCTGGCGCTGGCGTACAGCAGCTGCACCCGTTCGGTGGAGCTCACTTCGCGGCCACGGCGGCGCAGGCTGTTCTGATACTGGCGTTGCTGGATCACGCGAATCACTTCGCGCACTTCAGCTTCGGTGTGGGCGTTGCCGGTGGTCAGTTCGTGGATGATCTCCACCGGGCGCTGGCGGGCAACGTTCAGCAGCCGCCATACACGCTCCCAGATCGGCGCGCTCTGCTGCTGAATCCATACCGGCGGGCGTTTCTTGCCGCTGATATGTTTTTGTTTGTACTCGCGGATGATGTTGATGGTGAGGGAATAGAGCCAGGTTTCCGGGCGTGACTTGCCCTGGAATTTGCGGCACTTCTCCCAATCGTTGTGGGCCAGCGCCTCGATCACATAGAGAATGGCCCCTTCGATTTCGTCGGAGTCACTGCCCAGCATGCGTTCGCACAAGGTGCGAACACGGGACTGGTGCAGTTCCCCCAGCGCCAGCGGCGCCCAGTCGATCTCACTGGACATGAATGGGGCTTCCATCAACAAGGGTGGGCGTGGTCTATTATTGGCGTTAACGGTAAGGGGTTTTTCCCGTCGCTGCAATTGCCCGGGCTGTCTGTGTTGGCTTGTATGTCCCTCCCAGGGGAAATGACGAGGGGCGATAAATGAAAACGATGAGGCACAGGGCATGAAGTGCATAGCCAAAGCAGTACGGGCCGGGGTGATGCTGCTGGGGTGCATCAGCCTGGGGCTGTCGGCGGGCGAGGTGGAAGATTACGAGGGGGATATCCGGCGCGCCCTTATGGCTGGGGACCGAGATGCGCTGGCCGAGCTGTTGCCGGAAATCCTGTGGCCACGCTGGCGCCACCCGGAAAGCGGCTATGGCCTGATTGCCGAGGCCATCAACCAGGCCGCCCCCGGCGATATGGTCGAGGCGCTGTTCGAGTCCGGGCTGGACCCGGTGGAAAACGGCCTGCTGGGGGCGGAAGCACGGCCCGAGCCCTTCGGCCTGTCGAGCCACTGGATCGAGCTTATCAGCCCCCGGGTGATCGAGGGGGGCGATCCCATCGCCATTGATCAACTGCTGGGCATGACGCTGCTGTACACCGACAGCCGTCTGGCCGCGCCGCTGCTGCGCGCGCGCCGCAGCAACAGCCTTGAAGACATCGATGTGCTGCACATCACCTCCGGCTGGCCGCTTAGCAGCTACACCCTGGATGAGCTGGAGCAGGAAGTGGGCGCGGCCCTGAGTGACCAGTTGCAACAAGACCCGCTGTGGGCGGCGTTGGCGCTGGGGGAAGGTCGCATCCACGACATCCGGGGCTGGCTGGGCGCCCATGCGCCGACACCGGGCGCGCTGCCGCAGCGCACATTCACTGAATTCTACTGGCTGGCGCTGACCCGCGAAGAGCCGGAAGCCGCTGCGCTGCGGGCGCGGCTGCTGGCGCTGGGGGCAGACATCACACAGCCGCTGCGCGGGCAAACGGCGCTGCAACGGGCGTTGAGCTTCCATAACGAGGCGGCGGCGCTGGAACTGCTGGAAGCGTCGGCGCCGACCTCGGTTGAGCTTGATGAGGGCACGGGCAAAGCAGTGGACCCGCCCGTCATGCTGGCCTGGCGCATGCAGTCAGAGACTCTGCTCACGAAATTACTGGCGCGCTCGCCGCAGCTGGATGCCGAAGACCGGGATCAGCGCCACTGGATATTTCTGGCCATCGAGCGAGATGACGCGGCGATGGTAGAGCGTATCGCCCGCCGTCTGTCGCCGCCGTATCCGCAGTCGCCGTCACAGCGTCCGTTGCTGGCGGTATTGCTGGAGGCGGGTCATGGCGAGATCGCCCGTGACCTGATCCGCCGGGCGGGCACGCCGCAAGATGACTGGCCCGCGCTGCTGTTCCGCGCCTGGGATCAAAACGATGAAGCCCTGGCCCGCACCTTGCTGGATCACGGTGCCCAGGCAGATGCCGACAATGTGCACGAGCGCAGTGTCTATCACCTGCTGCTGGATGCGGGGGAGTACCCGCGATTGTTCGACTGGCTGGGCCGCAGTGGTCAGGTGGACGTGCGCGATGCCCGGGGCCGCACCCTGTTGCAGGCGGCGCTGGACGCGGAAGCCTGGGCGCAGGTGCCGCGTCTGCTGGCGCAGGGCGTGCCGATGGATGTGGGCGCGCTGATCGACAAGATGCCGGTGGGCGAATTACTGCCGCTGCTGGATCAGGCGGACGGCCTGCCTGAAACCGCGCTGCATCGTGCGGCGGCGCGGGGCGAGGCGGCGCTGGTGGAGTATCTGCTGGCCCAGGGGGCGGACCCGTTTGCGGACGATGACGCCGGTTACTGGCCCGCCTGGCACGCGATGCTGCATGGCCACGATGCGGCCTTGCAGGCGCTGGTGGCGGCGATGCCGGCGCCGGAGTATGCAGCGCAAGCATCGGGTTCTCTGGCGATGGGCGCGCCCCGGTTGCGCTGGTGGAGCCTGCAACTGTGGGCGGGCCAGCACGAGGCCTTGCTGGCGGATCTGCAACAGCATCTGGCGGGTGACACGGTGCATCCGCTGGCGGGCTATGTCTGGGTGATGACCCATGCCCTGCGCGGCACCCTGGCGACCGCGCTGGATGATCAACAGGTGCCCGATGCGGTGCGGCAACTGGCTCGCCTGCACCATGCCCTGCGCGAGGACGACGATCTGGCGGCGCTGGCGCAGATGCCTGCGGACAGCGAACACCTTGCGGCGCTGGATCCGTTTTCACTGGATGCGCTGATGCGCAGTGCTTCGCAAAAGGATGCCTGGGGTTATGTCTCGGCCGCGCTGACCCAGTGGCCGGGCAGTTGGCAAATGCTCTGGTCCCTCGAAAACCGCTGGCTGAATGATCCCGTCTGGCGCGAGCGGCTGAAAGCGCTTGCGGAGGACGGGGTGCTTGGGGGCACGCCGATGGCGGCCGGACTGGCGCAGCGCCTCGCCTGGTCTGGTTGGGGCAACGAAGATGTATTGCAGGCAGCGCGCGACTGGCTGGCGCAGGTGCCGGACGATGCGCGTGCCCTGCAGGCCGTGGGCGGCCAGTTGCAGCGTGCCGGGCATGAGCAGGCGGCGCTGGACCCGGTGGCGCGGGCGGTGTTCGGGTTCCCGTTTTTCAGTAACCGCGAGAGTTTGCCGCGTTTACTGGTGGATGACCGGGAACGGGTGAGCCGCATTACCGCCATGATGGCCCGCTGGTATCAGGGGCCGGAGGATGATCCTGCGCTGTTGGTGTTGCGTTCCCTGCGCTATCAGGCAGATGCCTGCCGGGCCGGGGGCGATCTCGGGTGTGCTGCAGCGCAGCTCGCCCTGCTTGAGGAAAAAATCGATGAGCACGCCGATGCGCTGGCGGCGCATCCGGCTGGAGCGCGGGAGTTGAAACTGGCCCGCAGCGCCGTAAATCCCGAGCCGACGCCTTCTGATAATGCGGCGAGCAGCGGTGAGTCGGCGCTCCCGGATCAGGGCATGGCCTGGGTGGCCGAGTTCGAGGCCCTGATGGCGGCAGGGGATCTGGATGCTGCCTGGGCGTTGTTGCAGCGGCATCAACCGGTGCCGTCGGGAAGCCCTTCACAGCCTAGCCCTTCACAGCAGCGGCAATGGCTGGACAACCACCTCTGGTGGCTAGCCGAAACAGTGCGCCGGGGGCGCGCTGATCCGGTGATGCTGCGCGAGGGGCTGGTGACGCTGGAGCAGTTTTCAGAGGCGGGCTGGTGGCGCGGGTCGGTGAACCATTACCGCGATATTCTGCTTGAGGGCCTGGGTGACACGGCAGGCCGGGCCGAGAATCTGCGCGACTGGGCCAGCTGGCAGCGCGACAGCTCTGATGTGCTCTGGCGCCTGGTGCGCCTGAGTGAGACCCGCCACGACGCGGCGCTGTATGGCAGCCGCATGATTGCGCGGCAGCCGGATAACGCTGGCGCCTGGCGCGAGCATGTGCAAACGCTGATTTACTGGTTGGGGCGGCCGGTGTTTGCGCTCTACCGGATCGAGCAGGCGCAGGCGTTGGGGCATGACATGCCGGCGGATTTTGTCGCCCGCGCGCGGGCGCAGGTGGGCGATAACCTGTCTGATTTTCTCAGCTATCGGCACCGCACCGGCGTGTCGCCGTCGCAGCGCTATGTGGACTGGTTCAATAACGCTCGCCGCAATGCGTTGAGCGATGACACGCGGCGGGTCTACACCCGCTTCGACGGCGACATGCCGGAAGTGGAAATCCTGCTGCCCAACGGCGAAGTGCAAACCCAACGGGTTGATCCGCGCCACGGCATGGTGGTGCAGGCCAGCCATGGTTCGGCGGTGGCCGAGGCCGATTACGATGCGCTGGGGCAATTGCTGGCGGTGCGCCAGGGCGGTGTTGAAACCCTGCGGCTGGAATACAACAGCGCGCGGCAGATCGTGGCGGCGCGCACGCGGGAGCAGCAACTGGCGATTGCCTATAACGTGGCGGGCAAACCGGCGCGTATTCATGTGCGCGGGCTGGGCGAAATCACCGTGGAATACGACGACCAGGGTGAGATTCGCCGGGTGGCGTCGGATGCCGGTCATCGCATGGCGTTGCAGGTGACGCAGATTTTCCAGCAGATCCTGGCCAGTGTGCAGATCGTGGGGCGCTTCAGCGATCCGCGCGAGTTGCGTTTGCTGGACGGCGACGACTCCGGCCCGGCGCGCTGGCAGGCGCGGGTGCAGGCGCAAATGCCGGGCAGCCTGGCGGCCTATGCCGCGCGGCTGGCGCAGGCTGAGCAGTTGGCGGCGGCACGCACGCGGCGCAGCGAGTACGGCGCTCAGGCGGCGGATCTGTTGGAGCGGTTGTTCAGCGAGACGTCCGTTGCCGAGACGGCGGCGCAGCGTGCCACGGCGCTGGCGGCGGTGGAGGCCTGGGCGCGGCTGCACGAGGGCATGCGCCCCCGGGGCCTGAATGATGACGAATTTGCGGTCTGGTCGCAGATGCGGCTGTGGTTGGCCAACACACCACAGGTGTCGGTGGCGCGGCGGGATGCCTTGCGCGATGCGTCGCTGCGGCGGCTGGAAGATCGCCACGGGTTGCAGCGCTCCACCCTGGCCAACGAGGGCTACTGGCATCGTCACAGTCGCCGGGCCATCCATGGTGTGCAGCATCAGGCACCGCGCCATCAGGCGCTGCTGGTGCGCGACAACGGTGAGGTGCTGCTGGGCACCAGCCACGGGCTGTTTGTGCTGCGCCAGGGCTACTGGCAGCGTTTTGGTTATGACGCGGCGCAGGATCGGCTGATTCATGGCGCCGAGGCGCTGGACCCGGCGCCGGAGCGTGATGTGCTGGCGCTGGCGGAAACCGACGCCGGGCTGTGGCTGGGCACGGCCTCGGGCCTGATCCTGTGGCGCGAGGACGGCAGTGTGCAGCACTGGCGCAGCCAGCGTGACGGCTTGCCGTCGCCTCGGATCAGCGCGCTGCAAGCGCAGCCGGACGGCACCCTGTGGGTGGGCACGGCGGCCGGGCTCGCGGTGGTCGAACACGCTTCACCGGAAAGCCAGACTCTGCGCCAGGTCGAGCGGGCACCGGGCCGCCCGATCCTGCAGCTGGCGTTGCAGGCGGGCCAGCCGGTGGTGAATACCGACCGGGGTCTGATGCGGCGTAACGAGGCCGGGGACTGGCGCCCGGTGCCGGGCGCGCCGGACAAGGCGGTGGACGCGTTGCTGGCGGACGCCGACCCGCAACGCTTGTTGTGGCTGGATGCCCAGGGGCTGCATGCGCAGGAAGGCGATGCGCGCGCCCGGCGTGTGCTGGTGCCGGATGACATTCCCCACAGCCGCCGTATCCATGGTCTGACGCTGTGGCCGGTGGGCGGCGAGCAGCGGCCGGTGTTGCTGACCGACACCGGCATCGCGCTGCTGCGCGAGCATGCGGTGGAGTTTTTGCCGTTGCCGCTGGCCAGCCAGCGCGGGGGGCAGGTGCTGGGGCCGCAGCAGGCGGCGGGCAATGGCCGCGATCTGTGGCTGGTGGCGGCGGATGGCGTTTACGGCTGGCAGGCGGGGCGGGTGCAGCACCATGCGTTGGGCCCGGTGCATGACATGGCCACCGACCCGAGCGCATCCATGGCCTGGGTGGCGGTGGATAACGGCATTTACCTGCTCAGCGATGAAGACGGTACACCGCAACTGAACTGGTTCTCCCGCGATCGGGCCCGTGTGGTGCGCAGCGATGGCGCGGGCGGGCTCTATACCCACGATGGCTGGGACATCCTGCATTATCCGCCTGGGGCCACGCGGCCCCGGGTGCTGTTCTCCGCGCATGGGGGCCACAGCACTGCGCACTGGAACGGTCCGGTGCGGGATCTGTTGCTGGCCAGCGATGGCAGCCTGTGGGTGGTGTCCGGCGCCACCCTGTTCCGTTGGCAGCAGGACGAGCTGACGCGCTTTGATTATCTGGATGATCCGGAGCGTTTTCCGTCGCGCAGCCCGATGCTGTTCCGGGTCTACGAGACGTTGCAGGGCGACATTCATGTGGTGGCCTCCAACGAGGGACATCTGGCGGAAGCCGGGGTCAGTTTGCGCGGTGGGCTGTTGCGCCTGGAGGACGATCGCTTTGTGAATCTGGGGCAGCCGCCGCACTGGTTCGTGAAGGCCTATACCCCGGTCAGTGATCGGCTGGCGATTCTCGGCACCGGCGATGCCTTTGTGCGCGAGCGGCAGGGTACGCAGGGCGGCGAGCGGGACAGCTATGTGCGGCTGGAGGACCCGGGCTATCTGGCCATGGGCGAGCGCGCCAGCATGCTGTTTCTGGGTGGGCGCGGTGCGCGCCTGGGCGACAGTGACACCTGGTTGTTCCCCAGTGCGGGCGGTGTGGCGGCCTGGCATGGCGGGGAATGGTTCTATCCCGATCGCCTGAACCAGTTGCTGCCGGAGGACCAGCCGCTGGGGCAGTACGGCGGCCGCACGGTGCATGCGGTGGCGGTGATCGGCGAGGGGTTGGTGCTGGCGGGCACCGACCTCGGTCTGCTGGTGTATCCGGCGGGCAGTGCCGCCGGGTTGCTCAGCGATCATGAGCGCGGCGCGCTGGCCTTTGCCGGGCAGCAGCAGGTGCAGCAGCAGGCGCTGGCGGACACCTTCCTGGACGCGCTGGCGCGGCAGCCGCACCCGGCGGCACGGATGGTCAGCCAGATCCGCCGTCTGGGCCAGGAAATCGATCAACGCGATGCTGAACTGCTCACACCCCAGGTGCCAGTACGCGCCCCCGACGCGGCGGCGGAGGCCGTCGCTGTAGACAGAGACGCTTTGCGCCGTGAATTGCGTGAGCGCGAACGCCAGCGCGAACAACTGCTGGCGGACCTGGAGCGCGAGCATCGCGGCCTGTTCCAGATGCTGCGCCTGGACCCGCGTGAGGCCAGCGTGCTCGGCAGTGATCTGGCCCCCGGCCAGGTGCTGGTGCAATACCTGCCGACGCCGGAGCGCCTGCTGATCCATGTGGTCAGCCGCGAGGGCGCGGTGCTGCGCGAAGTGCAGGTGCCTGCGGACGCACTGACACAACGCAGCCGCCAGGTGGCGAACGGCCTGCGCGATGGGGTGCACGGGCAGCCGCAGCGCTCGCTGGCGCACCGGCGTGTGCGGACTGTGGCGGACCCGGAGGCCGCCGAGGTGATGCTTCAGGAGGATCTGGCCTGGTTGTACGAGCATCTGCTGCGGCCGGTGGAACAGGAGCTGGTGGGCGCCTCGCAGGTGTTTGTCACGCCGGTGGGGGCGCTGACCTATGTGCCTTTTGCGGCGCTGCGCCGGGTGCAGCCGGACGGGCGCGCCGAATATGCGGTACAGCGTTTCAATATGGGCGTGTTGCCGTCGCTGTATCACCTGAATCTGGTGTTGCGCGAGCGCCGTTCCGAGAGCCAGGCGGCGCTGTTTATTGCCGACCCGGACGGCACCCTGCCGGGTGCCCTGGCGGAGGTGGAAGCGGTGTCTTCGCTGCTGCCGAGCCGGGTGCTGCGTGGCAACGAGGCGCGCACCGGGGTGCTCAACGAGGCGGCGCGGGGCGCGCGGATCGTGCATTTTGCCACCCACGGGGTGCTCGATCCGACGGCGCCTGCCGAGAGCTACCTGGTGATGGGCAATGGCGAGCGACTGACCACCGTGGATATCTCATTGCTGGATCTGAGCGCTGCGGATCTGGTGGTGCTGTCGGCCTGTGATTCCGGGGTGGGCATCAACGGGCTGGAATACGCCTCGCTGGCGCGCGCCTTTGCCCATGCCCGGGTGCCGTCGGTGATTGCCTCCTATTGGCAGGTGAGCGATGACGCTACTCAGGCGCTGATGGAGCGGTTGTATCCGCATCTGCGTGATCGCGGGGACGTCTACAGCGCCCTGGCGTCTGCCCAGCGCGACATGCTGCAAGCCGGGGAGGGCAATGCGCACCCGTCCGCCTGGGCCAGTTTTGCCGCATTTGGCAGGCCTTGACGTTATCGTACCGGCCCGCCCTTGTAGGGTATGCTTTGGGTATCGCCGTTGGAGTCGGCGGTATCTGTGCTCAATGCAGAGCTCTACAAGGAGAGGACCATGAAAAAAATACTATACGGTCTGATTGTCGGCAGCGCCTCATCCCTGGCGATGGCTGACATGATCGACATTACCCCCTATGCAGGCCTTCAATACGCTTACACCGACTTCAAGCGCGGCGACATCAACACCTCCCTGGACAGCATGGTGGTGCGGGGTGGGGCGCGTTTTGGTCAGGTGCTGGGTGCCGAGGCGCGTGTCAGCACCGGTATCGGCAGCGGCAGTCACCTGGGCGAGAAGGTTGAGAATCGCTACAACTACGGCGCCTACGGTGTCGTTAACCTGCCCACCGGTGAGGTGTATACCCCGTATGCCATGGCGGGCTACACCTACGCCCGCAGTGAAATCGGCAACAGCCGTCAGCGCGACGACGGGCTGTCATACGGCGCCGGGGTGGACTGGGCGCTGGATGACATCATGAGTGTGAACGTGGAAGTGTTGCGCTCGGTGCGTAACGACTTCACCAAGCAGACGGTGGTGGGTCTGGGCGTGGCCTACCGGTTCTGACGTGATAAAAAAAGGTTCATCGCGCTTTACCGGGAAATGCGGCTTTGATCTTCAGGAAGAAGTAGTCGCTATCCCGGAATCCG
>ERZ869909.2850-NODE-2850-length-10736-cov-6.174031_pt1 | contig 10736 bp, 10 predicted proteins | sample MGYA00520892_ERZ869909 | MGnify/ENA primary metagenome ERZ869909 (study PRJEB32215, sample SAMEA104723947) | bioreactor metagenome | biome: bioreactor; feature: anaerobic bioreactor; material: water | place: China | collected 2015-03-12 ... | reverse complement strand
ACGAGACGGTTGCCCGCCTACACGCGTTCCAGGCGTGCGCCTTCAACCACTCGGCCATCCCTCCGCAGCTCGGATCAACACCGGGAACGAAGCCCGATGGCGAACCGAAGCGGCGCACTATACCCAGAACCGATCCCGAGGCAACACGTCTAGAGCGGGATGACCCACGCTTCAGATGAGGGCCGCAAGCGATCATGGTCGGGACGCGTACGGTGCCCTTTTCCGCCGGGCGTGATAGATTGCGCTCCCTCTTCTCCTCCAGCAGCCCAGACCCGCTCAATGGCCGCCTTCCGCTTCCTTGCCGCCGTCTTTCTCCTGATCGCGACCATCGCGCTCGTCGTCGACGCCACCCCGTGGGTCTACGGCGCGGGGCCGCTCAAGGCGACCTCGCTCGGCGGACACTGGAAGGAGCTGGGGGCCACGTCCCATGAGGCGGCGAAGTCCGCCCTCTCCGACCTCATGGGCCCTTGGCTGTGGGACGGTGTGATCGGAACGCTGCTCGCGATCCCGACCTTCATCGCCTTCGGCGCCTTGGCACTTGTCAGCGGCTACGCGGGACGCCGGCGCAAGACCGTGCGGGTGTTTGTCAATTAGCGAAGCGGGCGTCAGCGGGCGGGCGAGACGGACAACGCCGTCGAGGCCGTCTGACCGATCGGAACCTCGCTCGCGAGATCGTCGACGATGCCGACGACGATGAGCAGCAAGAGCCCGCCGACCAAGCCCATCACGACGCTGCGATGCGACTGATTGAGCTCCGCGATCTGCGCCTCGTCGACGAGGTCGACCTCGTTCACCCTGCTTCCCTTGATGCCGAAGAACTTGCGGCGGAAGGAGCGGCGCACGTTGCCGCGGTCGATCAGGGGCAAGCGCGCCCGCTCAGCGATTTTCCTGGCGATGTCGGGATAGGGGAAGGCCGGGTCCATGTTGGCCTCGCTGACGTAGCCGATGGGAATCGCCTGGCCTTCCCCGCCCTCGTCGTTCTTGGTGATGATGCGCGCACCCTTGAGCAGCACGGGCACCAGAGAGCCGCCGTAGATCTCGCGGCGGGTCTCCACCGTGTGGACCTTGTCATAGGGGATGTCGTAGCTGCGGTAGAACAGCATGGGCGTGGGGCCGCGTCCCGACGGCAGCGTCATCTTCACCGACTCCTCGCCGAACGCAACGCGCGCACGGATCGAGAACAGGAGCTCGATTACGATCAGCACCATGAGGATGGTGAAGGCCGTCGCCACGATGCCAAGCCCGATGGCGTCGAAATAGAGGCCATGCCGGACCCGCATGACGACCATGGCGGGGATGCTGAGGTAGAACGGCAAAAGAATGAGAAACAGGAACGAGAAGAACAACTTGCGGCCGCCACCCGCGGCATAGACCGTGCGCTCGTGCTTCGCGTCGGAGCCATCCGCTCCCACTGCCGCAGCCGCCTCAGCCATATGTGGTCACTCCCCTACGCGTCCCGGTTGGCCCGATCCTAGCCCGCCGTGGCGCAATCGTAAATTGGGACGCCGAGCCCAGGGTGTGTCCTTGCGTCAAGGCCGATCGAATATTGAGTACGGACCCTAGTTCAATCCGGGCCGGAAAGGCTTTAGCATGAGGCCCCGGAGGGGGATCTCCTGGCCCCAAACTCACCGCCGCCGCGAGACGCGGCCCGTTCCTGCATGCCGGCCGACTCTCAGGCGGCATCAGGTGTGCTGGGGCATTCAGGCCCAAGAGGAAGCAGGTCCAACGTGGAGATCATCATGACGAAGCTCGGGAAACTCTTCGTTGGCCTGTCGCTGATCGCGGGGGCCGCTCTCGCCCTCCCAGTCGCGGACGCCTCGGCGCAAACTCAAAAGCAGTTCACGTTCTCCGAGCGGGCGAACGACCGCCTCGCCAAGAAGCTCAACATCCCGATCTATTTCGCGCTGCCGACCAGCACCTGGGCGAAGCTCTCGCGCGAATCATTCCCGACCACCGACATCCTGCTCGACTTCAAGCATCCCGACGCGTTGAAGACGGGGGCGGACGCGGGGCTTCGTCTCGTCGTCACGCCGCGGTCCGGCATGGCCCAGCGCCTTGCGCGGAGCGGCATCTTCGAGACGGGCGACCTGTTGCTGACCTTCCGTCCCGAATGGGGCGGGGCCGGCGCCTATCCCAACGTGCAGATGGGCATCAGCCACGCTGGCCTCGCCTACATTCGCGACGGCCGGCTGCGCAATCTCGATAATCCGCTCAATGAAGAGTACCTCGGCCGGGGCATGAGCGCGGATCTCACGAGCGAGCATTACCGCACGCTCAACTACCTGCACGTCGTGCGCCCGCGCGGACTGACCGACAAGGAACGCGAGAACATCGTCGCGTGGTCCACCCGCCTCAACAGCAGCGCGCGGCAGATCTACCCGAGCCAGATCAAGTTCAACGACGATTACAACGCGCCGAAGTTCAAGTCCGGCCGGCCGCTCGATTTCGTGAAACAGGTGGGGCAGATCGCTCTCGGCCAGAAGCCGGCGGGCACGCTCGATCTCTACTGCTCGGAATTCGCGTGGGCGGTGCTCGCGCTCCGGGGTTGCGATCCGGCGGCGACGGCGGACCAGTTCCAGAGCAACCGGATGCCGTCGTGCATCAAGCCCGCGATGAAGCCGCTCGGCGCGACCGGAAACAACATTCCGGGGCGCGGGCGCTCGTCGACCATCGGGCTTGCCGACGGCCCGCTGACCATCATCGACGGCCTCAAACTTCCCACCGACCAGCGCCGCGCCCTGCTGGACTCGGTCTTCGTCGAAAATCCCGCCGGCCTGCAGAAGATGTCGGAGGGGCATCGCAAGGTCGCGGAGGCCATGCAGCCGAAGTTCGAGCAGCTCAAGGACTACTATCTTGGCGTCAGCGGCGGCACCATCACACAGCGGCTTCGCGCCCGCCTGATCCGCGCGATGTTCAACCGCGCCGTGCCGGAGAACTATTCGCCGACGTCCTATCTGCTCAACACGCTGCTCGACGCCAACAACGCCAACCGGACGATGGACTACGTCGCCACCATCGTCATCGAATAGGCGCCCCCCTTTGGGGTTCCGGACGGGCGCCGCGAAGCCGTCACCGGCTCGCGAGCTTGAAGCTCTCGCATACGGTGAGCACGCGGGCGAGATCATGGCCGCGCTTCAGCACGGCGCCCGAGCGCATCACCACGCTGTACGCCCCCTGGCGGCGCGCAAGCTTCGGACACTTCTCCACCCGGAACAGCGGATACTCGCTCGACCGCTGGAAAATCGCGAAGACGGCCTTGTCGCGCCCCATGTGCAACGCGTAGTCGCGCCATTCGCCGGCGGCGACCTTGCGCGCATAGACGTCGAGGATCGCGTCGAGCTCGGCGCGATTGAAGGCGACGACAGGGTTGCTTCGAGCAGAGGAACCGGCTGACGGGCCCATTGGCCCATGGGTACGTTGAAACCCGCCCGTCTCACGCGGGCGGAAACGTATGGGATCGGATTCGCTCAACCGCGCCTCCACTTCAGCCACGGCGTCATGATCGCGCCATGTCATTCTTTTTTCAAGCCGTTCTGTCGCGACATTTCACATCGGCGCCACAAAACCTCCTTCGGCAAGCCCCAATGGCCCGTATGATCCATCGTCATACGCGCCCCTGGCCCGGTCCAATTCAGCCTCGGATTTTTCCCCTAACCCCCATCCGAGGTCATCTCCCTGGACCGGGCCTTTCCTTTTTTGCGTTGCCGACGCGGATCGCGCGTCGTCCCAAGCGGCACACAAAATCCTTGCTCCCGACAGATTGGCGTCAAGACGCGGCCCTTTGAACGCCCAGAATCAGAGGCAGAGTGCTCTTCGTTGGCTTCGCCCGGCTGCCCTATCGGCCGATCTCCCCCCGAGCCCCCAATCCGGCCGACTGCCGGCAGCCGGGCGGGCCTTCCTTCCCCAATTTGCTCCTCTTGTCTCAAGGCATAGGGCCGGTTCCCCCAACCGGCCCTTTGTCTTTGCCCGCATGGCTGCAATCCGGTATCGATCCCGAGCAGCGGTCAAGCGAGAGAGGATCCAGCATGGCGAAGAGTGGAGCGAAGACGGGCGGCACGAAACCGGCCGAGGCCCGCAAGCGCGCGGCGAATCCGCTGCTCTCGCCCTGGCGCACGCCCTTCAAGGCGCCGCCGTTCGCATCGATCGCGCCGCATCACTTCCCGCCCGCATTCAAGGCCGCCCTCAAGGCGCACCGGGACGAAATCGCGGCCATCGCGGGGGCAGCATCGAAGCCCTCGTTCGCCAACACCGTCGTTGCGCTCGAAAAGAGCGGCGCGCTTCTGAACCGGGTCGCGGACGTCTTCTTCAATCTTACGAGCGCGCACACCAACGCCGAGCTCGAAGCAATCCAGCGCGACGTGGCGCCGCTGCTCGCCAAGCATCAGAGCGCGGTGCTGCTCAACCGCCGGCTGTTTCTCCGGATCGACGACCTCCACGCGCGCCGCGACCGCCTGGGCCTCGATGCGGAATCGCTGCGCCTTCTCGAGCGGGTGCACACCAACTTCGTGCGCGCGGGCGCGAAGCTCGACGCCAAGTCGCGCAAGCGGATCGCGGAGATCAACACCGAGCTTGCGACCCTCGGCACCGCCTTCAACCAGAACGTTCTGGCGGACGAGCAGGCCTGGCACATGATCCTCGACGGTGAGCGGGATCTTGCGGGGCTGCCCGATTCGGTCCGTGCCGCGGCCGCGCAGGCCGCCGCCGACCTCGGCAAGCCGGGACGTCACGCGATCACGCTGGCGCGCTCCAGCGTGGAGCCGTTCCTGCAATTCTCCGCCCGGCGCGATCTGCGCGAGGACGCCTGGAAGGCGTGGGTGCGGCGCGGCGAACTCGGAGGCAAGACCGACAACCGCAAGATCATCGTGCGCATGATCGCGCTCCGGCGCGAGCTCGCAGGGCTGCTCGGCTACGAGAACTTTGCCGCCTACGTGCTCGACGACACGATGGCCAAGACGCCGGACACCGTGCGCGGGCTCCTCGACAAGGTGTGGCCTGCGGGTCTCAAGCGCGCGCGTGCGGAGCGCGATGCGCTGGAAGCGCGGGCGCGTGCGGACGGCGGCAACTTCGACATCGCCGCATGGGATTGGCGCTACTACGCCGAAAAGGAGCGCAAGGCGCGCTATGACCTCGACGAAGCGGAAGTGCGCTCCTACCTCACGCTCGACAACGTGCTCGCGGCCGCGTTCGACACCGCCGGCCGCCTGTTCGGCCTCAAATTCGAAGAGCGCTTCGACATCCCTCGCTACCACGAGGACGTGCGGACGTGGGAGGTGACGACGAAGGCCGGCCAGCACGTCGGGCTTTTCCTCGCCGATTATTTCGCGCGGCCCTCGAAGCGTTCCGGCGCGTGGATGTCGTCCTACCGCACGCAGCACAAGCTCAAGGGCGAGGTCAGGCCCATCGTCGTCAACGTGATGAGTGTCGCGCGCGGCGCGCCGGGCGCACCGACACTGCTCTCCTTCGACGACGCCCGCACGCTGTTCCACGAGATGGGGCACGGCCTGCACGGGCTTCTGTCGGACGTGACGTATCCTTCGCTCGCGATGACGAACGTGTTGCACGATTTCGTCGAGCTGCCGTCTCAGCTCTACGAACACTGGCTCTCGCGGCCGGAAGTGCTGAAGCGGTTCGCGACGCACGTGAAGACCGGAAAGCCGATCCCCGACCGTATCCTGAAGCAGCTCGCCGCCGCACGCACCTTCAACCAGGGCTTCCAGACCGTGGAATACACGGCGTCCACGCTGCTGGATCTGGAACTGCATACGCGGGAGGACACGGGCGAACTCGACGTGGATTCGTTCGAGCGCGAGGTTCTGGAGCGGATCGGGATGCCGGCGGAGATCACGCCCCGGCATCGCATTCCGCATTTCCAGCACATCATCGGCGGCTATGCGGCGGGCTATTACAGCTATCTCTGGTCGGAGGTCATGGACGCGGACGCGTTCGCGGCCTTCGAGGAAGCCGGCGACATCTTCGACCGCAAGACGGCGCAGAAGCTCAAGACGCACATCTATTCGGCGGGCGACAGGCGCGACGCGCTCGACGCTTATGTCGCCTTCCGCGGGCGTCCACCGGAGATCGACGGCCTCTTGCGCAAGCGGGGGCTGGCGTAGCGCTACGGAGATTCACCCCCGCCGCCTGTCATCCCGGAAAGGCGAAGGCGGGACGCCGGAGCCTTCTCCAAGACCCAGCGCAAGAGCCGTCGAAGACGCAATTTTTTGCGATAGAAGCTTTTTCTGGGTCCCGGCTCGGCGCTCCCGCTCACGCGGTCGCTTGGCCGGGATGACAGGTGGGTGGGTATCAGCTCTCGTCGAGAACGATGAGGTGATCGGGCAGGCGGTTCGCATCGCAGGAGCCCGGCGGGAAATGCTTCGCGAGGTGGCCGCCGACCTCCTCGATGGCTGCGATGAAGCCTTCGACGTGGCGATCCTGCGCGAAGGCCGCCGTGAGGCGATCCACGATCCCCTGCCAGGTGTTCTCCGGCACGCGTGCCTCGATCGCTGCGTCGGCCACGATTTCTGCGCGCCGCTCCGCTGCCGAGACGAAGATCAGAACGCCGGTACGTCCCTCGGTCGTGTGCAGGTTCTGGACGAGAAACTGCTCCAACGCGCGGCGGCGGGCGCGGGCGCGTTTGACCGATTGGGGCACGAGCGCGTAGCGCATCGGTCGCGGCAACGTCACGGTGAGGACGGCGGCGAAGGCGCCGAGCTGCGCGAGATAGATCCAGGAGGCGGGCCACCAGGTGCCCAAAATGAGGATGAGCGGCAGGGTGAGCGCAACCACGGATGCCCACAGGAACGGGGCATAGAGATAGGTGCTGCTCTCGGCCGCGAGGACGGCCACGATCTCACCCGACGTCTTGCGCTCCGCCTCCGCGATGACCTCCGCGATGCGGTGCTCGTCGGTCTCCGAAATCAAGTGTCCCATCGCCCGTCCTGCCCTGCTCTACCAGCTTCCCGAGCCGCCGCCACCACCGAAACCACCGCCGCCGCCCGACCAGCCGCCGCCACCGCCGGACCAACCCCCGCCGCCTGACGGCCAGCCGCTGCCCCACGTGCCCGATCCCGCACCGGGCCCGAAATCCGCCGCGCGGCGGTCGCGGCGGCGCCTGCCCAGCGTTTGCGGCTGCGACTGCGCGTAGCGCCATTGGGCGTACACGATATAGAGGACGATGCCGATCCAGAATGCGATCAGCAGGATCCCGATCCAGTCAGGACCGTCCCGCTTACCCAGCCCCCGCGCCCGCTCCTTCACAGCTTCGCCGTCGCCCAGGAGCGTATCCTTGAGATCGCGGACGCCGGCCGCGATGCCGGCACCGAAGTTGCCGCGGCGGAACTCGGGCAGGATGGCGTTCTCGATGATGATGCGGCTCATGAGGTCGGTGACGACGGGCTCCAGACCGCGGCCGACCTCGATCCTCACCCTGCGCTCGTTGGGGGCCACGATGAGAAGCACGCCGTTGTCCTTGCCGGCGCGCCCGATGCCCCACCTGCGCCCGAGCTGGTAGCCGTAGTCCTCGATCTCGTAACCCTGGAGCGACGGCACCGTCACCACCACGAGCTGGTCGGTGGACTTCTCCTCAAGCACGGTCAGCGCGGTTTCGATGTTGTAGCGGTCGACCTCCGTCAGCAGCTTCGCGTCATCGACGATGCGCCCCGTGAGCGCCGGGAACTTCGGCTGCGCGAGCGCGGGCCCGCACGTGAGCACGACGAGGAGCGTCGCCCAGAACGCCGCGGCGAGCGGGACAGTCCAAAGCCTTCGGGCTCCTGCGCTCACGGTTCGCTCGCTCATGAAATTGACGGGAGCGAGCCTCACTCGCCCGCGCTGAAGTCGACCTTCGGTGCCGTCGTGTCTTCGGCCGGAATATCGAACGTCGCCATCGGCTGCTTGTCGGAATAGAGCGCCATCTTCCAGAGGCGGCCCGGGAACGTGGCCAGCTCCGTGTTGTAGCGGCGAACGGCCTCGATGTAGTCGCGGCGCGCGATCGAGATGCGGTTCTCGGTGCCTTCGATCTGGCTTTGCAGCGCCAGGAAGTTCTGCCCCGACTTGATGTCCGGATAGCGCTCGACCACGACCATGAGCTGGCGCAGCGCGCTGCCCAGGGTGTTCTGCGCATCCTGGAATTGCTTCATCGCTTCCGGATTGGTCGTGATGTCGGCGGGGACCTGAACGCTCGTCGCGCGGGCGCGCGCCTCGGTGACGTCGGTCAGGACCTTACGCTCCTGCTCGGCAAAACCCTTCACGCTCTCGACGAGGTTCGGGATGAGATCCGTGCGGCGCTTGTACTGGTTCAGCACCTCGGACCACGCGGCCTTCGCGCTCTCCTCATAGGTCGGGATGTTGTTGACGCCGCAACCCGCCAGCGAAAGCGCCACGATGGCCGCTGTGAGGAAGGCAAGAGGGCGGGATGCGCGGTGCGCAAGAGCTGCGGTCATGGCAGAAACCTCGCTGGTGGGCCTGTTCCTGCATGCATCTAGCAGAAGGCGAAGGTCCGGGGAATCGCCTGCAAGAAGCCCGCATCTACAATTCCCTTAAAAAGCCGGCGACTCGAAGGCCTTGCGTTTAACCAACGCCGGAGCTTGAAAGCACCGGACGAGGTCCGCGCGGCTAGACTCCGGGGCCTAGAGCCGGAGTATTCCCATGTTTGCCTCGCGTTACGCCGCCGCCGCTGCCGCAGCCCTTCTCGTGCCGCTTGCCGCGTCCGCCGCGCATGCGTGCCGGGGTGGCGATTGCTTCGATGTCCGCTACCGCGAGGTGATCGAGGGTCCGCCCGTGGCGATCGTCGCGCCTATTCCCGTCATCGTCGCCCCGGGCCGCGTGGACACCGTCCGGATGCCACCCGAGACCGTGACGGTCGTCGAGGACGTCGTGGTGCAGCCGGCGGGGTACGCGTGGTCCCGGACCGGCCCCAATGGCGAGCGCTGCTGCGCGGTGCCGGTGCCGGCCGAGACCAAGCTCGTCCAGCGCGAGGTGATCGTGCGTCCGAGCCGGACAGTGACGCTCGTCACGCCGCCCGAGCACAGGTGGCGGAACCGGGTGGTGGCCGTCGCGCCCGGCTTCCGCACTGTCACCGACACCCGATCATCCGTCCGTCGATCCGGCACGCGCGAGCGCATACGGGTTCGCGTTCGCCGCACGACGACCTTCGCCGCGCGGCCGCTGTGGTATGGATGGTAAGAAAATCGAAGACGAACGGCTGCTAAATCGGCCGCGTCTTCGTCAGACCGCCACATTCCCGACGCACATCGTTCCATGTGGGGAACGGGTTCGATACGGGCACCGAAACGCGGACGCCAACGCCCAGGGGGAGAGTTCGCAACGTCATGCGAAATACGATTGCCGTGATGAATACGAAAGGCGGCGTGGGTAAATCCACGATCGTGCTCGCGCTCGCCGAGACGCTCTCGGTCTATCACGGCAAGAACGTGCTCGTGATCGACAGCGATTCGCAGGCCTCCGCGTCGGCGATGCTGATGACGATCCCGAACCTGCACCGGCTGCAGCAGAACGCGCTGACGCTCGTCGACTACCTCGTCGCGCGCGTGCTGCAAAACGCCGAGAGCGACTGGCCGCGGTTCGTGGTCCGCAACGTCTCGGACGTGGACGACGCGCGGAGCGTGTATCTCATCCCGAGCGACATGCAGCTCACGCTGTTCGAGCGGGAGGTGTCGAAGGAGAGCCTGCACGGACGGCTCAGGTCGGTGATCAGCGAGCTGCTCGCGGGCGCCCGCACCGTGTTCGACATCATCCTCATCGATTGCCCGCCCGGCCTCTCCGTGCTCACGGAAAGCTGGCTCAGGGAAGCCGACTATCACATCTCGCCGACGAAGGCCGACTACGTGTCGGTGTGCGGTCTGGAGGTGTTTCGCCGCTTCAAGGCGCTCAATCCGGAAATGGGGTTCGCCGAAAATCTCGGCGTGCTCGTGAACATGAAGGACGCGCTGTCGCCGACCGAGGACGACTATCATTCCTGGCTTCGAAGCAACCCCGACAATCGCTGCTTCGAGCAGGTGGTGCCGCGCGCCGTCACCATGCAGGAAGCCGCGCGCTTCCATGACCCGGACCGCTCCTATCTCGCCAAGTATCCCGGCCAGATGGGCAAGTCGCTGCGGCTGCTCGCGGAAGAGGTTCTGGTGCGGATGGGACACCCCCTCGGGGCTGCGCCTGCGACCCCGCCGTCGACCACCCTCGCCGGGGCCGGCTCTGCGCCCACCGACGAGCCCGGCGCAGCCAGATCGCCGCCGTCGGCCCCGTAAGCGCTCCTCCACGTCACACAGACCTGCCGCGAGCCTGCGGTCTCGCGATCCAGATCATCCGAAGGTATCGAGAAATTGGAGCGGGCGATGAGATTCGAACTCACGACCCTCACGTTGGCAACGTGATGCTCTACCCCTGAGCTACGCCCGCATCCGACTGGGGTAAACGGCGCCGCGAAGCGGCGCGCCCGGTCTTATTGCTCAACCGCCGCGGCTTTGCAAGCGTCTTGAAAAGAAGGGGTCGCGGCGGGCCGTCCCCTTCACCATATTGCCACCGTGGGCCGTGGCTGCGAAGGTCGGAGCCCTCAGAATCTCAAGGAGTGACGGCATGGATTTGGGAGGAGTGAACCCTGGCAGCGGAGCGGGGGCGAGCGACGTCGTCAAGGACGGGACGAGCGCCAGCTTCGCCAAGGACGTCATCGACGCCTCCCGGGACGCCTTGGTGCTCGTCGATTTCTGGGCCTCCTGGTGCGGTCCCTG
>ERZ869909.2849-NODE-2849-length-10738-cov-4.457462_pt1 | contig 10738 bp, 9 predicted proteins | sample MGYA00520892_ERZ869909 | MGnify/ENA primary metagenome ERZ869909 (study PRJEB32215, sample SAMEA104723947) | bioreactor metagenome | biome: bioreactor; feature: anaerobic bioreactor; material: water | place: China | collected 2015-03-12 ... | reverse complement strand
CCCCGCGGTGGGGCTCCACGAGACCCCGCGTCGCCGCGCCGCTCATGCCGGCCGCCGGGGCGAGACGCGGCCGGTCGGCGTGCCCATGCGGTAGGTCCGGGCCGGGCCGGAGTCGTCGGTGACGACGACGCCCGCCTCCGCGAACTCCTCGAGGACGGCCTCGAACGCGGCGACGTGGTCCGCGAAGCGGAGCAGGTCGTCCGGCAGGTAGCCCAGGTCGTCGCGCGCGACCTCCCACGCGGCGCGCGGCCGGTTGAGGACGTACTGCAGGTTGCTGCGCAGGTTCGTGGCCTGGAGGCTGGCGGAGCGCAGGAGCAGATCAGGGACCGTGCTCACGAGCCCGTGCGCGGGTGCGGCGAGCCGGAGGCTGAGCTGAGCGATGCGTCCCAGGGCGCTGATGTGCGCGGCAGGGTCGGCGACGCGGGGGCGCGGATCGAGGTCGAGCGAGGGGCCACCCAGGACGGCGCGCTGCTCCGGGCTGTACCAGGCGCACGCGGCGGCGGCGCCGCCGGCGCAGGCGATGCCCTCGAAGGTCAGGCGACCCAGCCGCAGCGGCATGCCTTCGCGGAGCAGCGTCAGGCGCTCCGGCGGCGCGGGGAGCGGCTCCCAGGCCGCGGCCCAGGGCTCGATCAGCGAGGCGCTCCAGCCGGGCGGTCGGTCGTCAAGTGATCCCAGGAGCTCGAGGATGCGCCGGGTCGAGCGTCGATCTCGTTGCGCAGCGGTGACGGCGCTCCGCAGCTCCGCGGGCCAGGCGGCGCTGGCGCCTGGTGCGCCACCGGCTTCCGCGTCGATCGCGCCGGGCACGCTTGCGTCGGGCTCGTTCGCGACGGGTTCGTTGGTGCCAGCCGCCGGTGCGGCGAGCCAGCAGCCGGCCTCGGGGAAGCGGCCAGCGTTGCCCAGCGCGTCGGGTTCGACGCTCGTCAGCGCGATCCGCCGGATCTGGCGGGGTGACAGGTCGAGATCGGCGAGCGCCTGGCGCAGGCTGTCCCAGGAGCCGGCGTAGCCGGTGTCGACCAGCGCCGGCTCGTCACCGGTGAGCACGAAGACGTTGCGGGGGGCCCCCCACGGGGCGCTTAGCCCGGGGGGAGGTGGCAGCGCGATCCAGACGAGGTCGTCGTCCAGTTTCTGGAGGGCGTACATTCAGTCCCGGTATTCGAAGGCCAGCTCGTACTCGCAGAGCATGTAGTTGTCGCCGTGCTCGACGCGTCGCGCGTCGATGCGACGTCCCATGTACTCGATCCCGTTGGTGGACTGAAGGTCCTGGATGTACCAGGCGCCGTCGTGGAGGATGACGGCGGCGTGCTTCCGGGACACGTTCGCGTCGCGGATCTTGAGGTCCGTGCCGCTCGAGCCTCTCCCGATGACGAAGCGGTCGCCGGTGACCTCGAACTCCTGGCCTTCGAAGATCAGGAAGAGGCGCTTGTTCATGCGCGCGGGGTCGGGCGAGGTTGGCGGATCCGGCCGGCGCATGTGGAGGGTGCGGGCCCGCTCGTTCGCGGGCGTGCGCACCGCGACCTCGGCGTCTGCCGGGCGCGTGTCGCCCGGGCGCGGCGCGCGGACGATCTCCATCGGGATCGTCTTGCTGGCTGACGTGATCGACTCGTGGGGCTCCTGCGGGTGCAGGGCCGCGGCGCGCAGCAGCTGGTCGAGGGGGCGGCCGGTGCTCACCTGCGTGCGCGCGGTTGGCAGCGGCTCGTCAGCCATGGCGTCGCGCAGCGCGTCGGCGATGAACTCGTCGATCGTCACGCCGCGACGTTCGGCCTCATCCTCGACCGCGTTCCAGAGGTTGTCCGGGCAGTAGAAACTGCGAAGTCGCCTCGAATCGTCCATGTCGCTTGCCTCCGGGCAGCAGGCATCATGCGGATCGTGGACCACACATGAATTCAACACCTTCTGCAGCGCTTCGAGCTGTAGCACGTCGAGTCGCGATGCGGAAGGATCGTTCCGTACGACGGCAGGTACAGGGGAGCAGGGCGAGAAGTTGAGGGGCGGACAGCAACAGGTGTAGATGGGCGGAAGCCACCGCGAACACGGGACCCCGAAGCATGGGACGGATCTGGAATCGAATCGGCTACGGGCTCCGTGGATATGGGGATCGCCGAGTGCTGCTGCTGTTGCCGCTGGGGTTCGGCTCGGGGGTGCCGCTGCTGCTGGTGCTGTCGACCCTGACCGTCTGGTTGACGGAGGCGGGGCTCACGAAGGCGGGGATCGGGCTGTTCGCGTGGGTCGGGATCGCCTGGGCGTTCAAGTACCTGTGGGCGCCGCTGGTCGACGCGCTGCCGATCCCGTGGCTCGGTCGCGTGCTTGGCCAGCGCCGGTCGTGGATGCTTGTCGGGCAGCTGGCGATCGCCGGCGCGCTCTGGGCGCTGTCGTTCCAGAACCCGCTGGAGTCCGTCGGCATGGTCGCGCTCTGGGCGGTGATCGTGGCCTTCGCGTCGTCGACGTACGACATCGCGCTCGACGCCTGGCGTGTGGAGTCGCTGGACGACGACCTGCAGGGCAACGGGTCGAGCCTGGTGCAGCTCGGCTATCGAATCGCGATGCTGCTGACCGGCGCCGGTGCCCTGTGGCTGGCGTCGTGGTTGCGTCAGGACAGCGAGGTCGGGACCCAGGTGGCGCGCTCGGTGGTGCGCTCGGCTGCCCAGGCCGCGGAGCGGGTCGCGGGCTCGTCCGCGTCGACGGCGGTGTCCGTGCCCAACCTGCACATGGTGGAGGTGGTCTGGCCCACGGTCTACCGCGTCATGGGCAGCCTGATGTTCGTCGCGGTCGTCGCGACGCTGTTCGCCAGTGAGCCCGGTGCGCGGCGCGTCCGGGCGGCCGCTGGCGAGCTGCTGTTGTGGAGCCGCCACCCCGAGCTGCGCGTCTCGCGGCTGATGCTGCGGCTGCCCGGCCCGCTGCAGCGGGCCGCTGACGCCGTTGTGGCGCCGTTCGTCGCCTTCTTCACCGCGCGCAACTCCCTGGGCGGCGCGGCGCTCGTGCTGCTGTTCGTGCTGCTGTTCAAGCTCAGCGACTCGGTCGCCGGGAACCTGATGAACCCCTTCCTCGTGGAGATCGGGTTCGCCTACGGTCAGATCGCCGCGATCCAGAAGGTGTTCGGCACCGTGGCGACCATCGTGGGCACCTTCGCCGGTGGGACGCTCTACCGGGCGTTCGGCGTGAAGCGGGCGTTGTGGATCGCCGGCATCCTGCAGGTCGCCTCGAACCTGATGTTCGTCTACCAGGCGCGCGCCGGGGCTGATCCGGTCGCGCTGCACCTGACGATCGGGGTCGAGAACCTCTCGGGCGGGCTCGGCGCCGGGGCGTTCGTGGCGTACCTCAGCTCGTTGTGTTCGCTGCGGTACTCGGCGACCCAGTACGCGCTGCTGTCGTCGTTGGCGATGGTGGGGCGTACGCTCGTCGCGGGCTCTGTCGGGTTCGTGGCAGACCGCTGGGGGTGGGAGGTCTACTTCATCTTCTCGACCGTCATCGGGATCCCGGGCCTGGTCGCGCTGTGGTTGCTGGGGCGCAGCGAGCTGGCGTCAGTCGCCCCGCTACCTGACGCCACGATCGGGCCGGAAGGGCCGACAGGCCCCACCGCGCAGCCTGCGCCCGCAGTGCAGCCTGCGCCCGCAGTGCAGTCCGAGCCCACCGCGCAGCCCGGAGCGCCTCGTGCGGCCACGAACGGCCGAACGAGCGACCCCGTGGAGTCGTCCGGGAAGTAGGTGCCGACGCCGCCGCGGGCGGAGCACGGCCGCCCGAGCCGGGGTCTCGACGTTGAGGTGTCCTGTTCGGGGACGCTCGTCAGCGCGAGGCTCCAGGAGGCCGGTTCGCCCGCATCGCGCGGCTCAGGGGCACTCGCGGTCGAAGCCGGCGGCCTGGAGCATCAGCGTCGCGCCCCGGACCGTGCGCTCGATGACCTCGTCCTCCTGAGACACCTCGCTCATCCAGCTGATCAGCTCGGCGAACCAGATGTTCTGCATCATGCGCGCGATGAACTGCAGCTGCTCGGCGTCGCTGGTGCTCAGGCTCGGGCTGGCCTCGTTGCCGCCGCGGAGCGCCGCGATGATGAGGTCCGAGATCGTGTCCTGGTAGCGGATGACCTTGTCCGCGACGTCGGGGACGCCGGAGGCGACCGAGCGCAGGACTGCGCGCGCGAAGCCGGTGCGGGTGAACAGGGTCTGCGACAGGATGGTGAAGAAGTTGCGGGCCCGCTCGACGGGGTTCGCGCCGATTGACGGTGCGTTCTCCATCATGAGGCGGAACTTCCCGGTCTCCTGCTCGAGCGCCGCGATCAGGATGTCTTCCTTGCTGTTGAACCGGGCGTAGAGTGTGCCGAAGGCGACGCCGGAGCGAGCCGCGACGTCACGGAGCCGGACGGCCTGGAAGCCGCCTTCCTCCGCCAGCTCCAGCGCCGCGTCGACGATTCGTTGCGCACGTTCTTCCATGAGGCGATTCCGTTGTGCTGGCTGCGCCGGTTGCCGGACTCTGCCGGCCTCGCGTGAGCGTGATGAGGGCGCGCGTCATGCGAACGGTGACTGCCGATGCGGGCACCGACGGGAGCGCCTAGCGGGTTCGGATCCGCTTCGCAACCACGTGGGCGTGCCGCTGCGCTGCAACACGTTCCTCTTGTCGCACGGACTGAAACATGTTCTATTCGGCCATGGGGCACAACAGGTTTCGAACGAGTGCAGGGTGGCGAAGGCCACCCACGGCGACAGCAGGAGCAGGACGATGAGCAACCGATTTCCCTATCCCGCGTTCCCGGTCGGCTGGTTTCAGGTCGCGTACAGCGACGAGATCAAGCCCGGCGAGGTCAAGCCTCTGAAGTACTTCGGGCGGGACCTGGTGCTGTTCCGCACGGAGGCCGGTCAGGCGGTCGTGCTGGACGCACACTGCCCGCACCTCGGCGCGCACCTGGGCTATGGCGGCAAGGTCGACGGCGATCGCATCGTCTGCCCGTTCCACGCGTGGGAGTACGACTGCACCGGCGAGTGCAAGCGCGTGCCGTACGGCACCAAGCACCCGGCTGCGGCCCGGATTCGCCCGTGGGACCTCAAGGAGATGAGCGGCCTGATCATGGTCTGGCACCACCCGGACAACCTGCCGCCCACCTGGGAGCTGCCCGAGGTGCCCGAGTACGCGTCCGACGAGTGGACCGAGTACTCCATCCGCCGCTGGAAGGTCCGCACGCGGAACCAGGAGATGGCGGAGAACACCGTCGACACCCAGCACTTCCACTACGTGCACGGCTCGAGCAACCACCCGGACGCCGAGCTCCGCACGGAGGGGCACATCCTCTACTCCAACCTCAACCCCGCCATGCAGACGCCGATGGGCGAGGTCGAGGGCAAGGTCGAGGTCCAGGCGCACGGCTTCGGCTTCACGACGACGCGGTTCCACGGCCTCGCCGAGACCCTGCTCGTGAACTCCGTCACGCCGATCGACGAGGAGTACGTCGACGCGCGCTTCGCCTTCACGGTGCGCAAGGTCGGCGGCGCGGACATCACCCGCGGCGTCGCCGCGGCGTTCATCCGCGAGATCGAGCGTCAGGTCGAGCAGGACAAGCCCATCTGGGAGAACAAGATCTACGTCAAGCCCCCCATCCTGAGCGATGGCGATGGCCCGATCGCGCGCTACCGTCGCTGGGCGCGCCAGTTCTACGCCGATCCCGAGCAGGTCGCCTGAACCGAGCTTCGCGTGCGACCCGGACCCGCCGCGGGGGCTACCCCCTGCGGCGCGGCCGTGTCGATGACCAGGAACTCCCCTGCGAGACGGTGAACACCATGGAATCACACGGACGAGTACGGAACCGCATCGAGGGCTTCCCCCGAGGCTGGTTCATGGTCGGCTTCTCCTCGGAGCTCGAGGTCGGCGGCACCCTGTCGCTGCCCTACTTCAACAGCAAGCAGGTCGCCTTTCGCGGTGAGGACGGCCAGGTCCGCATCCTCGACGCCTTCTGCCCCCACCTCGGGGCAGACCTGGGCGCCGGCGGCAAGGTCATGGGCAACTCCATCCAGTGCCCGTTCCACCACTGGCGGTTCGGCGAGGACGGCCGCTGCGTCGAGATCCCGTACTGCGAGCGCATCCCCAAGAACTCCGAGCTCCGCGCCTGGGAGGTCGTCGAGCGCAACGGCATGATCTTCCTGTGGTTCAGCCCGACCGGCTCGCCGCCCGAGTTCGAGGTCCCCGTCCTGCCCAACGAGACCGAGCAGGGCTGGACCGCCTGGGCGCACTCGAAGATCCGCATCCGGACCCACTCCCGCGAGATCGTCGAGAACGTCGTCGACCTCGCCCACTTCTCTCCGGTCCACGGCACCGTCGTCGAGACCTTCGAGAACGAGTTCACCGGCCACCTCGCGATCCAGCGCGCGGCCGGCACGGCCTACCCGCGCGGTGGCGGCGTCGACCACTTCCGCAACGAAGCGACGTACTACGGTCCCGGGTTCCAGATATCGTTCATGGACGGCTACATGCACAGCATGCTCGTCAACGCCCACACCATGATCGACGACAACACCCTCGACCTCCGCTTTGGCGTCACCGTCAGGCCCCGCGAAGGCAAGACGGTCTCCCCCGAGATCCTCGATCGCTACGTCGAGAACCTCACGACCGGCTTCCTCGAGGACGTCCGCATCTGGGAGAACAAGACGTACCATGACACGCCCGTGCTCTGCGCTGGTGACGGCCCGATCGGCAAGCTGCGGCGCTGGTACGCCCAGTTCTACGAGCCGCCCGCGCCGTGAGCCGCCCGCACCCCGAGCCGCCCGCGCCCCGAGCCGAGCGCGACCAGCACACCGCTCGCCGCCGCCCGTGACGTCACCGCCCGTGACGCACGAGGCGGCGGCGCCGCTTCTGCCCCAGCCGGTCACGGCGTAGGCACCACCGTCCAGCCGTCGAGCCACGTGCTGGCCTGACCTGGCTCGAACGCGCCCAGGTACCGTGCGCCGCGGTCCCAGAACTCGGCGTCAGGCGTGCTCAGGTCGTGCGTGACCAGCGCGACGTTCGCCGGCACCAGCGTCCCGGACGCCGTCCCCACGATCAGCTCCGGATCAGCGCCCCAGCGCGCGCCGGACTGCGCGCGCAGCCACGTCTCCTCGACGAACCCGCCGTCGTCGTCGGACTGGCCCCGCTCGTCGTCGAAGCGGAGCGGTGACCTGCCTCCGTACAGCAGCAGGCCGTCGAACCGCAGCTCGCCGCGTTCGATCGCCGCGACGGTCGCCGCGTCGCGCACGTCGATCGGGTCGTCGCCGAAGCCGCTGATCAGCGCGTTCCGGATCACGCCGGCGGTTCCGGTCCGCAGCACCATCGCCCGCTGCCTCCCGTCGCCGCGGGCCGTGCCCAGGATCGTCACGTTCGCCAGCTGCGGCGACGAGCGGGGGCTGGCCTCGTGGTCGAGGTCGGACGAGTCTGCCTCGATCCCGTTGTCGCCGTAGCCGCCCATGTGGATGTAGACGAACTGCGCGCGGCCGCTCCACCCCTGGTCCCAGTCCAGCGCGTCGTCGCCAGGCCACGTGATCGCGATCCGCTGCAGGTCGACGGTACCGCCAAACAGCTCGATGCCGTCGTCCAGCGTCGCGTGGACGTGGACGTTGCGCACGATGGTCCCGGAGCCGCAGCCACCCAGCGTCAGGCCGTTGAGCTCGTTGTTCGCCCAGGCCTCGAAGCCGGCGTACTCGATCCGCAGGTACTCGAGCACCCCGCAGCTGGAGGTCGGGTCGTCGCCGCCGTAGTCCCCGCGTGCGTCGTCTGCGGGGATCCCCTCCATGTGGGCGGGGTGTTCGTTGACCGGGGCCCGCCCCAGCAGGACGACACCGCCCCAGTCGCCGGGCGCGCGCTCGGCGACGGCCCGCGCGCTGGTAAAGGTGATCGGCGCCGCGCGCGTGCCGCGAGCGTAGAGGCTGGCGCCCGGCGTGACGATCAGCGCGTCGCCCTGGCTGCCCACGATCGTCGTGCCGGGCTCGATCGTCAGGCGGGCGTCGCGCTCCACGAACACGAGCCCGTCGAGCTCCCAGACCTGGTCCCGCGTCAGGGTCAGGTCCTCGACGATCGGCCCGCGCAGTGGTGTGGTCGCGCCCCACGGGCCGGCGCCGTCTGCAGCGGTGGTCCCGTCGACCGCGGGCCCGGCCGCAGCGCCGGCCGTGACAGCGGAGGGGGTCGACGCGAGGGCCGTACCCGCGGCCGCAGCCAGCTCGCTGCGCTGACGCAGCACGAACAGCCCCGCGAGCACCGCCGCCGTGAACGCCGCGAGCACCGCCACGACCAGCACGGCGCGGGTACGGGGGACCGCAGCCCCGCCCGCCAGCAGCTCCGGCTCATCCAGCACGCGCGATCGGGTTCGCCCCTGGAGCGCTCTGATCGAGGCCCGCTCGGCGACGCCCTCCCGCAGCGAGAATGGCGACGTCATCGCCCGCTGGGCGTCCATGCCGGCGTTGTAGTCTTCGGCGAGCAGGCTGATGTCCATCCGGTCGTCGAGGCCGGTGGACTCGATGCGCGCGATCACCGCCTCGACATCCCGCATCATGTCGCCGGCGGTCGCGTAGCGCTGGCCCGCGTCCTTGTGTACCGCGCGGGCGATGATCGGAGCCAGCGCGCTGCCACGGGCGCGCGGTCCGAGCTCGTGAGGCAGCTCGGAGAGCTGGCGTGAGGCGACGACGAAGGAGCTCTCGCCGCGGCAGACCGGGGCGCCGTCGAGCATCTCCGCCATGATCAGGCCCAGCGCGTAGAGGTCGCTGCGGGGCTCCGCGGCGCCGCGCAGCGCCTCCGGCGCCGCGTACTCCGGGGTGCAGGCGACCGAGCCGTCGACCGTCAGCGCGTCCCGGGCCGCGTCAGCGTGGTCGAGCATCCGCGCGATCCCGAAGTCGATGACGCAGGCCCACGGCCGCTCGCCGCGCTCCTGGACGATGAACACGTTCGAAGGCTTGAGGTCGCGGTGCACCAGGCCGCGACCGTGCGCCTCTGCGAGCCCCTCGAGGATGTCGCGGGCCAGGCGCGCGACCGTCAACGCGGGCAGGGCGCCGCGCTGCGCGAGCAGGAACCGCAGCGGCACGCCGCGCACGAGCTCCATCGCGAGGAACGGCAGGCCGTGCTGGGTGACCCCCAGGTCCACGACCTTGACCGTGTGCCGGGAGCGCAGCATCGCCGCCATCTCCGCCTCACGCTCGAGGCGGCGGATGGACGCGGCGTCCCACGCGTGGTCTGCCTTGAGGATCTTGATGGCGACTCGCAGCGAGGGGATCTGGGCGTGCCGCGCGAGGAAGACCCACGAGAAGCCGCCCTCGCCGATCGGGCGGATGAGCTCGTAGCGGTCGGCGATGATGGGCTCCAGCTGGAGCTCGTTGCGTGGCAGCCGGGCGATGGTGGCGGGATCGCGGTCGGTGTCGGCGACGCGGAGTCGGGCCGTCATGGTGTACTCCCTGGTTCGTGGCGCGTGGTCGCGTCACGCTCGCCGCGACGGTGTCGCCGCCGGCTCGTGGCGCTGGGGCATGCCTAGGCAACCGTCGTGGCGTGGTGATGGCGCCGCCCGGGATGTTCGGTCACGGGCGCGTGGTGATCGGCTGCCGCCCGGCGAGGTGTTGCCGTATCGCCCGTGATCGCCCCGCCGTCGCGTCACCCGGCGAGGTGTTGCCGTTTCGCCCGTGATCGCTCCGCCGTCGCCCCGCCGCCTCGATCGTTGCCACGCATCGGTTCGCCGTGATACCGTCCGTCCGGCTGAAGCAGACCGATCCAGGAGTACCCCTGGAGCGGTTCTCCCTGTCCGCGTTGCGACGCGATCCCGATCCAGGAGTCATCCATGAAGGCACTGCGCACCCTCCTCGCCCTGTCCGCCACGCTCGCCCTGACGGTCGCCTGTGGCGGCGTCAAGGACGTCAACGAGACCCACACGGGCACGCTGACCGACGACGACGCGCGCCTCCCCGACGACAACTCGCCCTACGACAGCTACGAAGTGCGTCTGGGCAAGGGACAGAACCTGCGTATCGACCTCGCGTCCGCAGACTTCGACACCTACCTCGTCCTGCGCCGTGGCAATGAGATCGTCCAACGCAACGACGACTGCCCGAACCCGCCCAGCGGCAACTCGCTCGACTCCTGCATCGAGATGACCGTCGAGCAGGCCGGTACCTACGAGGTCATCGCCAACGCGCTCTTCGAGTCCGGCCGCGGCGCGTACACGCTGACGATCAACGCGGCGAAGCCCTGATCCACCCATCCGGCAGGCCGGGGCAGCGCGCCCCGGCCGACCACTCGCACGAACGGAGTACGACATGAAGAACGCTCTTCGCATGATCCTCGCTGGCGCAGCGGTCCTCGCCCTCACCACAGCCTGTGGCGGCGCGAAGGACGTCGACGAGTCCCACACCGGCGCGCTCACCGATGACGACGCGGTCTGGGAATCCGACGGCTCCCGCTACGATGACTACCACGTGCGGATCACGCGCGGGCAGCGTGTCCAGGTCGCCATGAACTCCGACGAGTTCGACACGTACCTCATGGTCGCCCAGCCGGATGGCTCCGAAGCCGCACAGAACGATGACTGCCCGGAACCGCCCGGCACCCTCAACTCGTGCGTCGACTTCGTCGCGCCCACGAGCGGCCGCTACCGCGTCATCGCGAACGCCTACGACGCCTCCGGCCGTGGCGCGTACACCCTGACGATCCGCGCCTCCAAGCCCTGAACCACGCCGGGCCCCGCCCACCAGGGCGAGCCCACAGGCAGAGGGTACGAACGACGCCCGGTCCCCGAACAGGGGGCCGGGCG
>ERZ869909.2848-NODE-2848-length-10739-cov-11.718064_pt1 | contig 10739 bp, 12 predicted proteins | sample MGYA00520892_ERZ869909 | MGnify/ENA primary metagenome ERZ869909 (study PRJEB32215, sample SAMEA104723947) | bioreactor metagenome | biome: bioreactor; feature: anaerobic bioreactor; material: water | place: China | collected 2015-03-12 ... | reverse complement strand
ATGTTCGTCAGCGAACAGGTCCGTCTTGATGGCAGTGCGCTTCTTCATGGCTGGTGTCAGAGAACGAAATCAGGACAACGCAATTTTACCAATCGCAGGGGGGGGCGAGGTTTTTCGAGATGCCCTAAAGATATTTCTTCGGAAGCACTGTGTCGCCGCACAGGTAGCCGCGGTAGTTCTTACGCGTCATGTGGAGATAGTGGTGAAAGGAGCGCTCGGGTTGGCGCACTAAACCCCCTCGCCCTTGGTCATCCAGTCGCTGAGTTCAAGCATCCCGGTGGTCGCACCACGGCTGGCACTCCCCACCGGTTCATCCGATCAACCCTACTCAACCGTCACGCTGACCACATAACGCCCCAGTAACTCGAACTCAACCATCCCCTCGGGGCCCTCGGCGCGGATCGTGCTGAAACGGTCGGCACGACGCGGCAGTTCGAACTGGGCATGGAGTCGACACAGTTGGCTTTCGCCCACTACCTCGGTTTCGATGCCGTGCGCAGCCACCGCCAGGCAACCGGCTTCTGTGAGCACCAGATGCCCGGTATCGAAACGTTCGAGAACAACCCACACCATCAGCCCGGAAAGGATCGCCAGACACCACAGCCAGATGTTCTTGGCGGTGTCGATGAGAAGAGAGCAGTCCGTTTTTTGTTCAGCCATGACGCACCTCCCCAGCCCGCTGCCCCCGCACGCCGTCTGCACCCAAACCTGCCTCGCCCAGGCTTTCCCTGAACAGACGGCTCAGGAGGCTCTCCCCTCGGCTGCGCTGCCTCCACTGGTAGGGTTGCCCGGCACGTCGGGGATTCTCAGGTTCGGGATGCGGCTGCACCCTGCCGCGTTCGTCTTCGGGCGGCGCCGTGATCCGCAGCCAGCGCCCGAGCACTTTGTGGACGCAGTGCTGGCACAGGTCGGCCTGCACCCGGTTGCCGTCACCAAAGACGCTGCCATAGCCGGCGATGAAATCGATGGCCAGACGCTCCTGATCCTCATCATGATCGTTGGGTGCGATGACGCGTCCGCAGCGGTCGCAGATGCACACGCGCGTGGGCATGAGTTTGGTCTTGTACATGTCTGTTTCCTCTTACGTGTTGTCAGGTCGAGCGAAGGAATCCGATCCTGACGGGTTCGGATTCGCTCAGAGGTAAGAGGCAAGGCGCCTGCCTGCCAGACAATGCCCCTGTACTTTACCGCGATTTTTCCGTTTGGCAAGCACGTTGCATGGATGGCGGGGATTGGGGTGGGCGGGCTGGAGGGCGCGCTGTGCGCCCTCTCTTGCCGATTGGGTTGGAGCCGGTGTCGAGCGCTCGCTCAGCCGGCCGGCGCGAGGACATAGGGCCGGCCGCGCAGGTGTGGGTGATAGCGCCCGAAGCCGGTGCGGGCCGGTGCGTGGCGCCGATACAGATCACTGCGGCTGGACAGTTTGTCGGCACTCGCGAGCAGGATGGCTTCCATGCTTTGGGGCTCGCGCAGCCCGGACCATTGCGGTGCTCCGGCGACGCAGGTGAGCGCATGCACGAGCCCGAGGTAATGCGCTTCGCTGATGCGGGCGCGAGAGCAGGTTCCACAGCCGGGCGCCACGCTCGATCAGGTCACGATCGATGCCCCAGCTGCTGGGCACGGTGTCGAACAGGTTGAGGGTGTCCTCGGCGCTGCGCAGGCAGACCAGGCGGGCGATGCGAACGGCCCCGTCCACGCAGGCCGGACGCCCTTGCCAGCACACGCTGACGAGGCTGCCAGCCTTGAGCTCGACATCGACGTGCCGGCTCACCCATTCGACCTGGAGACTGGCTTGATGGTGAAACAGTACGGCTCGATTGAACGTATGGCGGGAGTCCGCCGGCAGGCGGGTCAGCGACTGGATCCGGAAAATCGGCGGCAGCTTGTCGATGACCCGGTCCGGGGAGGCGACCACCACGGGGGTGCGAATCTCATGCATCGTTGCTCTCCTCTGCGGTTTCGGTGGTGCGGGCCAGCGCTTGGGGCTGCTCGGCAATGGTCTGGGAGATCAGACGCTCGAATGCGGAGCCGTCACGGCGGGTGAGGTTGGGGACGTAGCGGCTGTAGACCCGGAACAGCATTTCGGTGGTGGTGTGTCCGAGCTGGCGGGCAATCCACTCGGGTGCTTCGCCGCTGGCGAGCCACAGGGTTGCCGCGGTATGGCGGCACTGATAGGGGCGGCGTTTCTTGAGTCCGAGATGGCGCAACAGCGGATACCAGACCCGGTTCGTGATGTTCTTGTGATCGAGTGCCGTGCCCAGGCGGTTGCAGAAGACGAACTTGCTCAGCTGGCCAGTGGCTGCGAACTGCGCCTTGAGGGCATCAAAGACGATCTGGCTCATCTGGATGTCGCGCTGACTGCCGTCGGTCTTGGTGTATTCCTCTTCTCCTCCGACGATGGTCTCGCGTACGAGGATCAGACGGTTGTCGAAGTCGACATACTTCCATTGCAGGCCATCGACCTCACCGGTGCGCATGCCCGTGAAGAAGCGGACGGTGTAGTAGTGCTTGAAGTCCGGACGCACCGTCGCGAGGATCTGGCGGACCTCGTCGAGGGTAAACGGATCGACATCGCTGCGTTTGGTGCGCAACTGTTTGATACTGTCGAAGGGCGTGCGAAAATCAAAGCGGTCGGCCGCTTCGTTGAGGATTTGTCGCAAAGGGTTGAGCATCTTGTTGATCCTCGCAGGTGACAGTGGCGTGGCCTTGCCTTTCGCGGTGGCTTTCCCGAGCGTTGCGCGATAGGCGAGGACGTCTGCCTTGGTGATCTGGCCGACCGCCTTGTCCCCGAATTTGGGGATCAGCGCGCAGTCGAGTTCGCGGCGAATGGTGGTCCGATACGAGCGACGCCACTCCACCTCCTTCTCGGCGTACCAGGTCTCGGCGAAGTCCTTGAACAGTGGGGTGTCCGGGACGACCGCGACCGGAGCGCCGGCCGGCACGGACTGCACGGCCGAACTGGCCTGCTGCACGGGCGCGGGCGACGAATCAAACTTCGCCGCATTCTTGCTGCCCGGAAAGTAGCGACGGTAGTCGAACGTGCCGGCGGCAATGTCGGACTCGATGCGATCGAGTACCTTCTGCAGCCGCTTGCGGTTGGCAGCTGAATCCTTGAGGGCGGTCTGTTCTCGACAGCGAACATTATGGTACCTAAAATCGATGAACAGAAGTCCATTGTCATTTCTGCATCGGATACTAGCCATGGCAATAGCTCCCATTCGCCATGGGAATAGCGAGACCAGAGTCGGATGAACTCAACCCCATATCCCGCTCGATATGCTCCCAGATGTAAAGAATCTTCCGACCACCAAACGGGCGAATGTAGTGCGTTCCTTCAATAAGAACCGAGTCCTTCAGGCGCTCGCGGATCGTTCGCTGGTCGTACTTAATGCGATCGGACAACTCAAGAGTCGTAAGGTAAGTAAGTGACATCACATTCTCCGTTAGCTAAAATCACATAGAATAAAATATAGACACACAGGAAGATGTTTTTTCATCCTGAATGACATTCTATCTCAAAGAACGCCGTTTGCAACAACTTTTTGACATTCTGGATGTAATTTTTTCACAGGAGGCGACAATGATTCGCTGTCACCTCTCCCGACTAATGGGGGAGAAGAAGATGAAAATCTCGGACGTCGCTCGCGAAACCGGGCTTCACAGAAATACCATTACGCTGCTGTACAACGAAACGGCGACACGTATCGAACTCGAAACTATCTCTCAGCTCTGTAAGCTTTTCAGCTGCACGGTTGGAGAACTGCTCGAACACGTATCCGAGCGTGATCGGACCGATACCTGAAGGCACGGAAGGCAAACGTCAAATCAGGAAACTGACATCCCACGCCAGAAATACGTGGGCACGACGTAGGCACAAAATGGGCACGGGATGGGCACAAAGCAAAATGGGCTAGGTCTATTGAGACCTAACCCATTGAAAAATATGGCGCGCCCGGCGCGATTCGAACGCACGACCCCTGCCTTCGGAGGGCAGTACTCTATCCAGCTGAGCTACGGGCGCGGAGGCTTTGCTACGGCTTGTGTGATTTGCAACACAAGGCGCGAAAGGATATACCGGATCTCGACGCCTGTCCATGCTGCAACACACAAATGCCCTTGTAACGTTATAATCGTGCTTTTGCCTCCGCCAGTCAAAAGGATCCAGCATGTCGAAAACCCGTGTCCTGCATGCCGCCCAGCGGCATCCCCGCGTTACGCTTGGTGTGGTCGGTGCGCTCGCAGCCGCGATTGTCGCGGGCTGTGGCAAGGCGCCGGAAGTCGATCATGAATTGACGGCAACGCTGATTCAGCCGGTTGCACGCGTGCAGATCGAGCGTGTTCAGGTCGAGGCCGGCAATCGGACCGGTGCGGAGATCTACCAGGCCTTGTGTACCAGCTGTCATGCGGCCGGCCTGCTCGGTGCCCCGAAGACGGGCGATGCGGAAGGCTGGGCGGCCCGGATCGCAGAAGGCTTCGAGGCCAACGTGGCTTCGGTGATCAACGGGCTGGGTGCAATGCCGCCGCGCGGCGGAGGCTCCGATCTGACCGACACCGAGGTCGAGCGTGCGGTGGCCTACCTGCTCAATACCGCGGGCGGCGACTTTACCGAGCCTCCTGTGGAGTGATTCGCGAGGTTCGCGTGATCGTCCGGCTTTCCGGATGCGAATCACGCACATAGAGTTCTCGAGGTGGCGCAGGCCACCTCTTTTTTTTGCCGTCGCTCGCGGATTCCAAGCCCGCGCTACTGCGACTGATTTCGATCCGGCATTCCCCATCATGGGCAGCTCGATCGCGGTTTCGCACCGCTTTCGACCTCTTCCCGCCACCACACATGCGCTGTTCGTGTTGAAATGAGGTCTCTTTCCGGCACAAGTGGAGGGTTGCGAGACCGTCTTCTTCCGCGCCATGACGCCATTGCCTAATGACATCGCTCGCCTGCAACGCCGGATTCACTGGCTGGCACTCGCCGGTTTGCTGATGACGGGCCTGCTCGTGGCGATCGCCACGGCGGTGCCGATGTATCAGCTCAGCCGCGCGCAGATCGAGGTCTCGACGCAGCAAAGCCTGCGCAGCCAGGCCCAGGCGGTGGCACAGTTGTTCGAGCGCTTCGAGGACGTGTCATTGCAGGTGGCCAGTCGAACCCAGATTCGCGAAGCCCTCGACGCGTACAATCGCTGGGAAATCAGTCTGGTGGAGCTGGTCAGTTTTTCAGCGCCGCGGCTGCGCGACGCGCTTGATCAGGTTGGCAACGTGGCGGGCATGGTTCGCTTCGACGAGAACAACTACCCGGTGGTAGAGCTCGGCCAACCCCTGGCGGGCCACTGGTTGTCGTACGCCGCCCGGACCGAGGCAGCGACGCTCGCGCCCGGGCTGCATGGACCGCTGGAGCTTGCCGGAGCATTGCACCTGCTCGCCGAAGCGCCGATTCTTGCCCGTGACGGGCGCCGCATTGGCACCGACATCCTGATTTTCGATCTCACGCAGCTCGATCAGCTGCTGCACGACACCTCGTCCAATGGGGTAGCCGCTCAGCGCTTTCTGTATGGCGCCTACAGCAATACCCTGCTGTGGCAGAACGCGGGCGCGAGCCGGATCGAGGTGGTCGACGGCCACCACCCGGCACGCGCGCTGCTCGAGCGTTCGGCCGCGGGAACGGCGGGGATGACCCGTATCGACCTCGACGACGCGCCCTGCATGTTCTTTCACATGCCGTTGCCGGGGCGTCCGGGGTGGGCGTTTGCGATTGCCATCCATCGCGACGAGCTCTATGCCCCGATTCTTTCCGAGCTGCGTCTGCCGCTGGCGACCATGGCCTTGCTGGTGCTGCTCGGCGCTTTCGCCACCACGCGCGCGATTGGTCCGCTGACCGACGAAGCGGTTGCGCAGTCGCTGCATGCCTATGAACTGGGCCGGGAACAACGATCATTGCTCGAGCTGGCGAACGGATTCGTTTTTCGTACCGACGATCGTGGCACCATTGTCGAACTCTCTCCGGGAGCGAAGCAGGTCACGGGATTCGACTCCGATGCCATGCTCACGAAGGCGCTCGGCGGATGCCTCGGCAACCTGCTGCGCGAGGCGCTGACCCACGATCGCGCGGCGGACCCCGGTAACGAAGGTGAGCGCCGGTCGGATCAGGTGGTGTTCGAGGATGCCCCCCGCGGTCGCCTGATTCTCGAGGTCAGCCTCCTGCCCCGCTTCAAGGGTGACAGAATCATTGGCCTGACGGGCGTTGCGCGCGACATTACCGAGAAGATTCTGGCGCAGGAGCATATCCAGCACCTTGCGCACTACGATGTTCTCACCGATCTGCCCAATCGCGCGCTGATGCTGGACCGCCTCGACCACGCGGTGCTGCGCGGCGAACGCACGCACAACCGGATCGCGGTGCTGTTTGCCGACCTGGACGGCTTCAAGTACGTCAATGACAGCCTGGGACACCCGGTCGGCGACTGGCTGTTGCGCGAGGTCGCCCATCGCTTCAGCGCGGTGATGCGCGCACCGGACACCATCGCGCGCGTGGGCGGCGACGAGTTTCTGGTGATGATCGAGGATGTGCTCCACCCGCAGGATGCAGCGCGGGTCGCGGAGAAGCTGATCGAAACGCTGCGGACACCGTTTGTCCACGAGCTCGGCGAATTCGTCGTCGGTGTCAGCATCGGCATCAGCCTGGCCCCCGATGACGGGCGCACCGCCGAGGAGCTGATCCGCTGCGCAGACGCCGCGATGTACCGGGCAAAGGCCGGAGGACGCAACACCTGGCGCTTTCACAACGAGGCCGTTGCGAAAGCCGGGGCGGCCGGTTCACAGCACGTTTGAACAGCGTATCGGCCGCGCGCCGTCAGCCCCCGTCAGCCCTTGTCGCGCGACTCGAACATCGCCATCAGGCCGGCCAGGTGGGCCTTGCCTTCTTCCTTGGAGACGGGCTGGTTGGACTTGCGATCCTTGATGCGAATGTCCTCGCCCATCTCGGCGATGAAGCGCGAGGGTTCGCACGGCCGCCAGTCCCTGCCGGCCTTGCGCCGCTCGCACCAGGTGATGGTGAGCGTGCGCTGGGCGCGGGTGATGCCGACGTACATCAGGCGGCGCTCCTCGTCGATCTTCTCTTCGTCAATGCTCGACTGGTGCGGCAGCAGCCCTTCTTCCACACCGACCATGAACACGTGCTTGAACTCCAGCCCCTTGGATGCATGGAGGGTGGCCAGCTGCACACCGTCGAAATCCGGATCTTCCTTGTCGAGCATCGAGATCAGGGCGATGGTCTGGGTCAGCTCGAGCAGGTTCTTGCCGTCTTCCTCGCCCTTGCGACTGAGCCAGCCGATGAAATCACGCACGTTGGTCCATTTGTTCTCGGCCTCGCGCGGGTCATGGTGTTCGAACAGCCACGCCTCGAACCGTGTCGCTGCCAGCAGGTCCTCGAGCAGCTGTCCGGCGGGCTCGCGCGGCGCGCGATACTGCAGACGATTGACGAAGGCGGCGAACTCGCGCACCAGCTCGAGCTGGCGCGGGTTGAGGTGCTCGGCGATGCCTTCTTCGAAGCAGGCCGCGAACAGGCTGATGTGGCGCCTGCCCGCATAGTTGCCCAGGGCCTCGAGCGTGGCGGCGCCGGCGCCGCGTCGTGGCGTGGTGATGGCGCGGATGAAGGCCAGATCGTCGTCCTCGTTGACCATCAGTCGCAGCCAGGCGATCAGGTCGCGAATCTCGGCCTTGTCGAAAAACGACTGCCCGCCCGAGATCACGTAGGGAATCTTCTGGTTGCGCAGCTGCTGCTCGATGACCCGCGCCTGATGATTGCCGCGGTAGAGAATCGCGTAATCGGAAAAGCGCGTGCGGTGCTGAAAGCGGTGCGAGGAGATCTTCATCGCCACCGATTCGGCTTCGTGCTCGGCGTCACGACACGAGGTGACGACGATCTGCTCGCCTGCGCCGTGCTCGGACCACAGCCGCTTCTCGAACAGCTTCTCGTTGTTGGCGATGAGGGTGTTGGCCGCGTGCAGGATGCGCGCCGATGAGCGGTAATTCTGCTCCAGCTTGATCACCCGCAGCGCGGGATAATCCTGCTTCAGCAATTTCAGGTTTTCGACGTCAGCCCCCCGCCACGCGTAGATTGCCTGGTCGTCGTCGCCCACCGCGGTGAAGGCGCCGCGCACGCCGGCCAGAGCGCGCAGCAGCCGGTACTGGGCGCGGTTGGTGTCCTGATATTCGTCGATCAGCAGGTAACGCAGGCGATTCTGCCAGCGCTCGCGCACCTCCGGGTGATTCTCGAACAGCTGCACCGGCAGCGCGATCAGGTCGTCGAAATCGACCCCCTGATAGGCGCGCAGGGTGCGCTCGTACTCGCGATACAGGGTCGCCGCGGCGCTGGCCAGCTCGTTGTCGGCCAGCTGCGCAGCCTCGTCGGGGGTGATCATCGCGTTCTTCCACGACGAGATCTTCCACTGCATCTGGCGTGCGATGTCCTTGTCGGCGTCGCGCGCAATGTCGGCGACGATCTGCACCGTATCGGTCGCATCGAGGATCGAGAACTGCGGCTTGAGCCCGCAGTGCACAGCCTCCTGGCGCACGATCTTCACCCCCAGCGCATGAAAGGTGCACACCGTGAGCCCCTTCGGTGCGCGCCCGCCCATCAGCCCGGCGACGCGCTCCTGCATTTCCTTGGCGGCCTTGTTGGTAAAGGTGATCGCGGCGATGTTGGCGGGATTGATGCCGCACTGATCGATGAGCCAGGCGATCTTGTGGGTGATGACGCGGGTCTTGCCACTGCCAGCACCGGCGAGCACCAGACTGGGACCATCCAGATAGTGAATGGCCTCGCGCTGCGGGGCATTGAGAAGAGCGGACATGAAACGGGAAACCTCGACCTTCCGGCACCGCCAGGTGGGCGGCGCAATCGTGCATTCTACCCGATCCCGCACGCCCCCCGGCAGCCTGACCCGGCATGCCGCGACCATGTGCAATGATGACACCGGGGGCGTGCTTCCGGGGTAGAATGAAATCCGCGCCGGCGGCCCGGCGGAGTCAGGCTGCCGGCGCCGCGGGGCCGATTCTTTGCAGGAGTGGTTGAAATGAATACAGCGACCCAATCCGCGCAAGCGCCGCTGACCGAAGCGGAATTGCTGGCCATGCCGGAAAGCGACTACATGAACGCGCGTCAGCTCGAGTTTTTCCGCAGCCTGCTGCAGAAGATGCGCGACGAGCTGCTGGAAAACGGCCAGAGCACGATCGCCCACCTCAAGGAAACCGAGGCGACGCCGGACGAAGCCGATCGTGCCACCCAGGAAGAAGAGCACGTGCTCGAGCAACGCATTCGCGACCGCGAACGCAAGCAGATCCACAAGATCGACAGCGCACTCAACCGAATCGCAAATGGCACCTACGGCTATTGTGACGAATCCGGCGAACCCATCGGCCTGCGCCGGCTGATCGCGCGCCCGACCGCGACGCTGTGCATCGAAGAGCAGGAACGCCACGAACGCGCCGAGCGCCTGTTCAAGTAAGCGCCCCGGCGCGCCGGAAACCACGCCGCATGGAGGTCGCTGCAGCGCAAACACCCACGTGGCCGGGCAGCGCAGTCGCCAAACCACGCGCCAGCCAGAGTATATGACGCGGTGAACCACGCGTTGAATAAGGTAATCACCGAGCTTGATCCGCACCCGGTATGGGCTGACATGCAAAGAGTGTTGCCAGCGCCTTCGGCAACGCTTCTCATCTTGGCTGCTGAGCCAGGCAGAACCAGCGCGAAGTATGAATCGGCGGCAAGTCTTGTCTGGAGAGATGCGGGCGTGTTGCTCGGTTTTCTTGCCGTTGCAGCAGAGGCGCTCGGTTTGAACTACTGTCCCTTAGGCGTGACGGGTGACTCTTGGGTGAAACGACTACTCGATCAGCCTGGCTTGGCGGGGGTCGGTGCTGCCTTTGTGGGAACGGCGCCGAACTAGCGGGAGATCAGAAACGGGTGCCATGGTCGATGCGCTTGGACGGACGCCGATGGCCGCCGGGATGCCTTGGCCTCCGAGTAGGCATGCAGCGACCTCCTCGGCAAGGGTACTTCCGAGACGATAGCGTATAGGGGTGCCGCAGATCCTGCGCGCGATTACCTGGTACGTCCAATAGGCAGGTGTCGGGAAAGCCTCGACTGCGCCCCACGGTACGCCCGGTAGAGCCTCGGCTTCGGGTGGAGGCAAATCAACCTTGGGCTTGCCCCCGAAAAACGGACGCCATGAAGTGATGTTCTAAGGCTTCATGGAGGAACGCGACATGAACACGATGAGGATACCGAAGCGGGTCTATACCGCGGAGTTTAGGGAAGCGGCGGTGCGCCAAGTGATCGAGGCGGGACGCGCGTCGAGCGAAGTGGTCCGCAGCCTGGACATTTCGTCGAAGACGCTGGGCAACTGGGTGCGCCGGGCGCGGCGTGGCAAGCCGCTGGCCAAGCGTGCGGCGGTCATGCCCGTCAATGACGCGCAGGCCGAGCTGAGTCGGCTGCGGGCAGAAAACGCGCGGCTCAAGCTCGATAACGAGATTCTAAAAAAGGCGGCGGCGTACTTCGCCAGGGAGTCGCGGTGAAGTACGCGTGGATTGCGGAACAGTCTGTGCGCTGGCCAGTCACGCGCATGTGCGTGCTGCTCGAGGTTTCGCGCAGCGGCTTCTACGCGTGGTGCCGTCGCGGTCCGTCGGCGCGGGCGCGCAGCGACGAGGAGCTGGTGGTGATGCTGCACGCATGCTATCGCCACCATCGGGGCAAG
>ERZ869909.2847-NODE-2847-length-10741-cov-4.068830_pt1 | contig 10741 bp, 10 predicted proteins | sample MGYA00520892_ERZ869909 | MGnify/ENA primary metagenome ERZ869909 (study PRJEB32215, sample SAMEA104723947) | bioreactor metagenome | biome: bioreactor; feature: anaerobic bioreactor; material: water | place: China | collected 2015-03-12 ... | reverse complement strand
ATAACCTAATTACGGATTTTGAACCCTTCTAAGGATCGGTCAACCGATCGCGAAAATTTCTTAACTGATCGGCATTACTCCTATCGAGGGCATTTTTTATGTCGCAACATTTACTGACATATCTCTTATTGGTGTCAGTAGAAAATTCAGTCTATATTAACAACAGTATTCAAAGCTTAGCGTGCGTTTTGTTCGTTACTGCTGATTGAATACATGGTGAATAGCCGACTGAAAACGGAATTTTCGACTAAGGAAGGATAAGCGATGAAAAGGTCACCGACCACGCCGTTCGCTGATAATGTTGTCACCTTACCGCAGACAGCCTCTCGGCTCTCAGAACATTTGTTACGAGAGCAGTTTTCAGCTGCCCTACAACCACGTATCGACCTGCATTCTAAGCTTCTTTATGGCTTCGAAGTATTCGCCCGTTGGCAGCATCCACAATATGGTTACATTGCCCCTGCGCAGTTTATTCATATTGCCGAGAAACAAGCCTTAATTGATCAACTGACCCTTCATGTCGTCGAGCAAGGCTTGCAGATGTTCCAGCCTTATAATCAACAGAACAACCTCAAGCTTTCCGTTAATATTAGTCCGGTAACGTTTTCCCATAGCGACTTTTTTATTGCTCTGCATAGTCTTTGTGAGCGCTACGGTATTCAGCCTCAGCAAATTATTCTCGATTTTTCTGAATCGGTTGTCCGCGAAGAATTCAGTCGATTCGAACCACTACTTCGACAAAGCCATGAACACGGTTTTCTGATGGCGTTAGACGACTTTGGTACTGCCGAATCGACCGCAGTTGATATTCAGCGGATGGAAATTCACGAACTGAAACTCGATCAAAGTATCGTTAAATATTTCACCGAGTCTCGCGAAGCGCGCATGCTTGCGCAAGCAGCCATCAAGATAGCCTCATCCCTGGACGCTCTCGTGACTGCAGAGTGTGTCGAAAATAAAGAGACTCTCGATCAAGCCGTTGCGCTAGGATGCGATCTCGCTCAGGGCTACTACCTCGGACCACCGATGTTTGCTGATGAATTAGCCCAGTGGTATCGCGATTATCAGAAGAATTTATTCGATTATTAGGCAGTTGCGAACAACGTTTCGCGACCCACAAAAAAAGCCCTCTGCGATCATCTTTTCGATGTGCTGAGGGCCTTTTTATAGGTCGACCAAAAATACGCCGACAAGAAACAACTAGTCTTGTTTACTTGGACGCATATGTGGGAACAAGAGCACGTCACGAATTGACGGTGAATCTGTCAACAACATAACCAAGCGGTCAATACCAATACCTTCGCCAGCGGTTGGCGGCAAACCATACTCTAATGCGGTGACATAGTCTGCGTCGTAGAACATGGCTTCAGCATCGCCCGCTTCTTTCTGTTCAACTTGGTCTTTAAAGCGCTGAGCTTGGTCTTCAGCGTCGTTCAACTCCGAGAAACCGTTGGCAATTTCACGACCACCGACAAAGAACTCGAAGCGGTCAGTCACAAACGGATTGTCGTCGTTGCGGCGCGCAAGTGGTGAAACTTCTGCTGGATAAGCCGTAATGAACGTCGGTTGCTTTAATTGATGTTCAGCCGTCTCTTCGAAAATCTCAATTTGAATCTTGCCAAGACCCCAGCTTTTCTGCACTTTTATGCCGAGCTTCTCTGCATACGCTGTCGCTTGAGCAATATCTTGCATCGCGTCTGCAGTTGTTTCAGGGTTATATTTCAGGATTGCTTCAACCACCGTCATTCGCTCAAACGGCGCACCAAAGTGGAAAACTTCTCCCTGATACGGTACATCAGTTGTCCCTAACAGCTCCATGCATAAGCCACGAATCATGTTCTCAGTGAGATCCATCAAGTCATGATAATCCGCATAACCCCAGTAGAACTCCAACATCGTGAACTCTGGATTATGCCGCGTTGACAGACCTTCGTTACGGAAGTTGCGGTTAATTTCAAAAACTTTCTCGAAGCCGCCAACCACCAAACGCTTTAAATACAGTTCTGGTGCGATACGCAGGTACAGATCCATGTCCAGAGCATTGTGATGAGTAATAAACGGACGCGCCGACGCACCACCAGGAATGGTCTGCATCATTGGCGTTTCCACTTCAAGGAATGCACGGTCATTCAGGAAACGACGAATATAATCGATCGCCTTGCTGCGCATAATAAACGTATCGCGTGACTGCTGATTCACAATCAAGTCAAGGTAACGCTGACGATAACGGGTTTCTTGATCTGCTAAACCATGGAACTTATCTGGCAACGGCCGTAAGGCTTTGGTTAACAGACGAATGTCGTCCACTTGAATGGTTAATTCACCGGTTTTAGTTTTAAACAAAGTGCCACTAGCGGCAATAATGTCGCCTAAATCCCACTTTTTAAATCCGTCATTGTAGACGCCTTCAGCAAGATTATCGCGCGCCACATACACTTGTATCTGACCGCTCATGTCCTGCAACGTCGCAAAGCTAGCCTTACCCATGATTCGGCGCAGCATCATTCGCCCGGCGACACTCACACGTACGCCTTCCGAGACTAAAGCCTCACCATCTTTATCGCCATGCGCCGCATGGAGATCCGCAGCTAAACTATCGCGACGAAAGTCATTTGGAAACGGGTTACCCGCTTCGCGTAGTTGTTTCAGCTTTTGTTTACGCTCACGGATCTGTTGGTTCAAATCTTGGGCTTCTGGCTGCTGTTTATCAGTCATAGGTGTTCCTCAATTTTAATACTTCGTGGCGTAATTACAGGCCTGATTTCAAACTGGCTTGAATAAATCGGTCTAGGTCACCGTCGAGAACCGCTTGGGTGTTACGCGTTTCTACGCCGGTGCGTAAATCTTTAATGCGCGAATCGTCCAACACGTAAGAGCGAATCTGGCTGCCCCAACCAATGTCAGATTTGGTATCTTCAAGCGCTTGTTTCGCTTCATTTTGCTTCTGAAGCTCCATTTCATAGAGCTTTGCGCGCAACTGCTTCATCGCTGCATCTTTGTTTTTATGCTGCGAACGGTCGCTTTGACATTGCACCACAATCCCTGACGGTTCATGGGTAATCCGCACCGCTGAGTCAGTCCGGTTAACGTGCTGTCCACCTGCACCCGACGCCCGATAAGTATCGATGCGCAAATCAGCTGGATTAATGTCGATTTCAATATCATCGTCGATTTCAGGATACACAAACGCAGAAGCAAACGATGTATGCCGACGATTACCGGAGTCGAATGGTGATTTCCGCACTAAACGATGGACGCCTGTTTCCGTGCGCAACCAACCAAATGCGTGATCGCCAGCAAACCGAATTGTCGCTGATTTAATTCCAGCCACCTCACCTTCTGAAAGCTCGGTAATTTCTGCTTTCATACCGTGCGCTTCACCCCAGCGCAAATACATCCGCAGCAACATGCTGCACCAGTCTTGCGCTTCGGTACCACCTGAGCCTGCTTGTAGGTCAACGTAGCAGTCGTTGGCATCATTTGGCCCTGAGAACATGCGACGGAACTCAAGTTGCTCAAGCGCTTTGCGCCATTTTGCGACTTCTTGATCGGCTTCCACCAACATGTCTTCGTCGTCTTCTTCGCTGGCGAGTTCGAGAAAGCCAGCGGCATCATCGAGCCCTTGCGCAAGATCACGAAACGTATGCACTATCTCTTCGAGACTTGCTCGTTCTTTACCTAAAGCTTGGGCTTTTTCTGGTTGGTTCCAGACTGCAGGGTCTTCGAGCTCGCGCTCGACTTCTTCGAGACGTTCAGTTTTCGTCTCTAAGTCAAAGATACCCCCTAAGCTGCGCCATGCGCTGCTTGAGGTCGTCAATTTGATGAGCTATTGCGTTGCTTTCCAGCATCGTATTGAATCCTGATTCACTTACAAATTTGATTGGACCGCTGTCGACGCAGCCGGTTAAGGCTTTAAGCGCCCGCTTCTCATTCTGTCCGCTTCATGTTCTAAAAATAGCCGCGTATTCTAGCCGATTTCGGCCGTAAACAACAGAGCATTCCTTGGTTTTTCGGTCGTTTAAAGCACGTATTCAATCATCAGTTGTGGGTTTTTTTGCCCTCGGAATTCATTCACATCAAGGCGATAGACTAAATGAACCTGTTGCTGTTGTTGCCACTGCCAAGGTGCTTTCGGTACATTGAAAGCAATCGCATCGACACTTGGCCCCCCTTGCACAGGTTGTAAGACCAACTTTAAGTGCACATCTTTCAGCCAGCGTTGGTCAAGTACCCGAAATTCGCCATCAAATGTCGGCGCAGGGAAATCTTGTCCAAACGGCCCCGCAGTCTGCAAGGCCAGTGCTGATTCGAGTGACAATTCATTACCAGTGAGTTCACCGTCCGACCACAACACCCGCGCAAGTTGATCTTCATCGACCCAGTCCTGCGCCACCGTTTGCAAAACCGCATTAAACTCAGCCCAAGCCGATTTTGGCACGGTCAAGCCGGCCGCCATCGCATGGCCACCAAAGCGACTGATCACCCCTGGTGCTAAGCTCGCCACCTGCGCCAACAAATCACGAATATGGACACCGGCAACCGACCGACAAGACCCTTTTAATTCGCCATTATCACCAGGCGCAAACACCATCACCGGCCGGTAGAATTGTTCCTTTAAACGCCCCGCTAGAATCCCGATGACACCTTGATGAAAGCTCTCGTCGTGCAGAGACAGAACCGGCGGCAAGCTATCCTGCCCGAACTGTAAACGGCTCAGGCATTGCTCTGCATCGGCTTGCATATCCCCTTCGATCTGCCGCCGCTGTCGATTCAATTCATCCAGTCGTAAGGCGAGCATTTTTGCTTGCTGCATGTCGGCCGCCAGCAAACAGTCGATGCCCATTTGAATATCGTCGAGACGCCCTGCAGCATTAATTCTCGGTCCCACGGCAAAGCCAAGATCAGTCGCGGAAATGCCTTGCGGATCGCGCCCGGCCACCTGCAGTAACGCCATAATACCCGGTCGACAACGCCCTTCACGAATACGCTGCACACCTTGTTGCACTAAAATGCGATTATTAAAGTCGAGGGCAACGACATCCGCAACCGTACCAAGCGCAACTAGATCAAGGTAATCGGCAATTTGTATTTGTGCCGCGGGATGTTCGCTATGCTGTTGGCGAAACCACGAACGAATCGCCAATAAAAGATAAAACGCGACGCCAACCCCCGCCAAAGACTTGCTCGCAAACTGACAGTCGTCGCGGTTTGGGTTAACCACTGCAGCCGCAGGCGGCAAGGTGGCCGCTGGTAAATGGTGGTCGGTAATAATCACCTCTAGGCCTAACTGATTCGCACGCTCAACCCCAGCGTGACTGCTAATGCCATTATCCACGGTAATCAGCAGCTCTGCGCCCTGTTGCGCCGCATGGTCGACTAATGCCGGAGACAGGCCATAGCCATCGGCAAAGCGATTCGGCACTAAGTACATCAGCGACTTAGCGCCCATTACAGCTAATGCAGACATCAGCAGTGCAACACTAGTAGCACCGTCGGCGTCGTAGTCACCACAAATACAAATCTTGCGTTGCGCTAAAATTGCCGCGGCCACCCGCTCGGCCGCCAATTCGCAGTCAACTAATTGATTAAAATGTAATAGCCCGCGTAGTGACAGGTCGAGCTCGGAACTATCGGTAATGCCGCGATTGGCATAAATACGCTGCAGAATTGCCGGCAGGTTGCCAGCGAACAGTGGCGTCTGACTCGCTTGGCGACGTTTAAGTAATGGCGCTGGTAGAACTGAGTTGGTCATGCTTAATTATCCGCGCGGATGGTGTTGTTCATGAAGTTGTTTAAGGCGCGCTTTAGCGACTTGTGTATAGATTTGCGTGGTCGCAATATCCGAATGTCCTAAAAGCATTTGCAGGGCGCGTAAATCCGCACCGTGATTCAGTAGATGCGTCGCAAATGCATGGCGCAGCCGATGTGGCGAAATATTTTCCGGTAATCCTGCTTGCAACGCATAAATTCGAATGCGATGCCAAAACGTTTGTCGGGTCATTTGCTGGCTACGCTGCGACAAGAACACGACATCCGTTGCATTTTGCATGAGTTCGGGACGGCCATAACGCAGGTATTGTTCGAGTGCATATAAGGCTTCTTCCCCCATTGGCACTAAGCGTTCTTTGTTACCTTTGCCAACCACGCGAACCACGCCCTGGCGCAAGCTGACTTCGCTCATTTTCAAGCCAACTAATTCACTAACCCGCAAGCCAGTTGCGTAGAGTAATTCCAGCATCGCTTTGTCACGTAAACCAAGCGCCGTGTTGGTCACCGGCGCTTGTAACAAGGCCGTCACATCGGCTTCACTAATGCTTTTCGGTAAGCTCGCTGGTAGCTTCGGACTTTGCAAATGGGCGGTCGGGTCGTCGGCGCGCAATTGGGTGCGCAACAAGTAACCAAAATACTTGCGTAAACTGCTCAGTAATCGCGCCTGTGAACGCGATTTGATGCCCTGCTCACGGCGGACGCCTAAATAGCTAACAATGTCCTCACGGCTTGCCTGTTCTAACCTTTGGTTGCGGCTAGCCAGCCAGTTTTGAAAATGGCTTAGGTCACTTTTATAGGCAGCGATGGTATGTTGGCTAACGCCCTGTTGCAGCCACAGTTTGTCGAGAAACTGATCGATATCGCTCATGTCGCGCCCTAAAAAAAACGTGCCTAGCCTTAGTATGCCAGACACGTTTCCAATTTTTTAGCTTTCTTTTTGATTGCGTGTATCGGTTAGTTCGTCAACGTACCATTTTGATAATCCATGAACGCCTGACGCAACTCGGCTTCCGTGTTCATGACAAAAGGACCATACTGTGCAATCGGCTCACCTATCGGCTTTGCAGCCATCAATAAAAAGCGACCTGCGTTAGCAATTTCGACGTTCACTTCGACGTCATCGGCTAACTCAATCAATTCGCCCGCTTGCGCAGTAATACCGGCGATGGTGACAGCACCTTGGTAAACATACAGCAATCGAGTTTCTTGTCCTTGCTGTGGCAAGATGACTTGCGTTGCTTGATCAAGCCGATAATCCAAATAAAGAAACTCACGGCCCGGTGCTTTAACCGGCCCCGTTTGACCGTTGAAATCACCCGACAGTACCCGCACTAAACCGCCATCAATAGTCACTTCCGGCACTTGTGATGCAGAGATATCTGCGTACTCCGGATCACTCATTTTCTCGGCGGCTGGTAAATTCAACCACAGTTGAAAACCCCACATCAGACCGTCTTTTTGCTTTGGCATTTCCGAGTGAATCATACCGCGAGCGGCTTTCATCCACTGTAAACCACCGGTGGTAATCTCACCCTTATTTCCTTTCGAGTCTTCGTGCGCCATATTGCCAGCCAACATGTAGGTTAGCGTGCAGAAACCACGGTGTGGGTGCGGTGGAAACCCAGCAATGTAGTCATTGGGATTATCCGACTTAAATTCGTCCAACATCAGAATTGGGTCACGGTGGCGAAATGCCGGTTGGTTAATCACCCGCTTCAATTTCACACCGGCACCGTCTTGCGCAGGCATACCCCGCACACGATGTTTAATAATCGACTGACTCATGGTCTACCTCCTATTGTGCATCCGCCGCCAGTTTGCGGCGATCATGCGGTGCTGTAAAATCCAATTCTGGCCCTTTCGGTACCACGCCGGTTGGATTAATCATGTCGTGGCTGACGTAATAATGCGTTTTAATGTGGTCCATGCGCACGGTTTCGGCGACGCCTGGTACTTGATAAAGCTCGCGGACAAAGTTCCACAAGTTTGGATAATCAACAATACGTTTCAAGTTACATTTAAAGTGACCCACATAAACCGCATCGAAACGAACTAACGTTGTAAACAAGCGCCAATCGGCTTCCGTTAACGCCGAACCGACCAAGTAACGCTGCCCAGCGAGTTTTTGTTCGAGTTGGTCCAGTGCTTTAAATAAACTATCAAACGCTTCTTCGTAAGCAGGCTGCGTGGTTGCAAAACCAGCTTTATAAACACCGTTATTCACGTTGTCGTAGACAACTTCATTAATCGCGTCGATGTCACTACGCAATTGCTCCGGGTAAAAGTCTAACGGATTGCCGGTCAGGTCGTTAAACGCTGAGTTGAACATGCGAATAATGTCGGCTGACTCATTCGAGACAATCGTATTTTGTTGCTTGTCCCAAAGAATCGGCACGGTCACCCGACCGCTATAATCGGCTGCCGCAGTCGTATAAATCTGATGCAAAAACTTTTTATTAAACAAAGGGTCGGCTAGCTCGGTACCAGGGCGAAATTCCCAACCATTGCTGAGCATTTCCGGTGCCACAGCAGACACGCTAATGTGCTCTTCTAAGCCTTTCAGTTTGCGGAATATTAAAGTGCGATGTGCCCAAGGACAGGCATAGGAAACGAAAAGGTGGTAACGGCCAGACTCTGCTTTAAAGCCGCTTTTGCCGGTTTCACCAGCGCTACCGTCCGCCGTGACCCAATTGCGAAATTGTGCTTCTGAGCGCTCAAAACGGCCACCCGATTTGCTCGTGTCGTACCATTTATCTTGCCACTGACCATCAACTAATAAACCCATGACTGCCTCCACTTAAAATGTGAAGCCAGTATAAAGGGACAGAAAATGTCAGACAAATCGCTGAGTGGAAAATCAATATGCACCAAGTGAATAGCCTTTTAGGAAGTCATTCACTTGGTGCATATTTGAGATTTTATTTTTCGACTAAGGCCAGCACTGCAGCCGCAGATTTAGCGCCTGCATCACAACGTAATTGTTGGTGTAATTCGTCGAAGCGTGCGATTAAACAGCTTTGGTCTTGCGTTAACAAAGGTAAGACTTCCGCCGCAATCCGCTCACCGTTTACTTCGTCTTGCAGGAGTTCTTTGACCAACTCACCGCCATGCAGCAAGTTCGGTAACGAAAAATACTCTAACGTCACAAAGTGCCGCAGAATGTGAAAGTTAAACCAACCAAAACGATAACAGACCACCATTGGACGCTTAATTAACATGGTCTCCAGCGACACCGTGCCCGATGCTAAAATCGTCGCATCACTGGCGGCGATGACATCTTGGCTTTGACCCGCAAACAATTGCACCGGTAGCGGCTGTTGCCAATGTTGTTCTGCTTCAGCCAGCGCGGCATTAAACTGGGCACGACGATTGGCATTAAACAAAGGCACTAAAAACTTTAACTCGGGCTGTTGCCGAGAAAGCTCGTAGGCCGCGTCAATAAACGGTCGCGCGAGCTGGCCGACTTCACTCCCGCGGCTTCCCGGTAATAAACCGATATAGCGAGCTTGAGGGGCCAAACCAAGTGTTTTTCGCGCATCTGCTTTGCTGGTTGCGAGCGCAAACTTGTCTGCTAAAGGATGACCAACAAAGGTATATGGCACTTGATAACGGGCGTAAAACTCGGCTTCAAAGGGCAATATACCCAACACCATATCGGTCGCTTTGGCGATCTTAAAAATTCGCTTCGGTCGCCATGCCCAGACTGACGGGCTAACGTAGTGCACGGTTTTAATGCCGCTGTCTTTCAGTTTCCGTTCAATTGGCAGCGTAAAATCGGGCGCATCAATGCCGATAAAGACATCCGGTGCCGCTGCAAGCATGGTTGTGACCACCGTCTTGCGCGCTCGCAGCAAACTTGGAAGGTTTTTCAACACGTCCCACACCCCCATCACCGACAAAGTTTCCATCGGAAATAAGGAATGCAGTCCTTGCTCCTCCATTAAATCACCGCCAACACCGATAAACTCGACGTCATTGTGTGCTTCTTTCAAGCTAGCCATTAAACTAGCGCCGAGAATATCCCCCGACGCTTCGCCAGCGACAATGCCGATACGTAATGGGCGCTGATGAGCGCCCATTGAACTGTTCGTCGAGGTTGGTTGTTGGCGTGCTTCTGGTTCTTTCATCGCAGTGTCACTAGTGTTCGAACTCATGAGTTTATTTATGGACGAATAATGCCGCGCTCTGACTGCGTAATGAACTCAACGAAACCATCGAGCTTTGGCTCGGACAGCGCAGTGATTTGCTCCGCTGCCTCGGCAACGGTTAAACCAGAACGATAAAGTATTTTATAGGCACGTTTAATGTTAAGAATTTCGTCGCTGCTAAAGCCACGACGACGCAAACCTTCGCTATTAATGGTGCGTGGCACGGCATTGTGACCCTGCGCCATAATGAATGGGGGAATGTCTTGGACAACAACCGAATTAACTGCTGCAAACGCATGGGAGCCAATTTTGCAGAACTGGTGAACACCGGTAAAGCCGCCAAGAATGACATAGTCGCCAACGTGGACATGCCCAGCTAAGGTCGCATTGTTCGCTAAGATATTATGATCACCGAGCATGCAGTCGTGAGCAACATGCACATAGGCCATAAACAAATTATCACTACCGATTTGGGTCAAGCTATTGTCTTGAATGGTTCCGCGGTGAATGGTACACCCTTCGCGAAAGACGTTACGATCGCCGATCACTAACTCGGTGGGTTCACCCCGATACTTCTTGTCTTGGCACTCTTCACCAATCGAACAAAACTGGAAAAAGCGGTTTTCGCGGCCAATGCGAGTTGGCCCCTTAATCACCACATGTGACTCAACAACACAGTTGTCACCGATTTCGACATCTGCGCCAATCACAGAATAAGGGCCAATGCGAACATTGGCACCTAAACGAGCTGTTGGATCAACAATCGCTGTTTTGTGAATCAATTAACCATTCCTTCTTGCACACATAATTTCAGCGGTACAGGC
>ERZ869909.2846-NODE-2846-length-10742-cov-4.636662_pt1 | contig 10742 bp, 9 predicted proteins | sample MGYA00520892_ERZ869909 | MGnify/ENA primary metagenome ERZ869909 (study PRJEB32215, sample SAMEA104723947) | bioreactor metagenome | biome: bioreactor; feature: anaerobic bioreactor; material: water | place: China | collected 2015-03-12 ... | reverse complement strand
CGGCGCTCGATGCGGCCGTGGCCTGCGCAGGTGGTCACGAAGGACTCCGACGCAGGAGGCCCGAGGCGGTCGACATTGCGAGGCGCCGGCAGTGCCAGGGCGTCGAAGGCCGCGCCGACCTGGCTGCGGAGCGTCGGCTGGTTGTCCTTGAGGGCGAGCAGGTAGTCTCCGCCGCGCTGCGTGATGTGTGGCGGAGCGGCCTATGGGAACGCCGCGAGGGCGCCCCAACGGGAACGCTTCGGGGCGGGTCAATGGGAACGCCACGGGGCGGGGTAATGGGAACGCGATGAGGTGACGATCGGGCGGCCCTCGTTTCAAGTCCGGCGCATGGGAGTTCCCGTGCCCCGGATGGCCAATGACCGCGACGAGGACCGACATGCATCGATTGCAGGAGCTGGTGAGGCTCCACCGACAAGGAATTACACCGCGGGCGGTGTGCCGCCTGCTGACCATGAGCCCGAAGACGGAGCTGAAGTACCAGACGGCGCTGGCGGAAGCCGGACTGCTGAGCGGGCCCGTCGATGAGCTGCCTGCCCTCGACGTGCTGCGTGCGGCCGTCGAAGGAGCGCATCCAAGGCCCGGACCACGCCCGGTCGAATCGTCGACCGACCCATGGCTCGAGGCGATCACGGAACAGTTCACGCGAGGGATCGGGCCTCGCGCCGCCTGGGACAAGCTCCGACGCGAGGATGCGGAGTTCGGTGCCAGCTACGACGCCGTGAAGCGGACGTACAGGCGCCTCGCGCGTGCGCAGGGCGTCCGCCCGGAGGACGTCGCGATTCCCGTTGAGACGGCCGCCGGCGACGTCGCGCAGGTCGACTTCGGGTCCGTAGGACGACTGTTCGACCCGGATTCGGGGCGTATCCGCAAGGTTTGGGTCTTCGTGATGACGCTTGGCTTCAGCCGGCTCACGTTCGCCTGGCTGGTCTTCGACCAGCGCGTCGATACCTGGCTCGAGCTACACCGCCGCGCGTTCGAGTACTTCGGCGCGGTCCCGCGAGTCGTCGTCCCCGACAACCTGAAGGCCGCCGTCATCCGGGCGGCGTTCGGAGCCGCTGACCGGCACGAGCTCGAGCTCAACCGCAGCTATCGTGAGCTGGCCCGCTTCTAAGGCTTCCGAATCGACCCGGCCCCGGTCCGTGCCCCGAAGAAGAAGGGCAAGGTCGAGTCGGCCGTCCGCTACGTGAAGTACTCCTGGTGGCGGACCTGTCAGGCATCCGACATCGGGGCGGCGCAGCAGGACCTCGACAGCTGGCTCGACAGGACGGCCAACGCACGCTGCCACGGGACGACACGGCGACAGCCCCGCGAGCACTTCGTGAGCGAGGAGCGTGCACGCATGCTACCGCTGCCGCCGCGTCGCTTCGAGCCGGTGGTGTGGCAGCCTGCGACCGTCCATCCGGACAGCCACGTCGAGTTCGACCGCCGCCTCTACTCGGTTCCGTGGCGGCTGATTGGCCGCAAGGTCTGGGTCAGGGCGCCCGAGCACAGCGTTGAAGTCTACGCTGACGACGCCCGCGTCGCGACACACGATCGGCGCTCGCGAGGACGCCAGAGCACGGACGACCTGCACCTGCCGGAGGGGCGCCGGGACCTCCGGCATCGCTCGGAAGAGTACTGGCTGGAGCGCGCCGACCGGCTTGGGGCAGACGTCGGGCAGTACGTGCGGGCGGTGCTCGCCAGCGACGACGTCCTCAGCCGCCTCAGAGACGTGCAGGCGATCGTCGCGCATCTCGAAACCTTCCCCGTCACTCGAGCCCAGGCGGCCGCCCGGCGCGCTCACGCGTACGGCAACACCTCGTACGCGGCGATCAAGCGGATCCTCAAGGACGGGCTCGATCTGCAACCGCTTCCGAACTTCGTTTCTCCCGCCCACGGGCGGATCACCCAGCCACGGTTCGCCCGCACCGCCGGTGAGCTCCTGGCCAAACACAGTGAGGCCGATCATGAATCCCACTGACGAGCTGGTCCCCGTCCTGAAGAAGCTGCGTCTGTCCGGCGTCCTGCAGAGTCTCGATATCCGACTCCGCCAGGCGATCGATGGAGAACTCAGCCACACCGAGTTTCTCTTGCGTCTGCTCGCCGACGAGGTCGAGCGCCGCGAGGGCAAGCAGCTGCAGCTCCGGCTGTCCCGAGCGAGCTTCGAGCACGCCAGGACGCTCGAGGACTTCGACTTTCGCTTCAACCCCAGGCTTCCGAAGGCGAAGATCCTCGACCTGTGCACATGCGGCTTCCTCAGCACCCACACCAACGTGCTGCTCGTGGGACCCGCCGGCGTCGGGAAGTCGCACATCGCGCAATCCATCGGGCATCGTGCCTGCATGGCCGGCCACCGCACCCTCTACGTCACGGCGCATCGCATGCTCACGTCGCTTCGTGCGGCGCGCGCAGACGGCAGCTGGGACCGCGTGATGCTGAAGTACACCTCACCTGACCTGCTCATCGTCGACGACCTCGGTCTCCGACCGCTGCAGGGGGACGAGCCGATGGATCTCTACGAGATCGTCCGCGAGCGCTACGAGCACGGGTCGATGATCATCACGTCGAACCGCGACGTGCCCGAGTGGTACCCGCTGTTCGGAGACGAGCTCCTGGCCTCCGCGGCGATGGACCGCCAGTTCCACCACAGCCACGTCCTTACTCTTGAGGGCAAGTCCTACAGGACCGCCTCCGTCGCCTGAGCGTTCCCTTTGACCCGCCCCGAACTCGCCACGTAATCACGCAGAACGCGCTTCATCAGCCACGCAGAAACGCGCGTTCCCTTTACCCCGCCCCGGACGCGTTCCCTATACCCGCCCGTTGACGATGAGCACGACGACGAAGAACACGCTGGCGACGAAGACCGTGAGCCAGGGCGAGAGCCGCTACGGAACGCCCGAGCCGCAGATCGCGATCTGCTTCCCCAAGGGCACCAGCTACCGCGTCGTGAAGGCCGCGCTGCACAAGCCACGAGCAGGCTCCAGAATCGACGGGCCGGCTCGCGCGACCGACGTTGCTGGTGGACCGCGAGCGTGATCTATGCAAAATGGCAAGCAGATTCGCCCGCCGAGAGCGCAGCCGGGCTCGGGATGCGAGGTTACGGGACCGCCATCTCCGACGGGACGAAGAGAAGGATAAACGAATGCGACTTGGTGACGCTCGGCCTGTTCGCGATACCTCGGTGGAGCGCTGATGGAGGCGGTCTACATCATAGCTCCGTTGCTGCTGCTAGCAGTCGTCCTGGCGGCCGTTTGGCTCGATCGGTTCAGCGTGCCTGTCATCCTCGTGGCACTGGGGCTCGGGCTTCTGGCCGGGAGCGATGTCCTCGGGCTGTGGCACTTCGACGACGTCGACCTGGCAAACCAGGTCGCGAACGCGAGCCTGGTGTTCATCCTGTTCCACGGCGGGCTCGTCACCAAACGCAGCGTCCTCAGGTCGGTTGCGCTCCCGGCAGGCGGAATGGCGACCTGGGGTGTCGTGCTGACGGCGGCCACGGTGTTCTGCGTCCTTCACCTCGGCCTTGGCTGGCCCTTCGATCGTTCGCTCCTTCTTGCCGCCGTGATCTCGTCGACCGACGCTGCCGCGACTTTCTCGATCCTCCGCCGCCAGTCCCTGCGGCCGCGACTCGCATCGACGATCGAGATCGAGAGCGCGGCGAACGATCCGATGGCGATCCTCCTGACAGTCGTAGTCGTCGAGTCGCTCACCGCCGGCACGGGTCTGAGCTGGACGATCCTGCCAGTGTTCGCGTGGAAGTTCGTCGTCGGTCCGGTGGTGGGTTGGTTGCTCGCGCGCGTTGCCCTCGCAATTTTCGACCGGCTGAACCCACAGGACCGAGGCTACTACTACGTGCTGCTGCTCGCCGTGGTGCTGCTGACCTATGGCCTGGCAGAGGCCGCGAAGGCCAGCGGGATGCTCGCGGTCTTCACCGCGGGCCTGGTCATGGGGAACCGGAAGTTCATTTACCAGCAGGGTATTCGGAACTTCTCAGCCGCCTTGTCGATGATCGCGAACATCGGCGTGTTCGTGATGATGGGGCTCTTGGTCTTCCCGAGCCAATGGAGCGGCCTGTGGCTCGATGGCGTCTTGCTCTTTGTGGCGTTGACGCTCGTCGCTCGGCCCGCCGCCGTCTGGTTGGGCACGCTCGGAATGGGGTTTGAGGCGAAGGAACGCCTCTTCATGAGCTGGGCGGGCCTTCGCGGCGCGGTCCCGATCGTCCTCGCGACCTACCCGATGGCCGCCGGGATCCCGACAGGGCAGGACGTGTTCAATCTCGTGTTCTTCGCGGTCGTCCTGTCGGTGGGCATTCAGGGATCGACGCTCGGCGTGCTGGCGCGACGGTTTGGGCTGTCGACGCCGTCCCGTCCACAGCCACGCTACGGCCTCGAGCTCGTCACCATGGCGCACAGCGATCTCGAACTGGTCGTGGTCGATCTGCCGGACCCGAAAGGCCGGCCAGGGCCACGTATTCGTGATCTCACCTTGCCCCCGGGCGCGATGCTCACACTCGTCACACGAGGTGATGAGGTCGTCGCGCCTACCGGTAACACGAGGCTGCTCGGCTGGGATCAAGTCACGGTCCTCGCGCACGCCAAAGACGAAGCAGACGTCCGCTCAGCGCTGCTGGATCCGTTCGACCGGCCCGCCGCAGCGGAGGAGCCTGAGACGCGAGCGATCGACGCCAAGCCCTCCGAGCTCTCCGGGAGCGGAGGCGATGGACCGATTCGCGATCATGTCGTGCTCCTCGGTCACGGTGACGTCGGAAGCGTGCTCACTCGCTTCTTGCGGCTGCGTGAGATCTCGTTCGTCGTGATCGAACAGGACTACACGACCGCGATGGCTCTGCGTGGACAGGGCGTGCGCGTCTTGCACGGCCATGGCGAGGATCCCGAGCTCCTGGACCAAGCCGGCATCAGGGAGGCAAGGATGCTCCTCGTGACCGCGACGCAGCCCGTCTCTGCTCACCGCGCGATCGAACACGCGCACCGCATGAATCCAGAGCTCGAAGTGATCGCCCGTGTACACCACGACTCTCTGCTGACTGCCCTGTCGGGCCTGCCGCGGACCCAGGTCGTGCAGGGCGACGTCGAGCTCGCGTATGCGATGGCGAGGTTCATGCTGCTCGCGTCCGGGATGAGCGCCATCGAGACCGAGGCGCTGATCTTCGACGCGCGACGGGGGCAACCAGGCACCACCCCAACGCGGTTCGTGGAGATCCCCATCCCGCCAGCATCGCCCGTCGTCGGCCGGCGACTCGCGGATCTCGCCCTCCCGCCAGGGGCGCTCGTCGTGAAGATCTTGCGAGGCGGTGAGGTCATCGTCCCGGGAGGGCAGACCGAGATCCGCGCGGACGACGTGCTGTTCGTGCTGACGGACATCGACCAAGGGCGCACGATCGAGCACCAGGTCAACCCGAGCCCGCCTGCGGCCGACGATTCCACGGACCGCACGCCCAACGCGGCAGTACCTCGAGGCGGTCTCGCGCCTTCGTGACGCTCACTGAGAGTTACGAGCGATAGCCGCGCGAGGGCGGCGTTGACGGAGACTGCGAGCGAGCAAGGAGCCAGAGACCATTACCGAGACCTTGAAGAAGCCGGAGGCCAGCGACCGAGGGCCCGAAATGAACGCGGGCGAGCGCTCTCATTCGTTGCTCGTTCCTGTCGACCTGACGGCCATTTCGGACCGCGTTCTCGGCCGAGTCGCGCTCCTGCCTTTCGCCGATGGAGCTCGCATCACGCTGCTTCACGTCGTGCCCAAGAACCTCCCCGTCAGGGCTCAGGAACGCGCCGAACGGGATGCCAGAAAGTCCCGGCAACGAAGCGCGGCATCTCGCCAAGGCGCTCCCGAAGAGCGTCGACGTTGAAGCGGTCGTCAAGGTGGGCAGCGCGGCCGCGGAGATCGCCGAGTGCGCAACCTCGACGCGAGCCGAGCTCATCGTCATGGGTCGTGGCGGCAGTCGCGCGATCCGCGACACCTTTCTCGGCTCCACCGCAGAGCGTGTCATCCGCCGCGGGCAGCTCCCAGTTCTCGCGGTTCGGCTGGCTCCCCGCGCGGCGTACACCCGGCCCGCAGTCGCCCTCGATCTCGACCCAGGGTCCGAAGATGTGCTCGCGCTCATGCTCCGACTGATTCCGCCCCCGAGGCCTCGTGTTGCGATGATCCACGCCTACGACACGCCCTATCAGGGAATGATCTATCCGAGCCTGTCACAGGAGGACGCAGACGAGTGGCGCGACGAGCTCGGGCGAAAAGCCACACACCAGATCGCGAAGCTGCTCGCGGCCGCGCTGGTGCGGGCAAACGTTTCGCCGGCGGAAGCGCCGACTTGGAAGATGCACGTTCAATGCGGCTCCGCGCGGCTCGTGATCGAGAAGGTCGTCAAGAAGGCAGACACCGATCTCCTGGTGCTCGGCACCCACGGCTATTGAGGGGTCGCTCACGTTCTCCTCGGCACGGTGGCTGGAGACGTGCTGCGTGAGGTCGCGTGCGACGTATTGGTCGTGCCCGGCCTTCGTCGCGCCGAAGAACCCGCATGAGTGCGCTGCTCCACCTTCTCGGTGGCGGTCTGCTGCTCTACTTCGGAGCACAGTGGCTGGTAGCGGGCTCATCGGCGCTGGCCCTCGCGCTGAGGATTCCGCAGCTCATCGTCGGGCTGACGGTCGTTGCGTACGGCACGTCGACGCCCGAGGTCATCGTGAGCGTGCAGGCGGCGCTCGATGGCCACCCCGCGGTCGCGATCGGCAACGTCGTCGGCTCGAACATCGCCAACATCGGACTGATCCTCGGCATCGCTGCGCTTATCGCACCGGCGCGAGTGGACGGCGCCCTCCGGTCGCGCGAGTTGCCAGTCCTGCTCGGGAGCACCGTCCTGGTAGTCGGCATGCTCGTGGACGGCGCGATCAGCCGGATCGACGGCGCGGTGCTGCTCGGCTGCGGCATCCTGTACACAACCTGGATGATCCGGGCAGCTCGCGCCGCGACCGTGGTCGCAGTCGCGAAGGCCGATGCGGTCGTCGAGCGAGACGTAGCCGATGCGGCGGGTGCTCCCCAGGCTCGCGGGGCTGCACGCTCCGCGCTCATCGCGCTGTTCGGGCTGGGCGTCTTGTTGGTGGGTGGATCGCTGTTCGTGGACGGTGCCGTCGCGGCCGCACACACCCTCGGCATGAGTGAGCGCCTGGTTGGGATGACGGTGGTCGCGGTGGGCACCTCTCTGCCAGAGCTGGTCACGAGCGTGGTGGCAGCAAGGCGAGGCCACTCGGACCTCGCCATCGGCAACGTGGTCGGCTCGAACATCTTCAACGTCTTCCTCTGCCTGGGAGCGTCCGCGCTGGTCGGAAACGTTGGTGCCGAGCCTCGGGAGGTTGCGGTCGACCTCGGCGCACTCGGCGTGATGACGGCCGTCGCCGCGGTGCTCATTCGCACCGACCGGACGATCTCGCGACGGGAAGGCGCGATTGCCTTGGGCCTCTACGTCGTCTTCCTTGTGACGTCGATCGCGCGGGGATAGCGGTAGGGCTGACTCGCTTGGCGTCATGCAGGCCAGCCAGTGTCGCGGCTGCAACCGCATATGCCCGTTCGTTCGTCGCTCCTCGCGAGCCTTCGCCCCGATGATCAACAGGCTCGGCCCCTCGCAGACGCCGAAGCTGTTGACCAACGGGGCCGACTGTTGATCGCCGGGTACGCAGTTAAACGCCTCTCGGCTTCTCTCTCCCCACGGGACAGGGGAGAGAGCGGGAGAGCTGTCCCACGCGGCGCTCATCGCGCTCGCTCGGCGCTCTCTGCGAGCACGCGCGAGAGCCCCGCCGAGGCACGCGCAGCGCGCGAAACACTCGGAGTTCTGGGGAGAAACGGCGAAGCCCCCTCGGATCGCTCCTTGGGGGCTTCTGTTTACCGACCCTCGCCGTCGGTTGGCGACGAGAGAAAAATGGCTCCCCTCGCGGGAGCTTGCGACGAAGCAGGCCGGATGAGGGCGCGGGCGCAAGTGGTGGATCTCGCAGGCGTCCCGGAGATCGGGGGCTTCCCAGAGCGCCTCGTGTGAACCGGCGGCGGGGCCAGAGCCGAGACGCTACGACGAGGCGTGCTGGTCTACGCATCGCCCCACGCCTGGCGGATGTGGTTGCGGCGCTCGTCCACGTCGGTTCCGGCCGCCCAGCCTGGGAGCGCACCCTCGATGCCGACGAACTCCGAGTGCACCGCCACGCGGGGATAGCGGCCACCGAAGCGCCGCAGGTGCCAGAAGAGCAGCAGCTTGTCGGGCTCATCGAAGCCCTCCCTGATGCAGCCAGAGACAAGCGGAAGCTGCCTCTTGAGCAGGCCCGACAAGGCGTCGGCACGTACGGTTTCGACGACGCGGACGACGACCGACGCAGCGTGGGCGACGCTCGTGGCGGAGTGAAGCGCGAAGCGTCGTCCCAGATGGACGGCGTTGACCCTGCCGTCCGCACCGCGGTGTGTGTGAAGGCGCTGGCCGATGCTGGCGACGTCCTCGCCGGTGATCCAGGCGCGGACCACCTCGGGGATGACGGCCCGCCACCGCTGCTCCCATGCGTCGACGCTCTCGGTGAACTCGTAGGCATCCCCCCGCCGTACACGGGCGCGCGGGATGATGCGCGAGAGCCCTGAGCTCATCGGATTCACCAGGCCAAACAGATGTCGCGTCACCTCGTCGATCGCGAAGTTCAGCAGGTCGTCGAATCCCCAGGCTGCGACCGTCTCTGCGGCCGGGACTCCGGCTGCGATCCGCGCTGCGACGAACGGCGAGACGCCGACCTGGCCCGCGAAGTCTCGCCAGCCATCGAGATCCAGTTGGTCGGCGTCCTCTTGGTCGCCATCGAGTGCAGCTCCGAAACCTCGGAGAAGCAACGCCTGTGCTGCAGCACGGTCCTCGCGGTCCGCAGCTGCCGCGTTCCCGAAGGTAGCCCCGAGGATGCGAACGAGCTGGTCGTCTGGGATGCCAGCGGCCCGCCGCACGACGTACTCGCTGACATCGGCGTCGACCCCGGCTGCTTGGATCCGGTCGATCACCTGCGTGATCGGGTCGACCACATCCAGGCACTGATCCGGCAAGCCGAACAACGACATGATGTGGTCGAGCCCGGTCACCCCGTAGCTCCCGTTCCGCTCTTCAACCGTCAGGACCTTCCCAGGCAAGTCGATCACGATGCCGTGGGCGTAGTGCCCGGCTCGGCCGGCCCGCCCGGCAGCGTTCAGGAGTTCGTGGACTGCCAGCGGCTGCATGCCGCCTTCATCCATCTCTCCGGTCCACCGGTCGTCGCCGGCGATCACGACCGCCTCCGCGGGCAGGTTGATCCCCTGCGCGACCGTGGGGGCCTCACGATCATCGGATGTGCGCGCGGCTCCCTCTCCCATCGTCAGGGGGCGCCGAGATGGGTTGGGGTGTGCGAGTGAGAGCGCGGAGTCCCACAACTTGGCGAAGGCATGGCGCGAGACCCGCTCGAAGCCGTGGGCGAGGATGGAGCGGTTACGGGCGGTTAGAGGCTGCGCAGCGTACGGATTGCGAAGCGCTGTTGACAGCTAGCACCAACAGCCTTAAGAGATCATGGTTATGCTACAGCCGGCAATGATCGAGCGCCTTCGAGAGGTGTGCAACGAGGATGAGCGTGTGGTGAGCGCGCTGATGTTCGGCTCCTTCTCGGTAGGCGAGGGCGACGCTTTCTCAGATATCGAGTTCGCGGTGTTCATCCGGGATGAGGTGTTTGACGCCTTTCCTCAGAGCGCGTGGCTCGAAGCGGTGAGTCCCGTTGCCGCCTACTTTGCAGACGACTTCGGGCATCACACGGCTCTGTTCGAAAATGGTGTGCGCGGTGAGTTTCACTTCATGCGCGCCTCAGAGGTGTCGGTCGTCGAAAGTTGGCGAGGTTACGGGTGGTTCCCCTCGCTTGACGCCGCCGTGCTCCTCGATCGGACAGGCGACCTCCTCCGCCACGCCGGAGTATTGGTCGGCGGACCTCCCGCGCGTGGAGGTGCGGCAGTGGTAGAAGGGCTCGGATTGAACCTACTCAACCTGATGCTCCTTGGCGCCAACCTCCTGAACCGCGGAGAGTTTGCGCGTGCCTGGGCCCTGCTCGGCAAGACTCACGAGTCTCTGCTCAAACTGATTCGCCTCTCGGAAGGAGCCACCGACCACTGGCCGACCCCATCGCGCGCCCTTGAAAAAGACCTCTCATCCGCCTCCTATGAGCGTTATCTGACCTGCACCGCCGACGCCCGGCCGAGCGAGTTGTCCGCCGCCTATCGAGAATCATGGAAATGGAGCCGCGAGCTGATCGAGGCGCTGGGCGGGCCATTGAACGTCGAACTACCCCCGTCCATCCTAGAGCGGGTGGAGGAGCTGCTCGACGATGCATCCGCTCGCTGGACGGCGTGATGACGCTGCCCTGCGTTGTCGGACCCCGTCTTCAACAGCACAGTCCCCATCCGACCGAACAAGACATCGCGCCCTCCGCGCTTCTGGGAGCAACTCCATTTGCCACCCAGTACTACTCCGGTGATCTACGCCCACCGCCCCCGAAGCTTGACGAGGCCGACCTGGCTTGCGCGAAGTGCGGCCACCGGATGGTGCCGAAGTCCAAAACCGCCGACGACGGACTTCCTTCTCACGTGTCCCAGCCCCGGCGTTCCCGTCGCTGTCGTGGGGTGTATCACGAGATCGGACACTTGAGTTAAGGTAGGGAGCGGATCACAGACCAGGAGCCCCGAATGACCGAATCGAGCCCCGCACGCCCTCGCCGCACATTCACTCC
>ERZ869909.2845-NODE-2845-length-10743-cov-9.265423_pt1 | contig 10743 bp, 9 predicted proteins | sample MGYA00520892_ERZ869909 | MGnify/ENA primary metagenome ERZ869909 (study PRJEB32215, sample SAMEA104723947) | bioreactor metagenome | biome: bioreactor; feature: anaerobic bioreactor; material: water | place: China | collected 2015-03-12 ... | reverse complement strand
CCCACGCGCCGGCCCCGCGTCCAGCGTCCGACGGCGGGCCGGTGCCGGGCCTGGGAGCTTCTTCGTGTCGAGTTATCTGACCTTCCGTATCCTCAAGGGTCTGTTCGTCGTCGTGCTGATCAGCGTGGTCACGTTCGTGATCATGCGCATGATGCCGGGCGACCCCGTGTACATGCTCCTCGGCGAGGGGCAGATCCCGATCACGGACGACCAGATCGCCGCGATCCGCGCCAAGTGGGGCCTCGACCGCCCGCTGCACGTGCAGTACTTCGTGTGGGCCGGCAACCTGCTGCGCGGCGACTTCGGCGAGTCGCTGATCCGCGCCGGGGTGCCGGTGCGCCAGATGATCTTCGAGGCCATCCCGGTCACCGCGCTGCTGAACTTCTACGCGATCGTGCTCGCCATCGCCGTGGCGGTGCCGTTCGGCATCGCGGCCGCGGTGCGGCGCAACACCTGGGTCGACTACACCGCGACCGTCTTCTCGGCGCTGGGCATCGCCACGCCCAACTTCTGGAAGGCGCTGATGTTCATCGTGGTGTTCGCGCTGTGGATCCCGAACTGGATCGGCGACCTGCCGCTCGTCGGCCGCATCCCCCCGTTCGGGCTGCGCAGTTGGCAGGGCTGGATCCTGCCGGTGCTCACGATCGCGACCGAGGAGATGGCGCTCCTCATGCGCATCACACGCGGCGCGGTGCTGGAGCTGCTGCCGCAGGACTTCGTCCGCACGGCGCGCAGCAAGGGTCTCGCCGAGCGGGTGGTGCTCTACCGCCACGTGGTCTCGAACGCGATGCTCCCGGTCGTCACCGTCATCGGCTTCCGCATCGCCTTCATCCTGTCGGGCACGATCATCGTGGAGAACGTCTTCGCGCTGCCGGGGATCGGACGGCTGTTCGTCGACTCGGTCCTGCGGCTCGACTACCAGGTGGTGCAATCGCTGGTGGTCGTGTTCGCGGTGCTGGTCGTCGTCATCAACCTGCTCACCGACATGCTCTACGCGCTGATCGACCCGCGCATCAGGATCTCGTGAGGCCGACATGACCCAACCCCCCGACCCCCTCGCCAACGCCGCCGCGGCCGCCGCGGTCCCACAGGGCGGCACCGTCGCTCCGGCCGTCCGTGGACGGGCGCTGCGCCGCTTCCTCGCCAACCGCATGGCGATCGTCGGGACGCTGATCGTCGTGGCGCTGGTCGTGCTGGCCTTGTTCGCCCCGCAGATCGCGCCCCACCACCCGAACGACGACATCTTCCGTGGCATGCGCGGCGCCGGCCCGTCCTGGGAGCACCCGATGGGCTTCGATCACCTGAGCCGCGACCTGCTGTCGCGCGTGATCTTCGGCACCCGCATCGCCTTGCTGGTGGGCCTGATCTCCACCGTGATCTCGGTCGTCATCGGCGTCATCGTCGGCGCCGCGGCCGGCTACTTCGGCGGCTGGGTCGACGAGGTGCTGTCGCTGCTGACCGACACCCTCATGGCCTTCCCGTTGATCGCGCTGCTCGTGGTGTTGGCCGCCATGCTCGGCCCCAGCCTGGTCACCACGATCGTGGTCATCGGGCTCACCGTGTGGGCCCGCTACGCACGCGTGGTGCGGGCCGAGGTCATGAGCCTGCGCGAACGCGACTTCGTCACCGCCGCCCGCGCGCTCGGCGCCTTCGACGGCCGCATCATCTGGCGCCACGTGGTGCCCAACGTCCTCACCTCGGTCATCGTGTTGGCGTCGTTGCAGATCGGCGCGATCATCATCCTGGAGTCCGCGCTGTCGTTCCTCGGCCTCGGGGTGCGGCCGCCCACGGCCACCTGGGGCGGCATCCTCAGCGACGGCCGCGCGTTCATCCTGCGGTACCCGCACATCGCGATCTTCCCCGGGCTCATGATCGTGATCACGGTGCTGGCCTTCAACTTCATCGGCGACGGCCTGCGCGACGCGCTCGACCCACACCAGAAGCTCACCAAGGGGGGCAAGGCATGAGGGCGTTCGTCGGCGGCATCGTCACGGAGACGAACACCCTCTCGCCGATCCCGACCGGCGCCGACGACTGGGAGGTCGTGCGCGACCTCGACGCGGCCGCCCCGGGGAGCGCCCTGCGGGCGTTCGCGGAGGAGGCCGCCGCCCGCGGCGACGAACTCGTCTTCGGCCTCAACGCCTTCGCGATGCCCGCCGGCGTGACCACCTGGGCCGCCTACCGCGGCCTGCGCGACGAGTTGCTCGCCGGCGTGCGCGCCGCCCTGCCGCTCGAAGCGGTGTTCCTGCCGCTGCACGGCGCCATGGTCGCGTACGGGTCCGACGGCGGGTGGATCGACGACGTGGAGGGCGACCTGATCGCCGAGGTGCGCGCGATCGTGGGCCCCGACGCCGTGATCGGCGTCCACATCGACCTGCACTGCCACCTCACGCAGGCGATGCTCGACGGCAGCGACGCGCTGGTGATCTACAAGGAGTACCCGCACACCGACATGGCCGACCGCGCGCGCGACCTCTACCGGCTGGTGGCGGACACCGTGGCCGGGCGGATCCGGCCGACGATGGCGCTGTTCGACTGCCGCATGATGGGCATCTACCCCACCGACCCCCAGCCGATGCGCGGCTTCGTCGACGCCATGCTGGCGGCCGAGCGCGGCCCCGTTGCGGCCGGCGGCGACGGCGTGCTGTCGCTCTCCCTCGGCCACGGGTTCCCGTGGGGCGACGTGCCGGACTCCGGGGCGCGCTTCCTCGCCGTGACGGACGGGGATCCCGCGCTCGCCGCCGCCACGGCGGAGGCGTGGGGCCGGCGCTTCCACGCGCTGCGCCGCGAGGTGGCCGTGAAGCCGCTGCCGCTCGACGCCGCGCTCGACCGTGCCCTGGCGGTGCTGGACGGCGGCCGCGCCCCCGTGGTCATCGCGGACCAGGCCGACAACGCCGGCGGCGGCGCGCCGTCCGACGCCACCTTCGCGCTGCGGCGGATCCTGGAGCGCGGGATCGAGGGCGCCGCCGTGGCGATGATGTGGGACCCGATCGCCCGCCATCAGGCGAAGGCCGCCGGCGCCGGCGCGCGCCTCACCCTGCGCCTGGGGGGCAAGATGGGCCCCGCGTCGGGCGACCCGCTCGACCTCGAGGTCACCGTCATGGACCTCATCGACGGCCTGATCCAGCGCTGGCCCCAGACCGACGGCGCGGTCGACAGCCCGGCCGGCGACGTCGCCCACCTGCGGGTGCACGGCTTCGTGGGCGCGCCGGCCGGCCCGGACGTCGACGTGATCGTCACCACCCGCCGCGGCCAGGTGCTCGGGCTCGAGCCCTTCACCGCCTTCGGCATCACGCCCGAGACGCACCGCGTCCTGGTGGTGAAGTCGATCCAGCACTTCCACGCGGCCTTCGCGCCGATCGCCGCCGAGGTCGTCTACATGGCGGCGCCCGGCGCGGTGGCGCCGATCATGCAGCAGATCCCGCTGGTGCGGGCCGACCTCGACAAGTACCCGTGGGTGGAGGAGCCGCTCACGCCCGGAGGAGGCGGCGTTGTATGAGGGCTGATACGTTCGACAAGCGTTTCGATGACGGCGAGGAGAGCGTGCTCGACGCGTTGGAGGTCGGCCGGGCTCGTCGGCCGCGGTTGGAGGCGCGTCGGGTCAACGTGGACTTCCCGGCGTGGATGGTGGCGTCGCTCGACCGCGAGGCGCGCCGCCTCGGGGTCACCCGGCAATCCGTCATCAAGATGTGGATCGCAGAGCGGCTGGAGCGTACGGTGTCGTAGACACCCGGCGTCTCCGGCACCGTGGCCGCCCACCGTCCTGGACGCCCCCGGGCTATGCTCGTGCCACGACCGGCCGGCCTCCGCGCCGCGCCGGTGGGAGGTGCGAGCGTGACCACGTCCCCACATCGGACCGTGTACCTGGTCGCCAGCGGCGACCTGCGTCCGTCCGCCAACCGCGTGTGCTGGCCTGCTCAGGCCGAGATGGAGGCTGCGCTCACGGACGCGCTCGCCGGCCTCGGCGCGAAGGTCGTGCGCGCGCACGCGTTCGACCCGAACGCCAGCCACGGTTTCCTGGACTCGCAGCGGGCCGGCATGGACGCGTTCGCGCGCATCCCTAAGGACGCGCCGGTGGTCGTGGCCGAGGCCGTGTGGCAGTACAGCCACCACGTGCTCGCCGGCCTGCAGGCGCACCGCGGCCCCGTCCTCACGGTCGCCAACTGGAGCGGTCAGTGGCCGGGCCTGGTCGGCCTGCTGAACCTCAACGGCAGCCTCACGAAGGTCGGTCGGCCGTACTCCAGCCTGTGGAGCGAGCGATTCGACGACGCCTTCTTCCTCGACGGCCTGCGCGCCTGGCTCGAGACGGGCGACGTGCGCCACGACCTGTCGCACGTCCGCGACCTCGACCCGCTACGGCTGCCGCTGGAGGCGAGCGAACTCGGCCGCGCGGCGGCGCGCGCGCTGCGCGAGCGCCAGGCGATCCTCGGGGTGTTCGACGAGGGCTGCATGGGCATGGCCAACGCGATCCTCGAGGACCACCTGCTGAACCCGCTGGGCGTGTTCAAGGAACGCCTCAGCCAGTCCGCGCTCTACGCCGCCACCCGCGAGGTGCCGGAGGCCGAGGCCCGCGCGGTCTACGACTGGCTGCGGCGCGAGGGGCTCACCTTCGACCTCGGCGACGACGAGGCCAGCCACCTCACCGAGGCCCAGGTGCTGCGGCAGTGCGCCATGTACGTCGCCGCCGTGCGCATCGCCGACGCCTTCGGCTGCGACGCCATCGGCATCCAGTACCAGCAGGGCCTGAAGGACCTGCTGCCCGCCTCCGACCTGGTCGAGGGCATCCTGAACGACGCCCACCGCCCGCCCGTCACCGACCCGGCGACGGGACGGGTGCTGTACGAGGGCGAGCCGCTGCCGCACTTCAACGAGGTGGACGAGGGCGCCGGCCTCGACGCGCTCGTCACCCACCGCGTGTGGCGTGCGCTCGGGTACGACCCCGCCACCACGCTGCACGACCTGCGCTGGGGCGAGCGCTACGCCGGCCCCGACCGCGACGGCCGAATGCTCGACGACTTCGTGTGGGTGTTCGAGATCTCCGGCGCCGCGCCCGCCGCCCACTTCGAGAACGGCTACCGCTCCGCGCGAAGCGAGCGCCAGCCGGCCATGTACTTCCCGCTCGGCGGCGGCACCCTCAAGGGCGTGTCGAAGCCAGGCGAACTCGTGTGGAGCCGCGTGTTCGTCATGGACGGCGCGCTGCACGTCGACCTGGGCCGCGCGACCGCGGTGGCGCTGCCCGACGCCGAGACGGAGCGCCGCTGGTCCGCCACCACCTCCCAGTGGCCCATCCTCCACGCCGTGCTGCACGGGGTCACGCGCGATCAGATGATGGCGCGCCACAAGGCCAACCACATCCAGGTGGTCTACGCCCCGGACGCCGCCGCGGCCGACCGGGCGCTGGCGGCCAAGGCCGCCGCGTTCGCCGAGCTGGGCGTCGCCGTGCACCTCTGCGGCGCCGTGCGGGTCGGCTGACGTGGCCGGGCTGCTGCTGGGCGTCGACGTCGGCACGGCCTCCACCAAGGGCGTCCTGACCACGCTGGCGGGCGAGGTCGTCGCCGAGCACGTCGTCCCCCACGCCCTGGAGGTGCCCCGGCCCGGGTGGGCCGAACACGACGCCGACGGCGTCTGGTGGCACGACGTCGTCGCCGTGTGCCGGTCCCTGCTGGGGGGCCGGTACCGCGGCGGCGACGTGGCGGGCGTGGCCGTCAGCGCGATCGGGCCCTGCCTGCTGCCGGTCGATGCCCAGCTGCGCCCGCTGCGCAAGGGCATCCTCTACGGCGTCGACGTGCGCGCCGCCGCCGAGATCGAGACCCTGAACGCCGAGTTGGGCGCCGACGACGTCTACGCCCTGTCGGCCATGCCGTTCAGCAGCCAGGCGATCGGGCCCAAGCTGCGCTGGCTGCACGACCGGGAACCCGCCGTGTGGCAAGCCGCGCGCGCGTTCCACACGGCCAGCAGCTGGCTGGTGGCGAAGCTCACGGGCGAGGCCGTGATGGACCGGCACACCGCGAGCCACTGGATGCCCCTCATGGACCTGCGCGCGGGCGAGTGGTCGCCGCGCTTCACGGACGGGATCGCCGAGCTCGAGCGCCTTCCGCGCCTCGGCTGGAGCGACGAGGTCGCCGGCACGGTGACCGCCGCCGCCGCGGCCGAGACCGGCCTGCGCGCCGGCACACCGGTGGCGGTCGGCGCCGTCGATGCGCTGTCCGAGGCGATCAGCGTGGGCGTGACGGCGCCGGGCGAGCTGATGATCATGTACGGCAGCTCGACCTTCTTCATCCTCGTGACCGAGCGGCCGTACCCCGACCCCCGGGTGTGGACGACGCGCGGCGCGTTCGATGGCCAGTTCGCGTTGGCGGCCGGCACGGCCACCGCCGGCAGCCTCACGGCCTGGTTCAAGGACACGCTCCTCGGCGGCGCCGCCGACTTCCCCACGCTGTTCGCCGAGGCCGGCCGCGCGCCCGCCGGCGCCGGCGGACTGATCGCGCTGCCGTACTTCAGCGGCGAGCGCACGCCGATCCAGGACCCCGACGCCCGCGGCGTGATCGCGGGGCTCTCGCTGGCGCACGACCGCGGCCAGGTCTTCCGCTCCCTGCTGGAGGGCGTGGCGTACGGCATCCGCCACAACCTCGAGGCGTTCGCGGCGATGGGCGCGCCGATCCGGCGGGTGGTGGCCGTGGGGGGCGGCACCCAGGGCGGCCTGTGGACCCAGATCGTGTCGGACGTCAGCGGCGTGCCCCAGGAGCTCACCCGCCCGCGCCACGGCGCCGCCTTCGGAGACGCGTTCCTCGCCGGCCTGGCCGCGGGCGTGCTGCGCCGCGACGACCTCGCGGCGTGGGTGCACCACGAGCGCACGATCGCTCCCGACCCCGCGCTGCGCGCCGCGTACGACGAGGGCTTCGCGCGCTACCAGGCGCTGTACCGCGAGACCCGCGACCTGGTGCACGGTCTGGCGCGGTCGGCGGGTTGACGTCCGCAGGGCGTCTCCGCCGACCGGCGGTCCGTCCGAGCCTCAGGTGTCCCGCGACGACGTCGCCCGCGCCACGAACGCGAACGCGAGCAGCAACGCGCCCGTGACCCACCCGCCGAGGGCGAACCCGCCCGGCACGTACAGGCCGAGCGCCAGGCCCGCCAGCACGAGCGCGCCCGCCAGCACGGCGTATGGGGGCATGCCGTACAGGAACACGAACGGCAGGTAGTGGGCGCCGAGGGCGACCATGAAGGCCGGGTAGAACCACTCGATCCGGAACAGCGTCGCCGCGCCGACGATCGGCAGCGTCAGCGGCAACACGAACGCCACCTGCATCGCAAGGCCGTTCATCGGGTGGTCCCGCGGCAACGACCAGGGGCCCCCCATGAGCCGCAGCGTGAGCTGCGTGAGCGGGAAGATCGCCACGCCGCCGACGACCAACACCAGGATCGCGAGGTTGGTGGCGCCCAAGGTCGCGATCGCCGCCGAGGCGAGCCACAGCGCCGCCGACACCAGAGAGCCGGCGAAGCCGCCGAGGTAGACCGTTCGCACGTCGCGCTGCGCCTGCCGGATGTCCATGGGACGCTCCTCCCGCTCCGACAGGCTAGACGGAAGCGGTCGGCCGCCGCACGGGTGGTCTGCCCCGCCGCTCGCCGCGCGACCGTCGACGGCACCCTCGCGCCACCGACGCCCCGGGTAACCTGACCGCATGCCCCCGGCCCAGCGCCCGTTCCACCTCATGGCCAAGCCCACCGGGGCCATCTGCAACCTGGCCTGCGACTACTGCTACTTCCTGAAGAAGGAGGACCTCTACCCCGGGTCGTCCTTCCGGATGTCGGACGAGGTGCTCGAGCGCTACGTCGAAGGGCTGCTCGCGGCCCAGCCGGGACCCGAGGTCACCTTCGCGTGGCAGGGCGGCGAGCCCACCCTCATGGGTCTGCCGTTCTTCGAGCGCGCCGTCGCGCGGGCCGAGGCCCGGCGCGCCCCGCACCAGCGCGTCCACCACACGCTGCAGACGAACGCGACGCGCATCGACGATGCCTGGGCCGCGTTCCTCGCCCGCCACGGCTTCCTCGTGGGCGTGAGCCTCGACGGGCCGCGCGAACTCCACGACCGCTACCGCCGCGACAAGGGCGGCAAGGGCTCGTTCGACGACGTCGTGCGCGGTCTCGCTGCGCTCCAGCGCCACGGCGTCGAGTGGAACGCCCTCGTCACCGTGCACGCGGGCAACGCCCACGCGCCCCTCGAGGTCTACCGCTTCCTGCGCGACGAGGCCGGCGCCCGCTTCGTCCAGTTCATCCCCGTCGTCGAGCGCGCCGACGCGCGCGGCGAGCAGCGCGGCGCGGCCCTCACGGACCGGAGCGTGACCGGCCGCGCCTACGGCGACTTCCTGCTGGCCGTCTTCGCCGAGTGGGTGGCGCGCGACGTGGGCCGCGTGTTCGTGCAGGCGTTCGACGAGCTGCTCGGCAAGCACCTCGACATGCCCGGCGGCCTGTGCGTCCACCAGCCCACCTGCGGGGACGCGCTGGCGTTGGAGCACACGGGCGACGTGTACGCCTGCGATCACTACGTGCAGGCCGATCATCGGCTCGGCAACCTCGCGGATCTGCCGCTGGCCGACCTGGTGGACGATCCGCGGCAGCGCGCCTTCGGCCACGCCAAGCGCGACACGCTCACCGCGCAGTGCCGCCGCTGCCCGGTCCTGGCGTTCTGCCACGGCGGCTGTCCCAAGGACCGCGTCGCCATCAGCGTGGACGGCGAGAGCGGGCAGCACCACCTGTGCGAGGGCTACCTGGCCTTCTTCACCCGCACCGCGCCCGCGATGCGCTGGATGGCCGACGCCTACCGCGCGGGCCGTCCGCCCGCCGGCGTCATGGAGGCCGTGCGGGCAGGCGAGCTGCGACCGCTGCTGGACGCCTGAACGCTCACGGGGCGCGCCACGCGAACGCGGGCCGCAGGTCGACGTACGGGTGACGCACGCCCAGCGGCGCGCCGTCGGGTGAGCGCCACGCCGGTGCGCCGTCGAGCCACGCCCAGTCCGCGTCCGTGAGCGCGTGCCCGCCCGGGCGCAGCACCACCGCCAGGGCGTCGCCCGCGCCGACGAAGCGGTAGACCTCGCGCGCGGCCCACGCCGCCTGCACGGTCCCCTCGGGGTTCGCCCAGGCGTCGTCCGCGCCGCACGTCAGCAGCAGCGGTCGCGGCGCGATCGCGGCCAGCAGCACGTGTTGGTCGAACGGCAGTTCGGCAACGCGCCCGTCGAACGCGGCCAGCCTCGGTCCGAACCACGCCGGGAACGCGCGCGCCACCCCGATCGTCTCGGCGCCGTCGCCCAGGTAGCGGAAGGGCGCCGCGCCACCGGCACCGGAGGCGTGCGCGTGCGCCCATGCGATGGCCTCGTCCGTCGCCGCCGCCAGCAGCGCCGCCTTGCCGCCGCGCGAGAAGCCGGTCACGCCGATCCGGTCGGCGTCCACCTCGGCCATCGAGCGCAGCCCGGCCACCACCTGCCGGTACGCCCAGGCCCACGCGGCCAGCGCGCCGAAGCTCGACCCCGGCAGCGTGTCGAACAGGCCGCCGCGGCGCTCGCCGACGTCGGGCGCCACGGCGGTGCGGTCGAACACGGCGAGCGCCACGCCGCCCGCTACCAACCGCTCGGCGGACGCGTCCGGCGGCTGCCACCAGCAGCCGTCCCCGGTGACGACGACGCCCACCGGCGCGTTCGCGTCCGGCAGCAGCAGGCGCACGGACCAGCGCACCTCGCTCGCGCCCAGCGCGACGTGCAGGTCGAGCGCCAGGACGCGGGGCTCGCCGGCGAAGCGTCGCACGCGCGCCTCGGAGCGCGGGCGCAGCCGCACCTCGACGGGCATGGGCGGCATGCCGCCGTAACCCAGGTCCACCAACCGTCGGCGCCAGGCGGCGGCGCGGTGCGGCCACTCGGCGGGCGTGGCCACGCGGCGGCCGTCGGGCCACGCGAACGGGTCGGGCAACGCGCCGTGCACGACGGCCTCGCTCGCGCGGCGCGCGTCGAGGTCCGTGCCCACCGACGCCAAGCCCCGGTCAGCCGCCATCGTTCGCGGCCGCGATCGCCGCCAGGTCCGCGTCGGCCATCCCCGCCTCCCGCAGGACGCCGGTGACGAACGCGGTCTTGCCCGCGACGTAGGCGTCGATGTCGCGCGGGTGCGCCCGCGCGAGGCCTCGCTTCAGGTCCGCGTACGCCTGCGCGAGGGCGGGATCCGCCCGCAGGCGATCGCGCAGCCGCAGGTGGTTCTCGACCGCCGGCAGGCCCCGCAGGCAGACGTAGAGGTTGTGGTCGCCGCCCGGGGCGCCGTCGGCGACGCGCGCCGGATCGTGCGCGGGGGCCGTGAACGCCTCGCGGCCCGCGATGCCCAGGTCGCCCAGGTGCCGGTAGCCGAGGCCCTCGAGCCGCGCGATGGCGGCGCCCGCGGCCGCCGCGTCCTCCACGATCACGTCGACGTCCACGATGGGCTTGGCCGCCAGCCCAGGCACGGCCGTGCTGCCGACGTGCTCGATGACCGACGCGATGCCGGCGAGGGCGGGCGCGATGGCGTCGCGGATCTCCGCGAAGCGCATCGGCCACGCCGGGTCGTAGGGGACGACGCGAACCTCGCGAGCACGCCCGTCGCGCGTTCCCTTGGTTCGGTCGACGGCTGCCGTCGCAGCCGGGGTCTCCGGCACGGTCGCCGCGACCTCGCGCCGGACCGACGTGCGGACGAACGACGGCGTCATCCGGCCTCCTCCGGGGCGTACCGCCGGAA
>ERZ869909.2844-NODE-2844-length-10745-cov-4.254406_pt1 | contig 10745 bp, 8 predicted proteins | sample MGYA00520892_ERZ869909 | MGnify/ENA primary metagenome ERZ869909 (study PRJEB32215, sample SAMEA104723947) | bioreactor metagenome | biome: bioreactor; feature: anaerobic bioreactor; material: water | place: China | collected 2015-03-12 ... | reverse complement strand
ATGTAGCCGCGCTCGCCGCGGCGCGGAGCAGCTTCGACAACCACGCCGCGCCGGCACGCGAGCGCGCCGCCGCGCTCCAGACACTGCTCGGCGCGCTCGAGAGCGACGAACAGCAGCTCCTCCTCATGCGTGCGCTCAACGACCCCACGCCAGAGCTCCAGGCAACGTCCCTCGAGGAGATCGGCAACCGCAAGGACGAGGACCTCATCGACGAAGTGATCCCCCTCGTCGAGTCCGACAACGAGGATGTGGCCCTCGCGGCGGTCTCGGCGCTCGAGGCGATCGGCGGGCCCATCGCCGAGCAGAGCCTGCTCGCCGCGCTCGAGTCGACGCACCGCGCGGTCCGTCAGTACGCCGTCACGTCCCTCGGCGCGCTGAACTCCCCCGTCATCGAGGCCCAGCTCATCGAGATGCTCGAGGAGGACAACGATGACCGCCTGCGCGCCGCCGCGACGGCGCTCGCGGAGGTCGGGACCGCCGAAGCCGCCGAGGCGCTCCAGACCCGATCCGGTCTGCCGGGCCTCCAACCCGAGACCCAGACGCAGCTCCGGAACGCCGCCACCCGCATCCGGGAGCGGCTGGGTATCAGCGCCGCGGCGCACGAGGTCATGGCCGAGTTCTCGCTGAGCAGCTCGGCCGATGATCTCGACCTGTTCAACGACTGACCCGGGAGGCCACGCCCGCCAGAAGGGTCGCGTTCAGAGGCCCAGGTTGCGCGCGATGATCTCCTTCATGATCTCCTGGGTCCCGCCCCCGATCGGCAGCAGGCGGGCGTCCCGGCTCAGCCGCTCGACCAGCGTCTCGCGCATGTACCCCATGCCGCCAAAGACCTGCACTGCGTCGTAGGTCACCGAGACGGCGACGTCTGCGGCGACGTTCTTCGCCATCGAGACCTCGGTGATGGGCATCCCGCCTGCGTCGATCGCCGCGGCGACCTGATAGGTCAGCGAGCGGGCGGTCATCACGCGCGTCGCCATGTCCGCGAGCTTGTGGCGGGTGACCTGGAACGAGCCGATGGCCCGCCCGAAGGCCTGGCGCTCACGGCTGTAGCGCACCGCCTCCTCCCACGCGATGTGGGCCGTGGCGTAGCCGTACCCGGCGAGCGCGACGCGCTCCATCTGGAAGTTCTGCATCAACGCGTAGAAGCCGCCGCCCTCCGGCCCGATGCGGTTGGCGACCGGCACGCGCACGTCCTCGAAGGCGAGCTCCGCGGTGTCGCTGGCCCACCAGCCGGTCTTGCGGAGGGCGCGGGAGACCGAGACGCCCGGCATCGACTTCTCGATCACGAAGAAGGACAGGCCGCCGTGAGGGTCGTCGCCGGTGCGGGCGAGGGTGACGAGGATGTCCGCGCGCACGCCGGACGTGATGAAGATCTTGGAGCCGTTGATGACGTAGTCGTCACCGTCACGGACGGCGCGGGTGCGCACACCGGCGACGTCGCTGCCGGTGCCGGGCTCGGTGATCGCGAGGGCCGCGATGAGCTCGCCGCGCAGCGTCGGGCGGACGAAGCGATCGATGAGGCTCTGGTCGCCGGAGTTGACGATCGGCGGCAGCGCGATGCCCATCGACCCGAGCCCGACCGTGACACCTGTTGAGCCGCCGCGCATGAGCCCCTCGATGGACATCAGGAGGTGCATCGCGCCGCCCCCCAGGCCGCCGACGGATTCGGGGAACCCGAGCCCGAGGATCCCCGCGGCGACGGCCTTGCCGTAGAGCTCGCGGGGAAAGATGCCTTCCTCCTCCCACTCGGTCGCCCAGGGGGCGATCTCGCGCTCGGCGAAGCGGCGCGCGTTGTCGCGGACGGCGCGGTGCGTGTCGTCGATGAGGGGGTTGAAGATGTCGGACATCACGGGCTCCTTGCGGCGTGGCGCTGCGGCGAGGGGCTGGTCCCCGGGGCGCCGCGCGACGGTGGGGCGGCCCCGGTCAGCTGCGCGGACGTGGCTCGAGGATGCCGCGCGCGAGGCGCAGGGCCATGGCCATGATCGAGAGCTGTGGGTTGACGCCGAGGCTCGTCGGGATGACGCCGCCGTCGACGATGTAGAGGTTGTCGACGTCCCAGGTGCGGCCCCAGGTGTCGACGACGGAGTTGTCGAAGCGATCGCCCATGCGGGTGGTCCCGAGGGGGTGCTGCGACGTGCACTCGAAGCGGCGGCCGGGCACCCGCTCGAACTCGAAGCTCCGGAACACGTCCGGTGTCATCGGGGGGCTGCCCAGCACGGGGGCGTAGAGCTCGCGCGCGCCGGCCGCGATGAAGGCCTCGCCGAGCCGCCGGATGAGCTGCGGCAGGCGCGCGCGATCCTGACGATCCATGCGGTAGGTCATGATCGGTTCCCGGCCAGGGCCTCGGCGAATGCGTCCGCCGCCCTCGTCGTGGATCATGCCCCCGAACATCGCGAGGTGCGGCAACCCCGCGGCGCGTTCGGTGAACGCCGGGCCAAACCCGGGGACCGCGGACAGCACGACCGCCGGAGGCACGAAGACGGACATCATCGTCAGGCCCTCGTGCTCGTAGCTGTCGCTGTGCGCGGACTGCAGCGCCCCCTTCCAGCCGTCAACGCGCTCGTCGAAGCGGGCGATCATGCGGAACGATGGGTGCAGCGTCATGTTCCGGCCGACCTGCCCGCCGCGCTTGCCCACGCCCGACCGCAGCAGCAGCAGCGGCGTGTGGGCGGCGCCCGCGGCGAGGATGACGCGCGCGGCGCGCACCTCCACCCGGTCGCCGGGCTTGAGGCCGGGCCGGTTGAGCAGCCGGCCGCGCACGCCGACGGCGCGGCCACCCTCGATGATCAGGCGGTCGACCAGGCAGTCGCTCAGGACCTCGCAGCCCGCCTGGATGGCGCGCGGCAGGAAGGTGAGATCGACGCTCATCTTGGCGCCCTTCGGGCACCCGAAGTTGCACTGCGAGCAGCCGTCACAGCCGCGGGTGTTGCGGCGATTCGGGCGCAGCGTCGCGCCCAGCTTCTGAGCGCCGACGCCCCAGAGCACCGTGGACTTCGAGCGCATCGACTCCGGGACCAGCTCGACGTTGCTGATTCGCTCGACGTCCTCGAAGTACGGCTCCAGCGACTGCTCGGTGAGCTCGGTGAGGCGTCGCTCGTGGTACCAGCGGTGCAGGACGTGGCCGGGTGTCCGGAAGCAGACGCCGCCGGTCAGCATGCTGGAGCCCCCGACGCCGCGTCCCATGGTCACGTTGATGAGCGGGGTGTCACCCAGGCCCAACGCGGCGGTCATCGCGCCCTCACGCCACAGCGAGCGGATCGACTCGCTGGGTCGCATGCGCCCGTGCTCGGGGCCGGTGACGTGGGGGCCCTCCTCGAGCACGACGACCCGCTGGCCGGCGGCCGCCAGCTCTGCTGCGACGACCGCGCCGCTGGCGCCGGAGCCCACGATGACCGCGTCCACCGACAACGTCTGCGCGCCCACGAGGTCACGACCTCGGATGATCCGACCTGCAGCCATCAGCGCACCTCCTCGGGCGGCGCGCCCATGCAGGCGCCGTCGAAGCCGACCTCCACCGCCGCGTCCGGGTGCTCGTAGTAGACGATGCAGATCAGCGCCTTGATGGCGAACAGCATCATCCCGAACGGAGAGCGCTCGAAGCGCTCGAGCGCGTGTACGCGCTGCTCGAAGCCCAGACGCTGGAACGTGGGCAACCGGAAGATGAGCAGCGGCGCGACCCACGCCATGACGAAGACGCTCAGCCGGTACACGAAGGCGCCGCGCCCGGGCGTGGCGGCGATCATCGCCGAGACCTGCGCGACCGCCCAGTTCAGGCGCGCCTCAGGCGGCGCACCGGCGGCGGTCGCGAACTGCACGGAGGCGAACGCGTGCAGGTTCCTGGCGAACCCGCCGCGCGGTGGCGGGCTCGCCAGCGCCGGGCTCTGATCAACCCAGTGGGCAGGGAGGTGGCTGTCTGGACTCGTTGCAGACACGGCGGTCGTCCTGGTTCCGGGTGGCGTGATGGCTTCACGTCCCCAACGACCGCGCATCTTGTGAGTGATTACTCACCAAGTCAAGCGTCGATCCGCTCCGGCCACGGCCACGCAGGGACCGGAGGCCGACCCGCGGCGCGCTGCGCCGCCGGATCGTAGGGACAGTGCCGACATCCACTACCACAACAGCTGCCGCGCTCACGAAGGAACGATGACGTGAGGACCTTGTAGCCCGACGCCGGGTCAACGTAGCTCTTGCTGCTCGCGCGGCACGCGGCCTCGTGCAGCTCCAACACCCGCCTGTCCACCATCGTTGCCTTCCCCGCGTCGACCGCGTACTTGCGCATCCGGTCGGAATGTGTCCTTCCGAACCCATGACCCCACGCCGTATTCGGATGCAGGCCGGCCGTCCCGGGTGCACCCTTCGACACGACCGATGATCGCGCAGCTCCCACCCCATAGCGGGGGCCTGCTGCCGGGCGCAACCGTCGTTGGACCGGGCGCCCGCGAGCAGCGAGGCCCCGGCGTGCCCCCTACCAGCGTGCCCCCTACCAGCGTGCCCGGTTCCGGGATGCCCAGCACCGGCGTGCCCGGTTCCGGCACCAGCGTCTCCGCGACGGGTCCGCCCTTCATCGCGCGGACCCTCGCGCTGGTCGCCGTCCTCGGGATCCTCTGCGGGGCACCCGGCGCTGCCGCGGGCTACGAGGAGCTGTTCCCCCCAGCCCTCCAGGACGACCCGTCGCTCACCCGTCAGCTCTCGGAGCACACGCTGCGCGCGAGCCTGGCGGACACCCTCGCGGCGCTGCCGCCGGCGCAGATCCGCCCACGCTGGGAGGACGTCGACCGGCGCGAGGCGTGGATGTACGAGCTGCTCCGCGACCTCTACCGCGACCGGCGCGGCGCCCCGATCTTCGTCCGCGGCACAACGCTGACCCGCGCCGCGTACGACCTGCTCGACGCCATCGCGCGCGTCGACGAGCACGGCATCCCGCCTGAGCGGTTCGTGCACGCCGAGCTCCGCGAGCTCTACACCATCGTGACGCGTCCGATCGAGGACCCGGACCTGTTCGCCGCGTTCCTGCCGCCGCCCGTGGTGTCCGACCAGCTCGAGCAGGACGTGGCAGCGCGCCTGACGGACGACCCCTACGCGGTGCTGGCGCCGGAGCGCGCGCTCGCGGACGCGGTCACGACGCTGGACCGGCACTTCGTCGACGTCGCGGCCCAGCACGCCGCGTTCCTGGCCAACGAGTTCGACCGCAAGATGGCGGCCGCGGCGGAGCTCGAGCTGCTGCTCGCCGAGCAGCTCGTGCGCTACGCGATGGAGCTGCGGTACGCCAACCCGTGGGGTGCGCCGGACAACCCGGCGATGACCGTCGCGCGCAACTTCCTGATGGAGCGCGGGTTCGGGGAGAACGACGAGACGCCGGCGGCGCTGCAGGCGGCGATGTTCCCGGCGCAACACAGCGGCGACCTGCGCTCGGTCGATGAGTGGCGGCTCGACGAGCTGGACATGCTGCTCGCGGCAGCCGCCGGGCAGCTCGGGCTCGCCGAGGCGCTGGATGCGCTGGCGCCCCAGGTGGACGAGTACCGCGGGCTGCAGCGTGAGCTGCAGCGGTACCGCGCCATCGCCCGGGCCGGAAGCTGGCCGCGGGTCACGATGCGCGGCAGGCTGCTCCCGGGGCAGCGACACCCGGCCGTCGAGGTCCTGCGCGTGCGCCTGTCCCGAGAGGGCTACCACGACGCCCCGGCGCCGGCTGACGCCCAGCTCTTCGACGAGGCGCTGGGCGCCAGCCTGGCGCGCTGGAAGCGCGACCACCAGCTCGAGGACAGCCCGGCGCTCGACGAGATGACCCGCGACGCGCTCGCGGTGCCGGTCGAGGAGCGCATCGCGCAGCTCACGGTCGCGTTGGCCTCGTGGCGCCGCACGCGCGCCGCCTGGGACATCGAGCGCGGCAACACCCACATCCGGGTCAACATCCCCCAGTTCCAGGCAGAGCTGCGCGACGGCGACGAGCTGGTCCACCGCTGGGACGTCGTCGTCGGTCGCGTCCGCGGTGCAGGCCTCAACTTCACCGAGTCCTTCTCTGCGCTGATGACCGAGATCGAGCTCAACCCGTTCTGGTACCCGCCCACCCGCCTCGTGCGCAACGCGTTCACGCTCAACGAGCGCGGGCGATACTACATGGCGCCGGGACCCTCGAACCCCATGGGGCGGGCGAAGTTCCTGTTCCCGAACCCGTGGGCCATCTACATGCACGACACGAACCGCCGTGCAGACTTCGCCCTCCCGTTCCGCAGCCTCTCTGCCGGGTGTGTCCGGGTCGACGGCGCCGAGCAGCTGGCAGCCCTGCTGATCGGCCGTGACCGGGGGCAGGACACGGAGCAGGCCGACGCCTGGGTCCAGCAGGTGCTGGCAGGTGGTCGCCGCCAGCGGGTGTACCTGCGCACGCCCGTGCCGGTGCACATCGAGTACCGCACCGCGTGGCTCGGTCCCGACGGGCGCGCGCGCTTTGGCACCGACCTCTACGGCTGGGAGCAGCGGAGCGTCGACGCCGCCGTGCGCGAGACCCTCGCACGCTTCCCGAACCTCGTCCCGGAGCGACCGGGTGACCGCCGCTCCCGGCAGGCCCGGCTCGCGCGCCGCAAGGACTGACCGACGCGGGCGGTGGGTCGCGCCGGCGCCTCGCGCCGCGGTGACACCCCGCGGCCGGCGACACGCGCCGCTTCAGTCCGCCTGACGTCAGCGCCCCCGGCGGCGTGCCGCTCGCCGCGTCCCAGGTCGCCTGCCGGACCCGCCCCGCTCAGCTCGCGTCGGCGCCCAGCAGGGACGCGCGGACCCCGATCACACGGATCGCTCCCGGTCGCACGGTGATCGTGCACGGCAACCGCCCCGGCGCTTCACCGTCGACATCGAGCAGCGCCTCTGCACCGGAGATCACCTCTGCCTCGACGCGCGCTCCGCGCGCGCTCGTGACCTCCGGCATCGCGACGTGGGTCCCCTTGTAGAGCATGCCCAGGCTGGTCAGCGACCGCAGCAGCGGCAGCTCCGGGACGATCACGACGTCCAGCAGCCCGTCGTCGAGCAGCGCCTCCGGCGTCAGACACATGCCGCCGCCCGCATGCCGGGCGTTGCCCACGAACACGCTCAGGATCGTGTGGGTCCCCAGGTCTCGGCCGTCCACGGAGAGCCGCACGGTCATCGGGCGGTAGCGGAACAGCGCGCGCACCGTGCCCGCGTAGAACGAAGCCTTCCCTCCAAGCCACTTGGGCGAGCTGTTGACGATGCGATCGACGAGGCCGCCCATGCCAAAGCTCGTGAGGTTCAGGAAGAACCGCTCGCGCGTCACGCCGTCGTCGTCGACGAACGTCAGCGCGCCCACATCGACCACACGTTCAGGCGCAGTGGCGAGGCTGCCGAGCGCCTCGTCGAAGTCCGAGAACCCGTCGAGCGCACGGCGGAAGTCACCGCCGGTGCCAAAGGGCAGGATCCCCAGGCACACGGCGCCGGGCTCGGGACCGGCGCTCATGATCCCGTGCACGATCTCGCTGTTCGTGCCGTCCCCGCCCAGCGACAGCACGTGGGTGCAGCCCGCGGCGACGGCGTCCCTGGCGAGCTCCGAGGCGTGGCCCGGGCGCTCGGTGAACACGACCGGGACCGCGCCGAGTCGCGTGCGTAGCGCCTGCTCGATCGCCGGCCAGCGACGGCGGACGCGCCCCGCGGCCGCCTGCGGATTGACGATGATCAGGCTCCGCTCCGGATCGAATCGCTCGCTCACGCCTCCCTCCCTGCGCTCGACGCCCTGCGGCCCGTGGGCCAGGCCGCCCCCGGTACCCCGGAAGGACGGTACACCTGCCTCGTGGCTCAGCCCCGCTCGCCCGACAGCAGCCGCGCGCGCAGCTCGTCAGGCACCTCACGTGGCACGTTGCGTTCGTAGTCGAAGTACACGCCAACCGCACGGATCCGCGCGACCTCGACGCCGTCGCTGTAGACGCTCTGGGCGAGCCCGATGCTCGTGCGCCCGACGCGCTCGGTCCAGGTCTCGATCCACGCGGGCCGGCCGTGGTGCATCTGGGCGACGAAGTCGATCTCGAGGCGGGCGATGATCATCGTCCGTGGCGGGAGCTCCGCCGCCTCGAAGTAGCCCACCCGCCCGATCTCCGCGTACTGGGCGATGGCCGTGTTGTTGATGTGGCCGATCATGTCGGTGTCGCAGAAGCGCGTCTGGATCTCGTCTCGCACCCTCACCGGCGCCCTCCCCGCAGCGCCCCGGAGCGGTGCTCCGCCATGGCGCGTCCTACAACTCGAACCAGCGCCCGATCCAGCGCCCGTCGAACTCCAGCATGACGGCCGTGGCCCCCGCCGGAGCGACGATGCTTGCCCCGTTCGCGGTCAACGTCAACGGCGCGATGCTCACCGCGCCGCTCGCGTTCCGGAACGCCGCTCGGCCCGAGACCGGCTCGGGGAAGTACGCCAGGTCCAGCGACACCGTCAGCTGGCCCTCGGCGAGGCTCAACCCCAGCCACTCCGGCTCCGCGAGCTCCACCCGCACCGAGCCGTCCGTGCAGTCGAACGGCACGATCGCGCCCGAGGCGAAGCGGACCTCACCACGCGGCCCGTCGCTCAGCACGAGCCGCGGCGCGCCGAGGTTCATCTGGCCGTGCATCCGCCGGTAACGGAACGTCGCCTCACCCTCGCCGCGAACACCGACGCCGTAGCCCCACACCGGCACGTAGCGCGACCGCGGCCGCACGCTGCAGCGCCGCGCGGCGTCCGGACGGGCGTCCGTGTAGATGCGCGGGGCCCCCACGTGCTGCAGCACGAACACCTCCAGCCGCCCGTCACCGTCCAGGTCGACGGACATCGCGCCGCGGCTCGCGGTGGGCAGGCCGAACTGGCCGTCGTCGCCGTCCACCGGCTGCACCAGACCCGCCTCCGACCCACGCGCGACCATCACCCCGTCCGCGCGCTGCAGCCAGAGCTCGTCCACCGCGTTCATGTGCCACAGCGTCGAACGCGCCGCGTTCGACAGCGGCGAAGCCGACAGGTGCATGTGCCCCTGCGTCACCAGCAGGTCGTCCGTCCCGTCCCCGTTGAAGTCCTCGATGACGACCGACCAGCTGAACAGCCACGGCGCCCGCGTCGGCGCCACCGCCGCCGGCATCTCGATCCCCAGCTCGTCAGCGACGACATCGAACGTCCGGTCTCCGTCACGCCAGACGCCCGCGTAGTTCCGGCCCCAGTCCGTGACGTAGTACACCGGCCCCAGCACCTCGTGCTCCAGCCGGCCCACCCCCATCCACGACCCCCACGCGCGCTCGTCGCGGGCGAACCGCACCCGCTCGAACGCGCAGTCCGCGTCCGGCGCGCACCCGAACAGCACGCCGCCCGGATCCAGCGCGAGGTTGCGCGAGTTCTCGTTCGAGTACGTGTCGTAGATCAGGACCAGGTCCAGCAGGCCGTCGTCGTTCACGTCGTCGACCCCGAACGCCAGCGTGCTGCCGGTTTCCGTGAGCAGCGGCGCCGTACCCGCCGGGACCGGCAGCATCAGCTCGAACGTGCCGTCCGTCCGCTGACGCAGCACGTAGTTCCGCGACGACGCTGACAGCGTGCGCTGTGAGCGCCCCGACCGGCACCCGATCACCAGGTCCAGCAGCCCGTCCCGGTCCAGGTCGAACGGCAGCACGGACGCCGGCACGCACACGCGTGAGCCGGTGAGCTCGGGCAGCAGGTCCATCGTCGACCGCTCCGGGACGAACCGCTCCAGCCGCAGGTACCCGGCCCCGGCCACGATCAGCTCGTCAGCGCCGTCACCGTCGATATCGATGCCCTGAGCGACCGTCAGGAAGTCCACGAACGGCATCGGCGCAACGCACGTGAAGCGCGGCGCACCCGGCTCCGAGACGTTGCGGTAGACGCACGCCTCCGGACCCTCCGCGCCAAAGCGCCCCATGAACACGTCGATGTCGCCATCCCCGTCGATGTCGAGGAACCCGCCACCGCTGGTGTAGCCGTACGCCCCGTCCTGCCACGAGTACGCGATGCGGTGCTCGCTGAGCCCCGGCACGTGTACGGTCGCCAGCATCGCGGGCGCCACCCCGGCGACCGCGCCGGAGACGTCACGCCGGAACCCGGATGGGCCCCAGCGCCCGTCCGGTTCGTCCACGCGCCCGACGAGCTGCAGCAGCTGGCCCTCGCGGCAAGCGAGCGCGTCAGCGCCGGATCGTCGCTGACGGCGCGCGCCCTGCCGCGAATTTTCACCCGCCGCCGGTTCGGATAGTCGATCAGGAACAGGAATACCTGATCGTTCTCGGCGAGATGGCCAAGCGTCACGAATTGCTGGTTGCCCGCAAAATCGGCAAAGCCGAGCGTCCTTTCGTCCAGCACTTTCAGAAAGCCCTTCGGCCCGCCGCGATGCTGGATGTAAGGCCGGCCCGCCGCATTGGCGCTGCCGAAATAGAAGTGGTCGCGCTCGGCGATGAACTGCGCGAGATCGGCGGTGAGGCGGCTTTGCCAGGCCATATGGGAGCCTTCCTGCTTCTGTCGTGAGCGTCTCATATGGCGCTTCGCGCCCGCCCGCGCCAGCAGAAAGTCATATCTATATATTGTGTGATCGTCCGTAGCTTACACAATAAAGATCAAGTACAGACAATTTGAATCAATGAGTTAGCACTTGCTTCCGATGATGTTTCGGAACAACTTAAAGTAATGGATGAGAAGTACGCGGAAATATTGGTTAACGTCTCGTAAGGCATTGCGATTCAAACTGAATCCACGATCGGGGGTAAGGCGGTGAAATGTCTCGCCTTTTGCGC
>ERZ869909.2843-NODE-2843-length-10745-cov-106.979659_pt1 | contig 10745 bp, 9 predicted proteins | sample MGYA00520892_ERZ869909 | MGnify/ENA primary metagenome ERZ869909 (study PRJEB32215, sample SAMEA104723947) | bioreactor metagenome | biome: bioreactor; feature: anaerobic bioreactor; material: water | place: China | collected 2015-03-12 ... | reverse complement strand
TAGTCGGTGAGGAAGTTCATCACCATGGGGTCGGCCACGAGCCGCGGGTAGTCGTTGAAGAGCGCGCTCTCCTGGGGAGCGTCGATATCGCGCTCGATGCCCAGCATGCCCTCGCGGCGAATCTTGGCGAGGATCTTGTACTGCAGCCCCATCAGCTCCATGTAAAAGGTCTTGTCATAGCGGTTGGCGCGCTTGAGCTTGGAGAAGACCCGGAAGGTCGCCATGATGGCCTTGCCGTTGTTGGCGGCGATGAAGGCCCCCACTCCCGCGCCGCCGATCATCAGCAGCTCGAGGGGTTGAAAGATGGGCCCAAGGCTGCCGCCGGCCAGCACGAAGCCGCCGAACACGCAGAGAATGACAACGATATATCCAAGAGGTATCAGCACTGCCCACTTCCTTCGCTCAGCCCGGCGTACGTCCCGTACTCGGCCCTGCCACCCTCGGCGCAGCAGCTGGGACGCCATATCAGGCTTATCGGCCACCTCTCCCGGGACTTGAGCGATACCGATAAAAAACCGCGCAGCTCGGGATGAGTGCGCGGTCGAGCGTATAAGGAAAAACGCAGGTCTCGGCCCCTGGAAAGGCGGCGCATCTCGACCTCAGGAGACGCAGCGTATCTCGCCGGATGGCCCGGCGAGGGCCGCCTGGGCCTGGCGCCTACGGGTCTTGCCAGCCCGGGAAGGCGGCTGACAGATACCGCAAACATAGTCATGGGTGGGGCTGTGGGCATGGGCCACGAAGTGACCGTTGCAGCGCGTGCAGGCGGAGAGCTGCAGCAGGTCGCTTTCGAAGAAGCGCAGCAGCGTCCAGGCCCGGGTCAGGCCCAGCACGCTCTCCGCGCCATCGAGACTCACCTGCTCCTGGTAGAGCCGAAAGGCCGTGACGAAGGCCTCCATGCGCTCGCAGCCCTGAACGTCCCGCAGCCGCTGGTAGATATTGTAGAACAGCGAGGAGTGAATATTGGGCAGCCAGGTGACGAACCAATCGGCGGAGAACGGCAGCATCCCCTTGGGCGGTGACATCCCACGCACCTCCTTGTAGAGGCGAATCAGTTTGGCACGACTGATCTCGGTTTCGGTCTCCAGCACCTGCAGGCGAGCGCCGAGCTCGATCAGCTCGATGGCCAGCTGCACCTGCTGCATTTCGTCAACAAGACTCTTCTGGGACATGACTCAGGCCTCCTCGACGCCGGCAAGCGACAGACCGGGAGCGGATGCCATCAGCAGCGAGGCGTGCAGGCGGTCCTGCCCCTGGTCGCGGGGGTTGCCGACGACGCAGCGAAGCTGTTCCGCGCTGCCATAGCCGAAGTGGCACAGCAGCTGGTTGGTGCGCGCCAGCCGCGCCAGCTGCCGGGAGTTCAGTGACAGCATCAGATCGGCCATCTCTTCGTCGATCTTGAGACGAAACATGGCCGCGACGCGATCGGCCAGCAGCATGCGCTGCGCTAACAGCAGGTAGGCAAGATTGAGCTCCTCAATCTCGTCCAGCAGATCGGTATGATGCATGATTTCCCACGCTAAATGGTTGCCCCACCGGCGATTACCGCGACCGTCTTGTCGTCACCTGCCTCGCATGTGCGAGGACCAGCAGGCCTGACGTTTTGTAAACACCCGGTTAGCAGATCGCCACGTTTTAACATTTCAGTGACGATTTTGGGGGAATGCCGCGAGGATGCAAGAGGTTAGGAAGTTACCCAATATGCGCGGAAAATTGACACAGATCATGATATTAAAAAAAATTATAAAAATCATAACCTTGGGATTACGAAACTCACACCATGTCAGAATATCGACTAATTATACTTTGATAAATTACACAATCTAAACAATTAACTACAAAATATCACTCAAGTTTTCTGTTCTTCGGCCAGCTCCCTGACCCATACCAGCAGCTCGGCGATCACCTGATAGAGCGCCGGGGGAATGCGCTCATCCAGATCAAGCCCCATCAGCAGACCGACCAGCTCCGGCGCGTCATGCACGTGAATGCCATGCCGGCGCGCCTCCGCCATGATCCGTTCGGCAATGTCGCCATAGCCCTTGGCCACTACCCGCGGCGCGTCATCGCCCTCCCGATAGGCCAGCGCCACGGCCCGGCGTCGCGCCACTCCCTCACCTTCAGCCATGCGGCACCTCCTCGAGCAGCCTCACCTTCACCTCCTCCAACCCCAGCGCCGCCAGCCGGCCCTTCAGCTGATCGAGCCCCCCCTCCAGCACCTGCCGCACATCCGGCGCCGCCGCAGAGAGGCCCAGATCGAGCCGGGTGCCCTGGAGCCACAGCGACACCTGCACCTCGCCCAGCCCCGCCACCTGCAGGGTCATCGCACTGCGCCACGCCTCCTGCTCGTCTCGCTCCTGCTCCCCCTTTTCCTCGGAGGGCGCATCCCGCTCGGCCACAGGCACCTGCAGCACCAGCGCCATGAAGAGTCCCGTCCAGACGTCTCCCTCCCAGCGCAGCACCGGCGCCACCAGGACCTCCAGCTGCTGGCGCACGATCCCCTGCAGGCTCTCCATCACCGGCTCGCGAACGGCCGGAAGCGGCATGCGCCCATCGGAGACAGCCTGGCCCACCTCAGGCGCCGTGCCGGGGGTCGGCGTCAGCGGCGACATCAGCTCACGACGAAGCGACGGCGTGGCCGGCTCGAAGACCTGGAGCCGCAGGCTTGGCGGCTCTGCCGTCGGCGCCTGGCTCTGCGGGGAGACGCCGGCACGCCCCGCAGAACCAGGCGCTGTCGGCACGGCGCTCGGCGGACGCAGCAGATTCTGGGGCTCGCGCAGCAGCTGCTCTCGGGACAGCTCGCCTCGATACCAGCGATGAAGATGAGATTCATAGAATAGCCCGCTGTCGCGCACGCTGAGCTGCAGCCGCTCGGCCGTCAGCGCAGCGCTGGCCGGCTCCGAGGTCGCTACCAGCGGAGCCGCGGGCCTGAGCGCCGCCGGCGGCGCCGGGAAGCGCAGCAGCACATCGGCAATGGAACGCGCCGCCGGGGTAAAGTGGGTCTGGGTGGAGGCCGGTGGCGATGACTCCCCCCCCGGTCGTGCTGCAGGAGGCGCCGCCGCCCCTTCACGCTCGGTGCGCTGAGGCTGCCCGACCAGCGCCGAAGGCGACCTGCCATCCAGGCGCGAATCGCTGTGCAGGGCGCGGGGGGCATCAGAGGGAGAGATCGGCCGTACCGGCTCATTCAGCTCACGCGGCGCAGCGGTATCGATCCGCTTGCCCAGCACCTGGTGCAGAACGGTGTCGATCAGCGAATTGATGCCGCTCACGGCTCAGGCGAACCGAACCGATGTGCCGCGTCAATGGTCATGGCGCCCTGCTGGGGGCCGTAGGCACGGGAGAGGGCCTGCTGCCGCCGCGAACTGCCGATCAGGCGGCCAAGCTCATCGCGCCGCTCGACGAGGCGCCGGCGAATCGCCATATCCTGCGCCAGGATCTGCTCGAGCAGCGCCGCCTTGCGAGCGGCCGCGTCATCATCCAGCGGCTGCTGGGCGTCCATGCGCTTGATACGCTCGACCCGGACCAGGTAGTCGCTCTCCTGTTCGACCAGCGCCTCCCAGTCACCCGCCTCGGCCGAGGCCAGCATGCGCCCGGAGGCGCTCTTCAGCGACTCATAGGCCGCCAGCAGGAGCTCCTGGCGCTCGGCAGAGGTAGCGGAGTCGCCTCGAGTGCGGGTATTCATTCGCGCCCCGCCTGGCCACCGATCTCGCGCCAGGCGGAGGCCACGTTCTCGAGCAGGGACTCGGCCTGGGAAAGGCTCTGCGGGTCGTTATGCAGGTTGGCGGCCAGCAGCAGGCGAGCGATGTAGTCGTAGAGCGACCCCAGCTGCTCGGCCACCTCACCGCCTTTCTCGGTATCCAGGGCGGCCGCCAGGCCGCTGTTCACGATGTCCAGCGCCTTGGAAATGGACCGCCCCTTTTCCGCCGTATTGCCGGCTTCCATATGGATCCTGGCCTCACGCATTGCCGCCAGCGCCCCATCGAACAGCATCACGATCAGCTGATGGGGGGTTGCCGACATCACGCCGCTCTCGACGCCGACTCGGGCATAGGCGCTGGCGCCTCGGCCGTAAGCGGCAGCTCCACGTATGGCACTCATTCTCTTCTCCTCCGATCCGCGTCCGGCACCTGCCGAGGTACCGCCATCCTGACATCCAGTGTGACACCCTTGACACTCGTCGAGGCTATGAATAAGCCGCGATCAAGTGGATATATTCCGTTATCGGCACGGGGTACAGAGACTTTAGGGTGTTCGCAGGAGAGGCGAGAAGGAGATGTCTTCAGCAGGAAACCGACAGCACCTCGGCGACCTTGCCCAGCCGGCCGAGGCGCTCGCCCCTCAGCACATCGCCAAGCGTTTCCCCTGGCGCCTCGGCCCGCTTGGTCAGCTGAACCTGCGCCAGGCGCCCCATGCCATCCAGGCGCTGCACCCAGCCCAGCTGGCCGCTGGTAAAGCGCACCAGGGTGCCGATCGGCACGATGCCGAAGTGCTTGAGGTAGCGCTTCACCCAGCGTGGATCGAACTGCTCGGGGTGACTGAGCAGGTGGCGATAGATATCGTTGATCTTCCAGGCCGGCCGGTCGGGGCGAGCACGGCGCATGGCCTCCACCGCATCGACCACGCTGGCCAGACGCGTCAGCTCGCCGAGCTGCTCCCCGGAGAGCCCTTCCGGGTAGCCGCTGCCATCCAGGCGCTCGTTGATCCGCATCACCACCGCCTGCACCACCCCCGGAGCGAGCCAGTGGCAGGCTCCCAGGCGTTCGCCCATGACCTCGACGTGGGCACAGAGCGCCTCGCGCCGAGACGCCTCCCAGGTCGACGCCTCCAGCAGCTCGGCCGGGAGCAGCGCCTTGCCGAGGTCGTGCACCATGGCACAGGAGACCAGCGCCTTGCGCACATCACGCGGCAGCGGCCCGGTCGAGGCGAGGTCGAGCAGGTGCACGGCCACGCCCAGGCCATGGCGCACCAGCAGCGGCTCGTTGTAGAGACAGCAGGTAGCAAACAGCAGCGCCTCGCGATCTTCGGCATGCAGCCCCAGCAATCGGTCGGCAAAGCTCGATAGCTGCACGGAATCGAGGCGGCCGCCCTGGGTCACCTCAAGCAGCTGGGCATCCAGGTAGCCGGCGATACGCGCCAGCCGCTTGGCCATGGGCGTGGCATAGCGTGCGACGTTGCGCCGGCTCACCGGAGCAGGCGCGGCCAGGTCGGTCTGGAACAGCAGCGAAGGCAGCAGCGAGCTCTCGCTGCTCTCTCCCTGACGGGTGGACTCTCGCTCGATCTCGCGCACGAAGTGCCAGAGCTGGCGCTCCTGATCGCCGTTCGGCGACACGAACTGCATGCCGGCCCGCAGCGCCTGGCGCTCGGGGTCCGCCTGGCAGTGGCGCGGCTCCGCCCGGATGGCAAAGCGCGTGCCGTTGAGGAAGCAGAGCTCGACCTCCACCAGGTCGACATCGGCCAGGAAGCCGGCCCCCGACAGCGGCAGCTCCAGCTGACACCCCTCCAGGGAGAGGTCCTTGAGATCCCCCTGCAGCGATGTCTCGCCATCGCCGCCCCGCACGATGGCGCCCACCTCCATGCCGAGACGCAAGCGAGCGCGGAAGGAAGCACGCCGCTGCAGCACCTCGAGGCTGGTGGGGTAAGGGCAGCGACAGAGCAGACGCCCCTCCTGCTCCTGGCACTCGCTCATGGTCAATGGCGGCGTGCGCAGCATCTGGTCGCGGCTCTGCCCCAGCAGGCGAAACGCCGTGCCGCGCTTGAGCCCGGGGGCAACCTCACGAATGGCAGTGATATCGAGCCACAGATGCTCACCGGGAACCTGCTCCACCACCAGCACCGGGAGGGGGCGGCTCTCCTCGGCATCGAGCTGCAACGAGGCACCTCCCGGCTGGCTGAGCCGTAACAGCATCTCTTCCATCTCAGCGGGCATCGTCACCCGCACGTAGCCGTCGTCTGCTCCCTTCATCCCTGCCTCTATTTTCTCTCGTCGTACCACGGCCCGTGTCCTATGGCTCCCCCGGCTCCATCGGCCGCCAGGCCGGAAACTTGAGTACGATACGAAAGGCGGCAACACAGGCCTGCACAAGCGCTATGTTCGGCTCGCCGGCAGGTTCGCCTGCCGCCTGATCTCCAGCAGCTTGCCCTGGTCCGAGACCTTCAGGCGATAGATGCCATGCACGCCCTCCCGGGTCACCACCCGGCGCAGCGCCACGGCCGGAAAGGCTACCCGCCGCCCGTCGGTGCTCCAGGCGTGAACCTGCTCGGCACGCCCTTCGTAGTAGGCCCGGCACGCCTCGGGCGAGAGCGACAGCACCACATCCAGAATCAACATCCTGCTCTGCCCTCTTCCTTCTTCGGCATCATCCCGCGATCAACGCTCCGCGAGCTCGAGCGATAGCCGCCGCGGCTCGCGGCCATCTTGAAACACTTGAGTCACCGCCGGTGACGACTCGCAGCACTGGCTTGATGCAAGTCAATCATTGGCACTGAAAGCACCGGATAACGCTAAAGTTCATGGCCACACAGGCCGATACTTTCTTTACCAACGCACCGGGTACCCAAGATACCTTGCGCTACAGCGCCGCTCATCAGCAGCGATGATATTCACCCCCACATGGAAGGCCTCCCGATGACCCTGACGATCAAGTCGCGCCTGATCCTGCTGATTTCATTGATGCTGCTGCTGCTGGCCGGCGTCGGCCTGCTGGGCCTGAACGGCATGGCCGCGAGCAACCGCACCGCCGACGCCCTCTATCAGGAGAGCCTGCAGGAGGCCCAGCGCCTGGCCAATCTCAACGAGCTGCTGCGCGAGACCGTGCTCGAGCTCTCGCTCTCCTCCCAGCACGACCCGCGCCTGCCGGTCAGCGCCCTGCACGACCACCCCACCCAGCTGCACCTGGACAACGTCGAGCGGAACCTGGCGGAGATCGACACCCTCTGGGCCAGCCTGCTGGGCAGGGAGCGCTCTGCCGCGGCCGAGCGCCTGACTCAGCAGTTCGACCAGCAGTACCAGCGCCTGATCGAGGACGGCATTCGACCGGCGCTGCCGATGTTCGCCCGTGGCGACTTCAACGCCGCCAACGAGACCGTCTTCGTGGAGGCCATGCCCCCCTTCCGCGAACTGGTCGCCACCCTGCAGGCGCTGATCGCCGAAGAGGACGCCCAGGCATCCGCCAGCTACCAGGCCGCGGTAGCGCACGCCGACCGGCTGCGCACGCTGGTGATCGCCGTGCTGGCCGCCGGTATCGTGCTGGGCAGCGTGCTCGGCTGGCTGCTGATGCAGCGCATTCTGCGCCCGCTCTCCCGGGCCCGCCACCACCTGAAGCAGATGGCCGAAGGCAATCTGACCGATGACATCCAGGCGGGGAGCCGCGACGAGGTGGGCCATATGCTGCAGGTGCTGGCCGACACCCGCGACCGGATTCGCGGCCTGATCATCGACATCCAGCACTCGGCAGAGGCGATCTCCACCGCTTCCACCCAGATCTCCAGCGGCAACATCGACCTCTCCCAGCGCACCGAGGAACAGGCCTCCAGCCTGCAGGAGACCGCCGCGAGCATGGACCAGGTGGCCGCCACGGTGAAGAACAACACCGACCACACCGGCCAGGCCAACCGCCTTGCCCACCAGGCCAGCCAGTCCGCCGTCGTCGGTGGCGAGCGCGCCAGCCAGGCGGTGGAAAAGATGCACGAGATGGCCAGAAGCTCCGAAGAGATCAGCAGCATCATCTCGCTGATCGACGGCATCGCCTTCCAGACCAATATTCTGGCGCTCAACGCCTCGGTGGAGGCCGCCCGGGCCGGCGAACAGGGCCGCGGCTTCGCCGTGGTGGCCGGCGAGGTACGCAACCTCGCCCAGCGCTCCGCCGAAGCGGCCAAGCAGATCCAGGTCCTGATCGACCGCAATGGCGAGGTGGTACACCAGGGCAGCACGCTGGTGGAGGGCGTAGGCAGCGCCATGCAGGAGATCGTCGACAATATCGGCCGGGTCTCGGCGCTGATGGAGGAGGTCAGCCGCGCCTCTGACGAGCAGACCCTGGCCATCGACCAGGTCAGCATCGCCATCAGCCAGATGGACGACGTGACCCAGCAGAATGCCGCCCTGGTCGAGCAGACCGCCAACGCCTCGGCCTCCCTCGAGGATCAGGCCCGCGACCTGGCCACCTCCGTTCGCTTCTTCCGGGTCGGCACCCCTCAGGAAGCCGGCGGCGCCAGCGGAGAGCCCCCCTTCATCCCGGCCCCTCGCGCCCTGAGCCACCAGGCAGCGGAGGCCCCCCAGGAGAGCCGGCGCCTGCCCGATTCTCAGCGCAAGGCGGTCACCAGCAGCGAGGATGACTGGGAAAGCTTCTAGACACCCGCCGCTCGCGACTCCTCCGCGAGCACCACCCCAAGAGCAAAGAGGCCTGGCTCACCGCCAGGCCTCGGCATTGATGCCCCGGCGCGGCCTACTGGCCTCGATACTGCCTTCCCCACGCCAGAAACGCCTCGGCCGGCATCGGCCTGGCGATACCGAACCCCTGCAGCAGGTCGCAGCCCAGTGCCTTGAGCCGCTGCACATGCGCCTCGCTCTCGACGCCTTCCGCCACCACCTGCTTGTTGAAGCGCTGCGCCAGGTAGACCACGCTCTCCACGATGGCCAGGTCGTGCTCGCTTTCCAGCATGGCCATCACGAAGCTGCGGTCGACCTTGACCACGTCCACCGGCAGGTCGCGCAGATAGGCCAGAGAAGAGTACCCGGTGCCGAAATCATCCAGCGCCACCTGCACGCCGAGCTCACGACACTGCCGCATGACCCGCGTGGCCAGCTGAATATCCTCGAGCGCGGCTGACTCCAGCACCTCCAGGCAGAGCAGCTTCGGGGCTACGCCCGGATGAGCCGCCAGCTCCGCACTCAGGGTCTTCACAAAGGACTCCTGCATCAGCGACTGCGGCGTCAGATTGATACACACTGCCGGTGAGAAGCCTTCGGCCAGCCACTCCTCGAGCTGACAGAGCACCCTGCGCAAGACCCAGGCATCAAAGGCCGGCTCCAGGTCGCTGCCTGCGATGGCGGGCAGGAAGGCGCCCGGAGGCAAGAGCCCCTCGGCGGGATGCTGCCAGCGGATCAGCGCTTCTGCGCCGGTCAAGCGACCACGATGGGGATCCACCTGAGGCTGGTAATAGAGCACAAACTCGTCGTTGAGCAGCGCCCTGGAGATCTCCTGGCGCCGCGACTGCAGCGCCTTGATCTCCTGCTCCCGAAGCGGATCAAAGAGCCTGAAGGTGTTACCCCCCAGCACCTTGGCGCGATACATGGCCTGATCCGCATGGCGCAGAAGCGTCTCGGGGTCGGCATCATCGGCGGGATAAAGGGTGACGCCCAGACTCCCCGTCACGCGCACCCCGGCGCTCACACCCTCGACCATCAGCGGCTCGGACAGTGACGAGAGAATGCGCTCCAGGCGCTCGGGCCCGCCCTGAAAGCGATCCAGCAGAAAACCGAACTCATCCCCACCGAGGCGTGCCACCACATCGCCCGTATTCACCACCTCGGCAAGGCGCCCGGCCACGGCCACCAGCACGCGGTCGGCGACCTCGCGGCCGACCAGGGTATTCAGGCTCTGGAAGGCGTCCAGGTCGAGCACCCCGACGGCCAGCGTATCGGCATGGCGCCGGCGCTCGATCGCCTGATGCATCAGCTCGATCATGTGAAAGCGGTTGGGCAGTGCCGTCAAACGGTCGAAATGGCCGGCGCGAAAAAGCTCATCCGCATGCTGCTTGATACGGGTCAGGTCCGAGAAGACGGCGACATGATGCGTCGCCTCTCCGGCTTCATTTCTCACCAGCGAGATGGAGAGCATCTCCGGCAGGAGCTCGCCATTCTTGCGCCGGTTGAGCATCTCTCCCTGCCAGAAGCCTTGCGTGTCCAGGGCCTGCCAGAGTCGCTGATAGAAGGCCGGCGTCTGGCGCCCCGAGGAGAGAATACGCGGGTTCTGGCCAAGCACCTCTTCCCGGGCATAGCCGGTGATCCGCTCGAAGGCCTCGTTGACCTCGATGATGCGATTCTCGGCATCGGAGATCATGATCGCTTCGCGACTGCTGGCGAAGACCTTGGCCGACAGCTCCAGGCGCTCCCAGGCCACATCATGCTGGCGGCGCAGGCCCAGGCCGTGCACCAGCTGGGCCAGCGGCATCAGGAGCGGCTCCAGCAGGGTGAGTGAGCGCTCGCTGTAGCCATCGGGTCGGTTGGCCAGCCCCACCATCGCCATAAGCTCCCCCTCCAGCAGTACCGGCAGGCAGAGCAGCGAGCGCAGTGGCGGATGGCCAGGCGGCAGCCCAGCACGCCTGGGGTCATTGCCGGGGTCGTTGGAGATCAGCGGCTCACCCGTGGTCAGCACCTGGCCATAGAGCGAATCGAGACGGGTAAAGAGCAGCCCGTCGGAGCGGCCCTGCTCATGCAAGGCCCGGGAGGTCTCGTCCCAGCTGATATCGGAGATCGCGTGGGTCTTCAGGTAGGGCTGGCCCAGGTCATTGCGAAAGACCTCGCCGATAAAGCCGTACTCGCTGCCGGTAAGGTCCAGCAGCGCCTGCAGCGCCTCGGCAAAGGCGCCGGGAATATCATCCCCGGCGATGAATCCCGACTGCAGCCGGGTCACCAGCTGGTCGATCCGGTGGCGCCACTCCAGCTCGCGCTTATTCTGCTTGAGCGGCGTGATGTCCTGGAGGGTGCCCGCCAGGTGGCGGGACGGACTCGCCGCATCCGCCCGCGCGGC
>ERZ869909.2842-NODE-2842-length-10746-cov-3.793326_pt1 | contig 10746 bp, 8 predicted proteins | sample MGYA00520892_ERZ869909 | MGnify/ENA primary metagenome ERZ869909 (study PRJEB32215, sample SAMEA104723947) | bioreactor metagenome | biome: bioreactor; feature: anaerobic bioreactor; material: water | place: China | collected 2015-03-12 ... | reverse complement strand
GAGAGACGATGACTGATGACCAGAGCGGCACGATGATCGATGCGTTCGCGGAAATTCTCGAAGAGTTCGAATTCTGCACCCGGGTCCAGCGCACTGGTCGGTTCGTCTAGGATGATGATGTTGGAACGGTGCATGAAGGCTCGTGCCAGGGCAATCTTCTGCCACTGTCCGATGCTCAGCTCCTGGCCTCCATCGAACATTCTGGTCAAGGGCGTATCGTACTGTTTCTCGAGCGACTCGATGAATGGCGCCGCACCGGCGTTGATGGCAGCCTCCCTCACCGCTGGAGTGTCCTCGGGCTCACGAATATCACCGAAGCGAATATTGTCTCGGACGGTGGTCGCATAGTGCGTGTAGTCCTGGAAAATCACACTGAAGACCCGGCGATAGTCCTCGATACCGAACTCTCGCACATCGATGCCATCAAGTGTGATTCGCCCCGAGGTTGGATCGTATAGACGGCATAACAGCTTGATCAAAGAGGTCTTTCCCGATCCGTTGGCACCCACCAGGGCGACGATCTGCCCGGGCCGAATCGTCAGGTTGATACCGCTCAATACAGGGATGTCAGTACCCGGATAAGAGAACCCGACGTTCTCGAAAGATACTCCCTCACTCGGCGCACCAGGCACCTTGGCGGGGTGCTCCGGCTCGGCAATCGAAGGACGGATATCCAGAAATTCGAACAGCAGGCCGATATAGAGATGATCCTCGTAGAGCTTGGAAAGCTGCTGGACCAGCTCTTGGCCCATCGACTGCGCACGCTGAAAAATCAACAGAAACAACACCAGGTCGCCAACGCTGTTACGCCCTTCCGCAGTCTGCCAGGCCAGAAAGCCCAGTGAGCCGAAGAAAGCGATCGATGCAATGCTGGCTACCGCCAGTTCCACCGCGGTACGCCGCTTGGTGATGGCAAGCTTTTCACTGCGAATCGTTCCCCGCAACCTGGAATACTGGTTGCGCAGGTAGTCACCCAACTGGTTGAGACGTAACTCCTTGGCATTGATATCAGAGGTCATCAACCAGTCAAGATAACCGGCGCGGCGTTCCATCTGCGTGCGGCGGCGCTGCCACTCATACAGGTAACGCGTAAAATAGATACGCACCAGAAGCGCAGGCACGATGGCAATCAACAGCACGGGCAACAACAGCCAGTTGATGGTGATGATCAACACCACCACTGCTGCCAGCATCAGGCTGTTCTTGCTCAACATCATCACGTTACTGACGACCTGAGCGGGTCGTTGGTTACCTGATTGGCGCGCTCGCTCGAGCGTGTCGTGATACTGGGGGCTTTCGTAAAAGGCCAGGTCGGCTCTTACCGCCCGGGAGTGCACTTCGCGATCAACGAAGTCAGCTACCAGCATCCCCTGTGCTTCACGAGCAAGACCTGACAGTCCCCGTGCGGCGATGAACGCCACTGTACAGGCCCCGGTCAAGGCAACATAAAGCAACACCTGGGATAGCCCACCTTCTGTATCCGCACTCCCCAGCATCTGGGTCACGACGTCTACCAGTTGCTTGAGGAGGTAGAGCACTGCCAGGCCAAATGCCACCTCCAGAGCCATCAGCAGGGTGCTGAGCACTGTCCACTTACGACTACTCTGCCAGAGCATCGGCAGAATGCGACGCAACGAAAATACCGGAGCGAGAATCTTATCGGTCTGGATCATGAGCAGTCGCAATCAACCATGTTCATTTATGGGAACCACCGGAGGTCAGGCGAACGTAGGATTCACGAAACGGGCGGGTAACACGATAGAGCCATTGCCACGCAGGTGGAAGCGGCCAGCTCTGGTAGTCAGCGTAGCTGGGGCGGAACAAGCGAGTCCAGCCCAGCAACTTCCACCGTAGCGACTGAGCCGGCCTGGCCTGCCAACTGAAGGAGAAGTCGGGTGTGACTTTCTGCCGGCGCATGGCCAGCTCGACCTGGTGGTCTCCCTGCATGGCTTTCAATGACATGGCAAGCATTTCCCTCCCATGCTCCGACAATGCCTCCTCGCGCCACAGTCCAGGCGTCGCCAAGGCATTGAACAGCTCAAGAGACGCTTCCACGGTAGCTCGCAAGTTGCGCCGTTCAGCGCAGGCAAGCACTGCATCAAGGTCAAAAGTCGGATGACGCTGGATGGCATCCAGATCCACCAGCCAGTGCAGATGGGACCAATAGTGCTTGGTATGGTGCCAACATATATAGACAAACAGCTCTGCGGTCGGCATCACGGAAAAATAGTTGTTGGCCATACGCATGGGCTCGGCCAGCGCCAGCACTTGCCGAGAATCGTAGATCGAGCCGATGTTGTCGATCCGCTGATGAAACTCGATGGCAACGCGCCTGGGGGAAACAAGCGTCACCACTTTCTGGACTCGCGCGACGAAGGCCAGGCTGGTACTGTCATCCGATAACGCCTCGGGATCCAATGGGGTATAGCCACTCTTCAGGGCGGCCCCCAGCAGCTCCGCCATCCGTTCATGTGGGATCAGTACGTCGATATCCTGACAGAAACGCATGGCCGGCTCATCGTAATATCGTCCGGCCAGGGTCGGGCCCTTGAAGAACACATGCTGTAATTCGAGCGGGTGCAGCAGCTCCTTGACCAGATCACGCAGGGCAGCCGTCACGTTCAGGTTGTGCTGCAGGACATTGAGCGAGTGAAGCTTCATGAGCTCCAACTGCTCTTCCGGCAGTGAGGGTGGTGCAAGTCGACGCAGATGGCGGTATACCAGCGGCAGGATAAACCGCTCTTGAGCACGCCGGGTGAACACCTCCCAGTCATCAATGCCTTCGCAAAGAGCGAGTGCCGCACGAGACTGCTCCTCGGACAAGTGCAGCCTTGCCAACAGCAGCAAGAGCCGCAAGCAAGGATCCAACTGGGTCGGCGCAATAAGCGTAACCGTCATGACGAGCACTCCTTACTGACACGGCGCTAATGGTTGGCTTCATTCACGCCTTGTTATCAATGACTTGCAATAACCTGCAGGTCAAAATCCCTGACATATACCTGATACCTATTTTTCCACCGGGCTTGCCTGATACGAGCACTTCACCCAGCGGCCACCCAACCAGTGAACATGGTGGTGAGTGCCATTGCCTGAGCCTGGCGGATCTTGACGAGATCCTTGCCACGACAACAATATTAACAGTCTAGTGACAAAATGATAGCCCGTACGTCAGCTGACACATGGGAGGGGGATCACCTCCATGACGCCCTGCAGAAAGGGAAATCAGGATATGAAACTCTCTGGCAGAGGCTGCCTCCGGGGGAGCGGGAGGGGACGAATATTAACAAAAACACACATTTTTTTCTACCAGCGTTGCCCCTTCGTCAACCCTTCTGCTAGGTTAGCTTTATCATCCACTGAACGAGCGGAAGTGCCAGCGCGCTTCGGAGCTCGTTTCTCAACAGGAATGCTTACGAGCGGCCATGACTGACGCCATTTCGAGTCCAGACACATTCTGCGACACCGCGCATACGTTCAAGCTTCCCTTGCCGTGGCCAGTTCCCGCATTCAGCGCACCAGAAGAACATGTCCCGGAGCCTGACCCCGCCTTTCGCTTCATGCCGGACGTCACAAAGGCGATATTGATGGGCTTCGCGCACAACCGGCGCGTCTATCTACACGGTCCTCATGGCAGTGGCAAGTCATCCCACATCGAGCAGGTAGCCGCCCGCCTCAACTGGCCCTGCATACGCATCAACCTCGATGGCCACATCACACGAGCCGACCTGATAGGTCGGGATATGGTGGTCATACGGGATGGCAAACAGGTCACCGAATTCGTTCCGGGCATCCTCGTCTGGGCACTTGAGCGGCCGGTCGCAATCGTTTTCGATGAGTACGATGCGGGTCGCCCTGATGTCATGTTCGTCATCCAGCGCCTGCTCGAGAGCCAGGGCCGTCTCACGCTGCTCGATCAGAACCGTGTCATCACACCGCATCCAGCATTCCGCCTGTTCGCCACGGCCAATACCGCCGGCCAGGGCGATGCAACCGGTCTTTATGCAGGTACTCAAGCGCTCAATCAGGCGCAAATGGATCGCTGGCACGTGGTAACGGAACTCGGCTACATGCCGGCCGAGCAGGAGCGCGAAATCCTCCAGGCGCGCCTCCCCTCACTGGATGCCGAGACCATAGAGCGCATGGTGATCTTCGCCGGGCTCACGCGCCAGGCCTTCAACCAGGGCGACCTCTCTTCACTGCTCTCCCTGCGCACCCTGGTGTCCTGGGGGGAGAACATCGCCCTCATCGAAGACACGCAAGACGCCTTGCGACTGGCATTCGTGAATCGCTGCGACGAGACGGAGCGGCCACTGGTAGCCGAGCTTTATCAGCGATGTTTCGATGCAGAATTGCTGCGAGGCTCTCCCCATGTCACCGGCATCTACTGACGCCAGGCGCACCAAAGAGTTGGTGGCAGCATGGGCGCGGACCTATGGTGCCGGTCAGCCACCGCCTCAACAGCTAGGTGCCGTCGCGCCGCCCGGTACTGCCAACCGCAGCGAAGCCGATGCCCTGGCCGCATGGCGGCGCTGGCACGACCCGGGCCAGGATAGTCGTTTTTCCAATGGTGAATGGTGCTGGTATGCCGTCATCGAGCGGGCTCGGGTAGAAACCCTGGCCCGGCGGCATCTGCCGGGCATGTCCAGCAACCTCAACCAACCGAGCACCACGGCGCCTGGCGATAGCGCCATGGCAGCGCTCTACCATGCTGCGCGTAGTGTGTTCGAAGAAAATGAGCCTTCAGAAGAAGCATGTACTGGCTCGATCCTGGAACAGCCGAGCCTGCCATCAGCAAGCAGCCCGCTCTGGTTGGCCAGGTTGCTCACTCCGTGGCGATCACCCGACGACAGTGCGTCGACCGCCGGGGAGCCGACCTTGCAGGACAGCGATATCGTCAAGGCGCTGATGACAGCCTCCCGTCATCTTGAGGACGTCAGCGCCTTCAGCGAGACCTTGACATCACTCGTCAAGCGCTTGGCGGCCTACTACACCAACACGACTCACGATCAACTTACCCTGCACAGCGAAGCTGTGAGTGAACCAACGGAAGAGGATCCCTACGCAGAGGAAGACGTTGAGGGCACGCCCATTGCTACACAGGAGGCAGCCGACGAACAGGCGGAACGTGACGATCGCGAGCAAGGTTATGCGGTCTATTCACGCGCCTGGGACGAACAGCAGCCGGCAAGCTTCTGGTACCGCAATGAGGATGCCGCTGCGCTCAAGAGTCTCGATGTACTCGACCGGCGTCGGGTCAAGCAGCTCGCCCACCGACTCCAGCGTCGCCTGATGGCGGCACGGTTGCGCCACTGGTCGTTCGATCAGGACGAAGGCCGCCTGGATAGTCGCCGCCTGGCACGTCTGATCGGTGATAATCCCAGTCAGCGCATATTTCGCACCGAAAATCAGGCGCCTGTCCCTGAAGCCTGCGTCACACTCCTCGTGGATCAGTCAGGTTCGATGCGTGGCCAACGTCGCCGCATGGCAGCCATTGTCATCGACCTGGCAGTTCACACCCTGGAGCTCTGCCAGATACGCTGCGAAGTACTTGGCTTCACCACCCGATTCAACGCCAACAACCCCCTAGTCCGCCAATGGCAACAGAACGGCTCGCCCGATACGCCGGGCCGACTCAATGCCATTAGACATATCATCTACAAGACACCCGAACAGCCATGGCGTCGGGCCCGTTCTCATCTGGGGCTGCTGCTGCGAGATGAACTGGGCAATGAGAATATCGATGGAGAAGCCCTTTACTGGGCAGCCAAACGCTTGATACGGCAACCTCAGCCTCGCAAGGTTCTGATAGTACTCTCCGATGGCGCGCCCTATGACAAGGCCACGGCGCAGGCCAACGGACGCGCATTTCTCGAACAACATCTACGCCATGTCATCCACGAGATAGATCATAGTCCCATCACACTCGCGGCAATCGGCACTGGTCAGGATGTGGCACGCTTCTATCGCCAGGCGCTCACCGTGCGCCGCCCCGAAGCCATTGCCGAAACCCTTTTCGAACGCTTGGGCGACCTGCTCACCCAAGCCATGCCAGATGAGTCACGCCCATGAGTGCCATAGCCGGCCTTGTCCAGCTCGACGGCAAACCAGTCGACCGCGATACCTTGCATCGAATGCAAGTACTGCTGACCCCCTACGGCAGGGACGCACAGCACAACTGGCACAAAGGAAACAGCGGCCTGCTTCGCACGCTGCTACGCACAACCCCGGAAGACAGCCTCGATCGCCAACCGCTGATCGACACGACCACCAAGGTCGCGATGGTCTTCGAGGGCCGTCTGGATAATCGCGATGAGCTGGCCGAGGCGCTTGGACTTGGGATCGGCGACCTCACTCTCATGGCCGACAGCGATCTGGCACTTCGAGCCTGTCTGCACTGGGACATGGATGCGCCCAAGCACCTTCTCGGCGACTTTGCCCTCGCATGCTGGCACCCCGACCACAATCGACTCTGGCTGGCACGTGATCCGCTCGGTATGCGCCCGCTATTTTGGTACCGGCGTGACGATCTGTTCGGTTTCGCCACCATGCCCAAGGCGCTGTTTGCGATACCCGGCCTCACCAAGGCCATCTGCGAAGAACAACTGCATGACTACCTCTGCATGCTGCCAATGACCGGCCCTGCCTCCTTGTTCAAGGAGGTGTTCCGCGTGGAGCCAGGTCATGTCGTCCTACTGGAAAGCGGGAACGTCAGCTCACATCGTTACCACCGCTTCGACCCACATTACGAGCTTCATCTCGACAGCGACGAGGCATACGTCGAGGCGCTGCGCGAACACCTTGACCGCGCCGTGGCCAGCCGCCTGCGTACCGCGAGCCCGATTGCCACCCACCTGAGCTCCGGGATGGATAGCACTACCGTCACTGCCGTCGCCGCACGGCAACTGAGCAAAAGGCAGCAATCACTGATCGCCTATACGGCCGTTCCTCCTGAAGGATTCAACGGCCCCGTCCCTGCCGGTCGACATGCCGACGAAGGCCCTGCGGCACGGGCGGTTGCCGATCGCTTCGATAATGTCGAGCATGTGCTCATTCGTACCGACGGCACCTCACCTCTCGACAACCTGCATGCAACGACGGAAGAACTTGACAGAGCCCCTCTCAATATCTGCAACGTGGCCTGGGCGGCAGCGATTCGTGCAGATGCCGCAAGGCGGGGGGCAAAAGCCCTGCTGTGCGCCGACAAGGGCAACATGAGCATCTCCTACGATGGCATACCCTACCTGGCATCACTGCTGCGCTCTGGCCAATGGGCAACGCTATGGCGGGTCTACAAGGATTTGAAGCGCCGCCATCCCACCATGACCTGGCGGCAGATGGTCAAGCTATGTGCTGCGCCGCTCATACCTCGCAGCCTGTGGCAAGCCTTCGAGAAACACCGTGGCAGAGCCTGGATGCTCGGTGGCCACTCCGCCATCAATCCGGAGCTGTCGCGTCGCATGAATACGCGCAAACGCGCCAAGGACATCGAGTTCGACCTTAGCTACCAGCCCAGTTGGAACGGTCGCCAGTATCGCATCAACACGCTCTATCTTACCGATACCGGGGAGTACAACGCCGCCGCCAACGTGGATGGAGTCGAATATCGTGACCCGACAGCCGATGTACGCCTGATGGAGTTCTGCCTGGCGGTGCCCGATTCCCAATACCTGGGAGATGGTCAGCACCAATGGCTGCTCAAGCGCCTGATGGCCGACGTTCTGCCACCCGAGATCCTGCAGGCCAAGACCCGGGGGTTGCAGGCTGCGGACTGGTATGAACAGACCGAACGCGCCTTGCCAGATTTACGAGCCGAGCTGGAGCGTTTGAAGGCCCATGGTAGCGCGGGCGATTTTCTCGACCTGGCTGCGCTGGAGCAGGCCCTGGATGAATGGCCAGATAGTGGATGGAGCAATCCCGAGGTCGAAAGACGCTATCGCTTCAAGCTGCTCAGGGGCTTATCGGTGGGCACCTTCATCCGCTATGCCGATGAAGGCAACGAGTAATAATATGTAAAAACGATAGGTAGATGAGTATTCAACCTATCGCTATACTGGAGGCGTTGCCAACATTCCGGCAACGCCACAAAAGGACGATATTATGAGTCAGACGGATCGCAAACCTTATACCAGCCCCTCCCTTCAGGAGCTCGGCGCCCTGCAAGACATCACTAAGGGTGGCTCGCAGCCGCAAGCCGAGGCCGCTGGTGGTCGCGACGGCACTGCCTTCCAGCCGGGTTCATAATCTCGGCTTTGGTTGATGTCTAACGACCTTGCCGCACATCGCCCCTTCTTGGGGGGGTGTGCGGCTCTTCTTGATATGCTGACAATAAACCCACACTTTTTAACTATTGAGTACCAACACATGTCATCGGCTACCATTTCCACTACTACCCTGCTCAAGCGCAATCCTGACATGGTTGCAGCCAACATCGATGGTGATGTCGTGATGATGGGCGTCGATCAGGGTCAGTACTACGGTATTACTGGCGTTGGATCACGCGTTTGGGAACTGCTCGCGGAGCCAATCTCAATCGACGGCATTACCGAGATCATCTGCCGTGAATACGAAACCGATCCGGCAACCTGCCGGGACGACATGTCGACTTTCATCAAGGATCTAATGAAGATCGACTTGATTGAAATTGTCGAATAAAGGCCGCCACCTTGCCGACTCATATCCCGAGTATGCGATCAAGCTTTATCAGCAAGCTCAAGCGCAAGGCGTCCAGCTTCGTGCAGCAGCCACGGTTTGCCAAGCAGTGGTTCCCTGTGCTGTGGCTCCTGCTTGGCTTGAGTCGATTGGCCATCCTCGCCTTCTCGTTTCGACGCCTCGCTCCACATCTCGGTAAGCCCGTGGGAATATCCTCTTACATTCCTCTGCTGACGCCGGCTCAGGAAGCAAAAGCGGCACAAATCGGTCAGGCGATCAGACTGGCGGCGCGTTACACACCCTGGGTCTCCAACTGTTTCCCCCAGGCTGTCACCGCACGACTGATGCTGGGCGCCTACCGCATCCCTTACTCGCTCTACTTTGGTGTGATGCGTGACATCGAGACGCATGAGTACAAGGCACATGCATGGGTTGCAACCGGCCGGGTGGCTGTCACAGGCGGCTTTGGCTTCAATCGCTTCACCGTGGTCGGTTGCTATCTATCCCCCAGCCTGACCTAGCAACGATCTTTCCCCTCCGCTTGTCCCCCACAAACTTCTTCCAGTTCATGCCTGTAGGTTACTGCTGTGCTTGTTCGTGCCTGACTGACACCCAGCATCCAAATGTTTTTTACCATTTAAGCCAAGAGGACAGGATGAGTTTTGTCACCCTTAGCATCAATAATAAATTAGTCTTTTTAGATTAGAAAATAGTTGATGCATGGTATCTCGCCTCCCAAAAAACAAAGTAATTAATACTTTTTTACCACCAACACTATTACTCACAACCCTATAAAAAATAATACTTGAAGAGAGCACTTTAAACCGAAAGACTTATTTGCGCTGAAGGTTACAAAAAAGCAGCTATTATGCTTGCCGAGTCCTTATCATAGGACTACGATGATGTTGCGGAATGTAATTTGATGTCTTTATAGGAAGCCAGGCATCAGAAGTCAGCCGCACTAAGGAAGGTATGCCGCCATCAGATGTGCGAAGGCGGTGAAATCATCGCAACAGGAGTGACATCATGGATAATCGTGATAAAGAGCTTTATGTAGCACCTGCCGTTATTTCATTAGGTACCCCGGCGGAGATTACCCAGGCCGGCAATGTGCCTAACGCTGACAGCCCCAGCGGGCGTGATAACACGGCCTACCCGCCGGGCGTCGGTTCATAATCCAACAGTCAGTAAGAAAAATTTCGCGGTAATAGTCGCGCTGTAAAGTAACGTGGCATTACAGCTAGCGCCGGGAATCCGACAATAGCTAATCGTTACTATACAGCGCGCTTTTTATGGAAGGTTGATTTCAGTGACCAGGGGCCACGCCTGACCCAAAGCGCAGAATGCCGTGCTCATAGGTGATAAGCCATGGGGTTTTTCTGCGCACCAGCAAGATGCTCTGTTCGCGAAGCGATGGTGTATCGGGCAGCTACACGGATTTATTCAAGTCGCTTTGATAAGACCAATACTTTTCAACCCAATGCAATGATTTTGAATCCTGGATTTTTTTGGCGTCATTCCCTGTGCCATCTGAACCAACGCTCGCGGGAAATCTGCACCTGCCAGGTGTGAGAAGGGATATCCACCACCAAACCTTGCATTCATCTCTAATACAAAAAGTTTCCCGTTTTGATCCTCCAGCACATCCACATCCATGTTACCTCTGTGCTTGAGCACGCCAGCCAGCTCATCGCCAAGAAGCTCTAACCTTGAGTCAGCAACTGTTCTTGCAATATCAGTTTCACCTGAACGCATTGCAAGCTTCTGTTTCACGATGGTTTGGATGTGGCAACCATCCAGATCGTTGAAGACATCCAACCCATACTCGTTACCAGAAATGCACTCCTGAATTAACACAGATTCAGCGATCTCATCTCGACAAAGCATACTGATATAATTTTTTTTAATCTGCCGTTGGGCATAGTGATAGAAAAAGCACAGCTCGTTTTCATCATCCGCCCGATAGACTGACAGCGAACCCATTCCCCACCTGGGCTTAATGATAAGAGGAAAATTCAGCTCGTTTTCATGCACAGCCTTGAGCACATCATTGAGGGAAATATATGTACGAGGAGAAGGTATTTTTTTCTTGGAAAG
>ERZ869909.2841-NODE-2841-length-10752-cov-2.761874_pt1 | contig 10752 bp, 4 predicted proteins | sample MGYA00520892_ERZ869909 | MGnify/ENA primary metagenome ERZ869909 (study PRJEB32215, sample SAMEA104723947) | bioreactor metagenome | biome: bioreactor; feature: anaerobic bioreactor; material: water | place: China | collected 2015-03-12 ... | reverse complement strand
ATACCGCCGAAAACATTTTGATTGCCACAGGAGCTTCCCCGTTTATTCCGGAAATACCCGGACTCAAAGAGGCGGGATATTTGACCAATGAATCAGCCTATGAACTTGAGGATCTCCCGAAAGAACTCGTCATTCTGGGCGGCGGATATATTGCTCTGGAAAATGCACAACTTTTTAGTCGGCTTGGTAGCAGGGTAACGGTTTTGCAACGATCAGAACATGTGTTAAGTGATCAACCCAAAGAACTTGCAACGGCCTTGACGGGATATTTGGAAGGGGAAGGGTTGACCATTCTAACGAACACGGACATTCTGGAGGTTACAAAATCAGACAAAAAAAGAAGCATCCGTTTTACGGTAAAGGGAGAAAAAAGAGAACTTGAAGCCGATCAGATATTAGTTGCTACTGGCAGGCAGGGAAATACAGAGAACCTGAATCTTGAATACGCAGGAATTGACACAAAAGGACGGGGCTATATTCCCGTTGATGAAACCATGCGAACCAATACACCCAACATCTTTGCCGCTGGTGATGTAGTTGGCGAAAGGCAGTTTGTATATACAGCCGCTTATGAAGGAAAAGTTGCTGCTGAAAATGCAATGAGAGAGAGTCATGAAAAAGCCGATTTTTCGGTCTTACCGTGGGTTATTTTCACTGATCCACAGGTGGCCGGAGTGGGTATGGATGAACAGCAAGCGGAAGAAGCGGGACTTAACTATCAAGCAACGAAACTTACGCTGGACAATGTACCCCGATCCATTGCTGCGAGAGATACACGTGGTTTTATCAAGTTGATCCGAAACAAAGATAATGACCACTTGATTGGAGCTCGCATTTTGGCACCGGAGGGCTCGGAACTATTGATGGAACTGGCTATGGCTATTCGCCACGGGATAACCATTCAGTCACTCAAGTCAGAATTTCATCCCTACCTGACTCTTTCCGAAGGGATTAAGCTTGCCGCTCTCACTTTTGACAAAGACGTGAATAAGTTGAGCTGTTGTGCAGTTTAGATGTTTCTGGCTACTTCACGAATAGATAATTTTTGAAGGTTCTATAACGGCTTGCGGTTTAACCGGCTTGGCCTTGTTGGTAGGTAATATAATTAAAACTCAGAATCACTATATGTCCCCAAATTTTTGGGGGTCAAGACATGGCCAAGTCCGCGTTGAAACCGGTGTTATACCCACCACATATTTTAGGTTTTATACTGTTATTAAACTATACATTTTTAATCGCTACTGATCCGAATTCATTTTTGAGTGCGATGTTATAAATAAGAATGGCAAATAGACTAAAGGTACCGCCATTCTTAAATTTCCAAATCAATGCTCATGTCCGCCTTTTCTTTTCTTTATTTCGGCGAGCATGTAGTAAGCTCCTTTTGTTACAAACCGGGTATTCTGCGATAACGGTTCGAAAAATTTCACCTCCGTAAAACCGGCGTCTGTAATACCGGGGTTAACCCTCACCACAGAAAACCCAACTTCTCCTGAACTTGATTCGTCCTCATGAGCATGCCCGTGTTCTTCATCCGATTCACCTTCATGTACAGCAAATACGAGATATTCAGAACCATCCCGAACTATAGCATCTTCGGGCAATACGGCAGTAGTTTTAGTGCCTGTGATTATTTTTCCGTCCACAAACATACCGGGAAGCAGCCCATCCTGATGGTCTTCGATTTCGGCATGTACACGTACAGCCCTCGGATTGTCTTCAAAGGCTTTACCTATTGAGAAAATACGGGCCTGATAAAACTGATCGTTAGGCTGATTGGTATATTTGAATAGCACCTTCTGATCAACTTTTACCTGATGGAGGTCTTTTTCATACACCAAAAGATCAATATGAATGTGTTCATTATCCACTATCTCAAAAAGATCACTGTTACGATCTGCATATTGACCTGTCTTGGTTTTAATTACATGTACAAAACCTCCTATCGGGGCTTTCAGTGGAACAGTTTCATAGAATTCTCCATCTAAAATACGTTCGGTATCTAAACCCAACATCGTTAAGATAGATTGAAGAGATTGCTTTTGAGCCAGGGCTGACTCATAATCTGCTTTAGCTTTTTGGAATTCTCTCCGAGAACCCACATCATCAGCCAATAATTGTTCCTTTCGGCGGAAATCTTCTTCCAAATATCCGATACTACTGGCTGTTTGGCGAAAGTCTGCCTGAAGTTCAGAAAATTTCGGATCAACCAGATCTGCTAATACATCACCGGCACTAACCTCATCGCCCTCACGAACATAGATAGTTTGTATCAATCCCCCGAGAACGGCGCTAACATTCGCCTGGTTTTGAGGGGGGAGTTCCAGATACCCATTTACTTTAATGGAACCGGACAGCGGTAGTTGTTGAATGGTTCCGGTTTCAATACCGGCTGTTTGGAATTGTAAACTCGTAAGATGAACCGATTCTTCCTCTGCGTGATTTTCCCCCTGGATTTCGGACGCGGCCACGTTTTCGTGAGTATGATCGCCGACCTGGTCACGGGAGTGATCACCAGAGCATCCGCTCATCATCAGTTCGGCAGATAACATCAGTGTGATAAAAAATATGTTTGATTTATTCATGGTGTTCATCCTTAAAAAATTTAGTTGGTTTCAAAGTAAAATTGGAGGTCAATAACAGACTCGTTGAATTTCAGCAGGGTATTGAGATAGGCTTCTTCGATATCTACGGCCTGTTCCAGATATAGGATGAATGCAGGATAGCTGATATCACCGCTTTCATACCGTCTTGCGGCCGTCCGCCGAAGTTCATCTCCTACCTGCTCGCGCCGGTCTCGCATCATCTCATATTGGCTTTGCCATTTCTCTACATTTTGAAGAGCTTCTTCGAACCGGCTGTTTATCTGCAATTGAAGAGTTTCCAGATTCGCTTCCGCTATTTTCCGATTCAAATTTCCAGCTTGAACCCTTCGAGCCTGCGGGCCAAACCATAAGGGAATCCGAATGCCCACTTCCCAGGCGTAAAAACCATTGTTTCCATTCACATTTTGCCACTTATAACCGGCATAAACGTTGGGCCAAAATTCGGCTCGCTCAAGAGCTGTTTCTTTTTCCCGGATGTCCACATTACTGCGTTGCAATTGCAGCAATGGGTGTACTGGTGATACCGAATCCGGAGTCATCATCTCAACCCGAATCGGTTCAAACGGCAACTCTCCCGGAGTGATGGGCCGGGAATCAGCCAAAAGGTTTTGGATCTGACGTTCAGCAATTGCGGCATTACTATTGGCCGCCTCCAGCCTTGCCGTATATTCATTATATAGTGATTCCGCACTGAGCAGTTCCAACCTGTCGATGTCTCCGGTCTCATAACGTAAACGTGCGGCTCTGGCAAAATCGTGAAAGGATTCCATGATTTGCTTCTGAACTTTCACCATTTCAATACTGTATCGCCATTGCTGCCAGGCAAGCCTCACTTCCCGCTTAAATTGTGTACGGGTTAGATTTCGATTAGCCTCTGCACGGGCTGTCAGGGAACGGCCCAATTGTGCTTTTCGGATGGATTGAAGCGGAAATTCAAACTCCTGTTCGATACCAAAACTTTTTACTCCGGAGCTTCTTCCTCCGGCTTCTTCCTCAGACATATAAAAACGAGTTGGCAAGGGTTCAAAAGCCGCTTTGGACAAGGCTGATTCCCGATCTACAGCGAGATCTGCTGCACGAATATCCGGATATTGTCTCAGTGCTTGTTGCACGGTCTCTTCCTGACTTAGCCTTAGTGAATCGGTAGCACTATTTTGTGCAAATGCCGGCACACTGAACATACATAACAGTACGAATGCTCCGGCCACTTTAGAGAGCCTCCATTTGGGTTGATAATTTTCAACCAAACTGTACAGAACCGGCAGCACTACCATGGTTAAAAACGTAGCGGTGATCAATCCGCCGATCACCACGGTTGCCAAAGGGCGCTGTACTTCGGCACCCGCTGCAGTGGAAAGAGCCATTGGCATAAATCCAAATAAATCAGTTGTAGCTGTTAACAGGACCGGACGTAATCGCAGCTGTGTTCCCATCAAAATCTGCCTGTTTACATCTGATATCCCTGCGTCTTTAAGCTCTTTAAAAAAGATGATGAGAATGATCCCGTTTAAAATAGCAATTCCGAACAATACAATGAACCCGACACCTGCTGATATACTGAACGGCAATCCTCGAATCCAGAGTGCAAAAACCCCGCCGATGGTAGCCAATGGAATGGCGGAAAAAACCAGAAGGGAAAGTTTAATTGATTTAAGTGAAAAATAAAGCAGTACAAAAATCAAGGCTAAAGCCAGGGGTACGGCAAACATTAACCTTGTTTGAGCACGCTGCAGATTCTCAAATTGTCCACCGTATGTAATATTGTATCCGGGTGGTAAATCCAATTTCACCTCCAGGTTCTCCCTGATTTCTTCCACCAGCGTTTGTATATCCTGATTTCCGGCATTCACCCCAATCACAATACGGCGGCGGGTGTTATCTCGCGAGATCTGAGCCGGGCCATCTTCATAACTGATTTCAGCCAGTTCTCCCAGGGGGATCTGATCACCGTCGTAGGCAACGGCAAATATATTCCGAATCGACTCCAGGTCATCTACAAATGGCTTATCCAGGCGTACAACTAGGTCAAACCGTCGCTCCCCTTCATAAATAGTCCCGGCATTACCACCGGCATAAGCACTTTGAATGAGAGTGTTGAGCGTTTCGATATCCACTCCATAGCGCGCCATCTGGCCGCGATTATATTTGATCTTAAGTTGAGGTAACCCGGTAATCTGTTCCAAATTGATATCTACCGCTCCGGGTAATCCCGCAATGATTTCTCGGGCCTGAGATCCCAGTTCAACCAACTGATCAAGATCATCGCCAAAAATTTTGATGGCAATATCCTCACGGATACCAGTCATCAATTCATTGAAACGCATCTCAATAGGCTGCGAAAATGCAAAATCGATTCCTGGTAGCCTGCTCATAGCAACTCGCATTTTTTCAATCAGTTCCTCTTTGGTATCGGCACTAACCCATTCACGTTTATCTTTCAGAATGATGAACATGTCTGACATTTCCAGTGACATGGGGTCGGTGGGGATTTCTGCGGTTCCAATCCGGGATACTACCTCAACAACTTCGGGGAATTCCTCCAGTAGTATCTGTTCCAGTTTGGTGTTGTTTTCAATCACCCGGCTGAGCGATGTTCCTGGTTTGGTAATGGGATGAACGGCAAGGTCACCTTCATCAAGTTGGGGAATAAATTCACCACCCATCCGGCCGAAAATAAACAGGCTTGCAGTAAGCATAACAACTGCACTACCGACAACAAGGCCCTTATTCCTCAGGGCCGAAAGTATCATGGGTCGATAGATCCGATAGGTGAGGAAGTCCACCATTTTTTGTGAATATTTTAATTCACCCCGGCCTTCCGGCCTCAGGAAAAAAGCAGAAGCGGCAGGTACATAGGTAAGACAGAGCAATATGGCACCGATCATGGCAAATCCAAACGTATAGGCCATCGGCTGAAACATTTTACCTTCCACACCGGTGAGCGTGAGAATGGGCACAAAAACGATAAGAATAATGAGCTGCCCAAAAAAGGCGGAACTCATCATGCGGCTGCCCGATTCTTCGGCAAGTTGATCAATTCGATTGGTTAATTGGCTGCCTTTCAGCGATTTGAGTTCAGATTTTTGAGAGGTGATCAGATAAGAAGTAAACTCCACGATAATGACAGCTCCATCGATAATTATCCCAAAGTCGATTGCACCAAGACTCATCAGGTTGGCCGATATTCCGAACAGGTTCATCATACCAATTGCAAACAGCATAGCCAATGGTATCACGGATGCGACGATCAAACCGGAACGAATATTGCCAAGAAGCAAAACCAAAAAGAAGATGACAACAAGTGCACCAAATACCAGATTTTCAGTTACTGTGGAAGTAGTTTTGTCAATGAGCCGCGTACGATCAATGAACGGTTCAATACGCACTCCTTCAGGCAAAGAAAGCTGAACTTCTGCGATGCGTTCTTTTACTTTATCAATGACTTTATTGGAATTTTCTCCCTTCAGCATCAGGACTTGACCGCCTACGGCTTCGCCTTCACCGTTGCGGGTCATAGCTCCATATCGGACAGCATGGCCAAATCTAACATCAGCCACATCCCGTACCAATACCGGAATTTTATTCTCTGTGGTTACAACAATATTTTCGAGATCGTCAAGACTCCGTGCCAGCCCTTCACCACGGATGAATAATGCTTCAGGGCCTTTTTCCACATAACTACCTCCAGTATTTCGGTTATTTCGTTCCAGTGCCCGTATTACGTTTTCCAGTGTTAAGTTCATGCTTCGTAATCGATTTGGATTGATGGCCACCTCATACTGTTTCACATAGCCACCCACACTGTTTATTTCCACCACACCGGGAATTCCCGAAAGCTGGCGCCGGACAATCCAGTCCTGAATAGTTCGAAGCTCCGATAGGTCGTATGTATCTTTGAATTCATGATCCACCACGAGACTGTACTGATAAATTTCTCCCAGTCCTGTGGTGATGGGTTCGATAGATGGAGATCCAAAAACGGAGGGGATATTTTCCCGGACGGTTTCGAGCTGTTCACTGACTAACTGCCGGGGCTGGTACGTGCCCATATCATCTTCAAATACAATCGTAACAACGGAAAGCCCCATTTTGGAAACTGAGCGCATCTCTTTAACGCCCGGAAGGTTGGCCATTGCAAGCTCCACGGGGTAGGTGACGAACTGTTCCACCTCCTGTGTAGCCAGCGTAGGTGTTGTGGTAATAACCCGTACTTGGTTATCAGTGATATCCGGTATAGCATCAATGGATAATTGTGTGAGTGACCACACGCCCCAGCCGATCCAGACCGTCACAAACAGGGCGATAATCAGCTTGTTGCGCACAGCATAGCGTATAATATGAGGAATCATAATTTTCTGATTAGATAAAATATTTATATGGAATTATTGAATATCCGGCCCGGACGCAGTTTTCCCGTTAAAGCCGGTTACAAGAATGGGAGGACAGGATTATTTCCTGTCAGAAAAGAAGGGTATCAAATCAGAAGTCGGGTAACACGAAGAATTTTCAGTATTACCGGGGGAGGAGGGAGATTATTCTCTAAATAATTAGATAGGGACCGTTTTTGAAAACAGGGTGTTGAAGATTTGAGTAAATAGTGAATGACGGATACATCCGGCTTTATATCAGATTTCTTTGTCTTTAAAAGAAATTCATCATAGCAGCAAGAATCATGTAAAACGTGCAGGTCGTGGTCTTCACTGTCTGATAAACATTCAGCTTCAGCACTTTGATGATGATCCAGAATCAGGTCAAAACACCCTTCATCGGGGTTGAATACTGAAGAAATCTGATGAGTTTTCCCCAACGCTGCTATTTGTAATGGAGAAACCAAAACCAGTAGCAGCCAAGAAAATACAAATGAGCTTAACGCAAGTTTAAGGATGGTATTGATATGTGAGCGGAAAATTTTCACAGATTAAAAATAAACAATTTGTATATGAAATTCTTGGGCCAATTACTTTAGATACCTGATGGTTTTTGTGGGTATAACGGTAAGGTGTTTCTGCTGCCTGGCAACCAATTCAAAAGTTGAGTAATAAACCTAATCAGGTCAGCAGGAAACACGTTGTTAGCGGATTTTTTGAATCTATTATAAGCCAAAGTATTAAACTTTATTCGAATCCCATTTTTTGGATTCGAATGGCATTTAATATAGCCAAAAGTGCAACACCCACATCGGCAAATACTGCTTCCCACAGTGTTGCAAGCCCAAGTGCACCCAACCCGAGAAACAAAACTTTGACACCCATTGCCAGACCAATATTCTGCCATACAATATTCCGGGTGGATCTGGCGATTTGAATCACTGTCGCAATTTTGGATGGCTGGTCAGTCTGAATAACAACATCGGCCGTTTCAATGGCGGCATCACTTCCCATGGCACCCATAGCAATTCCAACATCACTTAATGCAAGAACCGGCGCGTCATTGATTCCATCACCGGCATAGGCAATCACACCGGAACCGGAACTCTTCAACTCTTCGAGTTTTTTAGCTTTTTCATCAGGCATCAGTTCTGCAAAAATTTGATCAATGTGCAGCATTTTACCCACACTTTGTGCAACCGCATCCATGTCGCCGCTCAACATGATGGTTTTCTTCACTCCAAGCATTTTAAGTCGATCAATTGCAATCGCAGCGTCCTCTTTTATTTCATCTGAAATGACAATCGACCCTTTGTACTCCTTATCAATCGCAATATGGACGATTGTTCCGCTCTCAACATCTGACCGGCCATTGAATGAAACCTGCTCTCTTGCCATTAATTTTTCATTGCCAACCAGAACCTGTTTGCCTGAAACCATTGCCTGAATTCCCTGCCCCGGAATTTCTTGCTGGTGATCAACAGTTGGCAGTGTTTTAGTTTGTCCGTTACTATACTCAAAAATGGCTTTCGCAATGGGATGCGTAGAGTTCTTTTCTGCTGCTAATACAAGTGGCAGAATCTCATCACCGTTGCCGTTAATCCAATGAATATCCCGAACTGCAAAATCACCTCTTGTTAAAGTTCCGGTTTTGTCAAAAACGACGGTTTCAACATCTTTAAGTGCATCCAGGTAATTGGAGCCTTTTACCAGGATACCATTGCGGGAAGCGGCGCCAATTCCACCGAAATATCCAAGTGGTATAGAGATAACCAGTGCACATGGGCAGGAGATCACCAGAAATACAAGTCCTCTATACAGCCACTCATTAAACAGGTACGGGCTGACAAAAAAGTAAGGGAGAAATACTAAAAGGGATGCAAGAAGGACAACAATGGGAGTATAGACTCTTGCAAAAGAGCGAATAAAAAGTTCTGTTTTTGCCTTTCGTGAAGATGCATCCTGAACCATCTTCAAAATTCGGGAAATTGAACTGTTTTCGTAGGATTTGATCACTTCCAGCTCAATCACCTCGTTTAGGTTAATCATGCCGGCCAGTACATGATCTCCATTTTCAAAATGGCGGGGTTTGCTTTCACCGGTTAATGCGGAAGTGTTCAGGGCGCTTCGGCCATTCAAAAGCTTTCCATCCAGGGGTACCCGTTCGCCCGGTTTTACACGAATGATTTCACCGATGTTTACCGTAGTGGGATGTACGGTTTTTGATGAATCATCACGTACAACATGGGCTGTTTCTGACCGTACATCCAGCAGTGCTTTGATATTCGAACGGGCTTTCTGGACGGCACCTTGTTGAAAGGCTTCACCGATTGAATAAAAAAGCATAACCGCAACGCCCTCAGGATATTCTCCAATGTAAAATGCTCCAACGGTCGCGATCCCCATCAGGAAAAACTCGGTAAAAACGTCTCCTTTTCGCAAGTGAATAACTGCCTGTCTCAATACCGGAAGTGCAACAGGCATGTAAGCCAATAGATACCAATAGAGCCGGAAAGGTTCTGCAAACCACGGACTCTGAAATAAAAAGTCAAAAGACAATCCTAAAAGGAGTAAAAACAGGCTAAGGGCTGGTTCCCAGTGCTTATAATAACTTGAAGTTCTTGGTTTGATATTGGTATTTGACGGCTGTTCATTGCTGCAGCAGTCAACGTTTTCTTGTTGAGGGGTTTTCTTCATAACCGGATCTGTTCATTTATAGTTCTGTATTATAGATACAACCAAAAGTTATGAAGCAGAACTATGCAACAATATTGCAATTATCAGGTCGGGCAGGATGGACAGCGTCCTGTAATCACAAAATTGCCGTGAGAAGGGATAAAATTTTCCGGGAGATTGTATTTAGGAATGCCGAGATGTGGGAAACAATATGTTTGTTCGCAAGAAGAACAATAGAAATGGACATGTACATCTTCCGGATAGGAACATGTACAGTTTTCAGCACAAAGAGCATATTTTGCGGTTCCGCTCGCATCGTTGATTTGATGCACCAAACCATGTTCAAGGAAAGTTTTTAAGGTGCGATACAATGTTGTTCGGTCTGCCCGTGAGAATTCTTTCTCAAGATCGGCAAGACTCACCGCTGAATTTGATTCAACCATAAAAACAAGAACCCTCAATCGCATTGCGGTTGGTAGAATGTTTTTGGTTTGTAATCGTTGTTCAGCAGAGATGGTATTCATTTACATTAAGGTGTATAGGTTATTCCGCTAACGGCTTTCGGTTTGTGCTGCAGGGGATGTCAACTCTGCTAAAACATCGACTCCAGCACCTGTCAGCACGAAACCGTTGTTACAGTGCGTATTTTTTAAGGTTATAATTCAATCTATCACACTCTATATAAGTATATGACACTATCGACTAATCTAATAGCCGAACTGTGATTTAATTCTGAGTTAAAACTGTGGTTCATAAACACTTTAATACTTGGGCTTGGTCGGTTGCTTTTAACAGAAAAACCATTGCAGAGGACGTATTAAAACGAGCACACGTGACTTCGATAGGTCACAGAATACTTAGTAGATTGAAAAATAGTTTATATTTTAACAAATTGAGAATTATTTGGCTAATCGATGGATAAGGTCAATTGAGCTGGGTTAGGGAAACTAGTAGGAATAAATTCAATTTCAAATGGTAGATCTAATGCCTCTAGGTTGTTAAGTGGAAGGTTAAGTAACCCATTTCCATCACAATACAGGAATACGAGTTTTAAATATCGTCGAATTATTAAAAGTGGCAGAAATGATTGTCTATATTGCATC
>ERZ869909.2840-NODE-2840-length-10752-cov-9.179953_pt1 | contig 10752 bp, 8 predicted proteins | sample MGYA00520892_ERZ869909 | MGnify/ENA primary metagenome ERZ869909 (study PRJEB32215, sample SAMEA104723947) | bioreactor metagenome | biome: bioreactor; feature: anaerobic bioreactor; material: water | place: China | collected 2015-03-12 ... | reverse complement strand
GAATCCGGATCAAGAACCTGCGCCTGCGTACCTATATCGGTATCAATGAAGAGGAAATCCTCAACCGCCAGGACGTAGTGATCAACGCGACCATTCTCTATCCTGCAAACCAGGCGGTAGAGGTCAACCAGATTGACCAGGCGCTCAATTACCGGACCATCACCAAGGCCTTTATCCAGCATGTCGAAGCCAATCGCTTCGCCCTGCTCGAACGCCTGACTCAGGAACTGCTGGATATCGTCATGGCTCATGCCCAGGTACGCTATGCCGAGGTCGAAGTCGACAAGCCCCACGCCCTGCGCTTTGCCGATTCGGTCTCGATCACCCTGAGCGCCAGCCGCGACTGACACCGCCTGGCCAGCCTGGGAGGCAGCCTCGGCCAGGATCAATTATGCTTTTCAAAGACCGGGCAACGATTGCCCGGCCCAAAGCCTGCCAGTATCATCCATGCCAGTCCTGACCCACGCGGAGTAGATCATGACCAATCAAGAGCGCATCGAACTGGAAGCCGCCGCCTTTCGCAACCTGGTGAGCCACCTGCGCAGCCGCAAGGACGTGCAGAACATCGACCTCATGACCCTGGCCGGCTTCTGCCGTAACTGCCTGGCCAAGTGGTACAAGGCCGCCGCCGACGACATGGATATCGCCATCAGTATCGACGAAGCCCGCGAAGCCATCTACGGCATGCCCTACGCCGACTGGAAAAGCAAATACCAGAAAGAAGCCACCCCCGAGCAACAAGCCGCATTCGACAAGGCCCAGAAATAATGCAAAGCACGCAGTTCATCGCCAGCCTGGGTACGCCCAGCCACCGTTTTGCCGACACCCTGGCATTCATTGACGCCCACTACGACTATCAGCCCAGCGCCTTTCGCAACGGCGATGTCGACAACAGCGCCGAACAGAACCAAGGGTCGTGCAAGGTCCTGGCCATGGCCCTGGATCTGGGCCTGAGCGATCAGCAGGCTCTGCTGTGCTTTGCCGAGCACTATCAGGCCGTACTCGACGATCCCCACGGCGATGCCCACGGCAACATCCGCGCGCTGATGCGCCATGGCCTGGCCAGGGTCAGTTTCAAGCAACGCCCTCTCGCTCGCCGCCAACCGGAACAAGGTTGATGAACGACTGATGGCAGTCAAACTCCTCAACCCCGAAGGCGACTTTCCCGCTGCCGGCCTGCTGCGCAGGCTGGCCGGAATGTTCTACGACTTTCTGTTGTGCGTCGCACTGGTGATGGTGCTGACCCTGGGCTACCAGCAAGGGCTGCTACGCGCCCTGTATGGCGCCGACACCCTGCTGGCGATGTCCGAAGCCGGCCAACTCGACCGCGACCCACTGCTCGGCGTACTGCTGCTGCTCAGCCTGCTCACGTTCTTCATCGGCTTCTGGAGCTGGAAAGGCCAGACCCTGGGCATGCAGGCCTGGCGCGTCAGACTGCAGCAGCCCGACGGCCGTTCGATCACCCTGCGCCAGGGCCTGATCCGCTTCTTCGTCGGCCTGGCCTCCTGGCTATGCGGCGGCCTCGGCCACCTGTGGATGCTCTGGGACAAGCAGTCCCGCAGCTGGCAGGACATCGCCTCGGGTACGCAGTTGGTTAGATTGCCCAAGCGGTAAGGGCATTAGTTGGCAGGCCTTCGCACCAGTGACCGGACCAGAGTACGGGTTATTTTCCACAAAGCAGCGGGCACATGGAGCAGCAAAAGCAACAGAACCAGTAACGCCCAGCAGGCTCTGATAATCCGGGAGACATCGGACTCACCGGGTTCACGGATGCCGAGCGTCAGCTTGATCGCACCATCTGCAGTTTGACCACGACTGGTAACCACCCCTTCCAGATTGAAATTGTCGGACTGCTCGCCGTTTGCGTAAGCGAGCAGTCTATCCATCAACTTTTTCTGATCAGTATAGCGTTCAACATAAGTCCGACTCTTGGACTTTGGCATCTCCACAACCAACAGCACGCCCCCCGCTTGCAATGGCGCTAGCTGCTCGAATAGTGCGCGAATATTGTCTGCAATCACCTGCTGGCCAAGAAACCTCACTTGAAGGTTAAACCCGTCGATGTCAGCACGACTGATCAGTGGTGACCGCGGGGTTTCACCCTCCTCTGCAGGCCGGACCGGATGAAACCCCTTGCGCAGAAATTCATCGGTCAACACGCAAGCCATCAATGCAGAATTTGGCAACGATGGAGATAACTTTTGGCCGGGTTGGCCGTCAAAACACAAATTCCGAATGGCATCCACTGCTTGAGCGTGATTGACCACCACGAAGAGATCAGAGGAAAGAAAAGCCTCAAGTGGCACACTTCTGGGGAGGTCTTCAAGCTGAAGTCGATGGGCCTTGATAAGGGTAGCATCGTACATTTCACCCAAGTGCTCTATTCTGCGAGAAAACTCGATTGGCTGAGCAGTACCACCCCACCTCACCGCATCGCAGTTTAGTCGGTACGATCCATGCACAGAACTTGGCGCCCCTATCTGACAACGCCCGTCACCCTCAACTGCAATCAGACTGCCGATATGAGGTTTAGCTGCAATTATGTCTTCAGCTGACGCATAGAGTACAGGAGACGAGCCCTGAAGATGGTGAAAACCCCATAGTACGTCAGCAAAGGGATTCTGTGATTCTGACTGAACCCACAACAGCCCAAGGCAGGCGACAATCGCCAACACCAGGTGCCGTCCCCAGCGCAGAGGGCCACGATATGGTCGTTCCTGGTCCAGCGACAGCTTGCCGTTGAAACTGACACAACTAAAATCCGTAACACGGACTTCTGCACGCGTGACAGCCCTGTCTGCCAGCTCGTGCTCCCAGTAATACGGCACGGTGAATGCCAACTTGTCCGATAGTGCCACTGCATGTTCAGCGGCCCAGTCGGGATTGGCATGAGGCAGTAGCCGCAAAGGGCCTTCAACAAGATTGACACCTACCGGCTCATGCCGCTTGCGCCGAAACCAGAACAGCCAGATTGCCAACACTGATAGACACAGTGCGACTACGCCACTTGCCCACTGGCCGGACTCCTGACCAATAGCGAACAGATAAAACGCCAGAAGCCAAATCAACCCTGAAAGAAATCCCAGCCCTGGACCCTTGCGCCGCTTAAGCTCTGCAGGTGTTTCAGGTCGCTGAGCCAGTATTCGGACTGCACCAACAGCCTCAGATATTGTTTGCTCTGTTTTAGCGTCGGCTGAATGCGTTAGTGTGCGTCTAAGCCGCTTGCCGACCACATCAAAACCAATGGCATGCTCGACAGCACCAGCCTCCCCAGCCATCCACCTCGCCAACTGGGCCTCAGTGAGTTTGAAACGCCCATGCCCCTCGACAATATCGAATGTGTCATTGAACCGCAGCAAAATTGCGTAGTGCCCTGCAAACACTACATCCGCAGACACGACGCTGTCGTCCAGGTAGTCACGAGCGTCGTAGGGCACCTTCACTTCAAGACCATTGATCATGTCAACAGCGGGTGGCTTATGCGGATCGCCACTGTCCTCGCCAAGACGGGAATGCACTCCTCTCAACCGATATACGCCTTTACTTCTTAGTGTAATCGGATCATGGGGCACTAAAGCTTCAACCAGATAGGGCTGCAGAGCCTCTTCTTCTTCGGCAGTGATTGAGCGAATAAATGGCGAACTCCGGATGAAGCGGTCAGCCGCCTTTGCCGCATGCGCCTGTCGATGACGGAAACTATTAAACTCTGCATTTCGCTCAGCTAGAGCAACTAAAACTGGCAAAGACATTATGAGAAGTCTCCTGGTCTTGCATAAAACACAACCAAGAGCATTCGCCCTGAGCGGCGACAAAGGGCCTGTCTCCCAAGAGCGCTAGCAGCCTGAATAAATGGGTACGATACACACATAAATAGGACGTCCTTATCCCGAATTAAGCGGCTGAGCTTGCGAGCAGAAAACATAGACCCAAAGCCAACAGCAGAAGTAATGAGTCATGGCCTGAATGAGCCAGAGATCTCAGCGGAATCAATACCAATACCGCACGTGGAGAACATGATGTTCAGGCGATCGCCCCCTTCAGACTGAGGGCTCGGAGCCAGGCTCACCAGCACTAGAAAGATCAGCCAATACCTTCTTCGCCCCAAAAACACCAATCAATCCAACGGGGACAAAGGGTACGCAACCAACGATAAACATTATTGCCCCGGCCTTGGCTTTGCCGGCACACACCAGCAGCATCCCCACAGCACTGACGGCCACGAACGCGCCCATCCAGGGAACGACAGGCCTGTAATGCGGATCTGTGCTCAGAAAAACCAGCGCGCCCACATGAATAGCCATCGCAATATACATACGAACATCCATTTACATTCTCCTTTTTGACCAACACAGTACTTATGATTTCTGGTTTGTTTATCCAAGCAACCTGGTGATCGGCGCCTCATTCTCTGAATTTAGCTGAAGCTACTCAGGCGGGGCCGCTACCGTGTTGCGGTCAGTGCATATACCGCACGTGCCGCACCATAATGTTCAGGCGGTCCATATTGACCTTGGAGATATCTGATATCTCCTGGATCCTGCGCTTGTAGGTTTGCTCATCCATATCCCGCCAGTAGCGCGCAGGTCGACCTGTGCGCTGATCATGCTCGGCGGTGGTCGGATCAAGGTGACGGAAAGGCTCCAAATCAGGCACCTCGGGCAACGGCTTACTGATATCCATGTATTGCTGCCAGAAGTCCCACAGCGCCATGCAATGGGTCTGAATCCCAACCTTGCCCATCAGCACACTGAAGTCAATCGCCGCCACCTGATAACGATGTACAAGGTTGAGCATATGCAACGGAAAGCCCTGACGGTCGGGAATCGTATGGATAGCAGCATCGAATTCGTAGAAGGGGGCGACAAAGTCTCCCTCGATACCCAGCTTGCGGAACTGCCCTGGCTTGCGGGCAAAAATAGTGACCAGGCCAGTCTGACGGTTCATTTCCCACACTGGGCCTTTGCGTGAAGGCTTGAGCAGATAGCGTTCGGGGACGTATTTCAGGACGAGATATCCAATAAGCCAAGAAACCAAACATGGCGTCAAAACCCAAAACCCAAGCTCTAAAACAGTAATAAAAACGTCATAGAGCGAAGAATCTCTTAGCGCGAACGCGACAACGGGAAACCCGATAATAAAAGTCGCCAAGATAACGATAAAACTCCACTTCCCAAGCCCATGCATATAGATAAACAACTGTGTCCACCCCTGCAACGGGGTATATCGATATCGTTGATGATCAAACACCGCATTGAGGGTTTCAGCCAGCCGCGCACGGTAGCCTGGCTCCTGCCGCTCACGTTCATCTTCCTCTCTGAGGCTCTTGGGGTCAAAACCGCCAATAAATCCGATAGGAAGAATTTCCTGGGTATAGCCCCACGGCAGCCGTTGGGATAAGGCGCCCGTATGCCTCCTGACCTGTGGTGGCTGGTCAGGAATGTGGGTCGAGTCATAGGCCTGCGGGCCGTAGACGGTGCTGAAGTCCATATCTGTCATTACGTTTGCTCTACTAAATCACTTACTTGATCGGCCCAGAATGCCTGACCGGTTCTGATGTAATTAATACGTCCATGCCTGGAAGAGTCGTACTGGAGCGGGTCTTTGGGTTCTGGTGCGGGGAAAACCCAGTGACGCTGATCTGTACCCTGTGCGGACAACTGCACACGTACCGCCCAGCCTATAGCCAGGGTTTGGCTCATAGAAACAGCCTGCTGCAACCGGCTTTGACGCGGCAACGGAGGCTCTTCAAGATAGATGTCCAACCCTTCTGGCGTCAGTTCCTGATGAACAACAAATGAAGGCACATTCATACAGCTGAGATCGGTAGCCAGCGAGCGGGTATCCAACTCGAACTGCTTGCCATGCACCGGGTGAGTTGTAACAGATGTCACCCCTTCCAGAGACGTTGTGCTGACCGTTTCCGTCATACTTACCCCGACACGCATAAAACTGGCGTCTGACGCTCCGAACAAGCCGGGAATACTGCTCCTGATACGGATCAGCTTGTTGGCCCTGCGCATGGCATAGTAATGACTTTCTTCTCCAAGATAGGGCTGCTCGCGCAAAGCACGAGCCTGCTCCGGATTTATGCCTATTTCAATGCGTATGCCGGCCAGCAACCCGACCAGCCGGTAAAAAGCCTCGTGCTTATTTTGCAGATGCTCCGGTTTCTCGCCCTTCATCCAGAGAAAACCGTCGATTTCCTCGGCGCCAAACGGTCCCAGTTTGAGCCACTGTTCAATAGGCGCATCTCTGAGCCAATCGGCGATAAATGCACCGGCTACAACAAGTCCGATGCCAACCATCAATGCCCAGCCTGCCGGCCCGATGAAGGCAGCCATTCCGGTCGCCCCCGCTGCCGGACCAGCCATAAAAGCACTCACCAGCATGACCATCCCACCCCCGGCAGCGATCAGGTGCCCCCAGCCGCTGCTATCACTATGATTGAAGGCATCCATGGCATCCCAGAGGCCGATGCCGACAACAGCTACAGCACCTACGGCACCAAGCAGCATTCTTCCGGACACTTGAAACGCAAAACGTTTACTTGTTTTGGCTAGCGGATTTCGGAACAGAGGCTTATTCAGAGCGCCTGTCACTCTCTGCATCGCCGCAGTGTCGCTTGCGATGCGCTCAGCCAAAATTTGTGACGCCAATACAAGGTCATAGAATGTAGCTAAAACTCCCGAAGCGACCCTGGCTCTACCTCTTACCCTTTCAACTTGGCTAGCCGTATTTATCAGAGCCGCAAGGTTATAAACCTCCACCCCCACCAAAAACGCCGGCAGCAGCGGATGGTTAAGCACCCTCAACGCCCGTCGCCGGGCCTTACTTGTGCGCTCTAACTGATCACTCTCAGCCGCCGCTGCCAGCGCGCGCTCCTCTGCTGCAGCAGTCTGATTGAAGAGATCATAGGTATTGCGAAACAGCGCCGCTGTCGGCGTGCCTTCAGCTACCACCCAGAGTGCAACGGGGGCTTGTTTAGTGCCCGCCAAACCGGCATCGGTCGCGGCGGTGGAGTTGGTGCTTGCCACCAGACGGTCACCATCACCAAAAACATGGCCACTCATCTGCGTGCCGCCAGTGGCTTGCGCACCCATGACCTGCTGCGGCACGATCAGCAAGTCCCTTTCATTCACATTACCCGTGCGATAGATGCGCAGGCCACCCAGGGTGCCAGGGGCAATGGCGCGCCCCAAGTCAGTGCCGTCCAACTGGAAGGCACTAATCTTCAATACACGACTCTGCTCACTCAATGCGCTACGTGACGCCTGTAAGTCGGCATCCAGGGCCTCGTAGTGCCTGATATCTAGCCCCAGCTCATGCAGTCGGGCCTCTGCCTGAATCAGCGCACTTTGCACATTTGAAGCAACTGTCAGCGCAAGATTGACCGACTTGGACAGTCCCGCCGTCATGACGGTCTCCATCATGTCGCCCTCTGCTGCAGCCACTAGCGCACGCGCTTCAAGCAGCATCAGATTACTTGGTTCAGGCAACTCCATCTCTTCAAGCCGGGCCAACAACCGGCACCTGAAATGCCCATCGCCCTCATTGTGCTCTTCCCCATCGGGAAGTTCGTAGGCTTGCATACAGCTTTCAAGTGTGGTTCTCGGCAACAGCATGGCCCGCAAGGGGTGATCTTCACGCTGGAATCGCACCATGAAACGGTCCGCTGGCCCCACCTGGGGTGTTGGCATTATCTTCAGCGGATCACGCAGCACACTTGCCGTGGCCAACAAGGCTTGCCCTGCCAGTGCGAACGTACAAGTGTATTGAATATCATCCTGACTGAATGCGTCGGCCAGCGTTTCCTGGTAGCAAGTGTCATCCAGGCACTCTGCCAATACTGTGCGTATCTGTTCATGACACTCGCTGATGTTGCGCTTCAGCGGCTGAGCCAAAGCCCTGCGGACTTTTCTCACTCCCTGACCGTCCAAGGCCTCGGCGTAACGTCTTAGCGGGTTACTTCCCCGCCCCAACCGACTGGAAAGGATATAGTTGTCGACCAGAAGCGCGCTGGAAAAATGCTCCTGCTGCCCTGCAATCTGTGCACTCAGGTTGATCTGGGTCTGTATTGCTGTCAGCCGATCCTTCAGTTGGCGCATGCGATACAAGGCATCTTCGACAAGAATTCCACAAATCTTCCGGTCACGCACTTGCGCCAGCATATCGGGACTGCGCTCCAGGTTTTGCCAGCTCTGCTCTGCTGCAACCACCTGCTGACACTGTTGCTGATGTTCCTGTTCCTCTACTTCCGCGTCTGTTTCCTGTAAGGCCAATACGTGGCGCTTCATACAAATATTCAAGGCATCAGTTTCCAGCTCACCACGTGGGAACCTCTGCTGATGTAAAAAGGCATCGAGCATCTGCTCGGCGTGCTCCATCTTATCCAGAGGGTACTGCCCCTCCAGATCCAGCAGATAACCCGTTGGCTCGTTGAACTGGTACTCGAACATGTCATCGCGCTGGCGCTGCGGCGCAATACCAGCCAAGGGAAAAACTCTGCCAGCAATCCGCCGACGCTGCCTTTCAGCTTCTGCAGCCGCCTGCAACCCTTGCAGATTGTTAGTTAGCAAGGCAGACAGCAAACCAGCCGCCATCACCTGCCCCGAACCACTCTCCATGCTCTTGAAGTACTCACCCGACAGTCTCATGGCGACTGGTTGGCAGCGACGCCCGCGCGCTTGAGCATCAGCTTCCAGGCGCCGGATGCGTGGTGCAGTCCACTGGACTTCTGAATAGGCAACCTGAACATCAGAGACATAGCCGCTCTTCCACCGTGCCGGCAGCCAGATTTCCTCCAGCGCAACGCCCGTTGCTGCTCGGCGGCCATCCTGCTGCCCAGAATCCCGCCAGCTCTGAAGATTTACATCATGGTAAAAGGTACCTTGCTCTGTCTGGCGAATTTCCAGTTCGCGCCACAAGGTGCCTCGGAAGAAGACATACAGATAACCCGGACGCGATACCACCGGCACGCCCCCATCATCCATCCGGACTCCGCTACGCACGAGCGCCAGCGGGACCACCGCCGCGACCTGGTTCTCCTGCCCATCCAACTGACGTTTAGAGGCTCCCAGTTCTTCGGCCAGCGGTAATCGGATAGTGACACCCTCCGTGGTATCCACCTCAAGCCAGACATCGCAGGGAGAGGCATCCTCCCAGGGCCAGAGATGCAGAGTACTGCTGAAAACCTCATCCTCTAGTACTTCTGTTGAAGCCTGCTCGCTGATTGCTGCGGGTTGATCGCTACCATGCTCCGACAGCATCAGGCGTTGGCCCTGAGGATGGTTGATGCCAACAACTTCAATAATCAACTTGGCCGGCTCACACGCCGGTCCGTCACTCAAACTATCTACCTTGCTCATCCATGATGCTCCATGAGTTGACTGGCGGGATCCTCCAACCAGGCACTGAGAGTGTCCTGTTCATCATGCCCAACGGCTAAACCCTGCTCTATGCGACGGATCAGTCGTGCGAATGGTTCCGCCGAGTGGTTGTTCAGCCAATCAAAGGCGAAGCGCTCAACGCCTTGCCTCGCCAAAGCCGTTTGCTGGCTTTCACTCAGATTGAAAACGGGCAACCCTGCCGACGTCTCCTTGGCTGACACCTGTAATACCTCATGCCAGCTCAAGCTCTGCTCTGCTCTATCAGCCCAAGTACCGCCAAACCAAAATATCTGTCGCAGTGGCCCCATCCATCGTGGTAGCTCTTCACTTGAAACTGCGGGCCAGAGGTAGCTGGCCACCACCGGATCGTAGTAGCGCATTATGGCTTTGCGTTGCTGACCAAAATCGACATGCAATAAGGCCCGCAAGTGGCTGAGCACCTCATCAGGGCTTGATGATCCGATCAGTAGAATGCCGTTGAGCCTGCCGGGGTCCTCGCGTAGTGCAGCCAACAGACCGCCCCGCTCTGACAAGCGGAACAGCAGCGGGCCTTGCTCCCTCAAACGGGACCATGGTGTCTGATCAAACAGATACTCGGGAGAAGGGTCCGGTTCATGCTGGTAGACGCTTTCCATCAACCCTTCTTGCGGCTCTGCCAACCAATACAGGGGGCCTGCAATCAGCGGGAGTTCGGAGTGTCGAATCAGACTCATGCGCTTCCTGCCTTTCTGCAGGGACAATCTGCCAATGGGCACTGTGCCGCAGAGCCGCCTTGCGGCTTCTGGCACAGCTCCACCAAGGCGCCGTTGTTTCGCTGAGCCTGCTTCAGCTTATGCAACAACACCGCACCCGCCTCATCCGACTCTGCCACCGCTGTATCACCCGGCAACTTTGGCGCAGCCCCACTCCCCGAGCCTGCGCTACCGCCGGAGTTGATCTTGACGCTGGGGCCGACCAGGGTGACGCCGCTGGGGTCGAGTTTGACGAAGCTGCTGCCGACCTTGAAGGTGATCTCGCTGCCGGCTTCCAGTACTACTTTCATGCCGCTGGACAGGTGGATTTCCTGGCCGGCTTCGATGAACTGCCCCTGACCCAGCTTGACATGCTGATTGCCCGCCACGGTCAGATGATCATCGGCCTTGATCTCAGTCTTTCGGTCGGCGTGGGTGGTGTGGTGTTCTTCGGCCAGGTTTTCGCTGTAGCGGTTGGCTTCGATGCGTTCGTGACGTTCGTGGCCGACGCGGATGCGCTGGTCGTGTTCGATGTCCTGGTCCCAGTCGCGCTGGGCATGGATAAAGATCTGTTCCTGTCCGGCCTTGTCTTCGATCCGCAGTTCGTTGAAGCCGTTGCCGCCAGGGCTGGAGAG
>ERZ869909.2839-NODE-2839-length-10755-cov-3.055816_pt1 | contig 10755 bp, 9 predicted proteins | sample MGYA00520892_ERZ869909 | MGnify/ENA primary metagenome ERZ869909 (study PRJEB32215, sample SAMEA104723947) | bioreactor metagenome | biome: bioreactor; feature: anaerobic bioreactor; material: water | place: China | collected 2015-03-12 ... | reverse complement strand
CCCAACTTTTCGCATATCGCATGACCCAACTTGCCCGTCTCGTCACTGAACTTCGCATCCTTGTCGGCTACCTCGGCACCTCGTTGCGCCAGGAGGGGTTCGCCTGGCTCGATGCCAACCGGATACGCCGATTGATCGAACGGTCCGGAGCAAGTGCCATGACCTGGGCTGCCTTCGTCGCGAGCTATGACTCGCTTGAGCCGGACACCCACATGGGCGATGGCGGGCGCTACCGCCTCCGCCGGTATGCTGCCTTTGCCATGTCCCCCGGCGATGGCGCGCCCGTACGTCTGCCACATCGTCCACATCGCCAGTCGCTGACGCACAATGCTCTGAACGGGGGGATCGATCGCTGGTTCGCCCCGATCGAGGACGCGATCGCCGCCGGTCCCGTGCTGCGGGGACTCCTTGAGCTCTCGTGCCGTTTCGCCGTTAGTCTGCAGCCTGCCGGCGCCGATCCGGTCTGGGATGTCGAGGTGCATCAGTTCCGCATCGTCGGTCTCCCGGATTCGCCGGGATTGCCGACGCCGGAAGGGATGCACCGCGACGGTGTGGATTTCGTCTTCATCATGATGGTCGGCCGACGCAACACGTTTGGCGGGATCAGTGTCATCCAGGACCCACATGGCGGTCGGCTCGCCGAGCTCTTCCTCAACGAACCCGGCGACACGCTCGTGATCGACGACCGGCGGGTGATGCACGGGGTGACGCCGATCCAGCCGATCAGGCAGAGCGAGCCCGCGACGCGTGATGCTCTAGTCGTGACCTTCCGTCGTATCGACACGTGAGGCGCGCACCGGGCCGACCGCCGACCGGGGCCACGCAGCCCCCTCCACACCGCGCGATGAGAAACAGTACCGCTGTCGAGCAGCGGCCGCGCGGCCGGGACCGGAACGCCGGAGATGGGTGCGCTTCAAGCACATGACGGCCCGGGCCATGCGAGCGCCCACCCGATCGATGGACTGCGCAACATTCCGGCACCCCCGCGGAGGCAACGAATTATCGCCCGGGCACGGGCGTCGCCGAGAGCTCTCCCATGAGCCATCCTGCGAATAGGCGTGCATTCGATTGGCGCAGCGCGCCAGGCCGCGCGACAAGCCAGTACGCGGTTCCGATCTCGGCGGGCTCAGCAAGCGCGACGACGCGTCCGGCACTGAGATCGTCGTTGCACACCGGCAGACGGGCAAGCGCGACACCGAGCCCCTGAGCCGCGGCATCGATTGCCATGTGGACCGTATCGAAGCGCAGGCTGCTCGCGGGGTCTGGGGCCGTCCCACCCCTCTGCGCCCACCAGCTTGCCCAATCCTCCTTCGCGGAGGTCACGTGAATGGCGGGCAGGCGTTGCAGTACCGCGGCGACCGCGACGCCGGCATGCGCGGGCGCGGCGAGGGGCGGCTTGCCTTCGAGCGCGGGGAGCTGACGATCAACACCCAATCGACGCCGGCCTACATGGCGAGCGTGGTCCCGCTGGTCGAGGAAGGCACCGCGATCACCGCCTATGCGATCGGGTTCATCGACGCCGACGGCAATCCGCTGCGTGACCCCGCCGCCCCGGACATCATGACCGCGCCCGAACTTTACGAGGCGATCCACGGCGAGATGCCTTCCGGCGAGGCGTGGGAGGCCTACAAGATCACCGCGAACCTGGTGCAGAACACCCGCGGCACGATCTGGGTGCATTCCGACGCGCCCGAGGAGGCCCGCGCCGCGCTGCGCGAGGGCGTCGATGCCATGGTCCTCGACCCCACCTTCCAGGCGGCGGTCGTTGATATCCTGGAAGGCTACGAGATCATCTCGGGCGCCGGACTGGACCAGATCAAGGCCGAACTGGACGCCGCCCCCGAAGAAGTTCTGGACTGGCTGCGCGATCTGATGAGCGAACGCTTCGAGGTGCGGTTCAACACGAACTGAGCGGCGACCGGACGCCGTGGCCGTGACCACCCCTCACATCCAACCGATGCGACCGCCCGCGTTCCCGCGCGGGCGGCGCCCCCTTGGCGGTGTCATCTCTCTTTCGGGCGCGCGCCATGCTTGATGCATTCCTGTCGGCCTTCGTCATCCTGATGGACCCCTATCGCATGGCGATGCTGATGGCCGGTGTCTCCATCGGCATTGTCGTGGGCATCCTGCCCGGGCTGGGCGGCTTGATGGGAATGGCGCTGGTCCTGCCCTTTCTCTTCGGCATGGATCCCTATGCCGGGATCGCCATGCTGATCGGGATCGCCGCCGCGGTGCCCTCCTCCGATACCTTTCCGTCGGTTCTGATGGGCATTCCGGGCTCGTCGGGCAGTCAGGCCACGGTGATGGATGGCTACCCGATGGCCAAGCAGGGCCAGGGTGCGCGGGCGCTGGGGGCGGCCTTCTTCGCCTCGCTGATCGGCGGACTGATCGGGGCGGTTGCGCTGACCGCGCTTGTCCCCTTCGCCCGGCCCCTCGTTCTGATGTTCGGCGCACCCGAGTTGCTGATGCTGACCATCCTGGGGCTCTGCATGGTGGGCGTCCTCAGCGGCAACCGGCCTTTGCTGGGGATCCTGGGTGCCTGTCTCGGGCTGATCCTGGGCATGGTCGGCGGTGCACCCGCGGCGCCCGAATATCGCTGGGCCTATGGGGTGCTCTACCTTTTCGATGGCTTCAGCCTCGTCATCGTCGCACTCGGCCTCTTTGCCATCCCCGAGATCGTGGACCTCCTGGCCCGCGGCGGCGCAATCGCGCGGCGAAGCGCGGGTCTGGGTTCGGGCTGGATGGACGGCGTGCGCGACGTGATGCGCAACAAGTATCTGGTCCTGCGCCATTCGATCATCGGTGTGCTGATCGGTGCAATCCCGGGCATGGGCTCGTCGATCATCGACTGGTTGAACTACGGCTATGTGGTCAGCCGGGCCAAGGACAAGTCGCGCTTCGGCAAGGGCGACGTGCGCGGCGTCATCGCACCCGAGGCTGCGAACAACGCCAAGGAAGGCGGCGTGTTGATGCCGACGCTGCTCTTCGGCGTGCCGGGCTCCTCGGCGATGGCGCTGTTGCTGGGCGCGCTGCTGATCTTCGGTGTGCAGCCCGGCCCGGCGCTTCTGCGCGACAACCTGGAACTGGTCTTTGTCATCATCTGGTCGTTGGCGCTGGCGAATGTGTTCGGCACGATCATCTGCCTGATACTGTCGAAACCCATCGCGCGGCTGACCTTCGTGCCGTTCCAGTTCGTGGCGCCGGTGATCCTGGCGATCGTGATCCTGGGCGCCTACCAGCAGACGCGGCATGTGGGCGACCTGATCGCGCTTGCTGCCTTCGGACTTCTGGGTTGGGTGATGAAGCGGATCGGGATGCCGCGTCCGCCGCTTCTGGTGGGCTTCATCCTGGCCGGGCTGACCGAGCGTTACCTGTGGATGTCCTACAACATCTACGACTGGGAATGGTTGACCCGGCCTCTGGTGCTGGCCATTGCCGCGCTGTGTCTGGTTCTGGTCTTCGGCGGCTCGGTGATGAAGGCCCGGATGCGCCGCGCCGCCCTGCGCACGGAGGCCCGCGATGGATGAGGCAAGCCGCCTGGAAGCGCGCCTGCGCACTGCCTTCGTGCTGGCGCTACTGGCCCTTGCGGTCTTCGTCGTCTGGAGCGCCGGTGACTTTCGCCGTGCCGCGCGGCTCTTCCCGCAGTATGCGGGGGGCGTGACGGTAGCGCTCTGCCTGCTGGAATTGGGCCGTCAGTTCCTGCGTCGAAAGCTGCTGACGCCGATCGGCAGCGGCGTGAACACGGCCGATCTGGGCCTCGACCCCGAGGAACGCTCACGCGAAGGAATGCGCCGCAGCCTTGTCGTCTTCGCCTGGGTGCTGGGCTACGGGGGGCTGATCGTGCTGTTCGGAATGCCGCTGGCGACCGCGCTTTTCATCCCCGCGCTCCTGCGCTTGCAGTTCGACGCGCCCTGGTTGCCGGCACTGGGCCTGATCGCAGGGCTGTGGGCGATGATGTATGCGCTGCGCGCGCTGCTGGATGTTCGGATGCCGCCGGGCCTTCTGACCGGGACCTTCCCGCTCTGACCGGCGGAGGGGGTGGATCAACCGCCCGGGCCGCGCGTTCCCGGGCCTGACGGGGCCGCGAAGCCTTCGCGCACCTGGCCGCCGCCGGGTCGGTGATAGCGCCAGCTCGTGACGATCAGCATCCGCTTCATGAAGGCTTCCTCGATCCGGTCGCGGGTCATCCAGAAGCCTTCGAACTCGATCTCCAGTGCGGCTTCGGCGGCGATCCCTTCGGGCGTGTCATGGTCCGTGGCAATCTGCGCCAGCACCTGCCCAAGGCCCTGACGAAAGACCTCGGAAAGCGGGTCGTTGAACTCGACGAAGAAATCCGGCGTCTCCAGCGGGTCCTCGTAGACATGCAGCTGCACGCGTTCGCCGTGATCCCAGACCGGGTGCGGGAAGACATGCACGCGGTGCCGCTCGATCGTAGCGGCCTCAAAGACCGCCTGAACCTCGGTATCGGAAAAACGCTCTGCGCTCGTCATGATCACGTCTCTTGGTTGCGTCGCGCGCATTATGGCAAGACACGCCTGCATTGTCTGCACCGCAAGGCACCCGTTTGCCGGGAAATTTCGGGGATTGGGCGCGGCGTGCCGCTCAGCGGACGATCAGATCGGCGTGAAGCGCGCCGGCGGCGCTGATCGTATTCAGGATGTCGATCATGTCGCGCGGGCCCACGCCCAGCGCGTTCAGCCCCGCCACCACCTCGGCCAGCGAGGTCGCGCCGGTAACTTCAGCCAGGCCTGTGCCCGGCGCACGTTCGATCTCGGCCGAGGTGCGCGGAACCACGACCGTCTCGCCATCGGCGAAGGGATTGGGCTGGGCGACCAGCGGGCGTTCCTCGACCCTCAGCGTCAACCCGCCCTGCGCCACCGCCACGCGGCTGATGCGCACATCCTCGCCCATGACGATCGTGCCCGAGCGTTGATCCACCACCACCCGCGCCCGCGCCCCCGGGGCGATCACGAGGTTCTCGATCCGGCTCAGCGCATGGGCGGCCGACGGCATCCGTGTCGACGCGATGTCGACAACGACCGTGCCGGCGTCCTGCATGACCGCGACCGCGCGGCCAAACTCGTTGTTGATGACGTTCTCGATGCGCAGCGCCGTGGTGAAATCGGCTTCGCGCAGCGCCAGGCGCACACGGTTCAGCGAGGCGAGGGCAAACTCGACCTCGCGTTCGACCCGCGCGCCACCCGGGATTGAGCCGCCGGTGGGCACGCCCTGAACCACCTCGGCGGCCTGACCGCGCGCGGCGACGCCTCCGGCGATGACCGCCCCCTGCGCCACGGCATAGATCTGCCCGTCTGCCCCATTGAGGGGCGTCATCACCAGCGTGCCGCCAAAGAGGCTCGAGGCATCGCCGATGGCCGAGACGGTGACATCCACCCGCGAGCCGGCGCGCGAAAAGGGCGGTAATGTCGCGGTAACGAGGACCGCCGCCACGTTGCGCGGTCGGAACTGCTCGCCTGCGACGTTCACCCCCAGCCGTTCCAGGATGTTGGCCATGATGTCTTCGGTGAAGGGCGAGTTGCGGATCCCGTCGCCGGTGCCATCCAGCCCGACCACGAGGCCATAGCCGATCAGGTCGTTGCCCCGCACCCCGTCGAATTCCACAAGGTCCTTCAACCGCACCTGCGCCGCCACCGGAAGCGCCAGAACCAGCACCAGGAAACCGGCCAGCAGGCCACGGATCATCGCAGATACTCCGTCAACGACAGCCGCGCGATGCGGGCGGTCACGGTATAGATCGATTCAAGCTGCACCCGGCTCTGCTCGACCGCCATCGCGGCCTTGTAGGGATCGACGCCGATCTTGTCGCTGCGCGCCATTTCCAGACGATCACGCTCGACCGAGAGGCGCGTCTGGCGCTGTTCGAACGCCTCCTGGGCCACCCCGACCCGCGCTTGCAGCGCGGCCATGTCGGTCGCGTTTTCCAGCAGCCCGGTCATTGCCCGGCTGTGAACCAGACGCTCCTCCCCGCTGGAGAGGGTGACGGCGCCATTGTCGATCAGGACCACCATCGCCGCATGCATCATCAGACTGCGCAGCGCCGGCTCGTCGGCGGTCGGCAGCGCGGCAGCGGGATCGCCGTCATCGATCACCCCGCCGGGCCGGGCCGGGCCGCCCCTGTAGATATCGGTCGAGAAGCCCGCGTTAGGGTCGGTGAAGTAATCCTCGAGCGCGGTGATGACATCGGCCGCGGTCGTCAGCCCTGCAACCTGCGGCGCCAGTTCCGCCAGAAATGCATCGACGCCTGGCAGGGGGCCCCGGTCGGACAGAACGCCGGAAAAGAGCGCCCGTCCCGCAACCGTCGTCGACAGGGCCGAGATCGTTTCTTCCAGCACGTTGCGCGCCGCCGTCGCCGCCACCGCGCGGACCGAGGGGCCGGTGCCCGACTGCGTCGCCATCACCAGCTTTTCCGCCAGCCCCTGCCCGTTTTGCGCAACCCGGTCGAGCGCCGATTGCGCCGCATCGAAGGCCGTCACCGTCTGCTTCAGCGCCGTCTCGAACCCGGTGATCCGCGTCAGACGGTTTTCGATCGCATGCAGCGCGCCCAGATCCCCGCGCAGGTGGCGGGCCGCCGATTGGACGCGGCCGGTGGTCAGTTCATGGCTGTTGCGCGCCAGATCGGTCCGGGCCTGCACGCCGGTGCGTTGCAGGTGGAACGGAAGCGCCAGCGTGCCCAGGGTTGCCCAGCTCATGCTCAGATCTCCATCAGGCGGCGTAGCATCTGGTCGGCGACCTGGATGAGGCGCGCGTTCGCGGCATAGGCCTGTTCGATCAGAACCAGGCGCTGCATCTCGGCATCGGTATCGACGCCCTGCGCCAACCCGCGCTCGTAAAGCTCGGTGGCGCGGGCGGCGGTATGGGTCTGGCGATCTTCAAACCCCTGCCGCTGCTGGCTGATGACCGAGAGGCTGCGCCCGACGTTATCGGCAAAACTGGCCGCCGCGGTTCCGCCCGTCGCGGCCAGCGGGGCCTGCATCGCCTGAACCCAGAGGTTGAGTTGCGTGGCATCGCCCACCGGCCCGCGCGGATCGCTCTCTTCCGGTTCCAGCCCCTCGCGCAGACGCCAGAGAAAGCCGTTATCGGCGGGCTTCACACGCTTGTTGACTTCCATCCGCTCCGCAAGACCCGGTTCCGGCGGCGAGCCGAGGGCGAGCTGGTTGTCGGTGAAAAGCCCCGGTCCGCTCCAGTTGCTCTGATCGATGCCTGGTGTCTCGAACCGCTGGATCAGTTCCGCCGCCATCTGATCGAGCGCGGTCTGCGCCGCCACGCCATGCCGGTCGCGCACTTCGAAGCTGGCGGCAAGTCGGCCGCCGCCAAAGGGTCCGCCGTCGCCCGGGTTCGGGATCGCCCGGCCGTTCAGCGTCAGACCCGACAGCTGCCCGCCTTCGCGCGTCAGCCCGGCCGTGACCAGGTTCGTCGGCTCGAACCCCACGACCGAGGGCGTGACGTCAAGCAGAAGCTGCCCGCCCTCGGTATAGATCATGCTGCGCCCCTCGGGCGTCTGGTATTCCCGCAGGGGCACGATCTCGGACAGGCGGGTGATCAGGTTCTGCCGTTCGTCCAGAAGCGCGAGCGGCGGCTCGCTCGATGCGCGCAGGCTGACGATCTCGCCGTTGAGCCGCGCGAGCCGAGAGAGACCGTCGTTCAACTCGCTCACATCACGGGCGATGGCCCGGTCGGCTTCCAGCCGGGCCTGCTGGACATGCCGCTCCAGCGCGCTGAACTCCTGGGTGATCGCATCCGCCGCGGAAACCACGGCGGCCAGGCGCTGGTCCATGTCCGGCCGGTTCGCCGCGGCAACCAGCGCCGTCTCGAAGGCCGCCACGCGCCCCGCCAGGGCGAACGGATCGTCCGGTTCGCCGATCGCCTGTTCGAAGCCGCTCCAGAAGCGCGCCTCTGTCTCAGCGCCGGCACGATCGGCGCCGGCCTGCCGCATGAGCCCGGTCAGCACCGGATCGATCTGCCGTTCGACGCCCAGCACCCGCACCCCCGCCCCCATGCCGCCCAGCACCGCGGTGCCCAGCTGCAGCTTGCGCGGCGCGTAGCCCTCGGTCATCGCGTTGGCGACATTGCCCGACGCGACCTGAACCCCGCGCGCCGCGGCGGTCAGACCCGAAACGGCGGCGTTCATCGCGATGTTAATGCTCATGGGCTAGCTCCGGTAGCTGGAAGGAAGCGCGATCAGCGCTTCATGTTGGTGGTTTCCTGAAGCATCTCGTCGACTGTCTGGATGATCTTCGCATTCGACGAATAGGCGCGCTGCGTCTGGATCATCTGCGTCAGCTCATGCGCGACATCGGTGGCCGATTCCTCGCGCGCGAACCCCTCGATCGATCCCACCGGCCCGTCACCCGCATTCCACAGGAAAAACGGCCCGCTTTCAGGCGAGGCCCTGTAGACCTGTCCCGGCATTGCCTGCATCCCGTTCGGGTTCGGCACATCGACGACCGGGATCAGGGCGACATTGCGGACCGTGCCGTTGCTGTAGAGCGCCTTGAGCATACCCTGGCCGTCGACCTCGACCCCCGCAAGCGAGCCGACGGGCGAGCCGTCCTTCGAGATCGAGACGGGCTGGAAGCGGTCGGAAAGCTGGCTCATCCCGCCCCCCTCGCCCGGTTTGCCGATGTTGAGGGCGATGAACTGCGTGTTGCCGCCGCGTTCCAGCTCGATCCCGAAAGCGCCGGTCGCCGGGTCATATGCGAAGGGCGGGGCGTTGAAAGATGCGGCGGACACCACATTGTCGATCCGCCCGCCACCGACCGAGGCGCCGCTGAACGCGATCTCGTGCTCGGCGACCAGCATATCGCCATTGCCGGGATCGAACACCTGGATGGTCCAGGTATTGGTCGCCGGATCGCCCGGGTTGACCGGCAGCGACGGCGTGAACCGGATGTCGAGCCGCTCGGAACTGCCGAGGTTGGTGTAATACTCAACCGACAGATCGAACGGATCGCCCGAGGCGCCCTCGACCGTCCCCGTGGCGGGAAGGTTCACCCCCAGCGAGACCCGCTCGGTCGGCTGGCTGTCGAACTGGTTCATCTGGACGCGAATCGGCTGCAACCCGCCCGCCGAATCGCGCGGAAAGGGCGCCACGGTGCCGTCGATGCCGACCGGGACGCCCATCAGCACCATCCCCGATTCGTTGCGCAGAAGCCCCGAGGCATCGGGCCGGAACGACCCGGTGGTCATCATGTACATGGGCATCTGGCCGCCCAACCCGACCGAGGTCTGCGGCGTCACCGGCAGAAAGCCGCGCCCCTTGACGGCCAGATCCGTCGGGTTGCTGGTCGAAATCAGCGTGCCGGCTTCGTCGATCAGACGCAGCGTCGACGCGCGCACGCCCCCCGCCGAATAGGCGCCCGCGCCGGTGCCACCCGTCACCATCGACTGGAACGACGTCTGCACGCGCTTGTAGCCCGCCGTCGCCGAGTTCGAGATATTGTCGGAAATCGCCCCCAGCCGCGTTGCCTGAGCATTGAGTCCGGTGACACCGGCGTTGAGCGAGGACGAGATGGTCATACTTGCACCTTTCTGAAGCAATCGGACGGACCGGCGCGAAAGATGCAGGATGCAATGTTAAGGCCGACCTAACGCCAGCGCAGGATCTGGAAAAATGCCGGAACCGGTCGGCGTGGATCAGCCCGCGGCCAGATGCGCGCTCAGCGCGTCGATGGCCAGCGCGTAGCCCTGCGGGCCGAAACCGCAGATCATGCCCAGGGCGACCGGCGCGATGAGCGAGCGGTGGCGAAACGGTTCGCGGGCGTGGATATTCGACAGATGCACCTCGACCACCGGCAGCGCGATGGCGCTGATCGCGTCGCGCAACGCGACCGAGGTATGCGTGTAGGCGCCGGCGTTCAGCACGATGCCGGCGTGGACGCCCCGGGCCGCGTGCAGCGCGTCGATCAGCACGCCCTCATGGTTCGACTGGCGGAAATCGATCGCATGGCCGTGGCGCGCGCCCGCCGCCTCGCAAAGCGCGCGGATGTCCGACAGCGTCGCATGGCCGTAAACCCCCGGCTCGCGCGTGCCCAGAAGGTTCAGGTTCGGCCCGTTCAGCACCAGGATCGAGGGCATGTCACTCTCCTTGCCACCGGCCCGGAATCGCGGCCCGGTCGCGGCTTGTCAAGCCGGCAGTCTGCCCGCCCCCGTCAGAACAGAAGCGACGGCAACCAGGTCACCAACCCCGGAAAGACGAACAGAAGCGCGATGGCCAGGATCTGCAGCAGGACGAACGGCACCGCCCCGCGATAGATCATCATCGTCGAGACCGAGTTCGGCGCCACACCGCGCAGGTAGAAAAGCGAAAACCCGAAAGGCGGTGTCAGGAACGAGGTCTGCAGGTTCACCCCGATCATCACCCCCAGCCAGACCGGATCGACGCCCAGCAGCAGAAGCGTCGGCGCGGTGATCGGCAGGACGATGAAGATGATCTCGAACGTGTCCAGGATGAAGCCCAGGATGAACATGATGAACATCACCGTGATCATCGCGCCCATCGCCCCGCCCGGCATCGCGGTCAGGAAATCCTGCACCAGACGGTCGCCGCCCAGTTGCCGGAAGACGATGGCAAAGACCGACGCGCCGAAGAGGATGATGAAGATCATTGAGGTGATGACCGCGGTGCGCCGCGCCACATCGACGATGATCCCCAGGCTCAACCGCCAGCGCAGCGCCGCCAGCACCGTCGCGCCCACCGCGCCCACCGAGGCCGCCTCGGTCGGGGTGGCGATCCCG
>ERZ869909.2838-NODE-2838-length-10756-cov-4.209945_pt1 | contig 10756 bp, 7 predicted proteins | sample MGYA00520892_ERZ869909 | MGnify/ENA primary metagenome ERZ869909 (study PRJEB32215, sample SAMEA104723947) | bioreactor metagenome | biome: bioreactor; feature: anaerobic bioreactor; material: water | place: China | collected 2015-03-12 ... | reverse complement strand
GGGGGCGGGCGGAGCGGGAGGGGCTCGGCGCACACCCGGTTTTCCCCACCCCGGTGCGGGCGGCGTTGGGGGTGGGGGGGTAGGGGGGGGGGGAGTCCCGCCGGGTTACGGCGGCTCCGCCGTTGTCGCCGCGTCGCGACGTCGTCAGGCCGAGCCGAACAACCGGATGAGCTGGCGATGGCGGTGCCGGAAGAGGGCGCGCACGAGCGGTCGCACGAGGAAGGCGGGCGCGAGCCGAGGGCTGATCGTGAGCCGATCCGTGACGACGCAGCCCGGCGCCCGGCCGTCTGCCGTGTCCCCGTCAGGCCGTGGGAGCGGCGCGACGCGCCGCTCGTGCCGCCAGCGGCGCTGCAGCCAGGTCCAGCTCTCCTCGTCGAAGCCGCGCTCCGCGCCGCGCTCGTGCACGCGCTCGATGGTCAGGTGGTGGCGGTCGAACGGCAACACCCCCAGCGCCAGCAGCGTGCTGGTGAACGCCTCCACGCCCGGCTCGACGTCCGTGATACGCCCACCCCGCACCGCCGCCGGAACCGTCATCCGCACCCACGGCCGCAGCTCCGCGTTGACGCCATCCATCCCGGAGGCGTGCGCCCAGACCTCGTCAGCAGACGCGGCGAGGTGGGTGGTGAGGGTTAGGGTGAGGTGGGGCATGGGGGGAGGGGGCGCGGCTGAAACGGCGAGGGCAGCAAGTGGATGAATGTCGTTCACAGCGTCGGAGCGAGCCCCACCGCCACGTCACAGCACCTCCACCAGCTCCGCCACGATGACAAGATCGCCGTCTTCCAGGTTCTCGAGGACGAGCGGTTCGAACGCCGGATCATCGGAGTCGGGCTTCAGTCGCACGGTCGTGTGCCTCCAGCTGCCGTCGGTGCCCCTCGCCTTCTCCGATTCGTACACCTTCACCGTGAAGCGCCCGCCGTGTTCGGGGTCGCTGATCTCACGGTGCTGTGCAAGCACGACCTTGCCCTGTCGTGTGCCGCCGGGGTTGGCTCGCCAGAGACACCACGCGCCGTTCGGGATGCGCCGGTTCATGGACTCGCCGGTGACCTGAGCGACGAAGAGGCCCGGCCCTGGTCGCGTGCGGCCGTCGAGCGCGACCCACTCGCAGTCGTTCTCGTCGAGCACCTGGGTGTCGCTGAAGGTTCCGGCGGCGGCCTTGAGGGAGAGCACGGGGACGCAGGAGACGTACCGGTCTTCGGCGCCAGGCTGCACAAGCCTGGGGTGCGGTGGCGGCGAGGTCGAGGGCTGAGACACCGCGCGTCCGCCATCGATGACCGTGAGGACCGGCGCAGCGACTGCGTCTTTGGTGGCGGCACGCTCGAACCAGCTCGTGTCCTGCTTGACCTCGCGCTGCTTCGACTTGCCGACGAGGTATTTGGCGATACGCGCGATGGCGCGGACGACGGCGTCCTTGTCGTCCAGCTCGAAGGAGCGCACGACGATGACTTCGTAGCCGAGGCTGTCGAGCTTGGCTCGGATAGCGCCGTCCTTCTCGGCCTGTTCGGGGTTGCCGTGGATGTGCCCGGCCATCCCATCGAGGTAGATGCAGATGCCGGTCTCGTCCTCGTCCTCACCGTCGTAGAAAAAGTCGGGGATCGTCCCACCGTAGCCGGCGCCGAGGTCGATGCGGTGCTGGCAGAGCGGCGCGGGCAGCCCCGCCTGGCCGAGGAATTGCTTGAAGCGGTTCTCGATCCACGTCTGGCCCTGACCGGTCGTCGACTGCGTCTTGGGGAGGTTCTCGGGGATCAGGTGCAGCTCGACCAAGGGCCCCGCGGTCCCCTCGAGGATCTGCGCGCCGATGTGCCGGTCGAGGTACTCGTGGTAGAACCGGTTGCGGTAGGTCTGCAGGCAGTCGATGCACGAAGACTCGCACGCGCCTGGGCACTGAGTAAGCAGCTCGAGCGCCGCGTCACGGACCTCCTCCCACCGCTCGGCGAGGTGTTCGAGCAGACCTGACCCGCCCGGCATCGGGTCATACAAGAGGATGTCGCAGGTTTCCTCACCGATGTGGCCGAGCGCGAGCAGCTGTAGGTCCTCGATCTCCATGTCCAGCACGCGCGCCGCGCCCATGCGCAGGGCTTCCATGACGCTGAAGCCTGCCTTTCGGTCCTGCACGTTGTGGAGGCCGAGCACGTCGACCTCGACGTCAGCGTAGAAGCCCGTCGGCTGCACCACGTGGCCGCAGCGCTCGAGATGGAGCTTATCGAACTCCTCGCGCGACTTCTTGCTGGCGAAGGGCGAGTGCGACTGTCCACAGGCCAGGCAGAGCGGGAAACCGAGGCGGGTCTGCTCGACCTCCTTGCGCGGCCCGACGTTCACCAGCCGCAGCTGGACGCCACGCCGGAAGCGCACGTCGAGGTCGCCCCAGGACCAGGTGGTTCCGCCGCGGTGGTAGCCCCGCTCGTTGCCAAAGGTCGCCACGGGCATCTGGAAACGGAACTCCTCCTCGTCGGAGATCTGCGACTGAGACGGGAGGATCACGTCGCACACGGGGACCGCGCGAAGCTCTTGTTCGGCGAGCGGCGCGTTGGCCGTGTCGGTCCCCACCTCCTGAACCACCTGCTGTTCGACTACGACCCGGAAGCGCAGCGTCTCCTCGGGCGTGAGCAGGAAGCGCCGGGGCACGAAGCGGAAGCCGTTGGCGTAGATGACGTTGCCCGGGACGTACTCGCGCAGCGCCAGCGTGGGTGGGCGCGGCAGGTCGAAGTCGTCGAGCCCCTGGGTCATGCGTGGCGGCTCGGCCGTGCCGACCAGGCTCCCCGACTCGAGGCCGTAGCCAGGCAGGAAGCCCTCGCGAGCCAACGCGCCCATCGTCTCGGAGTCGCCGGGGCCGCCCTGGGACCTGTTGCGCGACCGCGAGTACGTGCCCTTTAGGCGTGCGATGACCTTCTCACACCGCCGCTCGTGCGCTTTGTCCTCGGGGTCGAGGTCGCCCTTCTTGAGCTTGACCTGGCTCAGCCTACGGAGCTCGCCGAGCGCCCAGTCGAGCCGCCGCTTGAAGCGCTTGAGCACCGCCTGCAAGGAGCCCGGCATCTCGTCGAGCACCTGCTCGAGCAAGGTGACGTCGACCGCGGCGGCGTCCTCGACCGGCCAGGACTCGGTGAACGAGCGCCGGACGGCTGCCCACAGCGCGTCGCGATGCTTCGCAATGACCGTCCCCAACTCCGAGACGTCGCGCACCTTGTCGAGGACCTCTCCGCTCGGCGTGAAGAGGTAGCTGCGCAACGTGGACGGGAAGCATCGCGAGAGCGTGTCCTCGATCTCCTGGCGCGTGGCGTCGGCGGCGCTACGCGCGACGCCGTGCAGCGCGGTCAGCACGGTGGCGTGGACGTGCTTGCGGATCATGACCTCGTTCTTGAGGTTGAATCGAGGCGGCTCGACCTGCCCGAGCAGCAGCTTGAGCGGCTCGCGGAAGTACGCCTGATCGAAGCCCGTCGCCTGGGCGTAGGTCAGGTCAACCGCCATGCGATGGCGCCGGCCGGCGCGACCCGCCCGCTGCCAGTAGTTGGCGGCGGTCGGCGGCACGTTGCGCATCAGCACCGCGTCCAGCGCGCCGATGTCGACACCGAGCTCCAGCGTGGGCGTGCAGACCAGCGTGTTGAGCTGCTCTCCGTCGCCCTTGAACTGGTTTTCGATTCGCTCGCGCTTGTCGTGAGGCACCTGCGCCGAGTGCTCGGCGACACGCAGCATCGAGTAGTCGCCGTCGAGGACCCGCAGGTCGAAGTCGTCCTGCGCCTCGTCATCCCAGACCAGTCGGCCGCCGCAACGCCAGGCCAGGCAGGTGCCGGTGGGGCCCTGGCGGATGGTGGTCCTCCGGCATTTCTCGCAGCGGTAGCGCCCCGTGTGGGCGTGGAGCGTGAGCCGAGCGCTGTCGATCTGGTAGACGCCCGCGCTCCCCTTGAGCGGCTTGCCCCAGCCGGTCAGCGTGACCGGGACGAGGAGCTTGGCGGCGACGAGAGCGTCCCAGAGCTCGTCGAGGAAGGTCTCCAGCTCTTGCTCCGGCACGCCCCAAGAGGCGACGGCGTTCCAGACTTGCGTCGGCCGGCTGCCGACCCACTGCGTCACACGAGCCGGCAGATCCGACGGGCCGCGGCTCAGCTTCACGCCCTTGGGCCCGCCACCGAAGCTCGGGACGTAGCCGTACTGGACCTCCTTGTCGCCGCTGTTCCACATCACCTCGAAGAGCTTCGTCGAGGCATCGTGAAGCACGCGGACACGGCGCAGGTGATCGAGGAGCGCGGCCACGCCTTCCGTGAGCGCGTCCGGGGTGACGCCCAGCGCCGGCGCCCACCGCTCCACGAAGGGCAGCGTGGCCTCCAGACCGCCGTAGCCCACCTTGAGCCGCCCCCAGGGCTCGAGGCCCAGGCGCTGCTTGACGCCGGTCGCGATCTCTCGAAGCACCTGGATGCGCAAGAAGTAGAGCCGCTCCTCCCGGTGCTTCGTCCCGCTCTCGGCGAAGGGCACGACCTGCCACACCTCGGGCAGCAGCGCACGGGAGAGCTCACGGTCCTTGTCGAGCAGGTCGTCCAGGGCGTAGACGACGTCGCCAACCGACGCGCCGCTCGCCGTGATCTGCTGCGACATCAGCGCGCGCAGGCGGAAGCGACGCGCGTGGTCGCGCATCCAGCCGGCCTGGAACGCGGCGTCCTGTCGGTTGTCGGCGAACACGAGCAGTCGCGGGCGCTCGGAGAGGTGCACCATGGACTGGGCGAGCACGTGAACGTCCGACACGCCCACGGCGCGGACCGGGCGAGCCGGCTCGCGGTAGCGGCTGCCGCGGGGGCGCTTGCCGGGCGACTGGCAGGCGACGCAGGAGTGGAGCAGGCCCGGGTACTCCTCCTTGGAGCGCACGGCCTGCACCGCGACCATGGTGTTCTGGACATTGCAGGCGCCACAGGCGTCGGTGTGCTCCTCCTGCAGCGAGCCGCAGTGACAGCACACATACATGGGGTGCAGCCGTCGGTGCTCGAAGTCGTGCCCACCGAGCGCCTGCACCTCGCCGTCTTCGTCGACCTCTTCGGCGTCGTCGTCTTCGTCGGGGCTGACCACCAGCCGGTCGACGAGCACCACCCGGTTGCCGCCGGTCTCGTCCGGGACGTGCTCCCACACGCGGGTGCTCCCCACGAGGTCGCCGCCCGTGGGCCCCGCCTTGACACCGGCGCGCAGTCCGAAGTCCTTCACCCAGGTTTCGTAGTAGTGCTGGCCGCAGGTGGTGCAGGTGATGATCGGGAAGCGCCAGAATCCCTCGCCCAGTTCGCGGTCAGCGTCCTCGCCGGATAGCCACAGGCGGGCCGCATGGTTCGGGTTGGAGAGCGTCACCACGGCGCCTCCGACCCCGCGCACGAAGGAGTGCACGACAGGTCGCAGCAGCGGATCATGGCCGTTGCGTCCGGTCGCCGCCCCGAGGGCGAGCCAGGCCAGGATCTCCGATTCGGGCACGGGGCGGCCAACGTGCTCTGCGAGTAACTCTGGCAGTTCGCCCAAGGCGCGCGGCTTTGCTAGCGCCAGGGCCAGCTGGTAGACCAGCTCGTTGCTGGCGAGCTGGCTGGTCAGGGAGGCCTGCCAGTTGTCGCGACGCAGCTTCGCGCCGCCGAGCTCCACGAGCTGCGCCGAGATCGCGTCCGCCACGTCATCGTCGGGTGCGTCGACGGCCTTCAACAGTGCGGCCAGGACGGCGTGGGCGTCGTCGGGCGGCCCCACAGGTACGCCGCGGCGCTCGTTCCAGCGCAGATCGTCGTAGACCTCGCGGACCAGCGTGACCTTGTCACCATCGATGCCAAAGAAGCGGTGCGCGAAGTCTTTCGCCGCGCCGTCACCACCCTCGGGGTCGGCCATCGTGGCCGACGTGGCGATGTGCCGGACCTCGTCAGGCGCTTTGCCGCAGAAGGTCCGCAGTCGCCGGATGAGGCACGCGGTCTCGGCGCCCTGGGCGCCCCGGAAGGTGTGGGCCTCGTCGAAGACCAGGAACTCGAGCGGCGCACCGGCGAAGATGCCCACGTCCTTGCCACGGGTGAGCAGCAGCTCGAGCTGCTTCACGTTGGTCAGCAGGATGCGCGGCTGTCCCCCGTCGCCCCGCATCGCCGTGCGGCTCGCCCGCTCCTCGGGCGGAAGCAGCGTGATCGCCTGGCCCGCCTCGCGGATTTGCTTGAGCCGCTCGGCGTAGGCCTTGTTCGTCGAGCCGGCGGGCATCCGCTCGCCGCGGACCTGGGCATCTTCTTCCGGCGTCTTGCCCACGTACATGCCGAAGGGGATCCCGCGGCCGGCGAGCAGCCCGCGCAGGCGGTCGAGCTGGTCTTCGGCCAGCGCGTTCATCGGGTAGATGAGCACCGCCACGACGCCGGGGGGCGCGTCCGCGTCCTGGAGCTCGAGACAGCGGCTGATGATCGGGTACAGGAAGGACTCGGTCTTGCCAGATCCGGTGCCCGTGGACACGAGCGTCGTCCGGCCGGCGTGCACCGCTCGAATCGCCTCCTCCTGGTGCGCCCGCACGCCCTCGTAGGGCACTACCGCCTGCATCTGCGGGTGGAACACCCCATCACGTACCAGCTCCGCCACCGTGGCGCCCTGCTTGAAGGGGCGCGAGAGGCTGACGAATGGTCCACGGCGAAGCGGCGTGTTGTGCGAGCTCTCGAGCTGCAGCAGGTTGCGGAGCTGCTGGTAGAGGTCGACGTCTGCCAGCGGGTACGTCGTCAGCTGGTAGCGGAGGAAGTCGTCAACCACGCCTTCGGTGAAGGTGATCGGGTTCATCGCCATGACGGAGCTCCTCCTGTGGCGAGCGTGTTCCGTCGTAGCGGGCCGCGCGACCAGTGTTCTTCGATACTCTGTGTGAAGGATGGTCGCACGAGCTTGGCTCGTTCGGAGGTCCACCCGTCCGTATCCCGGCGGACGACGATGCCCTCCATTGCCTCGCTTCCCAATCGGGAGTCGCCAAGCAGCTCCCTGAGCTCGTCAAGCGTGAACCGCCCGGTAGCGACGTGAGGTGTCGCCGCGAGCCCGAGGTGGTCAAGGAGCTGATCCCGGCGAGCCGTGTCCCAGAACCGACCCGACTCCCTGTCGTAGACATCGAAGCCCAGGAACCAGTCGGGCAGCCTGTCGTAACGGATGCTGTGCACGGCGAAACACCATTCGCCGAACAGCATCAGGTTCGGCCAGAGCGCTTCGACCAGGCGTTGCTCCCGTGCGGCAAGCCACGACCACAGCGGGCGAAACTGCTCGTGAGCGAAGTCCGGCGACAGGTAGGTGCCCCGGTTCTGTGCGAGGAGGTCACCCTCCTCGCTCACCGAGAAGCCGAGGTTGGCGCCGTCGACCTTCTCCTCGACGACAAGCATGGATGAAAGCAGAAGAACCACATCCTGCGTTTCCATCACCTTGTCATTGCGCGGTATTCCTTCGCTCAGCCAGGCAAGATGCGGTGTATGAGGGAATCGGAAGAAATCGGTCACGTCAGCGTCCCTTGCAGTGAGCACGTTCGCTCTCAGAGAGTATCTGCACGACTTCGACACCCATCATCTTCAGCGCACGCTGCTCCTTCTCACCAGTCCAATCGCTGTCACATGCGTTGACGATACACGCACCTGCCTTGGCCGCAGCCGCGATCATCTTCCGGTCACCGAGGTCGTGCACCAGCGGTTCGACCTCCTCCGGCAGCCGAGCTACGCGTTCGTCCCCGTTGTCCCAGTACTCCAGATCGACCCAGCAGGTGGCGTTGGTGTCGAATTTGTGTTGCACGACCTGCAGTCCGTAGTGGAAGAAGTCGGGCATGTTGTTTCGACTCGCGTATTCTTTGCGGATCGTCCGCCCCTGGTCCATGACAAGGTGCCGGCTGGGATCCTCCTTAAACGCCCGGACCCACTCGAAGACCTTCCGAACCAATTCGATCTCGGCGAGCGGAATGCGCGGATGACCCCACCCTGCGTGTAGAGCCGTCGCGATCGTGAGTACGTTTGTGTCGATTACCTCGCGCCCCATGTCACCCATCCCTTCGGTCGCGCATCATCCGCTTCAACATCTCACTCATCTGCCGCTCGGTCTCGCCCAGCGCGTCGCCGAAGAAGTGCGTGGGCCAGTTGGCAACGCGGCCGTAAGGGTCGACTTCCAGTCGGCGCAGGTTTGCTTCGTTATCGTCATCTCGATCGACGAAGTAGAGCCGGCAGTCGTGATCGCGGAGCTTCTCCGCTGCAATGAGGTATTGGAGGCGACGAAACAGATACTCCGAGTGTGTCTCCACAAGAAACTGAACGTTCCGTTCGCGAGCGACCTCGACCATTAGCTCAGCTAGCCCGACCTGAACACGCGGGTGAAGGTGGATCTCCGGCTGTTCGGCAACGATGGTCGCGCCGCGCGGCACGAAGTACGCGAGGACCAACATCGGTAGCACCTGAGACACCCCAAAGCCGACGTCCATGATGTTCGCACGGCGCCCCTCTGCCTCAACGATGACCTCGAAGTAGCGCGACCTACCCTGCCGCTCGAGGACAAGCGCATCGGCGACCCCCATTCTGGCCAGCCAGGTAGAGACCTTCTGAACGAGCCAACCCTGGCCGCCCTCCTTTCCCTCCTTGCGCTTGGTCCGTGAGTTCGCACTTGCCAGCAGGGCATGCACCGCGCGCTCGCCGCGACTGCCGAGATCGCCGGGGCTCTGGCGGTTCCACATGTAGCTGCGCTCGGGACGCTCACGGAGGGGGCCCAGGTAGGCAAGGTTTCCCATCGCCTGCGTGAGACTCAGCCCGAGGTCCTGGATTCGCCTGCCGCGCTCGCCGAGCGCGGCCAGAGCCTCTGGAGAGAACGCCAGCGATCGCTCCGGCTGATAGCTGCGGCGTGCATCCGGCCGGTTGCCCATCGTTCTGGGCTCGTAGCCAGGTGCAGAGAGTAGATACCCCCCCTTAGATTGACGTGTTACCGAATAGACATCATCTTCTTCACGCAACTCGAGGTGCTGAACGACTGGGGCGCCGGACGCGAGCGTGTGCGTTACACGGTACGCAAGTGGTACGGGACGCCTGCCGCGCACGGCCAGATCAATCTCGAGCCCGAGCCCGATCTGTTGAGTCGTATCGTGGCCATGGACCAGATCCTCGTACGTCCCAAGATCCACGATGTCGGTCGGTTGTCCGCCCAGGTTGAGGTCGAGGTGTCGGTCTGGTGACTCGAAGGTCTGCTTCAGCAACAGCGGGAGCTGTAGTATCGATGTCTTGCCGGCGCTGTTCGCGCCTAGCAGCAGGGTGACCGGAGCGAGTTCCACTCCGTGACACCAGAGCTGGTCCGACCATACCTTCGTGTTGCGAAGATAGAATCTCTTGAACATCAGTGGCTCCTGCAACGGTTAGTCGAAGAGTTATATTTTCTGAGTCTGAGGCATGGTCTACCAAGATGGCTAGCGTCCGGCGCCAGCGCCAGCATCCCATCCCGAATCGACTTCGCGTGCCGCTCGCACTCGGCCCAGCTCTCTTCTGGGGTCTGCGCGAGCTGCCAGTCAAGGAATCGCTCCCCCAGCTGGCTGCGGGCCGGCTGCGGCGCACGGGTGCGCTCGTCGTAGTTGCCTGTATCGACGGTTCGCGTCAGGCAAAGCTCGATGAGGCAGAGCGTTTCGGGGAGCATCCAGCCGTCGCCGTCATGCTGGTCGCAGAATGCCTGCGCGGCCGGCCCGCGGAGCTGCTGGTATAGACCTTCATCGGCCAGTGGGTAGGTCTTGAGCTGGTCGCGGAGGAAGTCGTCTACGACCCGCTCGGGTAAGGTGATGGGGTTCAGCGCCATGCTCGACCTTACTCAGATATTGCGGAGCAACGCTTCTCGTGGCGCGCCGCTTCGGGTAGTGGGGGGATTGCCGTGAGGACTGCCCACGTCGAACATCGGGTCGCTGGCGAGTCCATCCACGAGATCCTCCACCAGCGCGCGCAGCAGAGCGAAGTGTGCCGGGTGCCGCTTGCCAACCGCGGGCCAGGACAGGTTTCCGAGTGCTTGATTACCGCCATCTGTCTCGGAGTAACCGGTGCAGTTGCGCTCGCCGGGGGCGCGGCAGAGCCACTGGAGGTAGCCCTTCGGATGTTGCTCGCGGGGCTGGGAGCCCAGCCACTTGGGCCGCAGCTTCTTCTGGCGCCGCGTCGGCGTCGCCGCCCATTCCGGGCAATCGGCTTCCGTGGCGTGCAGGTAAGCCGGGTCGCTCGTCACGAACGCCTCCGGGTCGGTCGCGGTGTCAAAGTGCACCGCGGTCCCAGCGGGGACTCCCGCTGCCGCGAGCGCGCAGTCGTCCGCGAAGAACCAGGCCTCGACCATAGGGGCGATGAGATGAAACGAGACCTTCTCGCGCAGGACCGCCGCGGTGCGGCCGTGGTGGCCCACCCGCTCGAGCTCGCTCAGGTGCCCCTCCACGGCGCGGCGCATCACGGCGACGACGCGATCGAGCTGCGCCATGTTCGGGAGCTCAACGTCGTCGATGATGAAGACCAGATCGGCGGCAGCGTGGCGGCGGTCGCCGAGCGCCTCCTGCGCGGCCCGTGACACGAGCTCTCGTGCGCTCTCCGGGGGCGTGTCGAGTTGGGCGGAGGTCAGCGGCGCGCTCGTGAAGCCCGGGTAGGGGAAGTGGTCCGGGTCGGACCGCACCTCGGCCTCGGTCGGGAGGCAGTAGAACTCTTGCTTCGGAAAGAGCCGCCCGAGCGCGGGCGCGAGGCCATGCCACTCGGTGCGCCCGGTGGGCAGGATCGCCACCTTCATGCGTCGCCTCCGAGGTCGGGGGCGCCGAATGCGAGCCGCTCGTAGAGTG
>ERZ869909.2837-NODE-2837-length-10757-cov-277.198408_pt1 | contig 10757 bp, 10 predicted proteins | sample MGYA00520892_ERZ869909 | MGnify/ENA primary metagenome ERZ869909 (study PRJEB32215, sample SAMEA104723947) | bioreactor metagenome | biome: bioreactor; feature: anaerobic bioreactor; material: water | place: China | collected 2015-03-12 ... | reverse complement strand
ATGTCGTTCTCCTCGCGGGCCAGGTGTTCGGCCAGCGTGCCGCCGACCTGGCCGGCCCCCAGGATGATGATCTTCATATGCTGTCAGGCCCATCAAACGACTCTGCGACGCCGATATGGCGCCGCAGCATCCGCGGCTAGCATAAACCAGCCGCAGGTGATGTAACAGGTGCGTGTGGTGAGGCCACCGTCAGTCGAGGGTGAAGCCCACCTTGATGGTGACCTGCCAGTGGCCGACCCGGCCGTTCTCGATATGGCCACGGGTATCCACCACTTCGAACCAGCGCATGCCGTGCAGGCTCTGGGATGCCTTTTCCAGGGCGCGTTGGATGGCGTCCTCGATGCCCTTCTCCGAGGAACCGGTCAGCTCGATGTGCTTGTAGACGTGATCGCTCATGGGTGCTCCTTGCTCAAGTGATCGGTGGCAGGGCGCGTCAGCCCTGCTTCCTCAGTCTGGCATAAAAGAAACCGTCGTGACTGTCGGGCTCGGGCAGCAGCTGGCGCCCGGCGCCCACCGCCCGGCCCCAGCTCACCTCCCCGGGAGTGGTGACGACGGCATCCGGGGTGCGCTCGAGGAAGGCCTGGATCTGTTCGTCGTTCTCCTCGCACAGCACCGAGCAGGTGGCGTAGAGCAGCGAGCCGCCGGAGCGCAGCAGGGGCCACAGATTGTCGAGCAGGCGTGCCTGCAGCTCGGCCAGTTTGGCTATGTCGGTGGCGCGCCGCAGGCGCTTGATGTCGGGATGGCGACGGATCACGCCGGTACCGGAGCAGGGGGCATCGAGCAGGATGGCGTCGAAGGGCGTGCCGTCCCACCAGTCGCGCCCGGTGGCATCGGCGTGCACCAGCGTGGCCGAAAGGCCGAGGCGCTCCAGGGTATCCTCGACCCGGGCCAGGCGTACGGCGTCGCTGTCCAGCGCCAGCAGCTCGATGTCGAACAGTTCCAGCAGGTGTGCCGTCTTGCCTCCCGGCGCGCAGCAGGCGTCCAGCACGCGGCCGCCGGGGCGCGGCGCCAGGGCCGGCCCCAGCAGTTCGGCGGCGAGCTGGGCCGCTTCGTCCTGCACGCTGACGTCGCCCTCGACGAAGCCGGGCAGCGCCTGGACGTCGCAAGGCTTCTCCAGTACCAGGCCGTCGGGGGAATGGGTGCACAGCCGCGCTTCGATGCCGCTTTCGACCAGCCTGGCCAGGTAGGCTTCGCGGTCACCGCGACGGCGATTGATACGCAGAGCCATGGGGCCGGGCTGATTGTTGGCCTCGGCGATGGCGCGCCAGTCGTCGGGCCAGGCCTGGCGCAGGGCCTTGAGCAGCCAGCGCGGGTGCAACAGCGCCACCGCCGGGTCCTGGTCGACCTCGGCCTGCAGCGCGGCGGATTCGCGGGTGAGTCGGCGCAGGCAGCCGTTGAGCACCTTGGTCGCCCACTCCTTGCCCAGCTGGCGTGCGGCGCCGGCGGTCTCGCCCACGGCGGCGTGGGCCGGAATGCGCAGGTAGAGCAATTGATAGATGCCCAGCAGCAGCAGCGCCTGAACGTCGGCGTCGCGGGCCTTGAACGGGGTCTTCAAGAGCAGTGCCGCCAGCGCCTCGAGCCGCGGCAGGGTGCGGCATACGCCGTAGCACATCGCCTTGAACAGCGCGCGGTCGCGAGTCACTACCTGATGGTCGTCGAGGTCGCTGAGCGAGCCCTTGGCGGTGATCACGGGCACCAGGGCGCGAGCGGCGCTGGCGCGAACCGCCTGGCCGCCGTCCTGCACCGACTTGCCGGCGCGGGTGGATGGCGTGGAACGGTGCATCAGACGCTCTCCTCGTTGGCTTGCCCGAGAACGTATCCGGGATGGAGTTGCTCGTGGCGGGCGTTGAGCAGGTCGCGGGCCGCCAGCGGCTTGCCGCCCGGCAACTGCGCCTGACTGACCCGCAGTACCTCGCTACCCTGCTGGCCGCAGGCAATACGCAGTGCATCCGCATCGGGCGCCAGCAGGGTGCCCGGCACGCTGGCGGGGTCGTCATCGCGTGCGATGCCGACCTCGGCCATCAACAGGCGCAGGCGCTCGCTGCCCAGGTGGCACCAGGTGACCGGCCAGGGGTTGAAGGCGCGTACCTTGGCGGCAAGCTCGGCGGCGGGGCGGCTGAAGTCCAGCTCGGCCTCGGCCTTGGAGAGCTTGGCGGCGTAGGTGACGCCCGCCTCGGGCTGTGGCGTGGCGGCGAGCCCTTTGCCTGCCAGGGCATCCAGTGCCTCGACGATCGCCTCGCCGCCCAGCCGGGCAAGCGTGTCGTGCAGTTCGCCGCCGGTGGTGGTCGCGGTGATGGGGGTGCGCTTCACCAGCAGCATGTCGCCGGTATCGAGCCCGGCATCCATCTGCATGATGGTCACGCCGCTCTCGCTGTCGCCGGCCTCGATGGCGCGTTGGATCGGCGCCGCCCCGCGCCAGCGTGGCAGCAGCGAGGCGTGCACGTTGAGGCAGCCCAGGCGGGGGGTGTCGAGCACTGCCTGGGGCAGGATCAGGCCGTAGGCCACCACCACCATGAGGTCGGCCTCGAAGGCGGCCAGCTCGCCCTGCACCTCGGCGCTCTTGAGCGTCTCGGGCTGCAGTACCGGCAGCCCGTGCTCGATGGCGAGCGACTTGACCGGACTGGCGGTGAGCTTGCGGCCGCGGCCGGCCGGGCGGTCGGGCTGGGTGTAGACGGCGATCACCTGATGCTGACTTTGCAGCAGGGCCGCCAGGCTGGCGGCAGCGAAGTCGGGGGTGCCGGCGAAGATGATGCGCAGAGGTCGGGACATGAGTCGAGCCTTGCCAATGAACGGTTGCCCTCATCATAACGGAGGCGGCCGCAAACGACGAAGGCCGGCGCACCGGCGCCGGCCTTCGTTTGCCGTCGTTCTGGGTCAGGCAGACTGCATCAGCTTGTGACGCTTCTGCATCTTCTTGAGCACGCGGTCGCGCTTGAGCGGCGAGAGATAGTCGACGAACAGCACGCCTTCGAGATGATCGTGCTCATGTTGAATGCAGTGGGCCAGCAGGCCGTCCGCCTCGAGCTCGTAGGGCTTGCCGTCGCGGTCCAGCGCCTTGAGCTTGACCTTCAGTGCGCGCGGCACCTCGGCATAGTACTCGGGGATCGACAGGCAACCCTCGGACATCAGCTCGCGCTCTTCGCCGATCGGCGTGTACTCGGGGTTGATCAGCACCAGGGGGTGCGAGCGCTCCTCGCTGACGTCCATCACGATCACGCGGCGGTGTACGTCCACCTGGGTGGCGGCAAGGCCGATGCCGGAGGCGTCGTACATGGTTTCGAGCATGTCGTCGACCAGCCGGCGCACCTCGTCATCGACCGTCTCGACCGGCGCCGCCCTGGTGCGCAGCCGCTCGTCGGGAAATTCGAGGATAGTCAATTTGGCCATGGCGTTGGAACCACCGTTATGCTGTCATTCGGGGATTGCCCCTATTCTAGGGGTTGGCGCGCCAGGGTGAAACCGGCGGCCGCATATCGATTCAATAGTGTTGGACTATAGCATGGCACCTCGGTTCCGGGCGTGGATGCGTTGCGCAGGGCAGCTGCGGTGAAGGGCGGGGGAGCGGACGGGATGCACAAGAGTACGAAGCGGAAGCCCGGCGGGCCGCTGACGAGAGCGCTGATGAAAAGAGCTCTGATGAAGAGCGCGCTGAGCTGGGGCGGCGGCATGGCGCTGCTGCTCTGCGCTGCGCTGGCTCAGGCCCAGGGGCTCAGTTGGGATCGTGGCCTGCGCAGCGATGCGCCGGATCGCTATACGGTGGTGCGTGGCGATACCCTGTGGGACATCTCGGGACGTTTCCTGCGCCATCCCTGGCAGTGGCCGGAGGTGTGGCAGGTCAATCCGCAGATTCGCAACCCGCACCTGATCTACCCCGGCGACGTGGTCTATCTCTACGACTGCAACGGACGCCCTTGCCTGGGGCTCGAACGCGGTCAGGGCGAGGTGCGGCTCTCGCCCGAGGTGCGCCGCGTGCCCGTGCGTGAGGCCATCGAGCCGATTCCTCTCGATGCGGTACGCCATTTCCTGCGCGATCATCGGGTCGTCGACGATCCCGAAGCCTTGCACGAACTGGCCTATGTGGTGGCCGGCAACGACCGGCGCATCATCAGCGGCGCAGGGGATCGGATCTATGCACGCGGCGAGCTGCAACGCGGACTGCGCTACGGCATCTACCGGGTGGGCGACCGCTACCAGGATGCCGCCAGCGGCGAACTGCTGGGTCTGGAGCTGATCAGCATCGGTCGGGCGCGGGCCGAGCGCAGCGAAGAGGACATTGCGATCATGGAGGTCGTCTCCGCCAGCCAGGAAGTGCGCAACGACGACATCGTGCTGCCGCTGGAGGAGCGCGAGCTGGTCAGCGAGTTCGTGCCGCGGGCGCCCGACCATGACGTGCAGGGCACCATTCTGGCGGTGCCCGGTGGCGTGCGCTTCATCGGCCGGCTGCAGGTGGTGACGCTGGACCGGGGGCGTCGTGACGGTCTCGAAACCGGGCACGTGCTGCAGGTCGAGCAGCAGGGCGAGCGCATCGTCGACCCGCGCACCGGCGAGTCGCTGCGCCTGCCCGGCACCGATGCCGGCCTGATCATGGTCTTTCGGCCCTACGAGAAGGTGAGCTACGGCCTGGTGATGCAGGCGACGCGCACCCTTGAAGTCGGCGACCGCGTGCACAACCCCCGGCGCGGGGTGGGAGTGGCGCAGCGGTGAAGGCAAGAGAGACGGTGCCCGGCCAACAGGAGTGGCTGGTATTGACGAAGCTGCCGGGCGTGGGCTCGGCGCGGCTGGCCGAGATCGCCGCGGCCGCCCCCGACTGGCCCGCCGGCTGGCTGGCCCGGCTGCCGCATCAGGCGGCCACGATGCTGCGCCACTGGCTCGACCACCCGGGGCGCAGCCCGCTGACCGAGGCGCTGGAGGCCGATCGGGCCTGGCTCATGGCCGCCCCCGGGCGGCATCTGCTGCATCCGGGCCACCCGGCCTGGCCGACGCTGCTGGAACAGATCGGCGACCCGCCGCCGTTGCTCTGGGGAGTCGGCGACCTGGCCGCACTGGAGCCGCCCGGACTTGCCATCGTCGGTACCCGTCGACCCACCCGCGACGGACTCGCCAACGCCGCCCGCTTCGGGCGCGAGCTGGCCAGCCGCGACTGGTGCGTGGTCAGCGGGCTGGCGCTGGGCATCGACGGGGCGGCCCAGCAGGCCGCCATCGAGGCCGGTGGGCGCAGCGTGGCGGTGCTGGGCTGCGGCGCCGATGTCATCTATCCGCCGCGCCATGGGCGGCTCTATCATCAGCTGCTCGATCATGGCGGACTGGTGCTCTCCGAATACTCGCCCGGCACACCCGCCCGCTCCGGCTTCTTTCCTCGTCGCAATCGCATCGTCACCGGCATGTCGTTGGGCGTGCTGGTGGTGGAGGCCGCCGAGAAGAGCGGCTCGCTGGTCAGCGCCCGGCTCGCCATGGAGCAGAACCGCGAGGTCTTCGCGCTGCCCGGCTCGATCAACAACCCCCAGGCCCGCGGCTGCCTGCAGCTGATTCGCCAGGGCGCGGTGCTGGTGCGTGATGTCGACGACATCCTCGAGGAGCTCAGCCACTGGGCGGCCGCGGTGGTGCCCATGGTTGCCTCTCAGGCGCCCGACACCGAGGGCGGCAGCGTGGCCGATCCGCTGCTGCGCTGGCTGAGCGACTCGCCCTCTCCCCTCGATGCGCTGGTGAACCTGACCGGCCTGAGCGTGCCCGACTGTCAGCGACGGCTGCTGGAACTCGAGCTCGAAGGCCGTGCCGCCCAGGCCCCGGGCGGCTGGGTGCGCCTGCCGGAGACCGCCTGAGCGTGCTAGCATATCGACCTTTCTTGATCGCCGCGGCCACCTGGCTGCGGCGGCTGCACTGCCCGCAGGAGACTCCATGATCGTGGCCGATACCCTGGATGCCGCCGTTGCCGCGCTGCGTGATGGCGGCGTGATTGCCTACCCCACCGAAGGCGTGTGGGGGCTGGGCTGTGATCCCGACAACGACGCGGCCGTGGCGCAGCTGCTGCGGCTCAAGCAGCGCGACCCGGCCAAGGGGCTGATCCTGATCGCCGCTTCCATCGAGCAGTTCGCCCCCTGGCTCGAAGGGCTGCCGCCGGAGCTGCATGCGCCGCTGGTCGCCAGTTGGCCGGGGCCCAACACCTGGCTGGTGCCGGACAACGGCCGTACCCATGCGTTGGTGCGCGGTGCCCATGAGTGCGTGGCGCTGCGGGTCAGCGATCACCAGGGCGTCATCGCACTGTGCCAGGCCTTCGGTGGGCCCATCGTCTCCACCTCGGCCAACAAGGCCAGCGAACCCTCGGCCATGAGCGCCGCCGAGGTGCGCGAGATCTTCGGCGACGAACTGGATGCCATCGTCGAAGGCGAGCTGGGTGGGCTCGACCGGCCCAGCACCATTCGCGATCTGCGCAGCGGCCGGGTGCTGCGGGCCTAGTTTGCGGGCGACGCCAACGACGGCGCCAGCCATGCTGGCGTTGAGAAGTGAGCGACGAGGAGAGACAAGGTGCGAGCCAATCTCGAAACGGTGAAGAGCTACCTGCTCGACCTGCAGGACCGGCTGTGCGATGGCCTGGCCGCCGAGGACGGCGGTGCCGGGTTTCGCGAGGAGAGCTGGCAGCGCGAGGCCGGCGGTGGCGGCCGTTCCCGGGTGATGGAGCACGGTCGCGTGTTCGAGAAGGGCGGGGTCAATTTCTCCCACGTTCACGGCGACCGGCTGCCGCCCTCGGCCACCGCGGCCCGGCCCCAACTTGCCGGTCGCGGCTTCCATGCGGTGGGCGTCTCGTGGGTGCTGCATCCAGAAAACCCCCACGTGCCGACCAGTCACGGCAACGTGCGTTTCTTCATTGCCGAGAAGGAGGGCGAGACGCCGGTGTGGTGGTTCGGCGGCGGCTTCGATCTCACCCCCTACTATCCGGTGCACGAGGACGTGGTGCACTGGCACCGGGTGGCCCGCGACGCCTGCGCCCCCTTCGGCGCCGAGGTCTACCCGCGCTTCAAGGCGTGGTGCGACGAGTACTTCTACCTGAAGCATCGCGAGGAGACCCGTGGCGTAGGCGGGCTGTTCTTCGACGACTTCAACGAGTGGCCATTCGACGACTGCTTCGCCTTCCAGCGCGCGGTGGGCGACGCCTTTCTCGATGCCTACCTGCCCATCGTCCGGCGCCGGCGCGACACCCCCTGGAGCGAGCGCGAGCGCGACTTCCAGCTCTACCGTCGCGGCCGCTACGTGGAGTTCAACCTGGTGTGGGACCGCGGCACCCTGTTCGGGCTGCAGAGCGGCGGGCGTACCGAATCGATCCTGATGTCGATGCCGCCGCTGGCGCGCTGGGAGTACGGCTGGACGCCCGAGCCGGGCAGCCCGGAAGCGAAGCTGTATGAAGATTATCTGCGTCCCCGCGACTGGCTGAGTGAAAAGACAGGGGGAGGAGTCTCTTCATGACCGACCAATACTGCGTCTTCGGCAACCCCATCTCGCATTCGAAGTCGCCGCTGATCCATGCCGCCTTCGCCGCGCAGACCGGCGAGGCGCTCGAGTACACCGCCATCGAGGCGCCGCTGAACGACTTCGCCGGTACCTGGCAGCGCTTCGTGGCGCAGGGCGGACGCGGTGCCAACGTCACCGTGCCGTTCAAGGAAGAGGCCTTTCGGCTCTGCGATACCCTGAGCCGGCGCGCCCAGCGGGCCGGAGCGGTCAATACGCTGGTGTTGGGCAAGAACGGTCACCGCAATGATTTCAAGATCTATGGCGATACCACCGACGGCGTCGGCCTGGTGCGCGATCTCGAGCACCATGGGGTGGCGCTGGAAGGGGCGCGTATCCTGGTGCTCGGCGCGGGCGGGGCGGTGCGCGGCGTGCTGGAGCCGCTACTGGCAACGCGCCCGGCGTGTGTCCAGGTGGCCAACCGCACGGCGGCCAAGGCCGCGGCGCTGGCGGCGGATTTCACCGATCTGGGCGAGATCCATGGCGGCGGTTTCGACGCGGTAACGGGGCCGTTCGATCTGGTGGTCAACGGTACCAGTGCCAGTCTTTCCGGCGACCTGCCGCCGCTGCCCGATGACCTGTTCGCCGCGGGCGCCACGGCCTACGACATGATGTACGGCGCCGAGCCCACCGTCTTCCTGTGCTGGGCCCAGGCCCGCGGGGCGCGGGGTATCGACGGGCTCGGCATGCTGGTGGAGCAGGCCGCGGAGTCGTTCTTTCTGTGGCGCAACAAGCGTCCGGAGACGGGGCCGGTGAGGGAGAGGCTCCGACATTTGCTGAGGCACGAGCGTTGAAGTGATGAGTTGACGCCTTCAACGCTGCTTCCTAGGTTGGGTTGGAGATATTCATGCCGGGCTGCGTCATCGGCATGAATAACAACTACAATCCGAGGAAAATACAGTGAAAAACAAGATCAGGGCCGGAGTGCCCATCCAACTCGTTTCCGCTGCGGTAAGCCTGGGGCTAATGGTAGCCGGCGGCCAGGCTCTGGCTCAGGAGCGTGTCGCTTCCATCGACCTGATGACCACCACCGAGTCCTACGATCCCATCCGCTACGAAGCCGCCTTCATCATCGCCGAGCGCTGGCGCGAACTGGGCTTCGAGGTCAACGTCCAGCCCACCGAGTTCAGCACCGCGCTGGAGCGCTTCTACGATCAGCAGGACTTCGACGCGACCATTCTGGGCTGGAGCGGGCGCACCGACCGCCTCGATCCGCAGTTCTTCCTCAGCACCCTCGATTCGCGCCAATCCAACCCCGGCGGCAACAACCCGGGAGGCTACGAGAATCCGGAGTTCGACGCGCTCTTCGATGAGCAGTCCCAGGCCTTCGACATGGACGAGCGCCAGCGCATCGTCCAGGAGATGCAGGAGCTCTACAAGCCCGACGCGCCGTTGGTGGTGCTGTTCCATCGCGACGAGGTAGTGGCCTTCAATCACGACGCCTTCGAAGGCATCAATCCCATGGCCGGCGAGGGACTGTACAGCGAGTGGGGACCGATGGAGGCGCGCCCGGTGGGCGATCGCGCCACCCTGCGCATCGGCGGCCCGCAGGAGCCGGACAACCTCAATCCGCTGGCGTCCACCTCGGTGTGGGGCTGGAAGTGGATGCGCCTCTACTACGACCGCCTGGTGCGTCTCTCCGCTGACGTGGAGCCGCTGCCCTGGGCCGCCGAGTCGGTGGAGCAGGTCGACGACAACACCGTGGCCGTCACCCTGCGCCAGGGCATGACCTTCCATGACGGCGAGCCGGTCACCGCCGAGGACGTCGCCTTCACCTGGAACTACTATCTCGACCAGGACTACAGCTATTTCAACTCCTACCTGGACGCGCTGGAGCGGGCCGAACAGGTCGATGAATACACCGTGCACTTCCACCTGAGCGAACCGTCGGCCTCCTTCGCCAGCATCTCGCTGTCGCAGATCCCGATCCTGCCCAAGCATCTGTGGGAGGAGATCGAGGACGCTTCCACGCTCTCGCCCTCGCAGATTCCCACCGTCGGCTCCGGGCCCTTCGTGCACGAGCGCTTCGACCGCGGCGAGTTCATGGCGCTGAGCAAGTTCGAGGACCACTTCCACGCCGACGAGATCGCCGTGGACGGCGTCGAGTTCATCATCTACGCCGACATGGAGGGCGTCTACACCGGCCTGCAGACCGGCCAGATCGACGTCACCGCCTGGCGCATGGAGCCCGGCCAGATCGGCCTGGCCGAGGGTGAGGAGCACCTCACCGTGGTCAACGTGCCCGACTTCGGCTACTTCCACATGACCTACAACCTGCGCCGTGAGCCGTTCGACGACCGTGCCGTGCGTCGCGCGCTGACCATGGCCACCGACCGCGAGCGCATGGTCAACGTGCTGCTCGACGGTCGTGGCGAGGTGGGCTCCAGCGTGATCGCGCCGGTCAACACCTTCTGGCACGACCCCTTCGTCGAGCGCTTCGACTTCGACATGGAGGCTGCCCGGGCCGAGCTCGAGGAAGCCGGCTACGCCTGGGACGACGAAGGCCGCCTGGTCAGGTAAGCCTTTTTCGAGCCGCGTACGTTTCCCTCTCACCGCTCACAAGGCGGTGAGAGGGAGTGCCAGTCGTCAAGAGCGAGTCTTCCATGTCGTCACGCAGAAGCTATCTGATACGCCGTGTGCTGCACGGTCTGATGGCGTTGTTCATCATCGCCACGCTGCTGTTCTTTCTGTTCCGCCTGGGACTGCCCGATCCCACCGCCGCCCTGATCACCGAGGGGCTGAGCCCCGAGGAGCGTGAGCGCATCCGCGCCAGCTTCGGTCTCGACCGGCCGATCTGGGAGCAGTACTTCCTCTACCTGGCCAACATCCTGCAGGGCGATTTCGGCTACTCCTTCCACTACCGTGCACCGGTGGCCGACATCATCTGGGAACGACTCGGCAACACCATGGTGCTTATGCTGCCGGCGATCCTGCTGGCCTATGCCGTGGGCGTACCGCTGGGGGCCTGGCTCTCCTGGCGCCGCGGCAGCCGCACCGACACCACCGGCATCTTCGTCGGCCTGATGTTCCGCTCGGCGCCGATGTTCTGGACCGGCATGATCGCTATTCTGGTGTTCGGCATCGCGCTGGGCTGGCTGCCGACTAGCGGCATGCGCACCTTGCCCTACGAGGCCACGGGGTTCTTCGACAAGATCTTCACCCTCGACTTCCTCCACCACCTGATCCTGCCGGCGCTGGTGGTGGCGCTCTACTACCTGGGCTCGCCGCTGCTGATCATGCGCAACACCATGCTCGAG
>ERZ869909.2836-NODE-2836-length-10769-cov-4.381874_pt1 | contig 10769 bp, 10 predicted proteins | sample MGYA00520892_ERZ869909 | MGnify/ENA primary metagenome ERZ869909 (study PRJEB32215, sample SAMEA104723947) | bioreactor metagenome | biome: bioreactor; feature: anaerobic bioreactor; material: water | place: China | collected 2015-03-12 ... | reverse complement strand
GCGCAGTGATGTAGGTGAGTTCAACGTCGTACTGCCCCTCCCGCTGCTCGGCCAGCACCTTGTCACGCAGTTCATGAATGGCCGGGTGGTGGCGCAGCTGCATGATGCTGTATACGCGACGACGGGTCTCCTCCTCAATGCAGCGCAGCTCATCGAGCTGGGCTGGCGTCGACACCAGCGGTTTCTCGCAGATCACGTCGCAACCCAGCTGCAGTCCGGCCGTGATATGAGCGCTGTGAAGATGGTTGGGGGAGCAGACCACCCAGTAGTCGATTGCCTTGGACTGCTGACGCCTGAGGCGCCACGCATGCTCCATGAAATATTCGAACTCGGTGAAGAAGGCACAATCGGTCGAGATGGAATCGATGATGCCTACCGAATCGTTGATATCGTAGGCCGCCACCAGCGTGTGACCCATGTCCTTGATAGCCTGCATATGTCGAGGCGCAATGTAGCCGGCCGCGCCAATCAAGGCAAAATTCATCAGCTCACTCCTCGAAGTTCCCTTTCCGTTGCTTACTGGAGTTCAGGCATCGTGTCGATATCGCTCCCCAACCGCCAACCTGTTCCGTTCCAAGGCCATCGCACGTGCCAGTAACGGCCGCATGAAAACCCGCAAGAGATACTCTGAGTGTACGGCCTCAGGAGATGGAATTTAAGTCGATTTGCGCCCCCTGCCTGATCCTGCTCAAGTCGATGATAGGTATCCCCTAGCCGCGAGCCACCGGATGCGACTCCTTGCGGATCCAGTCACTCCAGGAGCCTACATAGAGCCGAGGCAAAGGTCGTCCGGCGATGGCATAGGCCAGGATATTGTGGCAGGCAGTGACGCCGGAGCCACAGTAGGCGATAACCGCATCGGCGTCGGGCAGTTCATCATCGAGCTGCTCGGCCGACTTGAATTGGCCGTCATCGTCCAGGTTTGCCGCGCTGGGTCGACATTGGGCGCCCGGGATATGGCCCGCCACGGGGTCGATGGGCTCGACCTCGCCCCGAAAACGCTCCAGGCTGCGCGCATCGACCTTCAGGTCATTGCCGGCCAGCACCGCACGGGCATCGACCCAGGAGGCATCGTCAAAGCGGGGCTGCCACGTACCGGGCCCGGGGACAGACTCCCGGCCCAGCACCAGCGAACCACCCGCGTCCTGCCATGCCCTCAAGCCGCCGTCCAGGACCCGTACGTCGGGATGACCGGCCCAGCAGAACAACATCCACCAGGCCCGTGCCGCCGCCAATTGCCCGCCCATGTCATCGACCACGACCACCGGCGTGCCGGGTGTGATGCCAAGGCGCTGCACTACGGCGGTGAAGGCATCGGGCGTCGGCAAGGGATGGCGCCCTCCCTCCCCCGGCGGCCCGGCGAGATCGCTGTCCAGGTCGAGATGTTGACTGGTGGGAATATGCCCGGCCTCCCACAGGCGTCGCCCGGCTTCCGGTTCGCCCAGGCGGACACGACAGTCTAGTACAAGCGGTGGATTCCCCGCCTCGAATGACGCGGCAAGCTCCGCAGCGGATGTCAGCATACGACTCATATTCGCTCCTTATCGTAAGAATCGATATCAGGGGCTCGATGCTGTCATACGCCCGGACAGCATCTCGATGGGCGCGCGCCGCGCGAGCAGCCGGCGTCGTCCCGCCTGGGCAAAACGCACCTCGATGACCGGATCCGCCGGGTCGCCCTCCACCACGGCAATTTCACCTTCGCCGAAGACGGCATGCCGCAGCCACTGCCCCGGCAGGAACTCGCCCGTCGTATAGGCGCCATGCGGTTCGGCCAGGGTCGAGCCAGCCAGTGGCCGTAGCGGTATCTCATGGCCTTGCGCCTCGAGATAGCGGGCCACCAGCGCCGGTGAGGTGACGGCCAGGGGAGAAGCGTCGCTGTCGGCCCCCTCCAGCCGGGCGGCAACCCGCGTGCAATCCTGCCAGGCCATCTCGGCGATGAACCGACTCGGGCGATGCTCTCCCCCATCATGCAGCATGAGCAGCCGTTCCCGGGCACGAGTGATGGCAACATAGAAAAGCCTCCGCTCCTCCTCCAAACGCTCCGGGGTCAGCGGGTTGTCGCGGCTGTAATGGGGGAAATCCTCCTCGTTGGCCCCGGCCAGGACCACAAGCGGCCACTCGAGTCCCTTGGCACCGTGCACCGTGGTGATCAAGATGCCGTCGGCGTGGTTCTCCACCGGCCGCTCCAGCAGCTCGATAAAGGCATCGATCTCCTTCACCTCACCGGCCTGTTCCACCAGCACATCGAGCAGCCGAACATCCTCCTCGCCTTTCTCACGGCGTGCAGCGGCTCGCTTGAGCACCTTCTCGGCATCGAGGCTCTCCACCACATGGGCCAGCAGGCGGGCGGGGGACCAGAGGCCCAGGCGCGGCAGCTCGCAGAGCAGGGCCCAGCGCCGCTTGAGGTTACGCCGCTGTAACGGCTTGAGACTGGCCAGCAGCGGATCGTGCCGATCGGGAAAGGTTTGCGTCTGTGCCAGTCGGCTGGCCAGTGCCGACAGCCGCTCGCGGGCCACGAAAGGCGTCGGCTGCTCCAGTAACCGCCGTACCAGCTCGGGGTCGTGCAGCAGGGCCGCATTCCGCGCGACCCGCAGGTAGCCGGACAGGGCCTGCACCAGCGGCAACCGAAACACGAAGCGATCCTCGCGGGAGAGCCGGAAGGGTATGCCCGCCTGGAGCAGCCGCAGCTGGAACGGCACCGACAGCGCCCAGCTGCGCACCAGCAGGCAGGCCTCATCGAGACGACGCCCCTCCCCCTGCCAGGCGGCGAGCGCCTGGGGCAATGCCCCCCTGCCCTGATCGACGGCCAGGGTAGTGCGAGGGTTGTCGGGTGCGGCAAGGCAGAGCTGGTCGGGCCTGCGGCGGTTGGCGGCAATGGCATGGTTGGCCGTCAAGGCCAGTGCATGTCCGTGACGAAAAGTGGTCGAAAGGGGGTAGTCGACGGCCGCGCCGAAGGTATCGGTGAAGTGTTCTCGCATGGCCTCGGGGTGCGCGCCACGCCATTCGTAGATGCACTGGTTGGCATCACCCACGGCCATGACGTCGGCTTCACGTCCGGCCAGGGTGGCCAGCAGGCGCAGCTGCGCCTGATTGATATCCTGATACTCATCGATGATGACGTGGTCGAGGTAGCCCTGGACACGCTTCGCCAGCTGCGGGTCGGCTTCCAAGGCGCGCAGTGGCCGGTACAGCAGGTCGGAAAATGTCATCAGCCCGTGTTCGGCCAGCAGCTGCTCGAGACGCTGGAAGGCGTCCACGAAATGCCGCGTCTCGTCACCAAAGTCGAGCCGCTCATGGAGTACCGTTGGCGCCACTATCTCGGCCTTCACCAGGCCACAGAAATGAGCCAATGCCTCAAGGGTATCCACCTCCAGGGCCGTCTCGCGCTGCGCCGGGTCTTCCAGCACCTCCAGGGTAGCCTGGCGCAGCAGGCGCTCTACCTGCCAGTCGGCGGAAAGCAGACGTCGCTCCGGCAATATCCCCCAGCGGGTCAGGCTACCGGTCAGCCGATGGCCAAGGGCGTGAAAGGTGCGCACATCGGGCAGTCGCTGGCCATGGGGTGCCATGGTCGCCAGGCGCTGCTGGAAGTCCTCCCTGGCCGAGCGATTGAACATCAGCACCAGGATACGGTTCGCAGGCACGCCACTGGCCAGAAGATGCAGTACCCGGGCCACCAGCGTGGTGGTCTTGCCGGCACCGGCCACGGCGGCAACCCTGGCGTGCCCGGCGCCATGCGCAACCACGGCCTGCTGCTCTGCTGTGAGTCTCACGAAGCCTCGCCCGATAGTTCGCCCAGCGGCTGCCAGACTCCTCCGCTGGTGAGTCCCAGCTCGACCCGGCCGGTATCGGTGGTGCGCTGCTCGGCGGCGTCCACCAGGCGATAGAAAACGTTGCGCCCCATCCTGGCCGAGAGACCGAAGCGTATAGCGACTTCGGGCACCGCCACCCCGTCGGGGGTATCGCTTACCCTGAGGCGATGCACATCATCCAGGCACAGGCGGTCGCCGACGTTGGTGGTCAGCCACCAGCCCTCCTCGTTCCGCTCGGCATCGATGATCACGAAGGGACGATCCTCCACCCGAATGCGCTGCTTCTCCACCGGCGTCACCAGGTAATGGTGGCCATCCTGCTCACGGCGCAGCAGGGTCGACAGCAGCCTGACCAGACGCGGGCGTCCAATGACCGTGCCTTCGTGAACCCAGCGCCCATCGGCAACGATGATCAAGTCCATTTCGCCAACCTGCTGCGGATCCCAGCTGTCCACAGGAGGTATCTGCCCAACCGGTTCCACATGCTCGAGTAGCGGCTCCAGGTTCATCTACTGCCTCCGGCATGAGTCGCTGAACGGGTCACTCTGAACCCGCTGCTGCAACGGAAGTCACTGACCCCAGTCTAGACCAGGCCGGCATTGGCCAGGGCATCGCGAATCTCTGCGGGGGCCTCCGGCCCGGCCGCTCGGAACAACCGATAGAAGTTCGCGGTGGTCTGCATGGCGACCTCCTCGATACTGATACCCCGCTCCCGCGCGATGCACTCGGCCACCTCGACGACCCAGGCCGGCTCGTTGGGCTTGCCCCGATGGGGAACCGGCGCCAGGTAGGGACTATCCGTCTCGATCAGCAGCCGGTCCAGCGGCACCCGACGAGCCACGTCACGGATCGACTCGGCGTTGCGGAAGGTGACGATACCCGACAGCGAGATCGAAAAACCGTGGCGCACGGCCTCTCGAGCCATGTCCAGGTCTTCGGTGAAACAGTGCAGCACCCCGCCGACGGCCGGGTCGGTATGCTCTTGGATCAGCGCCAGCGTCTCTTCCCGGGCTTCCCGGGTATGCACGATGACCGGCAACTGAAGCTCGGTGGCGGCGATCAGGTGGCGGCGAAAACGCTCCAGCTGCACCTCCCTCGACGGCACGCTGTCGGGGGCCTTGTCGAGATAGTGATAATCGAGCCCGCACTCGCCGATGGCAACGGCACCATAGCGGTCGGCACAGGTCTTGATCGCCTCGATGTCAGGCTCGTCATCCACGCAATGCAGCGGATGGACGCCGGCGGAGATCACCACGTCGGCGTGCTCGCGGCTGATCCTGGCCAGTTCGGGCACCGCATCCAGCGTGACCGCGATAGCCAGAAACTGGCGAACCTGGCGGGCACGGGCGGCGTCCAGGGTTGCGGCGATATCACCCCCATGTGTCTGGGGGTCGAGGCGGTCAAGATGGCAATGGGAATCGACGAACATGCGAAAAACGACTCATCAGGTGAGGGGCGGTGGGTCGACGGCAGGCGCTGCCGCTCAGTGTGCACGCGCTAACGCTTAGAGGGTATAGGTCGGGGCGCCCTTGTCCAACTGGCCGGCGAGCAGGTTTTCGATCCGGTCCCGCACCGGCTGGTCTTCGGGACTGAAGTGAATCCCGATACCGGGCACGCGACGCCCCGCCACGCCATCCGGCGAGACCCAGACGACCTGGCCGGTCACCGGCATCCGCTCGCTGTCTCCCGGCAGGGTCAACAGCAGGTAGACCTCTTGCCCCAGATCATAGCGCTCGCGGGTGGGCACAAAGATACCGCCCCGCTCCAGCAGCGGCATGTAGGCGGACAGCAGCGTCTGCGTATCCTGGATGGTCAGCGACAGGGCTTTCTGTGGTGCCATGCGATCTCCTCCCTTTATTCCGGCGTCAGAAACGGAACTGTGTCAGGAACGCAGCAGGGCCGACCAGCGAACCAACCAGGCCTCGAGGACCAGTTGGGGATTGGGATTGCCGCCGACAGCCAGCAGCCGGCGCTGTTCTCGAGCATAGTCCAGCAGCCGGAACCAGTCGCGAACCCGGGCATTCTTGACGGCTTGGCGATACAGCGGCAACAGGTCGGGATTCCGGACCCGGGCCGCATCCCCCGAAAGCCCCAGCCGAATCAGGTCCTCGAGCCAGGCAATACCGTACCACAGGATCGACTCGGTGAATTGCCGGTCCAGGCGTGCGGCCTCGGCCACCGGCTCCGCTCCCCGTACCAGTGCATCGAAGGTTTCGTGTAGCTGCTGGCGCAAGGCCCGAGCGGAGGGTGCCGCCAGCTCGAACGCCAGCAACGGCAGTCCACCGGAGACCTGCCACCAGAATGCGGCCTCCTCCCTGCCACCAAGCTGTTCGGCCAGCCATGCCTGGCTCTGTTCTGCCTCGGGGACCGGCAGACTCCAGTGCTGACAGCGCGATCGGATGGTGGCGAGGAGCCGCGAGGGGACGTCGGCGAGCAGGATGAACTGGGTACGCTGCCCCGGCTCCTCCAGACTCTTGAGCAGCGCATTGGAGGCCGCTACGTTCATCGCCTCCGCCGGGCTGAGCACGATGACGCGATGTCCGCCCTGCTGGGCCGTCTGGGCGACGAAGGCGTTGACTTCGCGGATGGGGTCGATACGGATCTGCCGTTTGCCCTCTTCCGGCGAGACACGCAACAAGTCGGGATGATAGCCGGCAGCCAGCATATGGCAGCCGTGACAATGGCCACAGGCGGCCTGGCCCGGAGTGACGCACAGCAGGCGGGCGATCAACGCCTCGGCAAACTGCTGCTTGCCAACCCCATGGGGGCCGGAGAGCAGCAGCGCATGGGGCAGGCGCCCGCTCTGGTACTGGGACAGAAAGTGCTGCCACCGCTCGCTCTGCCAGGGCAGCGCCTGGGTAATACTCGCGGCTGGCTCCACCGGATTTTCTATAGCCATGGTGCCACCCGGGCTTCCAGGCAAGCGGCGAGACGCCCCTGCACGATTTCCAGAGGCGCATCGGCATCGATCACCGCCATACGTTGCGGTGAGCTGGACGCGCGCTCAAGGTAGGAGCTGCGAACCGCTTCGAAAAAGGCGCTGCGCTCCTGCTCGAAGCGATCGCGAACTTCTCCGCTGGCGCTCAGGCGCCCCTGCAGACGTCGCTGGGCCGAGGCTACCGGCATGTCGAGCAGCAGGGTCAGATCGGGCTGGAGGCCGCGCTGGACGAACCGCTCCAGTTCGGCAATACGCGCCGCCGGAATACCGCGCCCTCCGCCCTGGTAAGCAAAGGTCGCATCGGTAAAGCGATCGCACAGCACCCAGGCGCCCCGCTCGAGCGCCGGGCGAATCTGCTGTGCCAGATGCTGGGCGCGGGCAGCGAAGACCAGCAGCAGTTCGGCATCCGCATCGAGAGGCTCGTCCGCGGAAGGATCCAGCAGCAGCTCACGGATAGCCTCGGCACGCGGCGTGCCGCCCGGCTCGCGAGTGCATACCACCTCGACACCCCGTGTCGTCAGCCACTGGGCCACCCAGGCAAGATTGGTCGACTTACCGACCCCTTCGCCGCCTTCAAGGGTGATGAAACGTCCACGCTGCTGCATCGAGACTCCTGTGACCGTTGACAGCCGCCGCTCAACGGTTACGAATGTAGCGGTTCACGGCATTGTTGTGTTCGCGCAGGGTACGCGAGAAGTGGTGCGTCCCATCGCCCCGAGAGACGAAGTAGAACGTGTCGCCGGGCAACGGGTCCACTGCCGCCTCCAGCGACGCGCGCCCGGGCATGGCGATCGGCGTGGGCGGCATGCCGTCGATGACATAGGTATTGTAGAGGGTGGCCTCGCGCAGATCCGCCCGGGTGATGCGCCCCTCATAGCGCTCTCCCATGCCGTAGATCACCGTCGGATCGGTCTGCAGGCGCATCCCGGTCTCCATGCGCCGCTTGAAGACCCCTGCAATCTCTCGGCGCTCCTCCGGTGCACCGGTTTCACGCTCGATCAGCGAGGCCATGATCAACGCCTCGTAGGGCGTCTCTATGGTCAGATCGTCGCTGCGTCTCTCCCACACCTCCTCGAGGACCCGCTCCATGCGCAGCATCGCCTGGCGCAGGATATCCAGATCGCTCATGCCTTTGTGATAACGATAGGTATCGGGGAAGAACCAACCCTCGGGAAAGCGGTCTTCGCGGTCGAGCAGCGCCATCACCTCCTCATCGGAAAGCCCTTCGGTCCGGCTCTCCAACTTGGGCGCCGCATCGAGATGAGTACGCATCTGCCGGAAGGTCCAGCCCTCGGGGATCGTCAACGGATAGGTCACCACCCGGTCGCTGCCCAACAGTTCGATCAGATCGCGGCCGCTCATGCCCGGTTCCAGCATGTACTCCCCGGCACGCAGCCGCGGAATCGCCTCGGGCTCCAGGCGGGTCAGCAAGCGGAAAGCCCAGACATCGTCAATCACACCACGAGCCGCAAGATCCGTCACCGCGCGATTGAAGCCCGCCCCACGCGGTACTTCGTAGAGGGTCTCCTCCTGCACTGCGATGGGGGCCTCGAGCCGGCTCTCCCAATAGCGATAACCGGCAAAGGCCGCCACGCCGGCCACGACTACCAGCACCGCCAGAAACTTGACTAGACGCAACATGCGAATTCCTCGTTCACTCTGCAAAGGCCATCGGATAGTCCAACAGATCGTGGGCCACGGCCTGGAGGTGTCGATGGGTACGTCCTATCGGCCAGCTCGCCAGCCTGGCGCCATCGGCGTCATCGAGCCGCGCTACCGGCCAGACGCCCTGTACCGAATTGACCAGCCAGACCGCCTCGGCCTCGTCCAGAACGGCCGGTGTCGCCTTGACCTCGGAGACAGGAAGTCTCTCCAGCAGTGCAGCCCTCAGGGTGCCTGCGACGCCACTATCATCCAGCCGCGGCGTCTCCAGGCGCCCCTCCCGCTGCCAAAAAAGGTTCATGCACGTCGCCTCCACCAGCCAGCCGTCGCTGTTGCACAACAGGCCTTCCGCCATGGCGGGATCCGACCATTCGTTGCGGGCAAGCACGTTCTCCAGCCGGTTTAGATGCTTCAGCCCGGCAAGCAGCGGCTGAACGCCCAGCCTGAGCCGACAATGTCGAACCCGCACACCATCGCGCCAGCGTAATGGTTGCGGCAAAAAGTCCGTGGCCTGCCAGCGCAGACATGGCAAGGAAGAGGCCGGCGGCAGGTAGCCTCGCCCACCGCTACCCCGGGTGAGTATCAGCTTTAGCACCCGAAGCCCCGGCCCGACCTGGCCTGGCAGACGATCCAGCTCGTCTTGCGACGGAAGCGGTATGCCCAGGACCTGGCAGCCATGGGCCAGGCGGGTCATATGCTGGTCCCACAGCAACGGCTTGCCATCACGAACCAGCACCGTCTCGAACAGTCCGTCGCCGTAGGCCAGGCCGCGATCATCCATTGACACCCACTGTTGCTCAGGTGCCGTGGGCATGCTCAGCACATCCTGGAAAAGACAAGGGTGCCGTTGGTGCCACCGAAACCAAAGGAGTTGGACAGGGCCACATCGATCTTCATCTGACGGGCGGTATGCGGCACGTAGTCCAGGTCACACCCCTCCTGGGGGTTGTCCAGGTTGATGGTCGGCGGCGCAACCTGGTCACGGATGGCCAGTATGCTGAACACAGCCTCGACGGCGCCAGCGGCGCCCAGCAAGTGGCCGATCATCGACTTGGTGGAACTGACCGCCACTGCATTGGCCGCATTGCCCATGACCTTCTTCACCGCCTGGGTCTCGGCCATATCACCGGCCGGGGTCGAGGTTCCGTGAGCATTGATGTAGTCGACCTGGGAGGGGTCGATGCCTGCATCCCGGATGGCATTGCGCATGGAGAGCGCAGCACCACTGCCATCTTCCGGCGGGGCCGTCATATGGAAGGCGTCGTCGCTCATGCCAAACCCGGTCAGCTCGGCATAGATCTTCGCCCCGCGTGCCCTGGCGTGCTCGTACTCCTCGAGTACCAGGATGCCCGCACCATCGGAGAGCACGAACCCATCCCTGTCGCGGTCCCAGGGGCGACTCGCTGCCGTGGGGTCGTCGTTGCGGTTCGACAGCGCCCGAGCGGCAGAGAAGCCACCAAGACCAAGCGGCGTGGTCGCCATCTCGGCGCCACCGCAGATCATCACGTCAGCATCACCGTAGACGATGGTTCGAGCACTGTAGCCAATATTGTGGGTACCTGTGGTGCAAGCGGTAGTGATGGCGATGTTGGGGCCGCGGAAACCGTGCTGGATCGCCAGATTGCCGGAGATCATGTTGATGATGGATCCCGGCACGAAGAACGGCGAGATACGGCGTGCGCCCCCTTTGTTCAGCGCGTTGTGATTATGCTCGATCATCGGCAGTCCGCCGATGCCGGAGCCAACCGCCACGCCGATGCGCTCGGCGTTCTCCTCGGTGCACTCGATACCGGCATCGGCAATGGCCTGGGCACCTGCTGCAATCCCGTACTGGATGAACAGGTCCATCTTGCGGGCGTCCTTGGGGTTGAGGTAAGGACTGATATCGAAGTCCTTGACCGACCCACCGAACCGGGTATTGAAGCTGGTGGCATCGAAATGTTCGATAGGGGCGATGCCGCTCTTGCCGGCCAGGATGTTTGCCCAGCTCTCGTCAACGGTGTTGCCCACCGGTGTCACCAGACCCAGTCCGGTCACCACAACTCTACGAGCCATCAGTATTCCTCCCGACAACCTTGATGACACGGCCCGTCCACAGGACCGTCAGTGGGCGCATTATACCGAACATGCCCCCTCCTTGGGCAGCAAACAACCCGCTCCAATATAGCGAAAGCCGCCCTGGCCAACAGGACGGCTTTCGAGGGTCGCGCTAACGGACCCATGCACCTCAGCAAGCGGTTACGACCGCGCCCTTACTGATGGGCGTTGACGTAATCGATAGCTTCCTGAACGGTGGTGATCTTCTCGGCTTCCTCATCGGGAATTTCGGTATCGAATTCCTCTTCGAGCGCCATGAC